>VSSL01000135.1_pt1 | contig 19022 bp, 14 predicted proteins | sample 4557531 | NCBI WGS metagenome assembly VSSL01 (sample SAMN10986726, study PRJNA523729) | hot springs metagenome | isolation source: hot springs | place: India:Timba, Gujarat | collected 2018-05-31 | reverse complement strand
TGTGGTGTCGGAAACTGCAATGTAGATGTAATGCTGGGCGCCCGAATGGTCGGTGCAGCCGGCAAAGTCATGGCAGGGCAGTTCATCAGGACCGAAGTTAATGAATGTGCCGGATAAGCCGTATAATCTTTCCATATTAAGCCCTAATGTGTTCGGAAAATCCTCCTCGCAGTCAAACAGCCAGTAAAAGGCAGCGCTGTCGCCGTCACCAATGAACGGGAAAATTCTAGTGAGCATGGTATCAGAGGTCATGCCGTAAAGCAGCTCTTCCCAGATGATACCATTGTTACTGGAATAATATAGATACTCCTCATTGGGACGGGCAGTGATGGCACCGGCGACAACAACCGTATCCTGCTCATCGGTTTTGACATCGCCACCGAGAACAAAGTCAGCCGGTCCGGAGTGAATCAGGACATCTGCCTGGGCGGGCAGACTGACACAAAGGATTAAAATCAGGGTTTTAATAAAATGGCGGGACATACCTGCCTCCCGGTTTGACGTTTCACACCAATTATAAAAGTTAAATCCGGTTTTGTCAAGCTGGCAGCAGTGGAGATTGGGCAGCACGCGGCTGGTAATGTTTAAAGGCGAATTCTGCCCGTCTGTGGTGTGCGGTTTTCCGGCGGATTTGAGCCGGAGCGGTAAGCCGATCCCGGGTCCGGACAGAGCATAAGGAAAGGGAGACGGATAGGGGAACTGCCCGGGAGGTGCGCTTTCAATTGAAGCTGAGGGCGGGAACAGGTTGGCAGGATATTGATAAACTGAAAGTTACATAAATAGAGTCAAAATCCGGGCTGGCGGATGGTGTGAAATCTGTGTCAGCTTCTGAATCTAACTGTTATAGAGGGGTCCGCGCAGACGCAGGGAGTTGGTAACCACATTGACTGAGGAGAGCGCCATCGCGGTTTCGGCGATCACCGGGTGCAGAAGACCGAGCATCGCCAGCGGAATCGCCAGCAGGTTGTAAAAGAGCGCCCAGAACAGGTTCTGCCGGATCTTGCTGAAGGTGGCGCGGGAGAGCCGGATCGCTGCCAGAACCGCATTGAGGTCGGTCCGGATGAGGGTGACATCGCTGGCAGCAATGGCAATCTCGGTGCCGGTACCGATCGCAATCCCGACATCAGCCGCCTTCAGTGCCGGCGCATCGTTGATACCGTCGCCGAGCATGGCGATGGTGCGGTATTTTTCCTTCAGCCTGCCCAGCAGTTCCAGCTTGTCCTGAGGCATAAGTTCGGCGTAGATCTGCTCAATACCCGCCTGACGGGCAATCGCCTCGGCGGTCTGCCGGCTGTCACCGGTGAGCATTACCGGCACAATGCCCAGTTCCTTCAGTCCGGCAATCATTGCCGGGGCTTCGGGCCTGAGCTCGTCGGCGAGAATGAGCATGCCGAGCGGTCTGGAACCGGCGGCAACGAACAGTATCGTGCCCGGTTTTCCTTCATGGTTTCGGGCAAGCGCCTCCAGTCCGGCGGTGTCAATCCCGTGCTCGCGGAGCAGTGCCAGCCTGCCTGCCAGTGCCAGTCTGCCCTCAACTGTGCCGGTGATGCCCAGTCCGGGCAGGGCGGTGATGTTTTCTGCGGTCGGCAGTTTGATGTTCTGCTCCTTTGCCTGCTGGAGAATGGCACGGGCGAGCGGGTGCTCTGAGCCCTGTTCCAGTGCCGCCGCGGTCCTGAGCACCTCAGCCGGCTCAACCCCGGGCAGGGGGATGATTTCCCCAACCTGCGGTTTTCCCGCTGTCAGCGTGCCGGTCTTGTCCAGGCAGAGCGCCCGGACATCCTTGAGGCGCTGGAGCGCCGCTCCGGAGCGGAGGATTATTCCCCGCCGCGCTGCCATGCCGGTGGCGACCACGAGTGCGGTTGGTGTTGCCAGGCCCAGAGCACAGGGACAGGCGATGACCAGCACCGCAACTCCGGCAAAGAGGGCAAGGGAGAGCCGGGAAAGTTCCGGATTGACCCAGGGAAGCAGGGCGTGTGCCCAGCGCAGGAAGGGCTGGAATGCGGGTGCGAAGGCAAACCACACCAGACCGGTGACCAGGGCAAGGAGCAGAATTACCGGCACAAAACGGGCGGTGATGCGGTCTGCCAGCGCCTGCACCGGAATCTTTTTCAGCTGTGCCTGTTCCACGAGCCGGATTACCTGTGCCAGAAATGTGTCCGGTCCGACCCGGCGGACCGCAACCTTGATAAAGCCGGTGGTGTTGATCGTTGCGCCGATCACCTCATCACCGGGATTTTTCACCACCGGCAGCGGTTCACCGGTTGCCATTGACTCATCAATCTCGGTGGTGCCTTCAATGATGATGCCGTCGGTCGGAATCTTTTCTCCGGGCCGGATGAGCATGATATCGCCGGGCTTGAGCCGGCTGACCGGCACTTCCATCTCCACGCCGTCCACCAGAATCCTTGCGGTCCGGGCACCAAGTGAAAGCAGCTGCCGGATGGCACCCGCTGCCCTGCCCTTTGCCCGTGCCTCAAGATACCTGCCGGTGAGATAGATTGCCATCAGCATCCCGGCAACCCGGCCCAGATTTTCCACCTCCATGCCGGCAAGAACAAAGATGGAGGAGACCAGCGCGGCAATGGTGCCGAGCGCAATCAGGACATCCATCGTTGCGGCGCGGTTGCGGAGCGAGCCGGATGCGGTCTTCAGCACCTGCCAGCCCGGGATCAGAAGCACCCCTGCGCCGAGCAGAAATTCAATTGCGGTCATCAGCTTCATTGGCAGATGCACCAGCTGGGCAAGATGGAGCACCATCAGCACCATTGCGGGCAGAACCAAGAGCCAGGCGAGAAGCATCCGGGTTTTTGCCCGCCGGAGTTCACCTGCGATTGCCGTCGATTCGTCTTCAGTCCGTTCCCGGACATCATAACCGGTGCGGATGATCGCCTTTTTCAGCTCTTCGGGCGGGGTGATTTTCGGATCATACTCGATTACCGCCTCCTCTGAGGCAAAGTTCACCTGAGCAATTTTCACTCCGGGCAGGCGGTTGAGCGTCTTTTCAATCGTTACCGCACAGCCGGCGCAGGACATCCCGCTGATGCCCAGCACCGCGGTTTCGGTATTGACAATCTCCGGCCTGGGCAGTTCCGGGGCGGAAGCGTTATGCGGTTCAACTGCCGGGTTATTAATGAACTTTTCCGGGTCAGCCTGAAATCTTTTCAGACAGGCGGTGGAGCAGAAATAGTAGGTCCTGCCCTGATAATCCCATTTTCCCGCCTCCTCACCTTCCTTCACCGTCATCCCGCAGACCGGATCAATGTGCTGGTTCGGCTCGTGGTTCATAACTGTTAGACCAATCTCGGGCTTGGGTAGGTGCAGTTTAATGTGGCAAACTGCCAGTGCTGATCAAGCGGTACCTTTGGACAAATCCGAACTTATTTTGAACAAAACCTTCGCGCTGAAGTCTGACTTGTGCGTTGCCTTCGGCGATGCATACCTACCCATCACACAAAAGGGGCGGGCAGATAAAAATTCCTCCTCGCCAACCTTTTCCTTCTTGTCCGCCCGCTTCGCGAGCGAACCAATAGGGGGAGTTGATTTTATCGTTTGAATTTTAACTCCTTTAAAAATTCTTCTAGTAATAAAGCACTAAAACAAAATTCATTTTTTTTGAGACTTTCTAGTTTTGATTTCATCGTTCCTCCTAGCCAAGCGACCCCATCAATAATGGCAACTTTTTTTACGTTAGGCGGGCATTTAGTTTCTTTTACTAAACTAACGGCTTCTTTAAACTGATTGTCTTGTGAACCACCAAAATCTGTTATAAATTTAGCGGTTCCTATTATGTATTTAGTGTTATTAATCTTAGCTACAAAATCTAATCCTTTACTTAATTCTCTAAACTTGCACTTTAATTCTCTTTGTGCATACTCCTTTAAAAAATTATCGCCCCCCTCTAATAAAGCTATGTTAGTCGATTCCTTAAACTCATTTATAGGCAAGAAAGTAAACCTTCTCCCGAGCCAGGCTCTAAACATAGGCCCTATCCTTCTGCTAGCTTTTTTAGGAGCTTCTAATTTTTCTTTCAATTCATCGTAACTCATTTCAAATAATTTATCACAGATTCTTTTAATGGTTTTTGGGTTTTTATCGATTGCATCCTCATAATGGCTCAAAAAACTAATATATGGATTTTCGATAGGAAACTTAAATCCGCGTTGTTTTAAGCGTATTAATTCTTTAACTAGATTTACACAATTTTTTTCTTGAAAAAGTGATTTCAACACTGGAGATTCTTCTTCAAGAATCTTTCCTCTACTGATGTCCTCTGGAGGGTATATCTCTAGTAATTTATCTAAATAATATTCACTCTTTGCTAAATTAATACTTTTTTGAACCCACTTATTCATAGCTTTAGATTTAAAAAAGTGTGATTTTATCTTTACCTTTTTTATTTAAATCCAATAAAATATTCTTTATACCTTCTACATTTTTCTGTTCTATCATAATTCTCAATTCCTTTTTCTTTTTTGGGTTCATTAAATGAACAGGGAAGGTTTCTAATAATTTTTTGGCTTGCGATAATCCTAGATATTTTCGGACATAATCAGAGTTTGAATACTTAAAAGTGGTCAAAAACTCGCTATCAGTAATATCTCTGAAATATTCAAGCATTAAATTGAAGTAATTTTTAAGTAAAAATAAATCATCCAAGGGAAGTTCTGGAGTTATAAAAATCTGGATAGGGTGGGTACGATATTTTTGTTTTGTCACCACTATCCCATCAACTCCGAATGTTTCTTTTACATTATAAATTCCAACCCTGCCATTCCAACTTCCGGTATCCAATGTCCTTAAAAATAAGGGATTGTTCTGTATTTTTTTATATAATTTTTCATTAACTGAGTATATATTAAATCTAAAATACCCATTAGAAAAATTATTTACATCCAAAAGTTTAACTTCTTTGGAACCTTTGTTTTGTTCTACCTCATTTAGCGTCAAATAGAATTTAATTTTTAATGGCAAAGTAGATTTAAAGCAAGAAACAAATTCGTCAAATTTGCTGCCGGCTCTATAGAAATTTTGGGGTGATAAACTATATTTTTTCTGCACAGTTTTGCTATTTATCTTTAAAGCCTTAAAATTGATTGGTTCACGCGATAGTTGCGGTTTTTTTTCAAAAAAACATATACAAACATTAGTCCCCGTAAACTCAAAGATTTTCTTTTCAAAAATAATTGCTTTTTTGATGCTATAAAAAGGGAAAAATCTTTTCTAATTTTATTTGACACAGAAAAACCGAATAAAAAATTAGTGGGGATTATATAAATCAGTTTTTCTAAATCGTGCCGTAAGTCATTGATGAGAGCAATTTGATATAAATCTTGATATCCTTCATTTGGACCAAAGAAGTATTTTAAATTTCTTTCAGAATTTTTTGCAATATATCCCAAATAAAGATAAGGGGGATTAGTTATGTGATAAGGAGGGTATTTGAATTGTTTAAGATCAGGATAGTTTTGTATGGTATCTCTTAATTGAATGTTGTTTTTTGCTATCTTACTCGGAATCCCGTAATTTTTTGCGTTCTCTATTGATTTTTCAACCATTTCTTTCTGGATATCATAAAGAAAAATATGTTCTTTAAAAAAATCTATTCTCTTATTCGCTGGTATTGCTTCCAATATTGGCAGAATTAAATTGCCTTCGCCCGCAAATAAATCTATCCAAGTGTAATTGTAAAGTACATCTTTGATCTCCGGAAAAATAAATTTTTTAAAAATATCAACAGAGGTAAAATGTGCCCCAAACTCTCTCCTTTTTTGTTCTACAGAAACATAAGTTGATGTCCCTAAATCTCTAACATATCCCCATTTTTTGTTTGGTCTACTTAAAATTTTTTCTTTTTGTGGGGTATATTTAATTTTCTGTTTCATATTTGTTCGGCATTTATTACTTTTTTCAATTTTTAACTACCAAATATCAATTAAAAAGTCAAGAAGGGCGTTTTTCTTTTGCCAACTCCATCTAGACAAATTCATATTCTCTCAAAATGTCAAAACTTAAAATTGGCGGAGAGGGTGGGATTCGAACCCACGGTACCCTATCGGGTACACATGCTCTCCAGGCATGCCCGTTCGTCCACTCCGGCACCTCTCCGGTGCGCAGTTAATAAAATAGCCTGCTTAACAGTAATGTCAATTCTGTTTTCAGGTTTGACAGACGGGCAGGACGGTTTATGCTGTGGTAGTGAGCGGTGTTGCTTTTCCGTTGCTCCTGGTGCTGATCAGCGCTGTTCAGGAGCTGGGCAGATGTCCGGTTGATTCGGTGGTGGAGATCACTGCCGGCAGGTTTCTGCCCGATACCGTGCCTCAGTTGCTGGTCAGAGAGCAGGCGGGTGTGGTTACGCTCTGTTCCGGACCGGACCGGTCTGCCGGAATCCGGGTGCCGCTCTGCCGGCTGGCACTGCTGAAAAACAGCGCGGCGAAGTGGGAAATCTGCTGGCGTTCCGGCCTGCTCGTCGGCAGGGAGGCGGTGGAGTCCGGGATTTTCCCCGATTTCTGGGCATCGGGTGATTTTGACGGCAACGGGCTGAATGAGCTGGTGCTGACTGAAGGGGACCGGATGCTGGTGGTGAATTTCGGGCCCGACGGGGTGATTGCCGATACGGTTGCAGGCGATTTCGGGCTGGTGGTTGAGGCGGCCGGAGCCAATATTGAGCTGGACGGGCTTTGGGAGCTGTTGACACTGGAAGGGCAGACAGATTCTGCCGGCAGGCGATGGCGGGTGCGGATCTGGCAGTTAAAGGATAGCCGGTTTGTTTCCAGAGGTGAGGCGCTGGTTCTGCCTGATTCTCCGTCCGGGGTCCGCTTCTCTCTGCTCGGTTCTGCCCGGCTGGAGGACTATCCGGGTGCACCGGTGCTGATTATGGAGGAGTTTCCAACATTGCGTCCCAGTCGTTATTATGCGCTGTATTCGGCTGTAGGTGACTCTCTTGTTCTGACCGGCAATCCGTTTCCGTGGGCGGAATGGTTTTCAAAGGAGCAGGTGCTGGCAGCCGGCAGGCTGAGCCTGTTCAATGTCGGTGATACGCTGGTGGCATACGGCTATTTTGTGCCCGGCACCGGTTCGGGGATGAGCTTTGCCGCACTTCAGGACGGCGAATGGCGGGTACTGAAACCGGGGCTGGAGCCGCAGAAGACCGGCGGACTGTGGTGCCGGTATGTGCCGGGCTGGCTCAATCTCCGTCAGGGCAGGTTTTATCTCTATTCTGAACCGCCGTTTTTCTGGCGGTAAATTTTATTCTTCGGTCGGGTCATCCAGTTCGTGGTAGTCATGCCTTTCATCCCGATCCGGAATGAGGACCAGTTCCACACCTTTTTCCCGAAGTTTGCGGCGCAGTGGTTCGGTCAGGATTACCATCCGGTAGCTTTGCCAGCGTTTGAGTTCTTTCGGAAACTGGGCAAGCACCTGCCGGAACCGGGCAAACACCCGCTTCTCCTGCAGGGCGGAAAGCAGCTGTGTCTTCAGGCTTGGGCGGGAGACGGTCCGGATAAAACCCTTGAGCATCTCCTGGCTTTCCCGGCTGGACTGCGGTGCCAGTCTGAGGTAGCGGTTCGGCTGCTGACGGATCATCTTCAGAATTTCGTCCCGGTTGAAGCTGAAGACCGGAATCACCTCGCCGGTTTCCAGATCCAGATAATGGGCGGTCTCCTGCATCTGATTGGTCAGGGCAAAGAGCAGGTCCCGCTCTGACACCCGCAGTTTGCGCACCAGTCTATTCTACCGTCCCGGGCTGAGAGGTCAAAAAGTTTACTGCCTGTCCGTCCGGATTCAGTCCAGCAGAGTCAGCCTTGCCACCCGCGTTGCTTCCGGTGTTGACAGCCGGACGAGGTACACACCTGCCGGCAGCGGTCTGCCCGCAGCATCGGTGCCATTCCAGACAATACTGAACCTCCCCGGCTCGTGATTTCCGGAACGGAGGCGGGCACACACTCTGCCTGCGGGATCAAAGACCGTCAGCTCCAGCGGTGAGGTCTGAGGGAGTGCGTATTCAATTTTTACCGGCGCCCGGGTCAGGCTGGTGATCCGTAGTTCCGGGATCGGCGGCAGCGGGCTGCCCGCCTGATCCGAGGCGATGCCGGTGTTCACCGTATGGACATCAAGGAGCCACTCGTTCGGGTCAAACTCAATGCCGGTCGGCTCCAGGGCAAACCGGAACCGGTTGCGCTGAGGATTGGTCGAAACCGGATAGCGGATGATGGTGTCGGTGCCGTTAAAGAGCACCCTGACTTCCACCGGCATATGGAAGATTGCGGGCGCACCGCTCATGTTGTTCTGGCTCAGGTCAATTACCAGTTCCCAGGAGTCACCAGCAGGCACACTCTGCCAGCCGACGGTGTAAACTGGATAGCCGTAGGAGTAGACCCACTCGTCAAAGAACCAGCTGAGGTCAAGCCCGCTGACCCGTTCGCAGATCCGCTGATAGTCCGCGGTTGAGGCGTTGCGGTATTTCAGGCTTTCGCCATAGGCGCGCAGGGCGGAGAAGAAGACGCCGGGCCGGTCCCAGACGGTATCGCCGATCACATACCGGAGCATGTGCTGGACCCAGGCACCCTTGCAGTAGGAGTGTCCCCAGTCAAACTCATGTCCGGACGGTGGGGCATAAATCGGATGGGTGTCGGTGGACTCTTCGGAGAAGTAGTCGCGGGCACGGGAGCGGATCAGGGTGTAGAATGAGCTCAGCCCCTGCTGGTGGCAGGTGAACAGTTCGTCGGAGTAGGTGGCGAACCCTTCGTTGAGCCAGATGTTGCGCCAGTCCAGACAGGTGACCATGTCGCCCCACCAGTGATGGGACAGCTCATGGGCGATACCGTTGTCGTTGCCGTTCGTAATCCAGTAGCGGTGGACCATGGTCAGAGTCTGATTTTCCATTCCACCCCACTGGAACGGATAGGCAACCACATGGCCGTATTTTTCGGTGGCAAAGGGATAGGGTCCGTAACGGCTGGAGTCGGAGAAGAACTCCAGCATCTCCGGGACATTGCGGAAGGCATTGACCGCCCGGCTGGAGTCTCCGGGCCACATGAAGTTGATGATTGGCATTGATTCGCCCGGTGCCGGATGGTACCACTGGGTGAATCTTGCCCAGCGCGAGGCGGCAAAGGTGACAAGGTAGGTACTGATCGGATAGCGGTGGGTCCACCAGCAGGTCCTCCTGCCCCCGCTGACGGTAACGCTGTCAAGAGTGCCATTGGCACAGCCGGACATGGTGTCGGGCGTGGTGATGTTCACCTGACAGCCCCGCTCCGCCTTGTCCCAGGGTTCATCAAAGCCGGGAAACCAGTAGCGGGCGTCAGAAGGTTCGGTGGTGGAGTAGCAGATGGCATAGGGAATGCCCTGGGTGCCGCGGGCATAGTAGTAGAAGCCGCGGTTCTGGGTGCCGGCATTGCGCCGGTAGTAGATATCAACCGCCAGCGATTCGCCATTTGAGAATTCGCGGTCCAGGTCGATCAGCAGTCTGCCGGAGCCGGTGGTGAAGGTGCAGGGGTTGCCGTCACGCCTGACCGAGTCGCACACCAGATTGACAAAGTGCAGGCTGAAGGTGTCAAAGTGGTCGTGCCGGGCAATGAGCTCAACCCGGCAGTGTGCGGTCATGGCACCGGAATTCATCGGCAGATCCAGGTCAATCCGGTAGTGCCGGACATCAAAGTGATGGGTGGATTCGGCAAAGGACCAGCCCGAACGGGGGAAGGGGGTAAACTTGCCCTCAGTCAAGGGCTGGGCGGCAGCGATACCCCCAAATAGTGCAGCGATGCTGAAAATCATGCGTAAGGTTGATTTCATCTTTCCCTTCCTTTCATTTAAGAGCCTTTAAATTTTTTCTCCGGGAAGATCAGTGTCAGGATGACAAAAAGGAGCAGACTCACGGCGATTCCCGGAATGAAGCCGTGAATCCGGAACGGGTTTTTCAGCGCCATCCAGAGGAGTGCGGTCAGCGAGCCGGCAAGCATGGAAACAAAGGCGGCGATCCGGCCCGCCCGCCGCCAGTAAAGTCCGAACAGATAGGGCCAGAGGGTGGTGGCGGCAATGACCGCCCAGGAAAAGCCGGTAATGACCAGAATCATCGCCGGCGGCTTGATGGCGATGACAAAGGCGATGATACCGATACCGGCGGAAACCAGGCGGGAAATGAGCAGTTCCCGTTCCGGGCTGATCCGGGCATTGAAGCTGTCCCGGACGAGGTCCTTGACAATCGCACTGGCAGCGGTGATCAGCACAGCGGCAAAGGTGGACATGCCGGCAGCGACAACCCCGGTGAGGAAGATGGCGGCAAAGAAGGGGGAGAGGCTGGACTTGACCAGGCTGGGGATCGCCTGATCCGGGTTGGCAAGCTGGGGAAAGAACAGCCGGGTGGCAGCACCGTTGAAATAGGGGAGCAGTGCCATTGTGGCACCAACCGTCGCCAGCACCGTGCCCAGCTTCAGCACCTTGACACTTCTGATGGAGTAGAACCGGCTGACGAGCTGGGGCATGCCCCAGACACCGAAGGAGACAATGGCGGCATAGGACAGAAGTCCGGCCCAGCTCCAGGCGCCCGGAGTCTGCACATAGCGCCCGCCTTCATATTCGGCGAGCCGGGTAAAGAGCTGGTGGAGTCCGCCGGCACGGGCGACCGCCGCCGCAGTCAAAAGCAGGAGACTGAAGATCATGATCCAGGCCTGAAAGAAGCCGGTCCAGACCACCGCCAAGTAGCCGCCGAGTGCGACATAGATGATGATGATGACACCGGAGATCAGGAGTCCGTAGATATAGGGGATGTCCATCAGCACCGAAAATGAGTGGCCCATGCCCTGCAGGACCGAGACGCTGTAGATGAGCAGAAAGATGCCGATGATGAGCGCGGAATAGACCCGGACTGCGGGAGAGGAATATCGTTTGGCAAGGAGGTCCGGCAGGGTGATGGCACCAAGCCGGGCGGTCAGGGCGCGGGTGCGCCGGCCGAGAACAATCCAGGCAAGCAGGGTGCCGACCAGGACATTGGTGGCACCGATCCATAAGGTTGACATGCCGAATTTGTAGCCGAAGCCGCCGCCCCCGATGATGACCACCGAGGAGAAGTAGGCGGCGACAAAGGAGAAGGCGGTGACCCAGGGTCCGAGTGAGCGGGAGCCGAGATAGAACCCTTCTGCCGAGCGTTTCATCCGGGCGCTGGTCACCAGACCGATGACAAACAGGGTGGCAAGATAGAAAAAGAGCACCAGGGCGTAGATGACCGCCGGACTCATCATTCCTCCAGCCTGGTAATGACCGCCCAGATTACCGCAGCGAGGACCGAGCCAAGTGCCACAAGAATGGCGGTAAAGGTAAGCCAGGGGCAGTTGAACGGACCGCTCATAAACTATAATGATATTATGAATTGAGCCGGTGTCAAACACCGGTATAAAACTGCTTGACTTATCTGGTGTTATGAGGTAATATTTTCTGCCCGGGAAACGGGCAATTTAGCTGAGACAGCAATTAACGAAAGGAGCAGTGATGCGCAAGGTAGCATTAATAACCATGATGGTGCTGGCGGTCGTGGCGTTCGGCGCAGAGGAGCGCTGGCTCAGCCCGACCCCGACCCACCATTACACCATTCCTGATCCGGAACCCGGGATTTTCCCGCCGGCAAACGAGATCCCCTATTCGGTGATTGACACCTTCAAGTATGATGACAACATGCCGGCGAGCGCCTGGGCATGGAATCAGGGCGGGAATGGCTGGGGTGTGAAGTTCATTGCACCCGCACCCAGTTTCACGCTCAAGGGTGCACTGGTGCACTTCTACTCCGGCTGGCCGGTGCCTGGTGGCACAAGGGCAATGGTCAGGGTGTATGCGGATGACGGTCCGGGCGGTTCGCCAGGGACCGAAATCTGGCATTCGGATACGCTCACGATCACCCGCGGTCAGTGGAACTATGTGTCCATCAATGAGCCGGTGGTCGGTTCCAATTACTACATTTTCTATGTGCAGGTGGACTCCTATCCGATCTGTCCCGGACTTTCAATTGATGTGGCGAACAATGCACCTTCCCACCGGATGTGGTCCTATCTGAACGGCACATTTTCCGAGGATGCGCGGCGCGGGGAATGGCTGATTCGTTCGGTCGTGGAATGGGACCCGCCGGCAACCGATGCGGCGACTCTGTATTTTGCTGCGGCGATGCCGCCGGACACCCTGCCCAATATCAACCTGAACATCCGGGCGACAATCAGAAATATGGGGACTGATCAGCTGCCGCTGGGCACGCCGGTCCGGCTGAAGATCACCGGTCCGCAGGGTTATGTGTATGAGGATACGATGACCACGAGCGCCAATCTGACCCGGGGCCAGACTGCGCAGATGAACTTCACCCCGGCCTGGCGGATTCCCGCAGTTACCGGTGCCTACCGGATTTCTGTCTGGACCGAGGCTGCGGGTGAGCAGTATCCTTATGATGATACAATTGTCTATGATCTGAGTGTTGCCCGCTGGATTGAGTATGCGAACTACAACAACCCGCGCTGGCTGACCTGGGCATCACCGGAGCGGGCGGTCAAGTTCAATCCGGCACAGTTCGGACTCCAGTATCCGGTCGGAGTGAACCGGGTCCGGACCCAGTTCTATCTCCATCCTTCCTATCCCTGGCCTGATTCCACCTTCCGGTTCAAGATCTATGCGGGTGACGGCACCACCCTGCTGTATGAGTCACCGGACATTGAGGCACCGGCAGGCGCACCGGGCGCAATCAAGGCGTATGACCTGGATTCAATGCTGATCTTCACCTCAGGCGAGTTCTATGTGGCGGTGGCGCCGGTCCACTCCTCAGGCCATCCGTCATCGCTTGCTGATGACACCACGGACAGCAGAAGCTACTACGGCACGCCGGGCGGCTGGGTGCCCTGGACCAATGGCGAGCTGTTCATCTCCGCATCCGCGCTCGGCGGTGTCGGTGTGGAGGAGGGCTATAACCCGAATCTGCGCAATGCGGAACTGCGGTTCTCCAACCCGGCACAGGACCGGCTGCTCGTCCGCTGGCAGGTGCCGGCGGTCTCCCGGGTGCAGCTGGCACTCTATGATGCGACCGGCAGAATGGTGCGCGAGCTGTATTCCGCGGATGGTGTCCGTTCCGGCAGGACCGAGGTTGACCTGAGCACGCTTGCCAACGGCATCTATCTTGTCCGTCTGGAGAGCACGGCAGGTTCAGCAACCCACAAACTGGTGATCAACCGGTAAAACCGGCTTGAAGAATCAGGGGGTCGGCAACGACCCCCTTTTATTTTTCCCGCTCCAGCCGGTAAAGCTCCTCGTCTGAGAGTCCGAAGTAATGGCCGATTTCGTGAATGGTCACCCGGCGGACCAGCTCCCGGATTTCCGCCTCATTCCGGCACCGGGCTTCAATCGGCTGCTGAAAGATGACAATCGTATCCGGCAGGACATTGCCATAGAACGGACCGCGCCGGTTATAGGGGATTCCCTGATAGACGCCAAGGATTGACCACGGGTGTCTGCCCAGCTCCTGTGCCAGTTCAGGCGGTGCAACGGGCATCACCATGACACTGAGGTTTTTTATTCTTGAGGCAAAGAAATCGGGCAGGTTCTGCACCACCTCTTCAACCAGCTGGAGAAACTGTTCGCTTTCCACGCTACTGTCTCGGACCGAAAAGGGCGGTGCCGATCCGGAGCATCGTCGCCCCCTCCTCAATCCCGACCTCAAAGTCGGCGCTCATCCCCATGGACAGTTCGGGCAGGGGGATGGCAAACCGCTGCTTGAGCTCCTGTTTCAGCCGGAAAAGCAGGCGGAAGCAGGCTCTTGACGCCTCCGGATTCTCCACCGCCAGACCCGGACCGATGGTCATCAGGCCCTGCACGAGCAGCCGGTCCAGCTGCAGGACCTGACGCAAAAGTTCGGGCAGTCCTTCAGGCGATACACCGTGCTTGGTCGGCTCACCCGAGGTGTTGACCTCAATGAGCACCGGAATCTTCATATTCTTCTGCTCACACCGGCGCTGGAGCTCCTCGGCGAGATGAAGTGAGTCCACGCTCTGGATCATGCTGAACAGCTCCAGTGCCCTCTTGACCTTGTTCGTCTGGAGGGTGCCGACCAGATGCCACTGGACCGGTGCCCTGATGAGCGGAATCTTGGCCCCTGCCTCCTGCACCCGGTTTTCACCGAAGATGGACACGCCCGCAGTGATCGCCTCCTCAATCAGCGCCACCGGCTGGTTCTTGGATACCGCCACGAGCTTTATCTCCCTAGGATCTCTGCCCGCACGGGCACAGGCGGACTCAATCCGCGCCTGAATCTGCCTCAGGTTCTCCGCAACGCCCATGAGCCGATTATAGAAAAAGGGGCGTTCAAATCAAGGTTCGGAGCCGGCAGGGGTACCCGGAACTGCCCGGTCTGCAGACCTTTCAGGGGTATAAATCTGCAAATTTATGAAATTCTGAGATTTAAGGATGACGGGCCTGCTGCGATGTGAAATCGGACATTTTTTACGGCTCTAACTTTATGGGGAGGAAAACAGGGCGCAGTATGGCGGGCTCAGGGCGGAACCGGTTGACCTCTGAGCTGTCCGGGCTAAATTTGAGCGATGGGCAGAAGACCGCATCCTGCCGGGCGAAAGGCAGAAAAGGCAGTTGAGCCCGAACCGCTCCGGCGCCTTGGTCCGGTGCTGGTGTTTGTTCTTGCGTTCGGGCTCAGGCTGGTTTATCTGCTGCAGGCAAGAGGGAATGACCCGCTGTTTTATGCGCCCCAGCTGGACGGGCTTTATCATCACCAGTGGGCGCTGGCAGTCAGCCGGGGTCTGGAGTTCATCAACGATGCCTATTTCCGGGCACCGCTCTATCCGCTGTTTCTCGGCATGCTCTACCGGCTTTTCGGGGTCAATCTGTTCCTGGTCCGGCTCGTGCAGGCAGTCCTCGGTTCAGCAGGCTGTGTCCTGCTGGTGATTCTGGGCAGGCGGGTCTTTGACCTGCGCACCGGTTTTTATACCGGGCTGGCGATGGCGGTCTATCCGCTTCTGATCTTCTTTGACGGTGAACTGCTGATTCCGGTGCTTCTGATTTTCCTTCTGCTTGCCGGTTTTGTCCTGGTTTATCAGGAGGAGCGGGGCTGGTTCTATCTTCCGCTTGCCGGGCTGTGCTTCGGTCTCGGAGCGATTGCCCGGCCGAATGTGCTGGTGTTTGTCGTGGCACTGTTTATCTGGCTCCTCCTGCGTAATCAGCGCCGGAGATTGAGCCGGGCGCTGCTCTTCGGACTGGCGGTGCTGGTGCCGATTATGCCGGTCACGGTCCGGAACTACATCAAAAGCCGAAGTTTTGTCCTGATCGCCTGGCAGGCAGGAACCAACTTCTATATCGGCAATAATGAATACTCGGATGGCACGACCGCAATTGTGCCCGGAACCCGCGGCTCCTGGTGGGGCGGTTATAACGATGTCAAACGGATTGCGGAGCAGACCGCGGGCAGACCGCTCAAAGGGGTGGAGATTGACCGGTTCTGGATTGGAAAGGGGCTTCAGTTCTGGCGCCGGTCACCGGCAAAGGCGCTGCTTCTGACCCTGCGCAAGCTCTATCTCTGGTTTGCCGGCTATGAGGTCTCGAACAACCGGGACATCTACTTCTTCAAGCGGTTCACCTTTCTCAACTGGCTCATCTTTCAGACCCCGGTTTTCAAGTTTCCGTTCGGCCTGGTTCTGCCGCTGGCGCTTGCCGGCATCTATCTCACCAGAAAAAAGTGGCGGATACTCATGCCGGTCTATCTCTTTCTTGGTGCCTGGTGCCTTTCCTTTATCCCCTTCTTTGTCACCGACCGCTACCGCCTGCCCACGGTGCCATTTTATCTTTTGCTGGCGGTTGCCGGAGTCAGGAGCTTTTTCCGGAGAGAGAAGCGGGAGCGGACCTTTGCCGGGCTGATCTTCGCCGGTGCTCTGATGCTTTTCAATCTCAACCTTGCCGGTGCGGGCAGAAGGGCGGATATGGCACAGAACCTGTTTCAGGCGGCTAACGGCTGGTATGAGACCGGCAGGCTGGAGCGGGCACAGACCGCGATTGAGCAGGCGCTTGAGCTGGACTCGGCAACCAACATCCTCTCCCTGCAGGCGACGCTCCTCGTTTCTCAGAACCGGATTGCGGAGGCAGAAAAAATCGCTGAGGCGGCAGTCCGGCTCCATCCCCAGGAGGCGGATGCCTGGGGTATTGCCGGCAATGTGTATGCAGGAGCCGGTCAGCTGGACTCGGCCCGGCTGATGTTTGAGCGGGTGATTGAGCTTGACCCGTATGGACCTGAGGGCTGGAACAACCTGGGCAACCTCCATCTGAGCACAGGGGAGCTGGAACGGGCGCGGTTCTGCTATGAGCAGGCGCTAAGAAACAGCCCGAACTTTGTCCTGGCGCTGTTTCATCTGGGCCTGGTGGACTATTATCAGGGCAGGAAGGATTCGGCCCATCTCCGCTGGCTGCGGGTGCTGGAGCTGGATCCGGAATTTGAAAAGGCGCGCCGGGCACTGCAGGAGCTGAGGTAACCTTCGATATTTATTGCCGTGAGCTTTTAATGGTTAAAATTAGTTTTTTTACAAAATTTTTCAATGGTTCATCAAAGGTAGGTTTTCCCAAAAATACAACTTCTCTATTGTCGCGCTTGACAATTTTGATCCATTTTCCCTGCGCCTGAGTGAGAACAATATAATCCGCAGATGTCGAATCAAAGATTGATACGGGATCAATAAATGATTGACCAATGCTTTTGCCTGAACCAGCACCAGCCATGATTCCTGAGCCAAGAGTTAATAGTCCGGTCCGTTCCGATTCCTCAACCAAAAATGTTTTTAACATTACCGGACGTTCTACGATTCTTGCACCATTAGCAATAAAGGCTTCGGTTACCTCGTTGGAAAAGGTCAGGTCGGCTGTTTGAAAACTAGTAGGAACTACAACGAACGTCGGACTTTGAGGAGCATCGTGTATCTTTACGAATCTCGTTACACAATTAAGGGACATTAATAGGATAATTATAACAAATTTTTTGCGCATAATTACTCCTTCGTAAAGAATATGCAAGCTTGATTTTCAGTCAAGATCGGCCTCCATAAACATCACCGCTACCGGAGTGGAATAAAGGGTGGTGATTGCGCAGTAGGCAGAGGGATTTCTCGACTGCGCTCGAAATGACTATACCCTCATATGTCATTCCGAGCGAGGCGGAGCCGAGTCGAGGAATCCCTTTATCAATGCAAAAATGCAAAGTGCAAAATGAAAAGTACAAAATTTATTTCCCATTGACAGAATTCAGATTTGGCTTATAATTAAACTGAGCCGGCAGCAGTTGATATCGGCCTGTTTAATCCTGCGGGTCAGAAGGTGGCAAGTTTATATTCAGGATGGCAAAGCGCCGGTTGTCATCAGCACCGATACACACCCGGCTCGCTGATAAAGGGGGTTTGCTTTATCAGGGTTGACATTGCGGGCAGAAGTGCTACTATCAAGCTAACCGCATGGTAGCGGAGATAAAACCGGGAGGGGCGGATCCGCCCCTCCCAAGAGGATGCAATGTTTAAAATTAAACAATGGATTTTTTTTCTTATAATTGCCTTATCTTTTTCTCTGACGGGTGCTCAAGTCTTGGATACTATTGTTTCTCTCCCTGAGCCACCCGAGTTTCTATTCTGCATTCCTGATATAAATAAGTTATATATCACAGGCAGAAGCGGGGATGTTTATGTGCTCAATTGTTCGACGATGGTAATTACTTCGGTACTGCGTTTCACCGCTCTTGATGGGAGGGTTAGCAGTTATCCAGTGTGGTCATCGCGGCAGCACAGACTTTACTATCCGATTTGCTTTGAGCGGCAGATGGCGACGGCATTGGCAATTGTTGATGTTGATCGCGATTCGCTTTTGAATGTCGTAAATATGGACATCTGGACGGATGAGTATATGTATCCGCTTGCCTACAATTCGGTCCTAGACAAAATTTACGCAGCAGGGACCTATGCCATTACTGTCTTCGATGCCGTGTCTGACAGCATATTAAAGGTGTTCCGGCCATCGAATTATACCCCCGGAGGTTTTGCGGTATGGGATTCTTTAGGCAACCGGATTTATATCGGATCATGGGGATGGCGAGGTCCTTTCCCGATAACGGTGATTAATTGTCCTACTGATTCGGTGATTGCATTGATTCCGGGTATTATGGGTTGGCCGCAGATCGCTCTGCTTCACTCTCTTAGAAGAAAGATGTATGTTGGATGTTTTGATTATTGGATAACTGTGATCGATTGTAATTTCAATCAAGTGGTAAAGAGGTGGGATACGATCTGGGTTGATCATTATACCAAACCAGTGCTGGCTGCTTCTGAGGATAAAATTTACTGGCCGGTCCCGGGATACCCGAATGATACCCTGCTGATTATTAATACCAAAGAAGATACAATAATCAGGAGGATTACAATAAGCTCGATATTAGATGCCAGTGTATTCGTTGAGTGGAGCAATCGATTATATATCGCTCACCACACTTCCTCAGGGCACTTGTACGTTACTGTTTTTGATTGTGCAACCGATTCGGTTGTTGGTTCGTGTAAATATCTCAGCGGCAGTTTTGTCTCGGATATGAGTTGCAATCGCGCAGACCGAAGGATATATCTTGCCAGGTACTGGGACTCCTGTATCTATGTCTTCCAAGACAGTCTGGTCGGGGTTGAGGAGCGGGCAGAGGTGTCATTGCCGGCAGAGGCTGAGCCGACTCTGGTCCGCAGTATCCTGTATCTGCCTGAGCGGGCAGGAGTGGCAGGTAAACCGGTGCTGGTGGACATCACCGGCAGGCGGGTCTTGGAGCTTGTGCCCGGTGCCAATGATGTGCGGTGTCTGACACCAGGGGTGTATTTCATCCGCAGTAATGCCGGAGTGGAACGCAAACTGGTGATTGCGCGATAAGGGAAGGGATTTCTCCACTTCGCTCCGCCTTCGGCTCCGCTCCGGTCGAAATGACCCCGCTCTTTTGCGTCATTCCGAGTGAAGCGAAGCGGAACCGAGGAATCGCTTTTTCCAGACTG
>VSSL01000134.1_pt1 | contig 19030 bp, 12 predicted proteins | sample 4557531 | NCBI WGS metagenome assembly VSSL01 (sample SAMN10986726, study PRJNA523729) | hot springs metagenome | isolation source: hot springs | place: India:Timba, Gujarat | collected 2018-05-31 | reverse complement strand
TTTTTTATCCATAGAGCTGCTGCAACCTGCCTGTCATTTATATATTTACATTGCTCGGCGTATGTCTTTCTGTTTTCGAGATAATTTGCAATTGAGTATATAAGAGTAATTGCTGATAAAATCAGAAAAAAGCCAATGGCTATTTTTCTTGCTTTAAAATAATTCCCAATAATTTTGGTTAACTCTCTATAAGATAAAAATGCAGTTAGAATAAAGAATGGTATAATCGGCATCAAATATCTACCAAATCTATGTGCGTAAGGTAGTTTATAGTAGTAAATGAAGATAAAAATCAATATAAAAAGTGTATAAAAAATAGTCTGGTTATATTTTTTATTAAAGATATCTCTAAATATGAATAAAAAGTTCAGGAGGAAACCTATCATAATAATCAAATAAAAACCTGTGGTAAAATATTCCCATACTTCATATTTTAGAAATGAAGATCGACTTCTAAATTCAGGTGTATAGTAAGTTAATTTTGCATTATAAGTATTCGGAAATAGTGAACCGGAAAGTAACAGGTTCATTATAAAGTATATACCGACAATAATTCCTGAGATAATTAAAATTTTAATTAAACTTTTTTTATCAAAAAGAACAATTTCCTTATTTGATTTTGAAAGTTTTATTTGAATTAGGTAGTCGATAAAAATAGCTGCAATAAATGCAACACCATCGGGTCTTGTCCAGAGTATTAATCCTAGAAAAACTGCAAAAGGTATTGTTAGTCTTTTTTTATAAAAATATGTAGTGGAAACAAGTATAAAAATATACATTGTTGTTTCCATACCAGAACCTGAGATAAAGTTCAGCCATTTATCAGAAATTAAAATTGCAGTAACAAACAGTGCGTATATATTTTCTTTTCCGAAATCGAGTGTTGAGAGTTTATAGAAAAAAACTGCAGATAGTATAAGGAACAGTATCCCAAAGAAATAACTCATTATGAATTCATTCTGAGTAATGAAAAATGCAACAGATAAAAGAAATGTATAAATGGGAGATGTAGAGCCAGCAGTTACAATTTCGTTTTTATAATATGAAAAGGAAAAGTATTTAGAAAAATTTTTTGCAAAAGTTAAATGAATCCAGGGGTCATCTAAAGGAAATCCAAAATACCCATTAATTTTTAAAGCAAATAATACATAAGCTAAACCCATCAGAGCAGAAACATACAATTATTCCTGAGTAAATAAGTATGCGAATATTTTTGGGGTTGAAAAATTAAATCAAGGTTAATTGAGATTTCTTTACTTACTTTCTTTTTAGGCTTTGATTTTTGCATTTTCCAAAATATAAATTTCGCTTTGCATTTTCAATTAATTAGTTCCTCCTTGATATTTTTAAAAAGAAACTGCATTTAAAAAAATTTCCATTTATTGAGAAATATTAAAAACAGCTTTTCAAGAATTATGATATATGAAAATTTATTATTTATTTTTTTTTGAATTTTTTTATAGTACTTCAAGATTTTAACCTTTATAAATTATAATTCTATTCTTTAAAGATGAAAGTAAATTTATCAACAATAATATTATATTGATTAGCCTTATGTTTTTCATAAAAGGGTATAAATATATTTTTTGATTTTAGTTATGAAATATATAATCTTAAATGAGAAATATTATTTAACAATATTGATTGAATTATAAAATTTTTTAATTGAAAATAGCAGGTTAATATTTTGAAGTAGTCTAATATAAAAAAAATGCAATAATGTTAAATTGAATAAACTTGGTTGTTTCTGTTTATCAGGAAAATGATAATAAAAATCTACCAAATGTTATAAACTCGAAACATCTAAATTCAGTTATATATTTTTTTAAGTATAATTAATTGCTTCTGAAGACTATTTTATCAAAATCATTCTTTTGGTCTCAGAGAAATTCTTAGTTTTAAATCTGTAAAAATATGTACCGCTTGAAAGGAGTTCTCCTGAAAATTTTGTTCTATAGATACCTGGTTGAAACTCGCCACAAGCAAGTGTTGAAATTAATCTACCAGATAAGTCGTATACTTCAAGAAATACATTACACCTAACTGGACATTGAAATTCTATTATAGTTGTTTGATTGAAGGGATTGGGATAGTTCTGTGATAGTTTAAAATCAGTTGGAATTTCAGACCCAATTTTTTTTACAGAATAAAGTAGGTCTCTAACTGAAATTTTACCAAGTGTACCAACTGCAAACAACCTGTAACCAGGAACTGCAAAACTTAAATGCCGATAAACCATTGATGCAGTTGGATTTGTATATTCACTAATCCAGTTATAACCTGCATCGATACTAAAATATACTACATTTGAACTTCTGACATACCATACAAAACCCAATTGTGGACTTTCTGCAGGTACAGGTGATGTGCTAATTCCTCCGAAATTTCCTGCACCTACGGAGTTAAGTAGAAACCAGTTCACCCCATTGTTTGTTGATTTGTATAAATTAGTTCCTCCAAAATACATATTAGTACTTCCAATTGCACTTCCTGCAATTGTATAACAATTTACTTCAGGAGTTATCTGAGTAGACCAGGAGCTCCCTAAATTAGTTGAGTAATAAATTCTGGAGTTATTAGTTCCAAACCAAATGTTGGGATAATAGCAGAACATACAGTTATTATATCCCGTTTCACTGCCAGACTGTGGAAGATATAAACCAGTTGAATCCCAGTTTATTCCACCATTAGTTGTTTTCCATAATGACCACCTTTGCCCTACAGGATCTCCCATCATAAAGCCAGAGAATTCACTGAACATATAAACAGCATTAATAAAACCGCCTTGTTGATAAAAAACCTGTGTCCAATTTAACCCGCCATTTGATGTTCGCCAGACCCAGGTATCAGACCCTGAGTATCCAGCAGTTAAAGCAATATTATTATTGTTGTGGACACCACAAATGTTAATTAATTGAACATTTGTTGGAATGCCATTACCTGTCAGGTTTATCCACTGTATCCCCATATTTATAGATTTTAAAACCGTTCCAGAATATCCACAAACCCAGACTGTACTTGGACCGTAACACCATACGGATGTTAATGTTGTAGTAACCCCGGAATTTGCTTCTGACCACAAAGTAGGTTGAGAATAAATAACATTAACACATAGAAAAACAATTAGAATTAATTTGTTTTTCATAGTGGTTAAATTTTAGTTTTAAGAATGAGTTTTAATAATATTATTTTATTAGCACCATTCTTTTTGTTATCATCGTTTTTCCTGCTGTTAATCTGTAAAAGTATATCCCGGTTGTAAGATTTTCAGCATTCACCCTGAAGTGATACGAGCCAGCTTTTAAGAACTCATCTATTATAGTTAAGACCTCTCTACCCGTTATGTCAAAAATTTTTAATTTAACATTTTCTTCAATAGGACAGGATATATTTATTACTGTGTAATTATTGAAAGGATTTGGATAATTTTGACTTAATTCAAATTTATCAGGTAATAGTATTTCAACAATACTGCTCAAATCAAAATATTGAAAATTGCCATTGTAATCTATTTGTTTTAATCTATATTTATATCTGCCTGCCTCAGGTTTTCTATCCGTAAATTCATATTTGGATTGTGATTTTATTGTTCCTTTTCCTTCCACAAACCCAATTTTTTCCCATTCATTTTTATCAAGTGAATTCCTTTGAATTTCGAAACCAGAGTTATTTTCCTCTGATGAGGTTATCCATTTTAATATTACATTATTATTTTTTATTAAATAGTAAAATGATAAAAGTTCAACAGGTAAGGGAGAATCCTGAGAACTTGCAACCCAATATGAAAAACTTGTTGTATTTATAGTCATTGTTCGTGGATTGCTACCGGATACATTAAAACCATCTCCTTTTTTTATCCATTGGTTACCATCTTCACTTACCCAAAATTCTGCAAGATTGGAACTTGAGAAATTTTTCCCATTATCTAAATCAGATAACCAGCTGTAAGTAACATCCCTACCATTTACCGGTTGCGCTCCTACTGTAACCTGCCAGTGACATGCTATGCTTTGATTTCCATTTACAGAAACTATTCCGCAGGTGCCGGTTTTTCTGGTGATTGTTACATTACCGATATTATCAGTTCCAGCTGCAATATTGCAACTCAAAAAATCTATTGAACCAGTTCCAACAGAACGAGAGGACATTTCAGCAACCCCAATTATTCTTGATGATGAGGATTCGCTTGGATTGGTTGCGGATGTTCCAAATGTAATTTTATAAGCATCATAAGGGCTTGTCGGGCCGGTATAAAGGATACCGTTGGTTAATGTTAATGAACCATTATTAATTTCCAAATTACTCCCTAAAAAAATTCCTGATGAATTATTAATTATCCAATTTATAGTTCCCGATATAGTACCATTTTCCGTTATGGTTTGTTGTGTTGTTCCATTTAATACAATATTTGCGGTACCGTTTGTTCTTGTTATTGTGCCACCAGAATGAGTAAAATTACCTTTACAATTTAGTGTACCTGTGTAACCATTTTTTTCTGCTATTATCAATGTTCCTCCACTAATTGTTACATCTCCATTAGAGGTAAATGTTCTATTTCCTGATGCTTCAGACATCAGCACATAAGCTGTACCCCCGGTGATTTCGAGTGAACCAGCATTTTTGTCACCGTTTGTTAATATAAATCCTTTGCCCGTAATAGCGGATGTATTTTCAATTTTAAGTTTACCTGATATTGTTGCTCCAGATGCAAAGATTGAGTAATAATAATTTGTACCTGAATTTGTTGAACTGAAAGTAAAATTATTGAACGACTCATTTATAGCAAAAGTATGATAATAATTAGTTGAAAAATATTCAAGAACTTCACAGGTTCCGTTACTACCATATGAAGTATAATCATTATAATAGGAACCTGAACCATTATTATTAGGATAAGAGGTAGAACTACTGCTTCTATACTTGAGGGTACCATTTATAGTAGTTCCTCCCGTTCTTCCGGTGAATGTACCCGCGCCACTTTGAATATCAAAAATTCCATCTACTATAAGTGTACCGGTAGTTCCAAGAGAAAAATCACCTGTATTCCAAGTTAGTGTTCCAGTTGATGATATGTTCAATGTTCCATTATTATTTAATGTCCCGTAATTATTTAAAGTTCCGCTTATGTTAATTGTTCCATTATTTGTTAATGTCTGTGATGAGTTTAAGCTATAAGTACCGCCGCTATAAACAGTCATTGTTTTTCCAGTAGCTACTGTAAATGAATTTGATGACATAGTTCCATATATATCAATATTACCATTAAAATTCAAAGTACCGGTGAAACTTCCCATACTCCAATTAACACCTGAACCAATTGTTAGAGTTCCACGGACTGTAAGTGGATTTGCACCACTAGTTCCACTGCAATTCCATGTTCCACTTGCTGTCTGAAAGGATAAATTTCCGTATGTACGATTTGAATAACTAATGGCAGTACCTGCATCTATATATACAAAATAGCTAGAACTATCTATTGTACAACTATTTAAGGGGGTAGAAACGCTTCTTGTTGTATTGTGAATATATGTTCCGCCATTACTGATTTTCCATGTTGCTGATGTATTAATACTCCATGCCCCAGATGACATTTTTAAGGTTCCGCCATTATGTATAACGAGGTCAAAATCAGAACCATTATTTAATGTTAATGTTGTACTTGATCCACTTACTGTTAAATATCCATAGATATTAACCTGGTCAAGTGTTATACTTGAATTTATAGTAATATTTGCATCACTTCTTATTTCAATTACACCATCGCTGTATGTTGGATATGTGGAAACATCAACCCAGTTACCAGATTGATATTTTTGCCAAATGTTTGTTCCAGTCCAATTACCAGAAGCTCCTTCGCGTGTTCTATAGTCTCCTTCTGACTGACCGAATGAAAGTTCTACAAAGAGAATAAATAAAAATGATAATAGGAAATTTATTCTTTTAAGTAAAATTATTTCCATACCCAATACCGTTTATTTTTAATTTACTTTAAGATAAAAAAAAGTTTTACATGTATCAAGTAAAATATTTTCATTTTTTTAAACCGTTAAAAGGAAAAAATTAAATGATTAGTAAGAAGAAAAATCGATAGTAAAATTCACTTATATTAAAGAAATAATGATTTAGATTATTAACTAAATTTTATTAGTATTTGAATTAAAAAAAATATGTTTTTTAATTGAAATATAAATTTAAAAGATATCTTTCTTAATTTGAGTGAGAAATTTTTTGTTACCCCTGCGCTCCCAACGGGATTCGAACCCGTGTCTTCACTGTGAAAGAGTGATGACCTAACCACTAGTCGATGGGAGCAGAATTTTAAACATTAAATATAACTATTATATTAAATATTTACAATAACTTAATTTTCCTCTGGTCTTAGATAAATTACTATATTATTTAGTTGCAGAGAGGTAATCAAAATACGTATACTTTTGGTTATATATCCTGATTTATTAACAGTTAAATTAAAATATGCTGCAGATGATGGTAAATGTATATCAGTCATTTTAAAAAAGCCATTAGAGTCTGTATAAGCGAGAAAGTTTTCTGGACTTAAATACACCTGTGCTGCTTCTATTGGCTTGTCATTACTTGAGTCTCTAACATAACCCTGTAAAATCGCTCTATAATCTGCCTGCTTTATATCTTCACAGGAAAAAAGTATTATACTGATTATAAGAACAACTAAACCTGGTATTACGATTCTTATTTTGTCATATCATAATATGGTTTATTAGTATAACAAATTTCAATTTAATAAAATTTATTTTTTATTTAAAGAACCTTTTTCAAGTCCATGAGCATGAGGTCCACTTTCATTTTTCTTTAACATAAACGCAAAGAATAAGCCGAGGAATCCAAGAATTGAAAATATCCACATTCCGGGATTGTATCCGGTAGGATTTTCTGCGCTTGCCCCTGCAGCATCATTTGCAAAACCAATCAGTAAATTAAATAATGTAAGCCCTATATTTTGTATCATAGTCATAAGTCCATAAGCGGTTCCAAGTTTTGAAGACTCAACTACTATTGCAACTGAGGGCCACATAACAGCAGGGACAAGTGAAAATGCAAGTCCCATAATTGACATAGGAATAATGAGATGCAGAGGCACCCCAAATAATGTATTAATACCGGTGAATCCAATTAAATTTATTTTATAAGCCATTAACAAATATACAGGAATAATTAAAAGTGAACCAATCATCATTAATATGGATCTTTTTCCAATTTTATCTGCAAGCAATCCAAATAGTGGGGTAAAAAACATAGCAGAGAAAGTAAGAATGCTTGATAAGGCACCCCCAGTTTCTCTTGTTGTACCGTGAGCTTCTATAAAAAATTTAACCGCAAAGGTCTGGAATGGAAACATCGCTGAATAAAAAGTAACACAGAGTAAAACAATAAACCAGAAGGAAGGAGAAAAAGATTTATATTTCAGAAATGTTATTGCAAGAATCATAATAAATAGTAATGCCTGTAACTCCAAATCTATAGAAAACTGATTAACTCTTGGAGTAACAAAATATAAAATGGAAACGATTACTGAAACAAATACAAGTACCCTCGTGGAACTGAAATTAAATATATCTGAAAAGTTAATTTTATCCTGACCCCCTTCTTCTTGCATAGTAAATTTCTTTCGGGCACTACTATCAATCACATAGAAAACAACTAAGAATAATACAGCCAGAATTCCAGCGGCAGCAGAAATAAGCAGAGGGGATTGCCAGTAATTGTATAACCCTTTTGCAAGTGTTGGGGAATTTAAAGCAAGAAAGGAACCTAATCTTGCAATTGTTAAGTTTAAGCCAAAGGCAAAAGAGAGTTCTTTACCTTTGAACCAAACTGCGATAACAGTGGTAATTCCGACAATCATAGATTCCGCGCCGAGTCCGAAAATCAATCTTCCGATAGCCATTAGAATTATATTTCCTTTAAGAGCAGTAATAATTGCGCCAAACATAACCAGAAAAGAAAATAACAAAGATGCCTTTCGTGTACCGATTCTATCAATAATCATACCTCCGATTAGAACCATAATAACATTTGGGAAACTGTATATGGCTTGTAATAAACCAATCTGTGAATCAGAAAAGCCAAGTTGGGAACTGAGCAAATCAGCAAGTGGGCTGATACTATCATAGATGTAATAATTCCCAAACATAGCAAGACTGATCAAGGCAAGAACAAGCCATCTTAAGCTTTTTGGTGGTTCTCTTTTTTCTTGTTCTGTCATAACTTAACAAATAAAATTTTCAGGAACTTTTTATAAAATTAATAATGAATTAGATTCTAATTTACAAATTGCTTTGCATAATACTTTGGTGTAAGTTTTTCTCCTGTTGCTTTTTCTATCATTATATCCCAGAAATATTTTGCACCGGGAGAGAACACCTTTTCTTTTAAATACTCTCCAACTTCTTTATTATTTTTAAAACTTTGATTTATTAAATCGTCTGATTTCAATATATTTTTTACAATATAATTTTGCAGTTGTGAAGCCAGCAATTCACCAAGTAAATAATTGTGATAGTAACATGGTACAGTAGCAATATGTATTTTTGATGCCCAATCTGGTTGGTTTCTACCTTCAGGTTTTTTTATCATTTGGTATTTTTCAACTAAATCCCACCATAGTTTATTTAAATCCTGGTCAGGATTTTCATACATACCTTTTTCAAATCTGAACATAACCTGCGACCAACGGCTGAAAACTAATTGTTGTAATCGAAGAGATTTATAGCAATCATCTTTAATTTTATTATATTCTTCTTCACTTATTCCCAGAATATCTTTTATCCATTTTGCATTTGTTGCCATTCTACCAAAAAGTTGTGCTATAGCTTCTGTTGTAAATGTATGTGCAGGGTCTCTTAAAGAAAAAGGTAATTGCCTATCAATAAATTTATCATAAACAGCATGGCCATATTCATGGAGCATTGTATTCATCCACTTTTCATTTGGCTTGATATTGCATAAAACTCTTATATCTCCTTCATTATCTATATCAGTGCAAAATGCATGTTGATTTTTTCCGGGTTTTTCATATAAATCACTTTTTGTTATTAAATCATCAATTGGCAATCCTATTCCGCTGTAATATTCAGAAGTTAGTTTTACTAAATCTTTATCTTTATAAAATGCATCAAGGTCTACTTTATAAATTTTTGGTGCTTCCTGAAAAATCTATTCTGATAATGCATGCATTATTCATCTTTTGAAATTTTATATCTTTCCGTGAAATATTTATCTATATTTTCTTTTTCTTTTGCAAAAGCATCTTTAGTTAATACATCAAGTTCATCAAAAAGTTTTAGTATTTCAGTCGGGTCTTGTTCTCTTAATTTTAAACTCATTTCATGATAGTTGTTAAAACCAAGTTTCTTTGCAATTTCGTTCCTCATTTTAACAAGTTGCTTTATATCTTCAGCAACCACAGTCCCTATTTTCTTATGAGCTTCCCAGGCAGCCTGTAATTCTTTTGAATTTGTTGATTTAGTTAATATTTCTTCTATTTCATTATCTGTAAGTTTTTTCCCGTTAACCTCAGCTCTGAAATTTGTGTATTTTTGTTCTATCTCATTTTGTAATTTATTTACTGCATTCAGTAATGAGGTATCAATCTGGTTGCCCAGAAAAGCAAGATACAAAACTTCCAATTGCCTTTTGTCAATTTCATCTTTTATTGCTTCGGATTCTTTAAACTTTTTTAGCTTTTCGAATGACTCTTTATCAGAAAAGAGTGCTGTGATTTTATTTTGAAGTTCCAGAGTTTTATCAAAATCTTCCTTCTTTCCTGATATGGAGGCATTCCAATAAGAAATATTTGCTTCTTTATATAGTGGAATGTATTTTGATTCCCAGTTTTTTATAAATTCTTTAAATTCTTTGTTCACCTGTTCTTCCTTTTTAGAACTACACGAAGAGATTAATAAAGAAAATACCAGTACCACTATTAAAACGAAAATTTTTGGGATTTGGGTTTTCATAATAAGATTGGTTTAATTTATGCATTAACAAAAAAAACATATTTAGTTGAAAGTTTCAATTTAAAAAAATTTTTCTATTTACATAATTAAGCATTTGAATAAGTAAAATATAATTCCTATTTTCACAAATTATGAAATTTTTAAATGGCTATTTTATTAACTAAAATAATTTTAAATGTTTAAAGGACATCCAAAAGGGTTATATGTTCTTGCATTATCTAATATGGGCGAAAGATTCGGATATTACACAATGCTTGCTATTTTTACTTTATTTATTGAGTCAAAGCTTGGATTATCTGAATCTCAAATTGGTCAGGTATGGGGAATTTTCCTCGCTGCTGTGTATGCTTTACCTTTAGTCGGAGGTTTCATTGCGGATAGATTAGGCTACGGAAAAGTTGTTATAGTAGGAATTGTTACAATGTTTATTGGTTACTTGTTACTTTCATATCCGCCAGCTGGAACGGTTCTTTTATTTGCCTCTCTTTTTATTATTGCTCTCGGGACGGGTTTATTCAAAGGCAATATGGTGGTGCTGCTCGGAAATTTATATGAAGATGAAAAGTACAGAAAGTTACAGGATACGGCCTTCAATATTTATTATATGGGAATTAATGTTGGAGCTTTCTTTGCACCATTTGCTGCTACGGGTATGAGAAATTTATTCTTATCTTTCGATAACTTTGTATATGATGCAAGAATTCCAAGATTAGCACACAGTTTTCTAAAAGACCCTACGGGGCTTCCACACGAGTCGTTAACAGAATTAACGAAAATTGCTCAAACACAAACAGGCAATCAAGCAGTCGATTTATTAACATTTTGTAAGGATTATCTTCACTCTTTGAGCTCTGCATATAATATGGGTTTTGTTGTTGCTGCTGCAGCAATTGTACTTTCTTTTATTATTTTTATCTCTTTTAAAAAATATTTTAAACATGCAGACTATTTACACAAAAAGACTACTCAAGTTGGTTCAAAGATAGAACTTACTCCACAACAAACGAAGGAACGAATTATTGCTTTAATTCTTGTCTTTATAACTGTGATATTCTTCTGGATGGCATTCCACCAAAACGGACTTGTCTTAACATTATTTGCGAAAAATTATACGGTTGGTATAGTAAACAGAATAAATTATATCCTGTTTGACCTGCCCGCTTTGATTTCTTTAATTGCTGTTATAATGGGAATTATATTCCTTATTCTTAAAAGTTCTACCTCAGTTAGAAGGGTTATTGGACTTATTTTATTTATTGTAGGTGCAGTTGTGCTATATTTACGATACACAGAATTTCATGATATTAACAGAATAGACCCCGAAACTTTTCAGGCATTCAATCCAATATTTGTAGTATTTCTTACACCTGTTGTTGTTAGTTTCTTTGGTATGATGATGAGAAAAGGAAAGGAGATTTCTTCGCCAAAGAAAATTGGAATTGGTATGCTTATTGCAGCTTTGGCTTATGTTATTCTTGTTATTGTTTCTTTAGTTGGAAAGAATGGTGAGATGCTTGATAGTCCGAAATATATTTTTGAAACAACAAAGGGGTCTGTATCAGATGTATTAGTATCTCCATATTGGTTAATTTCTACTTATTTCACATTAACAATAGCAGAACTATTTTTAAGTCCAATGGGGCTTTCTTTTGTTGCAAAAGTGGCTCCTCCCAACCTTAAAGGACTTATGCAGGGTGGTTGGTTATTTGCAACTGCTTTAGGTAATTATCTATCAGGGGTAATTGCAATTCCTTATAGAAACTGGGAACTCTGGCAAACATTTACATTACTTGTAATCACTTCTTTAATATCGGCAGTATTTATATTTTCGATTTTAAAAAGACTTGAATCTGCAACAAAAACATAAAAAGGAGAATAATAATGAATAATGAACAAAACGAAGTAATAAAAGGGCTTCCGGAGAATGCTTACAGGGAGTTAAAGCCTGGAGAAGTATATGAACCGATTATGTCTCCAACAAAAGTATTCCCCGAAGTTACAGTTTATTCAGTACTTTTTGGATTACTTATGGCTGTTATTTTTTCTGCTGCAGCGGCTTATGCTGGTTTAAAAATTGGACAGGTATTTGAAGCTGCAATTCCAATCGCTATCATAGCCGTTGGTGCTTCTGCGGCAATGAAAAAAGGTGGTGCACTTGGCCAAAATGTGATTATTCAGTCTATTGGAGCAAGTTCCGGTGTGATAGTAGCAGGTGCTATTTTTACTATTCCTGCTTTATATATTTTACAACATAAATACCCGGATATACAGGTTAACTTTTTCCAAATTTTCTTTTCTTCACTTCTTGGTGGTATACTGGGAATTTTATTCCTGATTCCATTCAGAAAGTATTTTGTAAAAGAGATGCATGGAAAATTTCCATTCCCGGAGGCAACTGCGACCACTGAAATTCTTGTTACCGGCGAAAAGGGTGGAAAACAGGCTAATATACTTATTATTAGTGGACTAATTGGTGGAATTTATGACTTTTTATTTAGTTCACTTCGATTATGGGATGATGTTGTAACAACACGCATTTTACCCTACGGACACGAATTGGCTGATAAAGTAAAAATGGTTTTTAAGCTTAATGTTAGTTCTTTGATTTTTAGTTTCGGATACCTTGTAGGATTAAGATTTTCTACTATAATTGCTGTTGGTTCAATGTTTTCCTGGCTTGTATTAATCCCTTTGATTGCTAATATTCCAGGTGGAACTTTTACCGATTCCAAAGGGCAAGTATTAGCGTTTGCAACACAATCACCTGAAATTATTTTTAAGGAATATGTTAGATTTATTGGTATCGGAGCAATTGCAATGGCTGGTATTATAGGTATTTTAAGATCTTCTAAGGTAATTGCTGATGCTTTTAAACTTGCTGTTGGAAGTTTCAGTAAATCACATTCTGATACTGCCGTTGAAGAGTTAAGAACACAAAAAGATATTAAAATGAATTTCGTTTTGATGTTTATTTTGCTCACTGCTGTAGCAATTTTCGTGTTTTTAATTCTTGGCGTGAAAGTAACATTATTGCAGGCATTGGTTGCATTAGCAACTATATTAATTGTTTCCTTTTTATTTACTACGGTTGCAGCAAATGCTATTGCTATTGTTGGAACGAACCCGGTTTCAGGAATGACTTTAATGACTTTGATTTTATCATCATTCATACTTGTTGGAGTCGGACTAAAAGGTTGGCAAGGAATGGTTAGTTCTATGATTATTGGTGGTATTGTTTGTACGGCACTATCGATGGCTGGGGGCTTTATAACGGATTTAAAAATTGGATATTGGCTTGGTTCTTCACCATATAAACAACAATCTTGGAAATTTCTTGGTACTTTATTATCTGCTGCTACTGTTGGATTTGTTATTTTTATTCTTGCAAATTCTTATGGATTTACATCTGATGATTATCTTACTAATCAGAATATATTAACCAAAGAGCAAATAGAATCTGTTAAGAATAATACAGCAACACCTGAAATTGTTGCAAAGTATGAGCAAGAGACAAAAAATGCTAAACCCCTTGTTGCTCCACAAGCAAATACAATGGCTGCAGTGATTGAGCCTCTCATGATGAAAGGAGCATCTTTTAATTGGATTTTATTTATTGTTGGTGCTGTTATGTCGGTGCTTATGTATTTCATTGGGATTTCTCCGCTTGCATTTGCTCTGGGAATGTTTATTCCACTTGATTTAAATACACCACTTCTGGTAGGTGGTCTTATTGCTCATTTTGTTAAAAAGAGTTCTAAAGATGAAAATCTTGTTAAGGCTCGATATAATCGTGGAAATTTAATTGCATCTGGATTTATCGCTGGTGCTGCTATTTTTGGAGTTATAGGTGCTTTACTCTTATTCTTTGGTGTTGATCTAAATTTGAAAGTCTGGGGTGATAATGAAAGTGGTCCTCAGATTCTTGCATTTTTCACTTTTGTTTTACTGATTTGTTACTTTATTTGGGATACTTATAGAGCCAAAGCAGATGAGTAAAAATTTTGTTTATATGAATTGATTTATTTTCAATATAGTATCTTTATTAATTAAAACAATAAACCTATGGATGAAAAATTAATAGAAAGATTTCTTAAATATGTTAAGATTGATACTCAATCAGATGAGAATTCTCAATCCTGCCCAAGTACCGAAAAGCAGCTTGTTTTAGCAAAATTACTTGTTGAAGAATTGAATTCGTTGGGACTCTCAGATGTATCTCTTGATGAGAATGGTTATGTTATGGCAACATTACCATCTAACATAGATAAGAAAGTACCCGTTATTGGATTTATTTCTCATATGGATACGAGTCCCGATATGTCAGGAGAAAATGTTAACCCTCAAATTATTAAGAATTATGATGGTGGTGATATAGTAATAAATAAAGAAAAAAATCTTATTCTTTCTCCGAAATTATTTCCGGAAATGAAAGAGTTCGTTGGACATACTTTGATTACAACTGATGGGAATACATTACTTGGGGCTGATGATAAAGCTGGAATTGCGGAGATAATAACAGCAATAGAGTATTTTGTTAAAAATCCGCAAGTTAAACACGGTACAGTTAAAATAGCATTCACTCCTGACGAAGAAATCGGAAGAGGTGTAGATAAGTTTGATGTGAAAAAATTCGGGGCAGAATTTGCCTATACTATCGATGGTAGTGGTCCAGGCGAGCTTGAATATGAAAACTTTAATGCTGCAAAGGCAACTGTTAAAATTCAGGGACGAAATGTTCACCCCGGTTATGCAAAGAACAAGATGTTGAATGCTATGTTAATTGCAATGGAGTTTAATTCTTTACTACCAGTATTTGAGAGACCTGAATTTACACAGGATTATGAAGGATTTTATCACTTAATTAAAATGGATGGTTCAGTTGAAAATGCTACACTTGTCTATATTATCCGAGACCATGACAGAGTAAAATTTGAAAATAAAAAAACATTTATTAAAAAAAGTCGGAGATTTTATTCAGGAAAAATTTGGAAATGATGTTATATCCATTGAAGTTGTTGATCAGTATTATAATATGAGGGAAAAGGTTGAACCTGTTTTTCATATTGTTGAAATTGCCAAAAAAGCGATGGAGCTCGTTGGAGTTCAACCCAAAGTAGTTCCGATTCGTGGTGGAACTGATGGTTCTAAATTATCTTATATGGGCTTACCGTGTCCTAATATTTTTGCTGGTGGTATGAACTTCCATGGGAAATACGAATATGTTTCAGTTGAGACTATGGAAAAAGCAAAAGAAGTTATTATAAAAATTATTGAACTATACGCTGAGAAGTAAATTTAGTTAAATTATTATTTTCTAAAACAAATGCCTTCTTTATAGAAGGCATTTGTTTTTTTTATGTTATAAATACTGATATCAATATTTTGTTTTATCTACTGGTTCCCAATCTGCAAAGTGAGTTATATTAACATTTGTTTTTGGTTCTGTGGTATAATTTATATTACTGTTATATGTCCATTCAAGTGTTTCGGAAGCGCCGCAGGATTGAGTGGTAATTAAAGCATTATTGCTTACAAAACCAATTGGATATGCCTGATCACGAGGTAATTCTCTGTCGCCATGGGTGGGGTCAGTTGGTATCCAGCCATAATTTGGCAGATAAACTTCTACCCATCTGTGGTATACCTCGTCCATACTTGCTTCGTCTTTTTTAATCCAGGTGGAACCTACATATCTTGTTGGAATCCCTGCCGCTCTGCAAAGAGCAATAAATACGAATGAATATTCTGAACAGGATCCATGTTTGTTTGTAATAACAGTAGGAGCGGTATCCCACATCCCGTCCATCAAATAAGTTAAATGGTCAATAACAAACTGATGGATTTTTCTAACTATCCAGTAGGGATTTTTCTCATCTCCAACCACTTCTTTTACTGTCTTTTGGATTATTTCACTGTGTATTTGATATTTTTCATCATCTTCAAGATATTTATCCTTTATTTCAGAAGGAATTTCGTCAAGTGTTCCTACAAATTCAGGATATATAAAATATCTTACAACATAAGTTTTAAAAACTGTTGTAACTATTAAATCTTTTGATTCACCTGGATTAATATTTTTAAAGTTCCAGTGTGCTGTTTTTTGTCCCCATTTATCAGTTAATATATCTGTTGGGTTTAAATTAAATTTTATTGGCTCTAATATTTCCTGATTATCTCTGTTTTCTGCGAGTGCAATATTTACATCAAGTGTCTTGATTTTACCAGGTCCAAAACATTTAACACTATGGGTAAATACAACTTTGTGATATTGAGGATTTTTTCTAATTAATTTTTCATCATCTCTAATTTTTAATTGAAAAATTTTATCTTCCTGATAATCTACAGCCCAAAGTTTTTTCCCATCGGTTGCAAGTCCAAATACGTACTTGCCTGGAGCATCTGCAATTAAAATAACCAGTCCCGTTTCAGGGTCAACCATATAAATCTCATCTAAAATTCTATCCGAAATCCATAAATATTTCCCATCAAAACAAATTCCAGTAACATCAGGTGAAGGAGCTTTAAAAGATTTTATTGTCGTTCCATCAATGGGGCTAAATTGAATTACTTTATCAGCTCTATCATCAATACACCATAAATATTTTCCATCAAATGTTAAACCAATTGGGCATTTAGAAGGAGCATTTAAAGTTTTTAAAATTGTACCGTCTTCCGGGTCAATTTTAAAAATCATTCCATCAAAATCCTCCGATTTATCAGTCAAACCTCTTATATCAGAGTTCCATAAGTATTTCCCATCAAAAGCAATTCCCATTGGCCAATAAGCAGGGGATTCAAGCGTTTTGATTACACTCCCAGTTTCTGGATTAACACAAAATAACTTATCTGCTTCTCTATCAGCAACCCAAAGATTTTTTCCATCAAAACAAATGCCAGTGGGAAATTTGCCAGGTGTGTCAAAAGATTTTATTATTTCTCCGGTATATGAATAGGTGATTGAGTTAAGAAAAGAAAAAATTAAGGCAAAGGAAAATATTTTTTTCATAACAAATAATTTTTTATTATAAATTAATCAAAAAGATTTCAATTTCTTTGAAAAAATATATATCTATATATCATCTAAATTATCTATTCAAAAAGAATTATATTTAATAGATATCTTGTTTATTTTTGTTTTATGCAAAGAATAATTTATCTTGATAATAATTCAACGACAAAAATTGATCCAGAAGTTCTTGATGCTATGATGCCATATTTAAAAGAAAAATATGGCAATCCATCAAGCACTTCTCATACTTTTGGAAGAGAAGCTTCTGCAGCTGTTGATATTGCGAGAGAACAAGTTGCCGACTTAATTAATGCGGAATTCTCTGAAATAATTTTCACAAGTAGCACTACGGAGAGTATTAATTTAGCTATCAAAGGTGTCATTGAAAATTCGGAGAGAGAAAAAATTCATATAATAACAACTAAAATAGAACATAAGGCAGTTTTGAATGTATGCAAATATCTTGAGAAATTTGGGGTTGAAGTAACATATTTATCACCCGATAGTTCTGGAATTATTTCACCTTTAAATGTCAGGGAAAATTTAAAACCCGATACACTACTTGTAATAATAATGTCCGCTAATAATGAAATAGGAACAATTCAACCGATAGGTGAGATAGGAGAATTATGCGAAGAAAAAAATATTCTTTTTTTAACAGATGCTGCTCAAAGTGTTGGAAAGATTCCTATGGATGTAAAACAATTAAATATAGATTTTATGGCTTTCAGTGCTCATAAAATCTATGGTCCTAAAGGAACAGGTGCATTATATGTTAGAAAACTCGGGGATAAAAATTTATTATATCCCCAGATTCATGGAGGCGGTCAGGAGAAGGGGTTTAGAAGTGGTACCTTAAATGTTGCAGGAATTGTTGGGTTTGGAAAAGCATGCGAGGTTTGTAAAAGGAAAATATTTGATGAATTTAATAAGCATACTGTCTGGAGAGACAGGATTATTCAGAATTTAAATGCGAAGATTGAAGGAACATTTCTAAATGGGCATCCGGTAAAGAGAATTCCAAATAATATAAACATAGGTTTTAAAGGAATTAGCAACTCTTTATTTATTAATGAATTTTCTGACCTTGCAATTTCCACTGGTAGTGCTTGCTCTTCTGAAACTTTAGAACCTTCTTATGTGTTAAGTGCAATAGGTAGAATAAAAACTGAAATTTCATGTTCTATCAGAATAGGTATCGGTAGATTTAACACAGAGGAAGAGATTGAATACATAATTAAGCGTATACCAGATGGGATTAATAAAATTAAAGAAAAATTGTTATGAAAGAACAGAATAAAGAATTAGAGAAAAATAGTTCTGATAGTTTTAAAATTACAGAAAGAGCATTAAAAGAATTGTTGAATATAAAGAAAAAAAATAATATACCTGATAATTTTGGTTTTAGAATTGGGATTAAAGGAGGAGGGTGTTCTGGGTTTGTTTATTCACTTGGCTTTGATGCTAAAATATATCCCACTGACCATATTCTGGACTTTGGGGATTTAAAAGTAATTGTTGATATGAAAAGTTATTTATTCTTAACTGGGCTAATTAGATTATATAGATAGTAATTCCGGGACAGGGTTTATCTTTGATAATCCTAATGTAAAGACTACCTGTGGGTGTGGTAGTTCAGTAGCTAAATAAGTTCTGATTATCAAAAAATATTTTGAATTTTTAAAATAATTATTTGTTTTAATATATAAAAGTAAGAATCTAATATGAAAAGAATGGAATATCGAGAAGAAAATTTTTAACTTTATCCGCAACAGGATTGTTTGGATTATTTTTTATACCAAAAATAAATTTTTTTAAAAATAAAAATAAAAAAGGAGAATTAAGAAATATGTCTTACGAATGGCAATTTAAAAAACGTCCTTACTCAGACGAAGAAGCAAAAACTTTACTTAAAGAAGTAATTTCGCCAGAAACAAGTGACTGGCATTATAACACTCATCACAAGGGTTATGTAAATGCATTAAATACGATTGAAAAGGAACTGGAAAACGCAGACAGAGCAAAA
>VSSL01000133.1_pt1 | contig 19054 bp, 14 predicted proteins | sample 4557531 | NCBI WGS metagenome assembly VSSL01 (sample SAMN10986726, study PRJNA523729) | hot springs metagenome | isolation source: hot springs | place: India:Timba, Gujarat | collected 2018-05-31 | reverse complement strand
GGCGCAATGCATCTGCGCGGGGACACCTGGCCAGGAGGAAAAATCCCCACCACCACCAACGGAGGCATGCTCTCTCAAGGCCATACCGGAGCTGGCGGCGGCGTGGCGCTCCTCGTCGAAGCAGCGCGGCAACTCATGGGAAAGGCCGGCGATCGACAAGTCCCGGGCGCGAGATTCGCAGTGGAAACAGGGACAGGCGGCACGTACATGGATGCCCACGTCTCGATACTCGGCGCCGAAATTCCTTGATGGAGGTTTATCATGGAGAACCCTCAAAAACCAATACCCGTGGTCAACGAATGGGCTCGCCCCTTTTGGGAGGGCGCCCGTCAACATAAGCTCTTGATACAGCGATGCAAAGAATGCGGCGCATACATTTTCTACCCCCGTATGTGCTGTCCCGAGTGTTTTTCCCAAGATATCGAGTGGGTGGAGAGTTCGGGTCGGGGTACAGTGTACTCATTCACCATTGTCCAGAACAATCCTCCGTCGGCATTTCTCCAGGACGTACCGTATGTCGTCGCCATCGTGAAACTCGAAGAGGGTGTGCAAATGCTCTCGAACATCGTTGACTGGCAAGCCGCCACCCTCAGGTGCGACATGCCGGTAACCGTGACCTTTGAAAAACTTAACGAAGAATTCACGTTGCCAAAATTTCGACCCGCGTGACGGTCGCACTCGAAGAGAAAAACGTAAAGGAACAATATGAACATGGCGATGGAACACAGCAAATATGGCAATGACTTCCAGGTTGGCGATGTATATACCACGGCCTCCATTACCGTCACTGAGACGCACGTTGTCAACTGGGCAGGGCTCACCATGGATTTTTATCCGCTGCACGTTGACAAAGAGTACGCCGCCCGGACCGAATTCGGAGAAAGGCTGGTGCACGGTCCCCTTGTGTTCGCGTTGGCGGTGGGGTTGGTCAGCAGCGCAGGGTTTGCCGGCGATGCGGCAGTCGCATGGCTAGGGGCAAACAACATGAAGATGCTTGCGCCCGTAAAGATTGGGGACACAATTACCGTAGTGGTCGAAGTCATTGACAAGAAACCCACCAGCAAGCCCGAAAAAGGCATCCAAGTATGGCGCTACACGGTAAAAAATCAGCGCCAGGAATCTGTGATGGTGTTTGATTACACCATGATGTTTCACATGCGGCCATAACCTGGATGAGGCCGCGCAAGATGAAGTAATGTTCGAGAGGGGATTGGTACGCTGCCATGAAAAAACCCGATGATGTGTACATTATTGGCTCATTCAGTACCCGTTTCAAACGTTGGCCCGAAAAGACTTTGAGCGATCTCACTCGAGACGCGTATCTCGGCGTTTTACAGGATGCAGGGATGCCGAACGGGCGGGACATTCAGTTTGTGTGGTTTTCCAACTGCGCCATGGGCGTCCTCTGGGGCCAGGACCTCATCAGAGGCCATGTATGCCTCGATCCCATCATCGAGGATGGGCTCTTGCCTGAACGCACTCCCATTATCAATGTCGAAGGAGCATGCGCCAGCGCCTCCATGGCATTCCACGGGGCCTGGAAAGACATTTTGAGCGGGCAATGCGACGTGTCGCTCGCAATCGGAGCCGACAAGTTCTACCATGAGGATATGGCCTTGGTTATTTCGGCCTACGAACATGGCATAGACCGCAAGAACAAAGAGCGGCTTGTACGGGAATACCAGGAAGTGGCAAACGAATGCGGACGCGAGTTTGTCCTTGGGACGGGTCATACCATCTTCATGGACACTTACGCGATGCAGGCGTGCTGGCACATGTGGAAATGGGGAACGACCCAAGAGCAAATCGCCATTGCTGCGTCCAAGAACCATTATCACGGTTCCCTCAATCCCTTGGCTCAATATCAATTTGAAGTCCCCGTCGAGAAGGTGCTTTCCGATTACATGGTCAGCTATCCGTTGACCAGGTCCATGTGCGCTCCCATAGGCGATGGCGCAGCGGCCGCAATCCTCTGCTCAGCCGAGTACTACAAGGATTTGCCTCCCGAAACCAAGCGCCGGGCTGTCAAGATCGCGTCGAACGTGTTGGTTTCAGGGAAGCACCGGAAGATTTCAGAGCCCAGCCTCAGCAAATGGGCTGCGGACAAGGCATATCGGATGGCGGACATAACCCCTGCCCAAGTTGACGTCGCCGAAGTCCATGACGCCACCGCGTTTTGCGAGATCTATCAAGCTGAGATGCTCGGCTTCTGCCCCATCGGGCAAGGAGGAAAGTTCATAGAATCAGGAGCCACGCGACTCGGCGATTCCCTCCCGATTAATACCTCTGGCGGCTTGGTGTCTAAAGGTCACCCCGTCGGGGCTACAGGCTTGTCCATGATCAACGAGATCGTGACTCAACTGCGGGGCGAGGCTGACAAAAGGCAAGTGGAAGGCGCGAAGACCGGACTCGTCGAGAATGGCGGCGGAGTCGTCTCCACTGAAGAATTTGCGTGCAGCGTGACCATTCTCCAAACAGTCTGACAGACTCGACACATTGAATCCTTAGAAAGGGGTATATCGATGATAAGCCTTACCATAGGAGATCTTTATGATCGATGCGTGCAGTTTTATGGAGACAGGACAGCCATCATCGCGGGCGACCAGACTTACACCTATAACGATATGGGCCGGAATGCGTCTCGCATTGTCGCGGTCCTGCAAAAACTAGGGCTGGGTAAGGGCGACGCCGTTGCGTTCCTTATGGCGAATTGTCCCGAATACATCTTTTGTGAATACGCCCTCGCGAAGGCGGGATGTATAAGAGTCCCCTTGGCTGTGCTGCTCAGCTCTCAGGACCATATTTACATGATGAATCAAGCGGAATGCGCAGCGCTGATTTACCACGAGCGCATGACTTCCCGCGTTCTCGAGATGGCGCCGCAGCTTCATTCCGTGAAGCATTTCATCTGCATCGGCGGGGAGCCTCAGGCTGTTCCCAAAGGTCATCTCCATCTTCAAACGTTGATGCAAGAGGCCTCGCAAGAGGCTCAAACCCCTTCGATCGACCCAGAAGACCTCGTCGGCATATATTACACCGGCGGCACCACCGGAAAACCCAAAGGGGTTATGCTGTCTCATCGCGCATGGGTGTACACGGTGTTGATAGAGATGTTGGAGTTTGGGTTTGGATGGGAAGAAACCTTCGCGTACGTGACGCCTCTTACCCATGCCGGCGGCTGCCTGATGCTGCCAGTGCTGTTGAGAAAAGGAAAATGCGTCATTCTTGATCATTTCGATCCTAAATTGCTCTTGGAAACCATCGAACGCCAAAGAGTCACCGCCACATTCCTCGTTCCCACAATGATTTATATTCTTCTCGACTATCCAGACCTCAAAAAATACGACGTGAGCAGTCTGCGAAACATCATCTATGGGGCCTCTGCAATAGCTCCAGAGCGACTCAAGCAGGCCATTACCACCTTCGGGCCAATCATGACCCAGCTCTTCGGACAAACGGAAGCCCCCATGTGCATCAGCGCCCTTTCCAGGGAAGAACATGTCGTTTCCGACCCTGAGAGAGAAAGAAAAATATTCAGCTCCGCGGGAAGACCTACATTTCATGCCGATGTACGCATCGTTGACGACAAAGGCAACCCCGTACCCACCGGGGAATCCGGAGAAGTGATCGTACGGTGCGCAAACATGATGCACGGCTACTTCAAGAATCCGCAGGCCACCGCCGAAACAATCGTTGACGGTTGGCTCCACACCGGAGACATCGCCAAACAGGACGAGGAAGGATTTCTCTATATTGTCGATCGCAAGAAGGACATGATTATCAGCGGCGGTTTTAACATTTTCCCCAGGGAGATCGAGGACGTACTGTTCGAACATCCCGCAGTGAAGGGAGCTGCGGTGGTGGGCGTCCCGCATGAGAAATGGGGAGAAGAGGTCAAAGCTATCGTGGTCCTTCACGACGGCATGACAGCTACGGAAGAGGAACTCATCAAATTCGTCAAAGAACGAAAAGGGAGTCTGCTCGCGCCTAAAACCGTCGAATTCTGGGATGAGATTCCCCTCACCAATTTAGGCAAACTGGATAAGAAGGCTATCAGGGCAAAGTTCTGGACGGGGCGTGAACGGATGGTGTCCTGAGCGATATACCACTTCTCGAAAAGTCTGTCGGGATGAGACGCGGCGCGGGGTGAATATGATCACTTTCCGAGTCTGCCCCACAGCGCCTGATGCGTTACGCCGGACTCGATCCGGCGCCCAGGAAACTTGTTATGGATTCCCATTTTTACGTGAAAATCTCATCGCTCTTTTCAGACCGGTATTTTCATCTCCCGTTGCCACACCCCTTGTCACGGGAGTTCGTGGGTATGACGTGCAGCGGGACAAGAGCGCAATTCACGATTATTTTCAAGAATTGCCGTAACCTTCCACGACCTTTGGGGAAACGAGCTCCTCTGAACTGGGGCGTCGATTTTCCCAAGAAACAAGAACCTCGATGCCGCCGCATCGAAACCGAATGGTCTGAGCGCGGCATGGCGTGTAGAGGGCTTCGACAAGATGAGCGCTATTTACGTACATGAGATAGCACAGGAAATTCGCTCCATCGGCGCACGGTACGAGTTTGACGCAGAAGCCGTCCTGGAATGGAACGGCCGCCCCATACTCTACGCGGTGGGCAACGCAGTGGTTGACGCGTCCTGCTGCGGCTTTTGGGGATGCCGATACTGCGTTGTGGCGGGATACGTGGTCCGGTATAAGTTCGACGCCGATGCACACGGGAACCCATTGTCCGAAGTCATCCCTATCGCCGATACCTCTCTCAAACAACAGATCACAGACGCGTTGAAAGAAAAAGAAGGAGCAAGCCAGGTAATTTTCCTGTGAATCTCAGTGAAAACTTTCTGGAGAGATCACAATTGCGAGCCCCCGGTGTAGCCAGTGCGAGCCGCAGCCTGTGTATAAGGAGAGCCCAATGACAGAGACAACCCAGTATTACGTAGATGAATCAAAACCGTGGTTGCAGCCGGAGGCTGGCTGGCCGCCGCAAGTGCCTAAAAATTATGATTTTCCACATATAACCCTTTATCAAATGCTCGTTGACGCGGTGAACAAATATGGTCAGCACAATGCGATTTGGTTTCTCAATTCGTTTATGACCTATCGCGAACTCCTCGATCACGTTGACCGTTTTGCCGCCGGTCTTCATAAAATGGGACTCAAGAAAGGCGACGTACTGGCAATCGCCTTGCCAAGCTGTTTTCAGTATGTCATCGCCTATTACGCCTGCGCCAAGCTCGGCGTGATTGTCACAGGCGTAAATCCCACGTACAAGCCCGGCGAAGTCTTGCATGAACTGAAATTGACCAAGCCCAAGACCGTCATCATCCTTGACGCGCTGTATAACACATTGATGGCCCCAGTCGTTCATGAATATCCTATCGACGCATTCATTACGACCAATATCGTGGATGTATCGAATATTTCGTCAATAAAGAAATGGCTTGGCAAAAAGCTTAAAAAAATCCCCACAGGACCTGTACCTCCCAACTCCATCAAGTTCCCGGACCTTCTAAGAACCCCTCCGATGAACCTCAGACACGAGGTGCAGCCGACTGACACCGCGACTTACATCATGACCGGAGGAACGACCGGCGTGCCGAAAGCAGCGGTGCTCTCTCATTTCAATTGCGTGTCAAACGCTATTCAAGTGAGCCTCTGGGTCTGGATGAAGGAGCCGGGCGCATTCATGATCGGAATATTGCCCCTCTTTCATTCCTTCGGCATGACCGCGGTCATGAACACCGTGATACACAGTGGAATGTGCATGATGCTGTTCCCGCGTCCTCCTGAAACAGAGGAACTATTGAAGGCCATCGCCGAGTTCGCCCCGGACCACCAGACATACTACCCAGGCGCCGAAGTGCTCTTTCAGCGAATGGCTGATTTTCCGCATATCTCGAAATATCCAGTGGCCAAGAAGCTGAGAGGCTGTATTTCCGGGGCGGGCCCCCTTCACAGGAACGTCAAAGAGCGCTTCGAAAAGGCCACTGGCGCTATGCTTGTGGAAGGTTATGGGCTTTCTGAGGCTTCTCCCGTGGTTTCGGGCGGCGCTCTCGGAGCGATTCAGACCACAGGCACCATAGGATTGCCTCTGCCAGGAATTGAATGGAAAATCATGGACATGGAGACCGGCGATCGAGAGCTCCCCATCGGAGAGAGTGGGGAACTCGTGGTGACGGGCCCCACCGTGATGCAGGGATACCTAGATAATCCATCCGAGACAGCCGCCGCGGTCAGGGTAATTGACGGCAAGCGATGGCTCTATACCGGCGACATCGGGTACATGGACGAACACGGCAGGGTAGTTCTCAATGACAGGAAAAAGCAACTCATCAAGGTCAAAGGGAACTCCGTGTTTCCAACAGAGATAGAGCAGCTCATGGGGATGCACGAATGCGTCCATGAAGTCGCGGTGGCAGGTCTGCCAGACCCGGAGACCGGCGAAGCCATCAAGGCCTGGGTTGTCCTCACGGAAAAATATAAGGGGAGGATGACTGAAGACCAATTAATCGAATGGTGTCGCGCCAACATGGCTCGATACAAGGTACCCAAGTACATAGAGTTTATAGACGAAATCCCCAAGACCCTCGTGGGAAAGGTCATGCGAAGAGAGCTGAAAGAAAACGATCCCATCTACAAGGCCTATGTAAACAAGCAGACCGCCCAGACCGAATAACCATTGAATTTCTTTGGAGGTATCATGCCAGGCATAACATCGTATGGAGTTTATTTCCCCTACTATCGCCTCAAACGAGGGGATATTGGTCAATTCTGGGGCAGCTACCAGCTCCCCGGCGAGAAGGCAACGGCCAATTTTGACGAAGACGCATTGACCATGGCAGTGGAAGCAGGCCGCTCATGTCTCAAGGATAAGAATGCAAAGGATGTTGCCGCGCTGTTTGTGGCGTCCACAACGCTGCCGTATGCAGAAAAGCAAAACGCGGCATTGGCGGCCGCAGTCCTCGATCTTCCTGATAATGCCTTCACGCTGGACGTCGGCGGCACATTACGCGCAGGCACCAATGCAGTGGGGCTGGCGGTGAATTTCGTCAAGGCCAATTCGGCGGGCAACGTATTGGTATGCGCGTCGGATATGAGACTTGGCATGCCAAACGGCTCTCGAGAACTAGAATTCGGCGACGGCGCGGCGGCAATGTTGATCGGCGAGGGAGATGTTTTGGCCAGCATCGACGCCTCTTACACCATGTACAACGAATTGTACGACGTATATAGGCCGGTCAACGAGCGGTTTGTGCGGTCCTGGGAAGATAGATTCGTGAGAGAAGTCGGCTACACCCGAGTCGTCCCGATGGCGGTAAAGCAGGCATTGGCCTCGTTTGGCCTCACGCCTGCCGACTTCGCCAGAGCGGTCTTCTCGGCGCCCAACCCTACCTACCTCGCCTCTGCGGCAAAGCTCGCCGGATTCGATCCCAAGACTCAGTGTTCTGATGGATTATGGGGCGCCTTGGGCAATCTCGGTTCGGCCCATTCTCTGGCCTTGTTGGCTGCGTCTTTGGATCAGAGCAGCCCAGGCGATCGTCTCCTGTGGGTGAACTATGGGGACGGCTGCGACGTCATGGCGCTCACCGTGACCCAGGCAATAGAAGACTATAAGCAAAAACAGACTGTATCCAGGATGATCAATTCAAAGGGCTATACGACCTATCAAAGGTATCTCCGCTGGAGAGAGCTTGTGCATCCCGAGCCGCCCATGAGACCCAAGACCGAGCCAGCGTCTGCCGCGGCCCTGCACCGAGACCGCTTGTCAGGCCTTGCCCTGTATGGTTCAAAATGCAAAAAGTGCGGAACGGTGCAGTACCCTATCCAAGGATATGCATGGAATGCCTCGCAAAGGATGAGTACGAGCTGTACCTTTTTGCAGACAAACAAGGCCGGATCACGACCTTTTCCCACGACAACCTCGCAGTATCCCTCGATCCGCCAACCACGCTGGCTGCTGTGGATTTTGAGGGCGGCGGAAGGATGATGCTCGACCTCACCGATAGAGATCCTTCAGCCGTGTCCATAAACATGCCCGTAGAAATGACTTTTCGCAAATTTCGCTGCACAGAGGGCGTCCAGGTTTATTGGTGGAAGTCGCGGCCAGTACGGTGACGCGCCGCACCTTCCGTCCCAAAACAATATGATCGGAGGTCAACCAAAGCAATGGAAACTATAAGAGACAAAGTGGCAATCGTCGGTATGGGCTGCACCAAATTCGGCGAAAATTGGGACAAGAGCTTTGATGATCTTGTCATCGAGGCGGTGTATGAAGCGCACGAGGATGCGGGCATCGATCCCATGGACATTCAGGCTGTGTGGATGGGGTCCTACTGGTCTAATATTCCGGCGCCCAGTCAGCCCCTCGCCACCACCCTGAAACTCGATTACAAGCCAGTGACGCGCCTGGAAAACATGTGCGCCACCGCATCCGACGCCTTCCGCAACGCGGCCTACGCCGTCGCATCCGGCGCGTACGACATTCGTGTTGGCCGTCGGCGCGGAAAAACTCAAGGATTCCGGGTATAGCGGACTCCCCACGGACGACATTGCCATGGGGTTGGTATCCACTGCGCCAAATACTTTCCGAAGCCGTAATTTCACCGCTCCAGGTCATTTCGCCATGATGGCTACAAGCTATTTCAACAAGTACGGCTTGACCCCGGAACAGGGCAGGGAAATGCTGGCAAAAATCATGGTCAAAAATCATCACAACGGCACAATGTCGCCAAAAGCACATTTTCGCAGGGAGATTACGGTAGAGCAGGTCCTCAAAGCCCCTATTATTGCGTGGCCCTTGGGACTGTTCGATTGCTGCGGAGTCAGCGACGGCGCAGCCGCAGCTATACTCGTTCGCAAAGACCTTGCAAAAAGCTTCCGACCGGACCCGGTATTCGTGAAGGCCGTCCAAATTGCCGTCGGTCCCTCAGAAGGCTATATGAACCCAAAACACGACTGGACATCCGTGAAAGAGACGTTTCGGGCTGCCCAGGGCGCTTATGAACAAGCAGGCGTCAAGAACCCTCGAGCTGAAATCAGCATGGCCGAGGTCCACGATTGCTTTTCCATCACCGAGGCCATCATTTACGAAGATCTGCAGTTCTCACAGAGAGGCAAATGCCGCGAAGACATCGAGGCGGGAACTTTTGAATTAACGGGCGAGCTTCCGGTCAATATGGACGGAGGATTGAAATGTTTCGGCCACCCCATCGGAGCAACCGGCTTGAGGATGATCTATGAACTCTATAAACAAATCCAGGGCAAGGCAGGACCTCGCCAAGTAAAAAACCCAGGCCTCGGCCTCGCCCACAATCTTGGCGGAACGCCCGGCGGCGCCACCATATCGGTGTGCATCGTAGGGCCGTAGCATTTCTTGGCTCCGAGATCAGTGAATATGTAGCTCTATCGGACGTACGGCTGAAGCGCTGCGGCCATGAGAGATAAAGCCGGTCTTGCCGAGTGAAACGTGCGCGAGTACGTTTGAATATCCCGCAGCCATGAAGAATCAACTCTTGTCATTTCCAAAGAGCGAGGCCGGACGAATGCGCGAGGCCTCGCGACTGAGCAATCTTCCACTACACGCAAGAGAGCTCCCTGTCCTCGAAATGACGGACCGAGGAGCGATAGCGCCTCTCGAAACTTCTGTCGGAATGAGGCGCGCCGCGTGGTGAATATGGTGACTTTCAAAGTCTGCGTCACGGCGCCTGATTTGTCAGGCCGGACTCGATCCGGCGCCCAGGAAACTGCTCATGGATTCCCACTTCCGTGGGAATGACATACAGCGGGTCAAGAGCGCAATTCGCGATTATTATCGAGAATGGCAATATGGGAAATCATACGGTTCTTCTCACGCGTCATTACGACACTGCTGCGCTTCCCTCGCAATCACCTTCCATTGCCCTCTTTCCTGTCATTCCGACAAGCCGCAGGCTTCGACCCAATCTCAGCTCACACCAATCGAGCAGACAGGCTGCTGTCCCATTCGTGATTTTCAAGGACGACTGCGGGACAGCTTCCATGCGCAAAAATTGTTACGAGATGTCAAGATTGTTGACAAGCTGATTAGCCGTAAAATCAATACGATACATAGGACGACCTCTTCAGACTGACATTTCTTGTCCCTCCCCCCGACCAGCCTTGAGGCCATGCCTCGAAAACCTAGCCAAATTTCAGTGCCATACGTTTATCTCAATGTGGCACGCTCTTTGCCCTACCTTCAGGCAAACGGAAAAACAATCCAAGGATCGTAAGACTATAGCCCTGAGAGGACGAGGCGCAGACGAAATTAGTAGAGTGAACCAATTTGGTAGTTGTTTCTCCGGTTTGAGGAGGAGGGGGAAAATGAAAGGGCATTCGCCAATGAATGCCCTTTCCCGTTATTTCGCTATAGACGTCAGAATCTTGCCGTGGTTTAGCTCGCCGCCTCTTCTCCCGCCGGCACATCCGCTGAAGCAGGCACAAATTTCGGCTGCACAGGCAGCGTCACATTTCGACCGGCGGCCTTTGACCACGTAATGGCTATGGTGCGATAACCAAGGTGGGCAAATTTAGAGAAAGGCAGATAGATGAACAGCGCTAAGACAAACATGAGATGAATGGTGTACAAGATATACGCGCCTGCCGGGGTCCCTGAATACCGAAGCAGCTCTGTCAAGACGCCTGTCGCGCCTGTACCACAGATGATGAACAGAAAAAACCAATCAAAGTAAGAGCTTCCGCCGGCCTGTTCAGGCGCGGTCAATCGCCGGACCAGCATGATGGCCAGCCCCAATACGAATGCAATGGCGCTCACATTTCCTAATATCTTGATGGGGATAGTGCCCGGGCCATTTTGAGACGGCGGGGCAATATGCAGAATATCGATGTTAAAGGCCACAATGGCCGTTGTGATCAACAGCCCCAGCATACCCCAAAAAACCATGAGGTGGGCCGCATATCGTATGTTGTTTGCCTGGCAATCCTTGAACGTCGTATGGGGGAGTATCTCTCCCAGCGCTTCTATGAGACTGGGTACAAACCCTTTTCGAGCGCCTCCTATTCCGAGGGGGTTGTTGGCTTCCAAATTGGCCCAATATTTCTTGAGGCTAAGGATCATGGATACGACCGCAAATAAGAGCGCCAGCGTAAATACCACCTGAATGTACATGTAGTCGATAAACATTCCGTACTTGACAGGCTGTGGGAACGTGAAACCCTTGTTGGCAAACACGATGGCCAGCACGACCACAATAGGAATCGCAATGGCGACCACAAACATCGCCGGCGTCCCCACGAGCTTCCCCAGAAAAGAAGGCCACGAGTTCTCTTGGATGACCATCTTGCGCACCGCTTTCAAGACATCGCCCGGGTACGCGCCGCGGGGGCATTGAGTCGAGCAGTCGTTGCATTGATGGCATAACCACACATCAGGGTCATTCATAAGCCTATCTCTGAGTCCCCATTGAGCCCAGATCATCTCCTTGCGAGGAAATGGATTGTTGTCCGGCGCAATACGGCAGGCGACCGAGCATGTGGCGCACTGATAGCACTTCTTGAGGTCTCCGCCTCCCGCAGCAATGAGGTCCTGAGTAAACTGCAAATCAGGTTTGGCAACCAATTCCTTGGACATGGTCTCGTCTCCTTAAAAGCCTTTGTAGGGGTTCGGGTCGAACTGTGCAAGCGTTTCCATGAAATCGTCCACAAGCTTCGGAATTGTCATGTACTCGTCTATGGCGAGTTGGTGGACTCGAATGCGTTCTGACTCCAACGCCAGCCGCTGGAGCGTCTCAGAGATCTTCCCCATGCGGTATGCCGCCAGTTCACTGCCCTTTACGAAATGGCATTGATAGTCGTCTCCATATTTGCATCCAATGAGCATGATACCGTCTATACCCTTGGACAATGCATCCGCGATCCAGACCATGTTGATATTGCCGAGACATCGCAAGGGAATAAATCTCACGAATGGACTGTACTGGAGTCTATTGATGCCTGCCATGTCGATCGCGGGGAGCGCGTCGTTCTCGCAGATGAAGACCACGACTCTCGGCTTTTCTGCGTATTCATCCGGGACGTTGATGGCCTTGACCATGGAACCGATCATGTCCACCGAGTGGTCTCGAAATGAAATGATTCGCTCTGGACACGACCCCATACATATTGCGCAGCGTCGGCAACGGGTGGGATTGGGCATCGGCGTCCCATCCGGCTTTTCGTCGTATGCGCCGAAGGGACATTCTTCAGTGCATCGTTTACATTGCGTACAACGCGTGATGAATATGTCCGGGAAGGACTCGTCTCCGGCTCTCGGGTGAACGGCCTTGCCCTGGGACACTAATTCAACGCATTGTATTGCCTTCAGCGCCGCTCCTGCTGCGTCCATTTCGCAGCTTGCAAAATCCATAGGCTGTCTGACGCAGCCTGCAGTATAAATGCCCGTCCGCTGAGTCTCATACGGGAAGCATATAAAATGGGAATCATTGAAACCGTAGGGATTGACCGGCAAGAACGGTCCCTGCCTATACTGCAGGTTGACGATGGCCGAGTCCTGGGTCATGGGAACCATACCCGTGGATAGCACCACCAAATCCACATTCAGTCTCACTCGCTCCCCTAAGAGGGTGTCCTTGACAATTAGGTCCAGACCAGCCCCTCCGTTGGTCACGCTCTCCGGCATGCCCTTGGACAAGAACACGCCCGGGTCGTCCTGCATGGTCTGATAGAATTTCTCGTATTGGCCAGGAGCCCTCATATTGTCGTAAAAGAGATAGGCGCGACCATCCGGATTGCTCTTGCGCACATATTGCGCTTGCTTGAGCGCCACTAAGCACCCGACCGCCGACGAGAAAAGCCATGGATGGTCGCTCTTTTCATCGAGGCATTCTATAAAGGCCACAGAAGAGACCTCTTTGCCGTCCGACGGTCTTCGGATCTTCCCCTTGGCCGCGAGTTCTTCCATCTGCACGTTGGTAATCACATCCGGATATTTGCCATATCCCAAATTTTCAAAGACAGAAGCGTCCTGCGGCCGCCAGCCTGCCGCCAAGACCACCGCGCCGACTCGGACTTGCTCGAACGGAAAATCGGTGGGTTCGGGCTCTTCCTCCACCACAACGGCTACCTCCTCCTGCGAAGATTTCGCCGGCTCTGGTTCGCCTTTATCTTGCGCCTCCTTGGCCTTCTTTGCCGCAAGCCATTCGTTTTGCTTTTGCACCAATCTTTCGATCCAAGGGCCATCGGGCCTGATCATAACGTCAAACATTCCCGGCGCCCCCGATATCTTATATACCCTGTGGCCGGTGAAAACCTTGATCTTCTCATGGGACTGGACGGCCTTTATCTTGTCCTGGATCGGCGGGTCGCTCAGCTCATCATAGGGCGGCTTCCCGGTAAACACCTTGTGGAAGCGGTTAGCCCAGCCGCCCAAGTGTGGTTCCTTCTCCACCAAATACACCTGGTAGCCCGCCTTTGCCGCTTCTAGGGCAGCCGTCAGCCCTGTCATACCGCCCCCAATTACTAGGATCGCTTTTTCCACAGGCTCGATGAACGGCGCGCGATCTTCGTACTTCGAGGCCTTTGTGATGCCCATCCGCAGATAATCCTCTGCCAGCATCTGGGTATCCTCATTATTGGGCGGCTGGCACCACACCACGTGTTCACGCAAGTTCACTCGTTCCGTGATAAGGCCTTCGAAGCTAAATTCCTGCTGAAACAGTCTTGGAGAAGGTCCCGCGATGACCACTGCGGTGAGCCCATGTTCCGAAGCGTCTTTCTTGATCACCTCGAGTTTGTCCGGGTCGCTCCAATACGAGTCGGCCTTGCATACCGCAACGTTGAACTCGTCATTGGCCACCGCCATGAGGGCTTCTATATCCAGGGCTTCGCCGATCCCATAACCCGTATCGATATATACTCCTATCTTATGGTCCATGGACCTACCTCCCCAACGTATCTTGAAGGGCTTTTAATGCGGCCCCTGTAGCGTCTTGCAAACACGTCCCCACATCCATTGGCCTGCGCGTCAACCCCGCGGGATGGATCCCTTCGTCCGACGCCACGAACCCAAATTCGTCGTACTGAACCCCAGATATAGGAACCTTTTCTTCCATCGTGTTCGGCTGCATTCCCACCGCAAGAACCGCCATGTCGAATGTCCGCCGTATCTTCGTCCCTGACAATATATCTTCACCTTCGAGAATCACGTCTTTTGTCGCTGGATCCTCAGTGATATTCACGATTTTTCCCTTGGTGAGCAGGATCTTGTCGTCTTTGCGAACCTTGTCGAAAAAGTATTCAAAACGACCGTACGCCCTCAGATCTATATAGAAGATATGAGCCTGCGCATCCGGATTGTATTCCCTCAAATAGGTAGCCTGCTTCAAAGACGCCAGGCAGCATATGGACGAACAATAGGGAAGATGATTGCGGTCTCTCGATCCCGCGCACTGCACAAAGGCAAGGCTGTTGACCTTTTTCCCGTCAGAAGGCCTGACGATGTGACCTTTGGTGGGTCCTCCCACTGAAGCCAGTCGTTCCATCATCACATTCGTAATGACATTCGCGCACCTGCCAAACCCCAACGCCTCTAATTTCGTTGCGTCATAGGGCTTCCAGCCCGTCGCCCAGACGATGGAATGAACGTTCAATTCCAAGGATTGGGGCTTCGCGTCGAGGTCTATCTTGATGCCCTTGGCCTTGCAAGATTCCACAAACTCCTGAAATGCGGGCGTACCTTTCACCTTGTTCAGCGCCTCTGCGTCTGCCACGAGCTTCATGGGGTACGCCATTTCATACGGCAGATGCACGGCTTTCGTCTTGTCCATCCCGTAATTGAATTCGTTGGTAATCTCTACCGGGCAGTCCTGAACGCAGTGAGTTGTGGAGGCGTGATCATCGACGTAGCGTGGTTTGACCGTGACCTTCACTTTGTAGGCCCCCGGCGAACCTGAAATGCTGTCCACCTGGGCGAGCGTCAGGACGGTTATATCAGGATTTCGACGAATCCTCCTGAAATTGATTTCCAGGCCGCATGTGGGAGGACACAGTTTTGGGAAATACTTGTTGAGCTGGGCGACACGGCCGCCAAGATAGGGGAGCCTTTCGACCAAGATCACTTTGCATCCGGCTTCCGCGGCTTCCACCGCTGCAGTAATCCCACTAATTCCGCCGCCAACTACAAGCACTGTCTTATCGTCAGGCATGGTTCCTCCCTTGCATATCTTTCTCGCAGTTCTCGAAAGCGATCACGAATTGGGCCATGTTCGTTCTTTAGGTCTTCCCCACTTAAGAAGAGGACCACTGTAAATTCCGTGCATTGCCGTTTCGACGGAGATGAAAGACTGTATCAAGACCCTTTCGTGCTTCCTCTCGAGAAAAGTTACGTCGGTGGTTGCTTATTGCGATTTTTTCGGAGTCCTATGTTTCTTCGCGTATCGTTGCGTTGTTGAAAAAACTCCGGGGGCATTGAGAACAGCCGCCCGGAGTTTTGTCTTAGCCCTTTACGGATCAGTCAACTATCGAGATGATGGGTACTTTCTTCATCTCCCATTGACCGTTCTTGTAGGTGCAGTTCACGAAGCATTTCCAATTCTCTTCATCGAGTTTCGGGAAGTCGCTTCGGAAGTAGTATCCTGGCCAACGGGTCTCCTCGCGGAACAGAATGGTCCGCACGTGAGCCTCGGCCTGATACATCCTCTGAATGTTCTCATGGCATCTCATGAGTTCATGCAGGTCTTCAGCGGCCAGTTTCTCCGAATCCTCCTTCAGCCAGTTGAGCAGCTCGAGAGCCCTCTCCAGTTTGGCCTTGTTGGTGCGGAATGCCGCGCTCACGCCGCCCGCATACTCATCCATGATCTTCTGCAGACGGAACATGAACATTTTCGGTTTCATGAACTCGGGGTTGATGTCCGGGTCGCTGGATTTTGCGCCATGGGCTGCAAAGATATCCAACGGCTTCAAGGTCTTCTCTTTCAGCGCTGCCACCTGGGCCGGGTCCACGTTCGGCAGGGTATTGTTGTCCAGTACGAAACGCACCATGGACTTGCCAGCGGCGCGGCCCTCGGCATGGGACCCTGACGAAAACTTGTGGCTGGAAGCGCCTGACGCGTCGCCCGCGCAGAACAAGCCTTTCACAGTTGACATATATTCATAGCCCCAGAAATACTCGGGCGGCGCAAGGTCCTTCGGGCCGCTTACCCATGCCCCTGACGCGCCTGAGTGGGATCCGATGAAATATGGCTCGGCTGCCGCGATTTCGGACGATTTTTCCTCAGGCTGCACGTTGGTGCCTGCCCAGAGGATGGCCTGGGAGATGGTCATATCCAGGAAGTCTTCCCACGCCTCGGCTTCCAACTCTTTCATTTTCTTCTTGTAAGCTTTCTGGTCGTCCTTGTACTGGTCGGCGATCTTCTGGATGGCTTCTTCGGTCCTCATGTAAATGGGGCCTTTGCCTTCCAGCTCATCGAGCATGCCCAGATAGTTGCGCAGGTTCGCAGGGATGGGTTTCACTTTTCCATAGCTGCCCCAGTTGTCCAGCTCGTCTTTGCGCTCCACCATGTACTCGCCGCCCATTGCATTCGTCGCTCTGGACTTGAACAGCAAGAACCACGCGCCAACCGGCCCGTATGCGTCTTTGAAACGGACTGGGATGAAGCGAACTTCCTGGCAGGTCTGCTCAGCGCCAGCCATCAAGGTGAAGTACAGGCTGGAGCCAGAGTTCCAGGGCGGATACCATGCCCGGCCAAGACCTTCGCCTGAGCTTCTCGGCTTGAACACGTGAACCGCGCCGCCCATGGCAGCCAGAACCGCTTTGGCCTTGAATACATAGAACTTTTCTTCACGGGTGCTGAAACCGACTGCGCCAGCAATCCGGTCGCCATCCAAAAGCGGATGGGTAATGAACACTCGCTCGAAATATTCGCCCCCGCGCTGCGTCAGCGCGTTCTTTGCCGCTTCTGCAACGATCACCTTGTAGGATTCGCCGTTGATCATGAGCTGCCAGCGGCCTTCATGCACGTAGTTGCCTTGTTCGTCCTTCCAAATGGGAAGACCCCATTTTTCAAACAGATGGACAGTGGAATCCACGTGACGGGCGATGTCATACACCAGGTCTTCACGGGTGATGCCCATCAAGTCGTTTCTCACGTAACGAACGTAGTCTTCGCAGGTGTTGTTTCCGCTGTTGATGTCAACGTACTGGTTGATAGCAGAAAGACCCATGGCTACTGCGCCGGACCGATCCATGGCCGCTTTGTCCACGAGGGTCACCTTGAGGCCGTTCTTGTGGGCCCAATAGGAAGCCTCCACGGCCGCGCCGCATGCTGCCATTCCACCACCACAGATCAATATATCAGTGGTTACTTCGACAGTCTCGAAATTCGCCATTATTATTTCCTCCTCAGGATTACTTCTTGATCGTGGGCAGTTCTTTGAGTCTCAAGGCATCCGGCTCATTATACAAGCATTGGCTTGCCAAGTCGGTCGTTACCTCGCCATATCCGCCGTCAGGCTTGGCCGATCCTTCCGGAGTCGTCCGGATGGGGAACTTGAACCGTTTTACCATGCCGCTGCGGAACTTGACGGTCCACATAATGTCCTCTGAACCGCGCAGAGGAACAACGGATGCGCCCATAGGCACGAAGTCTGCGTAGCCTCTCACGTCAATCGCCTGCTGGGGGCAAATCTTCACGCAGTTGTAGCACTCCCAGCACATTTCAGGGGCCCTGTTGAAGGCTTTCATTTTCTCTTTGTCGAGAACCATGAGGTCATTGGGGCAGATGTACATGCAAGCGGTCTTGTCCTGACCCTTGCATCCATCACACTTCTCCAAAATTACATAACTTGGCATGAACCAACCTCCTAAAATAGATTGAGTTGTTTATGAACGGTTAATGACCCAGACCGCGTTTGTGAACGGTTTACTGCAGAGTTTCCTCCTTTCCTGTCCTTCAGTGCCTTTCTGCTGCCCTTATGGGGCGCCGAGGATTCTCCCTCTTCCGATACTCAGATTTTTTTACAATCCTCTTGTCCAATAGTCCCCCCAAAAACTTTTTCCAAGGACGCCTCGTATTTCCAATAGCTTGCCAGACATTCCGACCTTCATGCCTTTGTTGAAAATACGGTGAACGTCCCAATATTCATCGATTGGTAAGGAGCCATTTCACTAATACACAGGGTGCGTTTCGGTCCTAGATACGGCCGAAGCAATAATGGAATGCTAGATTTAATCAGGTATCGTTCCTAATGTCAAGGTTTTTTTTCAGCAGAAACTGAAGGTTAACTTTCGCATCCCGCCCAAGCTTGCCAGCCGTGCATTCGTATGATAGGTAATTTTGGGCACATAAAGCCTTTAGCCAGGAGTGTTGCATGATGAATCAGCCCATCGGACGAAACGATCCCTGCCCCTGCGGCAGCGGCCTTAAATACAAAAAATGCTGCTTGAGGGACGCCGACGCCGCCAGCCTCGATGACGACCTCACATCCGAGCTGCTGGCGACCGCGTACAAAAAACTCAGCGAACGAAAATGGGAGGAGGCCCTCTCGCTCTTTGAAAAAGCCCTGCCCTCTTCCAACGCGCCCCACACAATCTTCGAGGCAATTGCCGCGTGTTACGACGGCATGGATGATTGTTGGCGCGCATCCGCAGCGTACGAAAGAGCCCTCGAAACATGTCCCAAAACGCGCCGCGGCGTCCTGACCTATCGGTATGCGGTATCCAAAGCGCGCTGCAAACAATGGGACGAGGCCTGCGAGGCGTTTCGGGCGTATCAGACTTTGACGCCGAACGACATGTCTGCGATGCGCGTGGACGTCCTCTTGCAAACCATTCAGCAAATCCAAGAGGGCAGTCTCGATGAAAATGTCTTCGAAGCGAATATCCAGATGAGGCGAGCTTTAAGCGCCATGGAGGAAGAACGCTTCAGCGACGCCGCCAAAAGGCTCGAGCGCGCCTCTGCGCTCGAACCCCAAAACGCGGCCATCTACTTCAATCTAGCGATTGCCTATACCTTCATGAAAGAGGAAAACAAGGCGTTGGAGACGTTTCAGCGGTGCGTGGAACT
>VSSL01000132.1_pt1 | contig 19072 bp, 18 predicted proteins | sample 4557531 | NCBI WGS metagenome assembly VSSL01 (sample SAMN10986726, study PRJNA523729) | hot springs metagenome | isolation source: hot springs | place: India:Timba, Gujarat | collected 2018-05-31 | reverse complement strand
GGTGGTGAGATACCAATCTCTATGAGAGAGAAGGAGGGTGCACGATGTTCCGCGTAAGCATCTGGCTCTGTGTCGCGTCTCTGCTGGCTCTGCTTGTTCCCCTGCACGCTGCGCCTATCTACACCGAGAACTTCGAGGGAGCAACGCAGACCGTAGACTGGGACCAGAACACAGGCGAGAGTTCTTTGGACCTCAACGTTCCATTTCAGGCAACGTTACCAGCCGGCTGGATTTACGGGAACGACGGCTGGGGGCTTAGTTCGGGCTGGGATGTGATTAGCCTGCAGCCGTACGCCTATCAGGGGCGTTCGTTCCACTCGTGGGCGATTTACGACTCGCACAAGGCAGCGTCCCCGACGCTCTTCCTGAATCCCGGCAGGTATCGGCTATCCTTCTGGCTCCGCATGGGAGGTTTACGTCCTCTCGACATCAACCCCGGTCTCTCCACGTGGGTGGAATGGGGCATCCTGAAGAAAGAGAACGGCTTAAACGACAGCCAGCCCGGCGCGCCCGGCTGGAGCAAGCCGCCCATTCCGCAGGGCAATTTCCTCGACTGGACGCAGTTTACCGTCACCTTTGACATCGCTACCGCTGGCGAATATCGCGTCGGTTTCAAGGTCGGGTCGGTCACCCCACTCGGCGTGTACGCCAACGTCGACAACATCGTGCTGGAGCGCGAGGGAGTCGCGCTGAGCGGTGTAGTCACACTGGAAGACTATGAGGGTGATTACACCACGCAGAGCGTCATGGTACGGGTGCTGAACCCCGCCGACCACAGCGATGTGAAGGCAGAGGTGTCGGTACCGCTCGCTTCCGATGGAGCGTATGAGATTGCCGATTTGAGTGTGGCGGGCGGCACCTACGATATCGCTCTGAAAGCCTCACACTGGTTGACGACCATCGTACCGGGAGTAACCATACCCGGCGGTACTGCGAGTGCCACTTTGCGTAACGGCGACATCGACGGCGACGACGAGGTGACGCTGTTCGACTTCGGCGAGCTGGTTGCCGCGTTTGGTTCGGTGCCCGGCGATAGCAACTGGAATCCGGAGGCAGACCTGGACGGCGATGCGGAAGTGACGCTGTTCGACTTCGGCATCCTCGTGCGAAACTTCGGGGAAATCGGTGACCAGTAATCGCCTACAACAGCGCGCTCACGACGAGCATTCTCGGGAAGGAGGGAAGGACGATGAAGCGCTTTGGGTTGCTGGTGCTACTGATTGGTACAGTAGCCCTACCCGTGTTCGCCCAGAACCTGGTGGTCAATGGTGACTTCGAAGGCGGGTTCTATACCCCGATGGGCAACGAGAAAGTTGCCAACGGATGGTCGTGGTGGGACGCCGGAACCGTGAATCCCCTCTACCCCGGCAGCGCCCACTTCTGGCAGGTGGGAGGCGTGCCCGGCAACGCGCAACGCATTATCAGCGGGCAGATTGCCGGTCAGTCGTTCCGGGGAGGTGTTTATCAGGTCGTCAACGGCACGATACCGGGCGTGCCGCATGTTCTCTCTTTCGACTACATGGTAGCAGGCACAACAGATCCCGGAGCCGGACAGGAGCGGCGCATCGGTTATGACCTGACCGGTGGTACCAACCCTAACAGCACCAGCATCGTGTGGGTAGTGGTCGAGGACGCCACCGGTGAAAAGCCCTGGCGACACTTCGAGACCACAATCGTGCCCAGCGGTACCAGCGTCACTATCTGGACACGTGTGGGCATCTACTGGCCCGTGGCTACCACCTTTATGGACATCGACAACGTGGTGCTCAAACCGCTTGGTTTCAACGTGCGTGGTAAGGTGACGCTGGGTGATTTCGGCGGCGTGGTTTCCACCGTGCCGGTGGAAGCACAGGTTCGCGCTGCGGGTAGCACCGACCCCATCCGCACGGTCATCGTGACGCTAGACGATGCGGGGAACTACGTCATCCCCGATGTCGTGCCGGGCAACTACGATATCGCCTTCAAGGCGAGCCACTGGCTGCGGGCGGTTGCCCGAGGCGTGCAGGTGGTCAGTGCGGACGTGGAAGGCGTGGATGTTGCCCTGTCCAACGGCGATATCGACGGCGATAACGAGGTCACCCTGTTCGACTTCGGCAGTCTGGTCACGGCGTTCGGCAGTGGACCCGGCGACAGTAACTGGAATCCGGATGCCGATCTGGACGGGGATGCGGAGGTGACGCTGTTCGACTTCGGCATCCTTGTACGAAACTTCGGCATGGTGGGCGAAGAGTAGTTCTATCACGGAGGCACCGATCCGAATAATCGGTTGCATATACTCTCTGGAAAGGAGGAGCACGTAACATGAAACGACTCGGTTTACTGCTGGCGCTGCTGGGAGGTCTCGCCCTGCCGGTATTCGCCCAGAACCTGGTGGTGAACGGCGACTTTGAGGGTGGGTTCTCCAACATCGGCGGCGAGACCATCGCCAACGGGTGGTCATCCTGGGATGCGGGCATTATCAATCCCGTATTCCCCGGCAGCACCCACTTCTGGCAGGTGGGAGGCGTGCCCGGCAGTGCACAGCGCATCATCGGCGGTCAAATCGCCGGACAGGCGTTCCGGGGAGGGGTGTATCAGGTAGTCAGCGGCACGGTTCCTGGTCTGCCGCACATTCTCTCGTTCGACTACCTGGTAGCGGGAACGACCGATCCCGGCGCCGGACAGGAGCGGCGCATCGGCTACGACCTGACCGGCGGAACCAACCCGGACAGCGGCGACATCGTGTGGGTGGTCATGGAGGATGCGACAGGGGACAAGCCCTGGCAGCACGTCGAAACGACCATCGTGCCCACCGGCTCCAGCGTGACTATCTGGACGCGCGTGGGCATCGTCTGGCCCGTTGCCACGACCTTTATGGACATCGACAACGTGAGCCTCACCCCGGTGCCGGAGCCTTCTGGCTTGGCAGTGCTGGGCATAGGGGTAGCGTGGTTGTGGCGACGGCGTAAGAGCTAAGCGACAACCGGCGGGGCGCGGCTCGCCCGCGCCCCGCCCCAGCGGGAGGAGGTACGGAGGATGAACCGCACAAAAGCCTTTACGCTCATCGAACTACTCGTGGTGATAGCCATTATCGCCATCCTGGCAGCGATACTCTTCCCTATGTTCGCGCGTGCGCGGGAAAACGCGCGTATGGCGCTGTGCTTGACGCACGTGCGCGAGCTGGGCACGGCTTTGCGCATGTACACGCAGGACTACGACGAGACCTTTCCCAAGGCAGGCTCGTGGATTGCCGCCATCACCGACCCGCCCGTCTGCGAACGGGACTATGACCCCGTGAGCCGGCGCCTCACCTGCCGCCAACGCATGGTGGACGCGCTGGAGCCCTATGTGAAGAACATTCAGGTACACCGCTGTCCCAGCGATACAGGGTTGTCCTACGGGGGATTCTGGCTGTTTGTGCCACCCTGGACGGAGCGGCCGCTCTGGGACCCCGAGGTGCTGGGACGCGCGGAGGACCGCTGAGCAGCTACCAGTATAACGCCTGGTCGCTTACCTGCTCGCTGGGCGCGCTTGCCACACCGGAGCGACCGGAGCGCGGCTACTTCGGTCCCTATACGGGGCTGACCGACGCGAAGGTGGTTGTGCCCTCTCAGTGGCTGGCTATCGGCGAGATATGGTTCTGGCACCAGAAAGACCCCAGTACGGGCATCGCCCGCAAGAACTACGCCTTTGCCGACGGTCATGCGAAACGGCTCAATCAGGACACGCTGGGCGAACTGGAAAACAAGCTGCTTTCAGAGGGGTACGTCCGACAGGTGAACTCACAATGGGGGGCTTTCCAGCCCTGCCAGTAAACTTCTGTCGTTGCGGGCAGACATCTGTTCAGAAAGGTGAGCATTATGTGGCGCTACAGCACTCTTTGTGTGGTTTGCTCGCTGTTCCTCGCTCATGTCTCTGCGGTTGCGGATGGCTGGATTAGTGGAACGGTATCGGATATGCTTGGGCGAGGCGTGTACGAAATCGCCGTATGGGCGAGCTCCAGCGAAACCGGTTATACCTATTCTGCGGGCACCGCTACCGACGGCACTTACACGATTACCCTGCCAGCAGGAACGTATACCGTCGGTCTGCGAGACCCGTTTCACTTCCGGGTACAGATACGTCACGGCGTAGTGGTTCGTGACAACAGGACAACGCCGCTGAACTTCACCCTGTACAACACCGTATGGACAGACGACCCGATATGGTTTGTGAACTGGCACCGGGTGTACGCACAGAGTTTCATCGCCGACGGCACCTCGGTGGTGAAGGTGACAGCGCGGGTGGCATCGGAGACAACCACCATTAACGTGTCCATCCACGAGGGCGGACCCGACGGACCCCAGGTCGGTCCCACGCGCACCCTGTACGCCGGGCAAAGCGGGCGAGGCACCGCCGCCTGGCACGCGGGAGAGGTGCCGGTGGTTCCCGGCAGGCAGTACACCGTCGTTTTGCGCCGACCGGATAACGCCCTGTGGTCTACCTACATGAGCCGTCCTCTCTATTTCGGATCGGACGCCTATCCTGACGGCTGCGCCATCGTGGACGGCTCACCGATACCAGACCTGGACCTGGGCATTACCGTCTGCTGCGACGACGATGGGCATTCTACCTTTTACCATGTTCGCCAAAACAACGGCGGACAATGGGTAAACGAAGCGGTGCAGGGCTTCGTGGCGCGAGGAAGCAGCCTCACTTCGGTCAGTTTCATCACGGGCGGTGTGAGCAACGTCCTGTTCAGCGTCAGCGTGCATACCGCTCCCTCCGGCGGTCAGACCGTTGGTGCGGTGCGCTACGTACGCGGATGGGCGGATACGCCGATGATGGTCTGCTGGTCGCCCGGAGAAGTGCCGCTAACGCCCGGACAGACCTACTACCTGCGCATCCGGCGCACCACCGGTGAGGGGTTCTACATCTATCTCGCCAACAATGCCTATCCTGATGGCGTGGTATATCTAAACGGCGTTGCTCAGCCCGGATTGGACCTCGGCAGTTGCGTGATGACCGCGGAAGAGTATCCGGGCGCGGTGAAGCCGCGACTGCAGGTGCACAGCCTCATAACCACCAGCGTCACCTCACGCAGCGCGTCGTTGTACTGGCGCACCAGCGCGCCCGCCGATTCGGTGGTGGAGTACGGACTGGACATACCGTACACGCAGTCGGTGAGCAACCCGACCCTGACGAACATCCACGAGATAAGCCTCAGCGGGCTGGAACCCCACACTCTCTACCATTTCCGGGTGCGCTCGCGAGCAGAGGGCACCATCGAGGGCAAGAGCGGAGACAACACCCTGCTCACCCTGCCAGAGACGCCTAACCTGTTAGGTAACGGAGGATTCGAAGCGGGCACGCCGGCAGGCTGGACCTATTTCGGCGCGTCGGACGGCGTGTACGAGGGTCCCTGGTTCAAAGACCTGCGCGCTGTGGAGGGGCGGTACTTCATCGGCTGGGCGACCAACGGCGGCACGCGCAACGGCGGCGTGTGGCAGCGTGTGCGAGTGAACCCCGGCAGGGAATACCATTTCAGCGCGTGGGCGTGGACGTGGTGTCTGAATACTCCTGTGTACAACCTGTCGGTGCGCATTGGCATAGACCCCTTCGGCGGAACGGACCCCAACGGGTCCACTGTGATATGGACGCCGTGGAGCGTGAACTTTGACCGCTGGCACCCACTATGGCTGCGGGCAACGGCGCGGTCGAACTATCTCACCGTCTTCCTGCAGGGGCATGCCGATTCACCCGCCGAGTGGAACATCTATGCCTTCGATAACGCGGTACTCACCGAACGGGTGCAACGGTTCAACGTAAGTGGCAGGGTAACGCTCGGCGATTTCGTCGCCTCGCCGGAAGGCGTGCCTGTCGAGGCGCAACTGCGTGCTTCCGGCAGTACGGAGCCGTTGCGCACGGAGATACTGACGCTGGACGGGGCAGGCAATTATACCCTGAACGACGTGGAACCCGGCGAGTATGACATCGCCTTTAAGGCAAGCCACTGGCTGAGAGCTGTGGTGAAGGGGATACAGGTTACCGACGCGGATGTGCCGGGGGTGGACGTGCTGCTGGTGAACGGCGACATCGATGGAGATAACGAGGTAACGCTGTTCGATTTCGGCGAGCTGGTTGCCGCGTTTGGCACACAGCCAGGCGACAGCGGATGGAACCCCAACGCCGACCTGGATGGAGATGAAGAGGTCACGTTATTCGACTTTGGCGTGCTGGTGCGCCACTTTGGAGAGGTGGGCGAGGAGTAAAGGCTATCCCGCTGGTTGTACATACACCCGATGCACGCGCCTGCCGCGCATCTCCACTACCTGCATCTCGTAATCGCCGAAGGGCACGCGGTCGCCCACGCGCGGGATAGAGGTCAGCTTGCCCATCACGTAACCGGCAACGGTCTCAAACGCGCTGTCCTCGTCCGAGACCTTCACGCCGAGCTGGTCCGCCAGCTCATCCAGCTCCACGTTCGCTTCCACCAGATACCTGCTCTCGCCGATCTGCTGGATGCGCGGCTGTATCGGCTCGAACTCGTCGTAAATCTCGCCCACAATCTCTTCAATCACGTCCTCGATGGTTACCAGACCAGATGTGCCACCGTACTCATCCACGACAATCGCCATGTGCATTTTCTGTTTCTGGAACTCGCGCAGGAGCTCGTCCAGCGGTTTGCTTTCCGGCACAATCAGGCAGTCGCGGGCGATATGTTTCAATGAGTCGATGCCGTGCTGGCGGGCGCGGTAAAGGTCTTTCACATGCACGATGCCTACTACCTTATCGGGGTCGCCTTCGCAGAGGGGGAAGCGCGTAAATCCGTACTGTTCGGCGATGCGCAGGTTTTGCTCTATCGTCCACGTGGTGGACAGGTACACCATATCTACGCGAGGCACCATGATGTCTTTCGCTCGCTTATCACCCAGCGAAAAAATGCGTTCTATCAGCTCTGCCTCGGTGTCTTTGAGCACACCCGACCGGCGCGAGGCGGTAAGCAGCAGGCGCAGTTCCTGTTCCGAGTACGCCTCTTCGGGGGATGCGGGTGGAATGCGCAACAGACGAAGCACCAGCGAGGCACAACCGGTCATGAGCCACGTGAGTGGATAGAGCAGGCGGTGAAACAGATTCAAGGGGGGAGCCGTCCACAGCGCAGCCGGCTCCGTACAGCGAATGGCGATGCTTTTCGGCACCATTTCACCGATTACCACGTGCAGGAAGGTGATGGTGAGGTATCCGATAAGGAAGGCGGTGAGGTGTACGCTACGGGGCGAGGTTATCCCCAGAAACGTCAATAGGGGCTGCAACTGCTTGGCTGCCCAGGGTTCCGCCACCCATCCCAGCCCAATGCTGGCAAGGGTAATGCCTACCTGCACCGTGTTGAGGTAGGCGTCGATACGCTCCTGAGCATGTTTGGCAATGCGGGCGCGCCAGTTCTGCTGTTGTACCAGCTCTTCCAGTCGCGTCGCACGCACGCGCACCAGTGCGAACTCCGCAATCACAAAGAAGGCGTTCAACAGAATCAGCGCGACAATCAGCGCCGCTTCCGCAGAGAACATCCCGTCCCACCTGCGAGGCGTTTTGTTGTTGCCTCGCAAGGGTTGCTTTCACCGTCGGCAGGCTGAAATCCTACGCGGGGACATGGAACGCACAGGCGGCGTACCCCACCACGTGCCTGGTGTCGGCGCCCGGCACATCGCCAGAGGTATAGTGGCATAGCACCTCGCCCTGCGTGATGCCCAGTTGACGCAGGGCAAACAACATGACGGCGGTGGGCATCACGCCGCACATGCTGATGTCGTGGCGGAAAACTTCCTCTATCAACCGCTCGCCGTCTACCTCGCGCACCGCCTGTAGCGCGATTTCGTCCATACGGTACGCCTCGTCACGCGGCACGTAATGCATCAGGTCGGTGCTCGATATCAACACGCGGTGGTGCGCCGGATCGCCCAGTAAGGATGCCAGCACCTTACCCAGTTCCTTCAATGCTTCAACGGTCTCACGGTCGTAGTACACTCTGCCGAAGACGATGGGCACAATTTGGGCGTGGGGCGCGACCGTTTGCAGGAAGGGCAACTGTACCTCCAGCGAGTGCTCCGGCAGGTGAGCGTTTTCGTCCTCGCGCACCACGGGAGCCTTCTCCTGAATGGTTTCGGCGGTAGATGAATCGACGGGCACCTCGCCCAGCGGTGTCTTGAAAGCTCCATGAGAGATGATGGCAATGGGTGCGCCAATAGCGCGGTGGTTGGGTCCCATCAGGATGACCGTTTCGGGTGCGCCATCTTCAGCGAGACGGGCGTAGGCGTGGGCGGCGGCGGCTCCTGAGTAATGGTAGCCTGCATGGGGGGCACATCAACCCTCGCAGTGTACGCTTGCCGTCGGTTACCGTTTGGGGCAAGCGCCCCGGACCGAGCGGCGAAAGAAAACACTCGCGTATCTCCTCACGCAGTTCGGCGGCGCTACCGGCGTAGAACATTCCCGCTACGGCAGGTGGGCGTATCATGCTCTCCCTCCTTCTTGCCGAGCAGTTTCTGAAGCTGCTCTAGAGGATTCGCCTGTTGCGGTGAGCCTTCCTGCAGCCGCTCAATCTCCTCGATAGGGATAACAATGGAGTTCACGCCGTCCAGGTCCAGCCCGCGCACGTCCAGCACCAGCCAGCCCTTTTCAGACTGTCTGCCTTCGTGCGAATGGGTAATGCGCATCCTTCCTTTAGGAAAGTTCATCCGTTATCCCTCCCTCACCGCTTCGAACTGTTCACCGCCCGCACGATATCGCCCTCCTTCACCTCTTCCGCATCTCTGGCGCGGCGGGTGAAGCGCAATTTCGCCCGTTCATCCTGCACGTCGGTCACCTTCGCCGTGCCCAGGGACACGGTGTCCGTCCATACTACCTGTCCCTTCGAGTTACGTACGGTGGAGACGCGAAATACCTCGTAGGTATCGCCCACGCGCACGCCCTGGAACAGCCCGCGGTCGATGATGAACTCATCAGAGGACATCACCGCGATGACCTCCGCCTCGGAGGGGAAGTAGACGGCGATTTTCTTCGCGATGTCGTCTACCGCCCTGCGTGTGGCGCGTCCAATCTGGCTTTCCGCCCATTCTCGACTGCCGAAATCCACGCCAGCCAGCCAGTCAAACAGCTTCGCGCCTACCAGCGTGAGGTCATTGCGCGTTTCGCGTCCTTCGCCCGTTTCCGCCATCAGGATGCGCCCGGTGCGCACGTCAATCAGGCGTACATCGGCTTTGACGCGGGCGGTGCTGCGCCTGACCCGCACGCCCACCGAGAACTGCGCAATCACGCCGCCCAGCTGGCTTTCGTCGCGGATGCCAAATTCGGTGATGCGCCCGCCGAGAATGTAGTCTACACCCAGAATCTTGCCCATCTCCACAGCGGTAGCGGGGTCAACAATACCCGAACGCGCCAGCTGTTGCTCGCGCAGGACCGCTTCCAGCTGCGAGCGTTCGATGACCTCCAGCCCCATCTTCACCAGCGCGGTGGTGAGCATATCGCCAATGACGTTGCCCAGCTGCGCGGTGCGGTACTCCATCGGCGCGTCGAACGACAGCACCGCGATGCGCTTGCGGCCGCGCGTCGGTTCCTGCGCCCATGCGCCCAACGCTAGGAGCAACGCTAATAAGATAAGTGCTATCCTGACCCGCATCGTCGTCACCTCCAGACACAAAGTAGCCGCTGGCTTTAGCCTGCGCAGCGCAACTTGAAGATTGCGACTACGGCTCGGCAGGAGCCTCGCCCTCCATATCTATAGACGCTTCTGTAACGGCGAATGCATCACTATTTCATCCATATTGGCGGACCGGGTAGCGGTTGTTGCTGGGCTGGCGCAGGAGCAGGTGGACTATAGGGTAATAACCCGATGTCGCCCGCCGAGCGGTCGCTTACTGCCCGTTTGCCGCCGTCGTCACGCCCGTCTTCTCCCACCGAGTACACCAGAAAGCCCTTTTCTGAGGTTTTGTATACGAACTCGCCTCCGGTGAAGGGGTCTTTGTTCAGGTCGGCGACGCCCGCCTCCGCCAGCGTCTTCGGATATCTGCCGTGCCTCGACCGATACGCCCGCACCGCGGCAGAGACAGCGAGGAGACCATTGCGCGCGGCTTGTGCGGCTTCCGTGCGGTGGAAGTGAGTAAATATCGGGAAGACGAACGTCAGCACGGGATGCTTCGGCTCGGGTAGCTCCTCTTGCTGCGCCACGGGCTTTCGCAGTTCGCGCAAAGCCGTCTGGTAAAGCTGGTGGTACTCGTGCGCTGCCGCCCGCAGATTCAACAGTCTGCCCGGTATGCTTCGCCAGCGCACCTTGCCATCGTAGAGGTCGTGCAGGAAGTTGATACCCTGTATCCACTCATGCTCCCACGCCTGCTCGGCAGGAACTCTTACCGTCTCCCACTGGCGAACGATGCCCACCAGTCTGTCACAAGCTTCAGCAGGCATTTGTAACAGCGAACGGGCGATGGCTCCAGAAACGCTGCTGATGCATGTTCCTGCGACGAGGTGGTGCACCATGAGACCGCCGTTGCGCAGTCCTTCACTCACCCGCATTACTGTTTCATAATCATCTAGCGCCCGGCGGTAGTTGCCCGCGCGAATCGCCAGCGATGCGTCCGCTGCCTCGACATACGCCCACAAACGGAAGCCCTTCAGGTATGGGAAGGTTTCCCGAATATCATAGGAGAGCACAGTCATGCAGGGTTCGTTCAGGTGTCTGCGATATTCACGACGAACAGGTTCCCACATCTGCAAGTAACGGCGTATTTCCTTGTCGACGGAAAGATTCCCCGAATCAACAGCACGCTTCAAGCGGTCGGCAGTCATGCGCAGAGCGGTGTTTTTCTCGTGGCGTTCCGCCATCTGTTCCGCCAGCTTGCGGTATATCACGAAGGCATTCGGCGTGGGGTGGGTGGGTGGGGACGCGCGCGGGATGTCTATTGGGGCGGTCCACCATCGCACCAGCAGTACCGCGCCGATTACCGTCAGGACCAGAACAACGCCGCAACCGATGGAGCAAGCTCGCAGTAGAGGCACAGCATCCTGTCTCCTTGCGCCTTTGTTTTTCATGGTTTGGTTCGCGCAAGGAGCCTGCGTTTCCTGTACAAACAGGAAATCGCCTTCTTCATGCGGAAGTGAAAGGAGCGACATTCCCACCAGGAGGTTGACAGGATGGCAGCATCTTCCGAGACCCGCAAAGTGATTGTGCTTATCGGCGACGGGATGGCAGACCGACCGCATCCCGCCTTAGGCGGCAAAACCCCTATCGAAGCCGCGCATACACCCCACATGGACCGCCTCGCCGCGGAGGGCGAAACCGGTCTGATGGACCTGATTGCACCCGGCGTGCGCGTGGGTAGCGACACGGGGCATCTCGCTCTGTTGGGCTACGACCCCTACGCCGTGTACACCGGGCGGGGACCTTTTGAAGCGCTCGGCGTGGGCATGGAGGTGCGCGGAGGCGACATCGCTTTCCGTTGCAACTTCAGCACGGTGGATGAAAACATGGTGGTGCTGGACCGCCGCGCCGGACGCATCACGGAGGGAACCGACCAGCTCGCGGCGGAGGTCAACGGCATCTTCATCGAGGACGTGCAGGTGTTTTTCAAGGAGTCGGTGGCGCATCGCGGCGCGCTGATTCTGCGCGGACCGGGGTTGTCGCCCAAAATCACCGACGCCGACCCGCACGCCGAAGGTGCAAAAGTGCACGAGGTGCAGGCGATAGACCCCCGATGACGCCGCCGACCCGACGCACCGCCCGTATCGTCAACGAATTTGTGCGTATCAGCTATGAAAAGCTGAATAACCACCCCGTGAACCAGAAGCGGCGCGAGCAGGGCTTGAACCCCGCTAATATCATCCTGCCGCGCGGAGCAGGCGTCGCCCCCAGCATCCCTGACTTCAATACGCACCATCAGCTGATTGGCGCATGCGTGGCGGAAACGGGGTTGATTAAGGGTATCGCTCGCTTCGTCGGGCTGAAGGTGCTGGAAGTGCCGGAAGCCACCGGCGGTCTGGACAGCGACGTGATGGCGATGGGGCGCAAGGTGGCGGAGGCGTTACAGGAACACACCTTCGTGCTGTGCAACGTGAAGGGACCCGATGTCGCCGCGCACGACCACAACCCGCAGGCAAAGGTGGACATCATCCAGCGCATCGACGCCATGCTGGGCTGGCTGTTGACGCAGATCGACCCTGCTACCACCTTTATCGTGGTCTCCGCCGACCACACAACCGCCTGCTCCTTCGGCGACCATACGGGCGAGCCGGTTCCGATTGTGCTGTGGGGACCGGAGGTACGCACCGATGACGTGACGCAGTTTGGCGAGCGGGCGTGTGCAAAGGGTGGACTGGGGCGTATTCGTGGCAAAGACCTCGTGCCGATATTGACCAGTCTGATGAACGTGCAGGAGAAGTTCGGTGCCTGACCTGCCGTCGGTAGCGGTTTTGGGAGCAGGGAGCTGGGGCACTGCGCTGGCTCTCTTGCTCGGCAAGAAAGGGGTGCAGGTAGCGCTCTGGGCGCGCGATGGGGAACTGGCGGAGGCTATCCGCCGTGAAGGGCAGAACCCGCGCTACCTGCCCGGTTTTCCCCTTCCTCCCTCGGTCACTCCCACCAGCGACCTCGCAGGAGCCGTTCGCGAAGCGGAGGTGCTGGTATTCGCCGTGCCTGCGGGCGCATTGCGCGAGGTGGCTTTCGCGGTGCGGGAATGTCTCCCCTCTGCCCGGCTGGTCATCTCCGCCGCGAAAGGGCTGGAGGCGGATGGCAGTCGCCCTTCGCAGGTGTTGCAGGCAACGTTGGGCGAACGCTGTGGCGACATCGTGGTGCTCTCGGGTCCCAATCTCGCACTGGAACTGGCTCGCGAAATCCCGACGGCAACGGTGGTGGCGTCACCCTCTTCCGAGGCGGCGAAGCAGGCGCAGATGCTGTTCATGCACCCCTCCTTCCGCGTGTACACCAACCGCGATGTGACGGGCGTGGAACTGGGCGGCGCGCTGAAGAACGTGCTCGCCATCGGCGCGGGCATCAGCGATGGCATGGGCTTCGGCGATAACTCCAAAGCGGCATTCATCACACGCGGACTGGCGGAGATGGTGCGGTTGGGAGTGGCGTTAGGCGCGGAGGAGCGTACTTTCATGGGACTATCGGGTGTGGGTGACCTGTTCGCTACCGCATCCAGCCATCTCAGCCGCAACTGGCGTGTAGGACAGGGACTGGCGCAGGGAAAGCCGCTGGCGCAAATCCTGCAGGAACTGCGGCAGGTCGCCGAGGGCGTGCCGACCACCTTCGCCGTATGCAGGCTGGCAGAACGACTGGGTATTGAGATGCCCATCGCGCAGACCATCCGCGCGGTGCTGGATGGACACCTGAACCCTCGCGACGCTATCCGGGGGTTGGTGCTGCGCACTCCCAAAGAAGAATGGTGGGGCGGCAGGCAGGAGAACGCGGTCGCGCCATGATAGCCAACGTGAGAAGCTCTGTGTTGGTGGGTGGCGAAACCGGCTCAGAAGGCTCTGTCGCCACCCTCGCACTCCACAAACCTTTTCAGAAAGCGGTGAGGTCTCCCTGTATCCGCCCGCGCTAACCCCATTTCGATCATCTTGCGGTTGATGAACAGGCGGTTGCTCAGATACACGTACGCGCTGAGCGGATGTCCATTCTGCAGTGTTTCGCCCTCGCTCTTGATGAGGACACGCTTACCCTGCACGTAACGTCGGAGATACTCGATAGCCTGTTCGCGCTGTTCTGACGGTACAGAGACGCCCAGCAAGCGCACGAGTCTGCCGTCTTCCACCTGCAGGGTGTGCTCGTCCACGACCGCGATGACCTTGACAGCGGGTTCTTTGTGCTCTTGGAAATGAGCGATGGGGCATGCGTCCTGAACACGGGGCGCATAGCCCACGGGCGGCTCTACAGGAGGCAACGGCTGTTCGCGGTAGATGAACTGGACGGGAGTCTCAGAGGACGCCTGCTCATTCATTCCCAGCTTCTCGCGGATGACCCGCTCGAACTCGCGCTGAATCTCGTAGCCCACCGCCCGCCGACCAAGCTCCATCGCCACCTTCGCGGTGGTGCCGCTACCGAGAAACGGGTCCAGCACCGTCTCGCCCAAGAAGGAGAACATGCGTATCAATCGCCTTGGCAGCTCCTCGGGGAACATCGCTTCGTGAGCCATCTGCCGCGCTCCACCGAAGTTCCAGTGTCCGCTGAAGTACTCTTTCCACTCGTCGCGGCTGAGCGCAGAGGCTTCTTTCATCTCTGCAGGCACCGGGGAGCTCTCTCCCGGCTTCTTAAACAGCAGGATAAACTCGTAATCCAGCTCCACAATGCCGTTGGGTGGGTAGGGGAAGGAACCCATCACCACCGCGCCGCCAGAGGTGTTCATGGTGGTCTTCTTCTGCCAGATGATAGCGCCCATATAATCGAAGCCGATGGTCTCGCACTGCGCGACCACTTCGGCGTGCAGGGGGATGACCTTGTAGCGTCCGTACACTACACTCCGCGCGAACTGGTCGCCGATGTTGATGCACAGACGTCGCCCGGGTCTCAGCACCCGATAACACTCTCGCCATACCCGCGAGAGGTCTATCAGATATTCATGCAGGCTCTGCCCGTAGCCGATTTGCCCGTCGCAACCGTAGTCCTTGATGTGCCAGTAGGGCGGCGAGGTGATAACGAGGTGGACGCTCTCATCGGGCAGTTCCGCCATGTTGCGGCTGTCGGCGAAGATGACCAGATATTCGTCCATTTGGGAAACCGATTTCAACCACCACGTCTGTACTATCCCAGCGCTAAAGCAAGTTGCAACCGTTTTTGCACCTCTCTCCAATCGCGCGCTGAAAGCCTGCCGATGACGCTCGCATCCTCTACTGCTATCGTGCCAAGGTATGCCCGAAACGCTGATGGGGCGTGTAGACCTGCTTCTCGCCAATCCTGAAGCACGTGGTCTGTTGGCGAGGTTGCCGAAGATATACGAGTTGTCAACACTCCTACGATGACATCAGGGCGATTCGCATGATAGGTCTCGCTAGAAACGACCACCGCTGGACGGCGCTTGATGCCGGTTGCTCCGGCAAAATCTACAAGGACAACATCACCCGGTCGCGGCATTGTCGTCCTCTTGCAGCTGAGAGATGATGTATCTTCGCGAGAATGCACTAAACTCGCGCATGTCTTCCTCCGTCCACTCCTCGCTGTAGTCTACTACGGCATATTCGGGAATATCTTTCAGGATCATGGTAGCAAGCTTGAAACGTTCCGACAGAGGAAGCCTCTGTACAACCTCTTTGTATATTTCTTCGGCTGTCTGTGTAGGCATGGTCAGTTCCCTCCCGTATCTCTTGTTCATTGTTCCTACTCTATCAGGTTTTCTCTCTCCACCAGCTCTCCTCTTTTCCACTTCTCGTAGACCTCTATCGCTTTCGTGAGAGGCGGTCTGATTCGGCAGTGCCCGTCCTGATTGTTCAACTCGTTGCAGAAGCCCTCATGTACGCAGTGCGGAACCAGCATCCTGCCGAAGAAGGGACTGACCGCCATCACTTCTTTCCGTACCTTCTTGAAGAGCCGGCGTATCTCCCACTGCGCCAGCGTGCACAACCGCAACCCGCAGATGTGAATGAGCTCGCGCAGGTTCACCGTCATGATGAGGTTGGTGGTTACCGCCTGCGGGAAGATGAAACGCGCATCCTCGGCGGGGATGCCCAGTTCTATCAGCCGCAGATACGCTTCCGCGCTCTTCGCTCGCAGCTCTTCGAACACCGCGTGCGCCTCCGGGTTCTCGGCGATGGTATCGGGTTCTACGAAAATGTCTGCAGTGTTCTTGAACTGCACATAGCGCTGAGACTGCTGGTCAAACGCGATACCGATACGGTGGCGCACCAGCTGGTGGCTGAGCGTACGGCTTACACCGGAGATGGAAAAGGCGAACCAGATGTGCTCAATGGTGGAGTGGTGACCGCTGGCGACAACCTTCATGATGAGTTCTTCCATCTTCTCATCGCGCACCTTGCCGTTCTGCACCCGTTCCCAAATCTCTTCCGGCTTCTGCTCGCTGTAGCAGGTGCGACAGGCAAGATACACCAGCTGCCGATAGTACTGCTGGGCTATCTCCTTCGTCGGGAAGAGAAGCTTCACTTGCATCATGGATTCAGACATGATAGACCTCTATTCGTATGGTGGATGGGGCATTTCCTATCGTTTACGAGACAGCCATTGCTGCTGCAGGCGGTTGAGCACGGCGGTTATCAGCAGAATGGTCCCCACGACAGTGCCTTCCCAGTTGGATGCCCCTTGCTGAATGACGAAGCTGATACCGCTGAGTATCACGTTCAGCAACCCTGCGCCAATCACTGCGCCAATGACCGTGCCCTGTCCTCCGCTGAGGCTACAACCGCTCACTACCGCCGCGGCGATGGCTTTGAGCTCATACGACAGACCGCTACCGGGAATGCCTTGTCGCTGGTAGGAGGCGTAGAGGATGCCCGCCAGACCCGCCAGCAGGCTGCACAGTCCGTAGGCAATCATCTGCGTGCGTAACACGCTGATACCCGACAGGCGCGTGGCTTCCTCGTTATTCCCCAGCGCGTAGATGTGCCTGCCAATCACGGTAAAGTGCATCAACACCGATACCAGCACCAGCACACCCAGAAGGATGTAAACGGGCACAGGCACGTTCCATATCTTGCCATTGCCCAAGAACTGAAACGCCTCCGAATAGGGCGAATCCTGCGGCGAGACGGGGATGGGCACGTTGTTGGTCATCAGTTGTCCTACACTGAGGAAGATGAACAGCGACCCCAACGTAACGATAAAGGGTAACAGCCGGAATCGATTGATGAGCAGGGCGTGTACAACGCTATCCCCGCCGAAAACACCAGTACCGCAAGGATACTTGCGCCCAGCGACCAGCCCGCTCGTGCCAGAAGCCAGGTGCACAGCACACCAGAGAAACCAATCAGCGTGCCTACCGAGAGGTCAATTCCGCCGGCGATAATCACTACCGCCTCGCCGATAGCAAAGACGCCCAGCAGGGCAATCTGGCGGGAGAGGTTCTGGAGGCTGATGGGTCCCAGGAAAGCCTCTCCCTTTTCGGTGGAGCTGATAAATAACACGAGCAGTATCAACACCACCACCACGCCGAACTCTCGCGTGCGTAAAATGCGTGCTATTCCCTGACGCAACATCTGCTCGCCTTCCCTATCACCATCCTGTTGAGACACTTCCTGTCATCTGGAGCGAAGCGAAGAATCCCCTCGAAGACGCTTCGCTACGTTCAGTACGACAGTGAAAGAGTGAGTTGCTTCACTTGTGCTCTGTTAGCTATAGAAGTGAGAGAAGAGAGCATGATGCACTCTTCCCGCAAACCGCCAGGGAGGCTGATACGCTCTGATATCGCTCCGGCTTCAACCCTTATGCCAATGCGGACCAGCCCCCTTCGGCAGAGTAGAACAGACAGACTTGCCCGCTTTCAGGCTAATGAGCAGGGACATCTCTCCGCCGAGCGACGGTGCGCACTCTATTCTAACACATTGGCAAAGGAGGCGCAACACCTTGAAGAGCGCGGGCACAGACATCCCCGGCACCTGCTTCCGTGCGTGCGTGTATGGCGCACAGGGCGAAGTAGTTCATCCTCTGCGGGGTTCGCAAACCGTTGCTCATCCTGCCAGGATACGTTTTAACATGCCAAGCGTCTCGTCTATCTGCTCGCGCTTCTCAAAGCCGATGATGAAGTTGTCTACACAGCGTTGCGAGACGACAAAGCGCAGGCTCTCCTCACGTTCCTGCGGGGTAAGAAATCTACCCTCACCGAATATCTTCATGCCGATAACACCTTTCCCTGCCGCCCGCATCTGGCGCAACAGCTCGGCAATCTCTTCAGGCTTGCCGTCCATCGCCGTGCCCCGATGGTTAATGCGAGCCAGCTGCACCTGCACCCACGACGAAGCCAGAGACGTTTTCAACGCAGGCAGACTGTGACTCGATGTGCCGTGCGCGCGGATGAGCTTCTTCTGGCGCGCCTCCTCCAGCGCGTCTAACATCGGGCGCAGGTCGTCCGTCCACGTCGGAGAGGTGGTGCAGTGAAGCAGTACAGAGTCGATATAGTCCGTACCCAGCTCTTGCCGGAATCGGTCTATCGCGCCCTTTGCGTCGGTTACCTGCTCTGGCAAGCCCATTGGACCGAACCAGATTTTGCTCTGGATGACAATCTTCTCGCGCGGGATACCCTTCAACGCATCGCGCAGGAAGGGATGCGTGCCGTACAGGTCGGCGGCGTCGAAGAAGGTGATGCCGTTATCGTAAGCGTGCCGAATGAGTGCGATGAACGCCTCCTTGCCCATGCGGGTGTGGTTGGACTGTCGCATCCAGCCGCGCATCCCCGTGCCAATGCCAACGAAAGACGCTTTGATGCCCGTTTTGCCCAGTGTGACCTGTTCTGTAGGCGAGCGAACCGGAGGTTTTTGCTGGGCCTCTGATACCGCGTCCAGCAATACCCCTCCCGCTCCTGCCAGTACGCTTCCGAGAAACTCGCGGCGTGTCATCGGTTGCATGGTCTGTCTACCTCCGCCTGTATTATACGCTCTCCGCAAGAGGGATGTCTACGAGCCCTGCAGGTCAAGCTTCTCCCCGACACGCAAAGCCAGCTTTCTTGAAACTCTGAACGTATGGTTGTTCCGCGAGGGGGATTTGCGCTCGCCATGTCGAGTCCCTTTACACATCCTTTCGGAAGACATCTGGTAGACATTGACAAATGCAGATGCAAATGCTATTCTTTGCTTGCTAAGGTTTCTCTGTGAGGCAAGAATCTTTCGGGAAGGGAGGTATCCATCACCATGCTACTCTTAACATCCTCACAGAGAACACGGAGGCTTACAGCGGCGTTGTTCTTGTTGTGGTGTACAGCACCCGTGTTCGCACAGAGGCTTATCTGGCTGGGGACTCTACCGGGTGGAAGCATTAGTTGGGCGCACAGCGTCTCTGCTGACGGAAGTGTGGTGGTCGGCGGATCACTGGACGCCAACGGGGCTATGCGCGCCTTTCGGTGGACGCCGGTAGGGGGGATCCAAGACTTGGGTACGCTGGGTGGAAACTGGGGCGATGCGTGGGATG
>VSSL01000131.1_pt1 | contig 19092 bp, 19 predicted proteins | sample 4557531 | NCBI WGS metagenome assembly VSSL01 (sample SAMN10986726, study PRJNA523729) | hot springs metagenome | isolation source: hot springs | place: India:Timba, Gujarat | collected 2018-05-31 | reverse complement strand
GGGCGCGTATCGGACAGGGCAGTGTGCTGTATCCGCTGTGCTACATCGGGCGTGATGTGCACATAGGCGAACAATGCGTGCTTTATCCGCATGTCACGCTAATGCACGGAGTGAAGCTGGGAAACAGAGTCATCGTGCATTCGGGTTCGGTTATCGGCGCGGACGGCTTCGGCTACGTGACGGTAGACGGCGTGCACCGCAAAGTGCCGCATATCGGCACGGTGGAAATTGGCGACGACGTGGAGATTGGTGCGAATGTGTGCATTGACCGCGCGAAAACGGGCGTCACCCGCATCGGCTCGGGCACCAAGATTGACAACCTGGTGCACATCGGGGCATAATGTGCAGATTGGGGAGGGGTGCCTTCTGGTCGCGCAGGTAGGAATCGCGGGCAGCTCTCGTCTCGGGCGCTATGTGGTACTGGCAGGACAGGTGGGCGTAGCAGACCACGTGAGCATCGGCGACGGCGCCATCGTGGCAGCACAATCAGGGGTGGCGGGCAACCTCCAGGGTGGACAGCGATACTTCGGCAGCCCCGCCCGCGAACATGGAAAACAGCTGCGCACAATGGTTTATCTCAATCGCCTGCCAGAGTTGTTCGATCGGGTGGAAGACCTGGAGAGGAGACTGGGTTCATCGGCGGAGGAAGAAGATGAGTAGACAGTGCACGCTGAAAGAGGCGGTCAGCGTCGAAGGCGTTGGCGTGCACACCGGCAAGCAGAGCCGGGTGACGGTTCATCCGGCAGATGAGAACACGGGAATCACCTTTACCGTAGGTGGATGTGATATTCCTGCGCTGGCGGAGTACGTCGTCTCCACCGACCGATGTACCACTCTCGGAGCGGACGGTGCGCGGGTAATGACGGTGGAACATCTGCTCTCTGCGCTGGTAGGCACCGGCGTGGACAACGCGCATATCGAGGTGGACGGGGAGGAAATACCGGTTCTGGACGGCAGCGCGAAGCCATGGGCGGAGCGGTTTCATCAGGCAGGGTTGTGCGAGCAGTCTGCAGAACGCCAGCGCATTCGCCTGACGCGCCCGGTATCCGTCATGGCTGGTGACCGGGGTATCTGGGCGATGCCGCACCCTGAACGGCTGCTTATCACAACAGTGCACTATGACCACCCAATGGTAGGCACGCAGGTAGCATGGTTCCATCTGGATAAAATAGACTATCTGGAGGAGATAGCGCCAGCCCGCACCTTCGGTTTCTGGGAAGAGGTGGAGGCACTGCTGGCACGGGGGAAAGCGCTGGGAGGAAGCCTGGACAACGCGCTGGTTATTTTTCCTGACCGTTACAGTGCTCCGCTTCGCTTTCCGGATGAGGTGCTCCGGCACAAGGTGCTGGACCTTCTGGGCGATATGGCGCTGGTGGGCGCACAGGTGGAGGCGTTGTACGTGGCGGTGAAGCCAAGCCACACCCTGAACACCGCCTTCGCGCTGGCATTACGACAGACAATACAGGGGGAATGAAACATGATAGGACCGAACGGCGTTCTGGACGTGGAAGCGGTTCGCGAGATATTACCACACCGCTATCCGTTGCTGCTGGTGGACCGTATTTTGGAGCTGGAGCCCGGAAAGCGGGCAGTAGGTCTGAAAAACGTGACCATCAATGAGGAGTTTTTCAATGGGCATTTTCCCGGGCAAGCCATCATGCCCGGTGTGCTGGTCGTGGAGGCGATGGCGCAGGTTGGAGGCGTGTTGATGCTCTCGCTGCCAGAGCATCGCCACAAGCTGGCTTACCTCGGCGGTATCGACAAGGTGCGCTTCCGCAAGCCAGTCGTGCCGGGCGATACGCTCATCACCGAGGTGGAGGTGCTGCGTTTTCGCGGTAGCACTGGCAAAGTACGCGTGGTCGGGCGCGTGAACGGTCAGGTGGTAGCGGAAGCGGAGATGATTTTTGCGCTGGTTGACCCTAAAAAGAACGGCAGCCGCGCACAGGAACAGATGGCAAACTCTACCGTAGATGAAGGGAATACTCAGTGATGGGCATACAGACTATGGCACATTCCAAGATTCACCCGACGGCGATTGTCCACCCGACAGCAGAACTGGCTCCAGACGTAGAGATAGGTCCCTACAGCATCGTTGGTGCTCACGTATATATTGGAGAGGGGACTATTCTCGAATCGCATGTGGTCGTAGAGAAGTGGACGACTATCGGCTCATACTGTCATATCTTCCACAGCGCGATTCTGGGAGGTCCGCCGCAGGATACCAAATTCAAGGGAGAGCGCAGTTACCTGCGCATTGGCGACCGCAATATCATCCGGGAGTTTGTTACCATCCACCGTGCCACCGGCGAGGAGGAAGCCACCGTCATCGGCGATGACAACATGATTATGGGCTATGTGCATATCGGCCACAACTGCAAACTGGGCAATGGCATCATCATCGCCAATCAGGCAGGCATCAGCGGGCATGTTATCGTCGAGGACCACGTGGTTTTCGGTGGAATGGTAGGCGTGCACCAGTACACCCGCATCGGTAAGCTGGCGATGCTGGGCGGAATGTCCAAGGTGGTGCAGGATGTGCCTCCCTTCATGATGGTGGATGGGCGACCCGCGGAGGTGCTGGACCTGAACACGATTGGTCTACGCCGACACGGTATTCCCCCTGCGGTGCGAGCGGGGCTGCGACAGGCGTACAAACTGCTGTACCGCTCGAAATTGAACATGTCTCAAGCGATCGAAGCCATCGAAGAAGAAGTAGAACCCAGCCCTGAGCGCGATTATCTGCTGGACTTTCTGCGCAGTATCCGCAAGGGCTTTGGTGGGCGTGCAAACGACCCACGCGGTATGCGGTGAGCAAGCGGGTAACCATCTTCTGTGTGGCAGGAGAAGCCAGCGGCGATGCCAGTTGCGCCGCGCTCGTGCAGGCAGTGCGCAAGCAGCTGCCCGGCGCACACTTCTGGGGTATCGGCGGGCGACGTCTGGCGGAGGCTGGGATGCAGCTGCTGTACGATAGTAGTCGCTGGGGGGCGGTAGGCGTGATCGAGGCGCTGCGCATCGCGCCTGCGCTATGGCTGGCACAGCAAAACCTGAAGCGCCGGCTGGCTCAAGAGCCTCCCGACCTGCTGGTGCTGGTGGACTTTGGCGCGTTCAACGTGCCGCTGGCAAAGTGGGCAAAGGGGAGAGGGATGAAGGTCTTCTATTACTTCCCGCCCGGTTCCTGGCGCAGGTATCTGCCCCGGCGCAACGACCTTCCACGCTGCACCGACTGTATCGTCACGCCGTTTCCCTGGTCCGCCGAGCTGTTGAGGCAGGCTGGCGCGAACGCGCACTTCGTCGGACATCCCCTGCTGGACAGGGTACACCCTTCACTCTGCGAGGAGGAGTTCTGCGAGAAGCTGAGCCTGAACCCGCAGGGCTTGCGTGTTGGACTGTTGCCGGGCAGTCGCAGGCAGGAAGTGCGGTCGTTATTGCCTGTGATGCGACGTGCAGCAGAACTGCTCGCCGAGCGGGAGCCGGGGGCGCAATTTGTTCTGGCGCTGGCGCCGTCGGTAGAGGACGAAGAGGTTCGACGTATCTTTGTCGGGTGCCCCGTTCAGTGGCGAATCGCCCGCGAGATGACGTATGATGTGATGGCATACAGCCACCTGCTATGGTGCTGTTCAGGCACAGCGACTCTGGAAGCAGCAATACTGGGCACGCCGATGATTATTCTATATCGTGTTTCGCGCCTGATGGAACTGGAGTATTATATCCGCAAACGCTCGCTGAACCTCACCTTCATCGGCTTGCCCAACCTGATTGCCCAGCGAAGCGTCTGCCCGGAGCTGCTGCAACATTCCGCGACGCCGCAGAACATCGTTGCTCACTCGTTGAAGCTCCTGCCCGGCACCCAAGAATACCAGCTACAACGGGAGGTACTACAAGAGGTAAAATCGGTACTGGGGGAGCCGGGCGCAACCGACCGAGCCGCGCGCCTGCTCCTCCAGTGTCTGGAAGTGAACCATGCCGACACGTGACGATAGACAACTGCAAAGACGTTTGTGGCGAGACCTCAAGCCACATCTGAAATACATTATTCTGGGCTTGATTTGCGCCGCAGGGGCACAGGCGGTTACCCTGCGCATTTTCGCGCTCACCCGCGATGTGGTGAACGCCGCGCAACACTACCAGGACGTGAGCCTGCTCAACCGCGTGAGCCTGATTGTCGTCGGAGCGTTCCTCATCAAGTTTGTCTTTGCCTATGGGCAAACCTACTACCTTTCGCTGGCGGTCAATCGCTTCACCATGCGCCTGCGCGAACGGGTATACGAGCACCTGCAGAGCCTGTCGCTCTCGTACTTTACTCACCGCCGCACGGGCGCGCTGATGTCGGTGCTGACCAACGATATCAACGCCATCTCCAGCGGAGGCACCCTGCTGAAGGACATGGTGGCGGCACCTATCGGACTGGTAGGTGGTCTGGTGTGGTTGTTTGTTATCTCCTGGAAGCTCTCGTTGATAGCACTGGTGGGTGTACCGCTGATGGCGCTTATCATCCGCGCTATCGGAAGGCGTATGCGCTACATCGGTCAGCAGACGCAGATGCGTCTAGAGGACGTTACCGCGCTGATGCAGGAGACCATTGCGGGGGTGCGCACCGTTAAAGCCTTTGCGACCGAGCCAAGAGAAATCAAGCGGTTCAGGGAGCGCAACTACCTGTCGTACCGTGCCATGATGGACGGCGTGCGCACCAGCGCGGCGCTACGCCCCCTCATCGAGCTCATTGGCGCGGGCGGTATCGCCTTCGTGCTGTGGTATGGCGGGCATCTGATTGTGCGGGGCGAACTGGACTTCGGCGGTCTGAGCAGTTTCCTGCTGACACTGAACCTGGTGGCTCAGAGTATGCAAACTCTGGGTAGCATCAATGTGACCCGTCAGCAGGTGCTGGCAGCGGCGGAGCGCGTATATCGTGAGGTGCTGGACGTTCATCCTGAAGTACAGGAACTGCCCGGCGCGCCGCCGATGCCGCCTATCGTGGGGCATGTGCGGTTCGAGGGGGTGAGCTTCGCCTATCACCGCGGGGGACGTCTGGTACTGGATAACATCTCGTTTGAGATGAAGCCCGGCATGGTAGTGGCGGTGGTAGGTCCTAGCGGAGCCGGCAAGAGCACTCTTGCCGACCTGATTCCGCGCTTCTACGACCCCACCTCGGGGCGGGTTCTCATCGACGGCATCGACATCCGCACGGTGCAGGTAGCCTCTCTGCGCAAGCAGATTGGTATCGTGCCCCAGGAAACGCTCCTGTTCGGGGGTACCATCCGCGACAACATCGCCTATGCGGACCCCGACGCTACCGACGAGCAGGTGGTCGAAGCGGCGAAAGCGGCTCACGCTCACGAGTTTATCGAGCGACTCGAGAAGGGGTACGAGACACCGGTCGGCGAGCGAGGAGTGCGCCTGTCCGGCGGCGAACGACAGCGTATCGCTATCGCCCGCGCCATCCTGAAGAACCCGCGTATCCTGATTCTGGATGAAGCGACCTCTTCGCTGGATACCGCCTCGGAGGCGCTGGTGCAACAGGCACTGGAGGAGCTAATGCGCGGGCGCACCACCCTGGTCATCGCTCACCGCCTCAGTACAGTCGTCAATGCCGACCAGATACTGGTACTGGACCATGGGCGCATCGTCGAACAGGGAACCCATCAGGAACTGCTGGCAAAGGGAGGCGTGTACGCCCGGCTATTCCGCAAACAGATGGGCGAACGGATGGCACAGGAGCTGGTAGCGCAAGGTGAGTAAGGAGAGCGAAAAACCGAACTGGTGGCAGCGGCTGCGCCCGAAGGTGCTGGGCTTCATCGTGTGGAGCCTCGCCCGGGCGATTGGTATGAGCCTGCGTCTGAAGGTGCTCAACTTCGAGCAGGTGCTGGAGCGGGCGAAGGAGGGCAAAGGCGCAGTGCTGGTGACCTGGCATGGGCGCAGTCTCATTCCCGCCAACGTCTTCAGAGGCAGAGGATTCTGGGCGATTATCTCCCTCTCGCGCGACGGTGAGATTCAGAACCATATCTTTCGGCGCTTCGGCTTCCGCATTATCCGGGGCTCCACCGGACGAGGAGGTATCCGCGCTGCACTGGAAGCAGCCCGACGGGTGGCGGAAGGGGGTATTCTGGCGTTCACGCCCGACGGTCCGCGCGGACCCAGCCGGCAGGTGCAGCCCGGTGCGCTTTTCATCGCCCAGAAGGCGAGGTGTCCCATCATTCCGGCGGGGGTCGCCGCCTACCCGCGCAAGCTGTTGCCGACCTGGGACCGCTACATGATACCTCTACCATTTGCACGCGGGGTGTTCATCTTCGGGGAGCCGATAGATGTGCCCGAAGATATGAGCGAACAGCAGTTCGAGCAGCTGCGTCAGAAGGTCGAGCAGGCGATTAACGCGCTGGAAGAACAGGCGGAACGGATGGTTCGGGCAAAGCGAGTGTAAACGATGTTCAGCGTAGCATATAACCTCTTTCTCATCCTCACCTCGCCGCTGTGGCTGATGTATCTGCTGTGGCGTATCGTGGTGCGAGGCAAATCGCGCGAGGGATGGGGGCAACGACTGGGTGGACTACCCGTATCTCCGCAAGGGCGCAAGGTAATCTGGGTTCACGCGGTATCGGTGGGTGAGGTCATGGCGGCGTTGCCGCTCCTGCAGGCGATTCGCGAGCGGTTTCCCCAGTACTACCTGCTCTTGACGACGCTGACGCCCACCGGCAATGCCACTGCCCGCCAGCAGCTGGGCAAGCTGGTGGATGCGGTAGGCTATCTGCCGATAGACCTGCCTTTTGCCATAGGACGTGCCCTGCGAAGGGTTCGCCCCGATGCACTGATCATTATGGAAACCGAACTGTGGCCCAACCTGCTGACGACGGCGTATCGCCGGGGGGTGCGGACACTCATTGCCAACGGTCGCCTCTCCGACCGAAGCCTGCCCACCTACCGGCGGTTCCGATGGTTCTTCACCCAGGTACTGCGCTGTGTAGACGCCATATGCGTGCAATCGGAAGAGGATGCGAGACGGTTCTGTAGTATCGGCGCGCCTCCCGACCGAGTGCATGTGGCGGGCAACACCAAGTTCGACCAGGCGGCAGTCGGCGCACAGGACGTGGATGCCAGCGCACTGCGTCAGGATTTGGGGCTTCCCGAAGGGGCGCCGGTGCTGGTGATTGGCAGTAGCCGTGCGCCGGAAGAAGAAGCGATTATCGCCACAGCCTACCGCAGACTGCGCGAGCGTTTTCCGAGTCTGTGCATCGTATGGGCGCCCCGTCACGTAGAGCGCGCCGATGCGATTGTGGAACTACTTCAGCAGGAAGGTTTTCGTCCATGGCGGCGCACGCAGGGAACCCCCGATGCTCCGCAAGAGCAAATCGTGCTGGATACCTTCGGTGAGCTGGGGAAGGTATACGCCGTGTGCGATGTGGCGATTATCGGCGGAAGCTTTGTGCCCTTAGGAGGGCAGAACCTGCTACAGCCTCTGGCGCATGGCAAGCCGGTAGTGCATGGACCCTACATGAACAACTTCCGCGATGTCGCTGCGCTGGCAAAAGAGGCTGGCGTCGCATGGGTTGCACAGGACGCTGGGGAGTTGGTGCAGCGGGTGGCGGACCTGCTGGAAAACGAGCCGTTGCGAGAAGAGGTTGCACGGCGCGCTCAGGCGCTGGTGCGCGAACAGCAGGGCGCGTCACTGCGCATTCTGGATATCCTCGGCGGATTGCTTGATACGGCTACTGTGTCAGGTACCTGATAACAGCGAGAGGACAAAACACCGTGAACGCGACCTCGCCCACAGGGAGAGGGGGCGTTCCCCCTTCCCTCGCAGGGAAGGGGGCCAGGTCGGAGTGGCAGGTATCAATAGAACCAGAACACCCACCAGTTCTTCATCGGCTTGCCGTCGTCGTCCTTCGAGCGGTTGTTCAGCCCCGGCATGTTCTGCCACCAGTACACCAGCCACCTGCCCATGCAGTCGGGCGCAAGGTCAGCGTACCGCTTCAACACCTCGCATGTCCAGGGCTTCGCCAGGTCTTTGCCCCCCGGTCCACTGCCGATGCGCCAGTCTTCGATGGTAGACATCACCGGCTCGGTGTTGTTCAGGTCATAGTGCCGTCGAGCGTTCGGGGGAAAGTGCACGTTGCCTCCGGCAGCGACGTAATTGTCTATTCTCCACGTTCGCCTGCCGTCTGTCGCGATAGCCGTGGACGGGTCGGGGTAGCTGATGCCTTTTCCCTCTCCCCACAGCGGATAGAACGAGTTGAACGGCAGGCTGTAGCGCTTGTCCAGGTCGAAACCGGCATACTCATGGAAATAACGGGTGAAATAGGGTATAGCCCGGCTATGCGCCAGCCCTTCCATCGAATGAGCGAGATTCTCCATCGCACAGCCGATACCCCTGTCGTGGTTGATGCAGTTGATACGCACAGACCTGCCCGTCCACTTCTGGTCGGGGTCTCCACCGTTGCCTGCCTGCACGTACTTGCCGGGGATACGCCGGAATCGCTCATCGTACACGGGCTTCAGCTCCACACACTCCAGGCATCGGAAGTCGCCCGTTGCCGCGGCGGTAAACCACACTTCATGCACGTACCCCCGTGCTACCAGCTCATCCAGCCGAAGGAACCGCCGTTTGTTTCTCGGGTCGCGCACGCCGATATATTCGGCGAACTGCTCCGAAAAGAATCCGCCGTAATCGCAGTTCACCTCGGGCTCGCGCACATGAGGTTTGATGGGCGACCTGGAGCTGTTTTTCTCCATGCGGTCGGGATCACGCAGGTCGACGAACCGCCACACGGAATACTCCAGAAACGGCGGGCTGTTCGGCTCTTTGTAGCCGTGATACCGGCTGGCTTCACGCATGGCGGCGATAAGCTGCTGTGCCAACCGGAGAGGTTTGTCCGGTTCCACCTGATTCGAAAAGTTGATAAGCAGCACGCGCGGGCGCATCTTTCGGATGCGGTCGTGATTGCGCACAATCCATGCATCCGAATTGGCTTTACTCCAGCGATTGGGCCAGATGGTCGGGTCTGCAGGGTCATTCAGCGGTTTCGGCGTGCCGTCCGGGTTAAAGTTGTTTCGCCAGTCGGTTGCAATCGCCTGATATGTCAACACAGTGGACATGTTCCTCTCCTTCGCTACGGAATGCCACTGTGCCATTCCACCAGGCTAAAGGTGAAATCCTGCATCTATTTCAAGCTATCTATCACCTTCTGCAGTTCGCCCTCGGGCAGGTCGCCGACCACAATGAAGCGGATGCCGCCAACCTCTTTGACCAGTACGTTGCCTTCGGCGCTGGTAAAGAACTCGCAGTTGCCGCGCCTGCCCATGCGTCGCCCCCACTGAAAGCCCCGTCCACGCCCGGGCGGGCAACGATGTTCGAAGATGGAGATGCTGTTCAGACCGTCCACGTAGCGGATGTGCGCAGAAGGCTGTGCGTTGGGACGTATGACCAGATGGAAACCATCCAGCACAAAGCCTGGCGGAACATAACCCGGCTCCCGGACGGTAAAGCCCAGGCGTCTGGACAGTTCCCCTTTTTCCCAGTGGCGCTCCGTCTGGATGGGCGCGTTGACCTGCCTCCAGCCTTCGGGTATGGTGAACAGGCTGTCCGGCGGGCTGGCTTTCCAGTCCACCGACAGAAAGAGTGAGCGGGAAAAGAGCTTACCGCCGGAGTTATACTGCTCCGTGCGCAGCACCACGCCCGTCGCGCGGTCAACCCATAGTTTGCGCGAGGGTCCGCTACCCTGCCTCGGCTTGAGCGTTACGACATCGGTTTGCCTGCCCAGCACCTGTTCCTGCCCGACGAGTACCGCCTGATAGTTCTTCAGTACCAGGTCCACCGTAGCGGGCGAGCGGTGTACCGTCTCCACCGTCGCCGTGCGGGTCGTGGGGTCCAGGCGTATCAGGGTATCGCCCCTGTCGATAAGCACCAGCCCTCGCAGTTCGGGAGAGCGATACTCATAGCGTGTCGTACCTGCCTTGCGGTAGACAGCCACTTCCGAGCTGATCTCTCCCGCCTGCAGGCTACTGGTAGTGCGCATCACGCCGCTCAGCGTTACTTTACCTTCTGCCTCATAGGCTGCCCGAACGCGCTGCGCGGGGTCAGGTTTCTGGGCGAACACCGTACCTGCAACCGCCAGAAGCAGAATCGCTGTACTCAACCGGAAACGGAACATCAAGGCACCTCCTGCGGCTGCGAGCGACTGGCAAGCATGACGCCCAGAGCCGCTTTATCGCTGAGCGGGTCCCCCCACGACATCATCTGGTGGGTATGCATGAACTGCTCGGCGTTCTCGTGCAGAGCAGGCTCTCCTTCAGGAGAGTGCGGTGTACCGAAATACGCTACCGCCACCAGCACCGCAGCGACTGCCGCTCCACCCAGAGCCAATCTGGGTATGGTAAACCAGTTCTGCCAGAAGGCTACTCGCGCCCTTTGCGGTTCTGCCTCGATGCGCGCCCGAATGGTCTGCCACAGGTGTGCTGGCGGTTCCTCAGGCTCCACAGCGTTCAGCACCCTGTCCACCCGCTCCAGCGCGCGCAGTTCGGCAGCGCAGGAGGCGCATTCCGTCAGGTGCTGTGCAATCGCTTCGCGCTCCCGCTCGTTCAGCAACCCCACCGAGTAATCGGCTAACCTCGCTTTGATGTCTGTGCACTGCATCTTCATCGCCTCATTTCCCGTCCACCAGATAACCCAGCTTGCGCCGTAGCGCCTCGCGCGCCCGCGCCAGACGCGACAGCACCGTGTTCTTCGGCACGCCTAAAACCTGCGCTATCTCAGAAATCTCCATATCTTCCAGATGGTACATGGTTACTACCTCGCGGTGGTTCTCGGGCAGGGAGCGCACCGCCTGCCGCACCGCCTCTTGAGTTGCTTCGGAGAGCACAATCTGCTCGGGGTTATCCGACCAATCGGCGACCTCGATAGACTCTGACTCCCCATCCTCATCATCGGTATACGTGCTCTCCAGCGATACGGTATCCAGCTGCTTGCGTTTTCTCGAATCCAGCACCGCGTTGCGGGCGATGCGATGCAACCACACCCAGAAGGCTTCGTTGGCGTGCAGTCCCTTCAGCCCGCCCCATGCACGCAGGTAGACCTCCTGCATCAGGTCTTCGGCGTCCTCCGGGGTGGGTACCATCTGCCGGATGTACTGGTAGATGCGTCGATGGGTACGTTGATACAACTCGCCAAAGGCGTCTACATCGCCTGCTCTGGCACGCTCCACCAGCCGATTGTCTATGTCGAACATGGTACCCACCCACATCCCTTCTCAAAGGATAAGACGCACGAAAGGGAACAGAGATTCCCTGCTATTGTCCCCTGCTTTATGCCTCCAGCTGCGAGGTGCAATATGGACACCGCGTCGCTTTAATCGGAATCTCGCTGTAGCAGTATGGGCACTCCTTGGTCGTGGGCTCGGCAGCGGGCGCGGGCTTTGCCGTCCATCGGTTCACCTGCCTGACCACCAGGAAGAGCGCGAACGACACAATCAGGAAATTCACCAGCGTGTTGATGAACAGCCCGTAGTTGATGGTAGCGGCTCCTGCTTTCTTTGCCTCTTCCAGTGTGGCATACGCCGTGCCCGACAGGTTGATGAAGAGGTTGGAGAAATCTACCTTGCCGAGCAGCAACCCGATGGGCGGCATGATGATGTCGTTTACCAGCGAGTTGACAATCGCGCCGAACGCCCCACCCATGATGAAACCAACCGCAAGGTCGATGGCGTTGCCGCGCATCGCGAACTTCTTGAACTCTTGAAGCATTGTTGTATCCTCCCTTCTATCATCGCGCCATCCGGCGTACGAACAGCGCGTCGATGCCCAAGAAATACCCCTTTGACGCCTCGTTCTTGCCCTTGTTGCGCAGGGTCAACGTGTACGTGCCCGGCTGCAGGAACCCCAACTCGATAACCTGTTCGTGCAGGAACGGATTGCGGGCATACAGGTCAACGGTCGCTCCTAAAGGCTTGTCGTTCAGCTCCACTCCGAAGATGCCAAAGTCAAAAGAATAGGTGGTTACCAGAAAAAGCACGTGTCTGCCGTACTGCTTTACCTCTATCGGGAGGCTCAGAGCCTGTCCCTCCGTCTCGGGCATCCAGAAGAGCTGCGCCCCGCCGCTAAAAAGAGGTAGTTCTTGCCGTTCCACCTTGCCCGTAGTGACCGTCACCTTGTCCACCAGTGTCTCCGCTTCGGTTCCACCGTTCGCTACCGTATGAAATACTCGCGCGTAGCCTGTGGGCAGGGGCGGATACGGCTTGTGCGGCTCCAGCTGGTACCAGAAGGCGACCGAAGAGAAGTCGTCCTCGCGCTCTTCGAAACCCGATTGCATCGTTCCATCCGGCTTCACGGTTGCCCCTTTGTGCTCTATCTCCAGGCGAAGTGACTTGCGGAAGGTGATGGGGTCGTTGATGTGCCAGCGGAACGCGCTGGAGCGCGCCCCCACCGAATCTCCTTCCATCAGCGGTACGCCGTAGAAGGGTCCCGAATGCTGACGAAAGCCCCAGGCGTCGCAAAAGTAGTCTTCGGTGCCGGTGCCGCGCAGACTGGGTTCCGCCTCGCCGTCGATGAAGAAGAAATCGTCCCCCTCACCCCACCACCATCTGGACAGCTGCCTGCAGCTGAGCACTGTGCCCACATAGTGTCCGCGCCCCTCAATGTCGGCAATCAGGTAGTTGCGTCCCATGACGGTGGGAAACTCCTGACGGTACATCGCATGAAAGTAGGGTGTATTGGCTGGCAGCCTGGGTAGTCGGCGCCAGTCCACGTAGTAGTAGAACGAGCGTACCCGCACGCGCCCCTCGTTGGTGACGGTGATTCGCGCCGACTTGCGGAAGGGCATCACCCAGTAGCAGTTCCGCGCCCTGCCGTTGGCTGTGACGCGCACAGGCAGGGAGTCAAACGACACATCCCAGCCATGCCCCAAGCCGAAGAAGTCGCCCAGTGGACACTCCACCGAAGGGTGCTCCTCGCCGTCCCAGTACATGCGCAACACCAGCAGACGCGAGTACTGCGGTTCGCCCGCGGCGACGGTACACCAGATATGAGTGATTTCGCCCGGACCCGGCAGGTCGGCGATGACGAGCGTCTCTCCCGGTTCGATGGCGCGCGCATCACGATTGCCGTTGCGCCAGTCGGGGTCGCTGCTGGAGGCACGTCGGGTGATTTCATCGCGCAGTTGCGTCAGGCTATGCAGAGCGGGGAGCTGACTGCTCGCGGGCAGTCCACTGAGAAGCAGAAGGGCAATCATGGCTATCAGGCGCATCACAGCCTACCTCCAAGAGATTCTCCATGTTTCATTGCAACAGCTTCTTCATTCGTTTCCCACCGGCACTTTTCCCTCTGGCAGGAGCATGGCTTGTGGACAGATAATCTCATGCTGGAAGAGGAGGTGAGTGGAAATGGCGAAGATTCATCCGGGACTGCAAATCACCTGGCTGGGACACTCTGGCTTCTTCATCCGCACACCCGGCGGCACGCATCTTGCGATAGACCCCTGGCTGAGCAACCCCCTGTGCCCGGACTCGGCGAAAAAGCTGCCCAAACTGGACGTACTACTGGTGACCCACGGGCACGGCGACCATCTTGGCGACGCGGTATCGCTGGCGAAGCAGTTCAAACCGCAGGTCATCGCCATCCATGAGCTCGCCAGCTATCTGAAGGCGCAGGGCGTGCCGAATACCACCGGTATGAACAAAGGCGGCACGGTCAAGGCAGGTGGAGTGGCGGTCACGATGGTACACGCCGTGCACTCCAGCGCGCAGGTGGGTGAAGGCGGGCAGATTATGTATCTGGGCGACCCGGCGGGGTTCGTGGTCAAATGCGAGGACGGCTTCACCTTCTATCATGCAGGGGATACCGCCGTGTTTAGCGACATGCAGCTGATTGGGCAGATATATCAGCCGGAACTGGCGTTTTTGCCTATCGGCGGACTATACACGATGGACCCGCGCGAAGCGGCAATGGCGGCGCGCCTGCTAGGGGTGAAAAAAGTGATACCGATGCACTACCGCACCTTCCCGCCGTTATCCGGCACACCCAATGAGCTGCGCGAACTGACGCGCGACATCAAGGGACTGGAAATTATCGAACTCCAGCCCGGTGTTGCTGTCGAGTAGTTCACGGTGTACCAAAGGGCGTCGGGTGGCGCAGTTCGGCTTCGGGGCGGGCACGCTCGATGCTGTCCACGTAGGCGACGTTTTCGGTGTTTATCACCACCGGTCGCTTGGGCGAGAAGCCTCGCCACGCCAGGACCGGCTTCTCCTGCGAGAGCTGCTCCTGCCACCACTGCACGGCGGCTTCGAGACTGTCCGCCTCAATAATCACATCCAGATGATGCCCGCTGATAAAGTGTACGGTGCTGAAAAACTCCATCGGTGCTCCTCCCCTCTTCACAATCTCCCATGATTCTGTTCGCTCCCCGCGTCAGGATTGCCTGCATTGCTCCTGCAGAGAAAAACTCACGCGCATTCCATCGTACGCCAGCTCCATCCCGTCGGGTAGCTGGGCGTTCGTCGTCTCGTGGTCGTAATCGTGTGAGAGGTGTACGAACGCCGCACGCCGGGGCTTCAGCCGCTGGACCACCTCCACCGCTTCTCGCAGACAAAAGTGCGTGGGGTGGGGCGCATAGCGCACCGCGTCCAGGAAGAGCCACTCCAGCCCTTGTAGCCGTTCTTCCGTCTCCGGTGGGATGTACGAAACATCGGTGACATAGGCGAAACCGCCGACGCGAAACGCCAGAATGGGCAACTGCCCGTGATACACACGCAGCGGCTCTACCCTCGCTCCGCACAGGTCTATCTGCCCGTCCAGGGGGCACAGACTCAACTGCGGTTTGCCGCCTGCCGCTTGCGTGGGCATGAACACGTAGGCAAAGGCACGGCGGATCGTCTCCAGTACCTCGCGCTCGGCGTAGATAGGCATATCACGTCCTTGCAGGTCGTTGAAACGGCGGATGTCGTCCAGTCCGAACAAGTGGTCGGCGTGCGCATGGGTGTATAGCACCGCGTCCACACGCTCTACCCCAAAGCGGATACATTGCAGACGCAGTTCGGGCGGAGTATCTATCAGCACGTTCCCTTCAGGCAGCTCGAGCAGGATACAGGGGCGAGCACGCTGATTGCGTGGATCATCGGAAGTACACACAGGGCATCGACAACCGATCATCGGCACGCCGTGCGACGTGCCACTGCCCAGCACCAGTACAGAAGCCTCCTTCATAGCAGGTGAAATATACCACACGTGGAGAAGATAGAACAAGGGAGCGAGAGGAGGTGGGCTAAGATGCAGGAAGCCCGTCATCTGCAGAACGTTCGTCAGATTCTCGCCCAGCATAAGAACGAGCTGCGCGAGCGGTTCCATGTGCGAAGCATCGCCATCTTCGGATCATGTGCGCGTGGAGAACAGAAGCCTGGCAGCGATATTGATATATTGGTGGATTTCACCTGTGCCGTCGGCTGGGAAGTGGTAGACCTTCGTGACTATCTGGAAGAAATCCTCGGCGCCAAAGTAGACCTTGTGACTGCAGGTGCTCTCATGCGCAAGCCTGCACTCTGGGAGGCGATCCAGGAGGACCTGGTATATGTCTAAGAGGGATGTGCTTCTGTACCTCTATGTGTAGTCGTGCGGATGCTAGAGGATATATCACGTTGACAAAACGGGCTGATTCATGACGAACACGCAGAAGATTGTCCTCGCCGTCGTACTGGCAATAGCGATCGCTGTTGGCTGGATTCTCTATTACTCTATCTTCGGAGGACGAAAAATGCAGCAAACGACAGAAGTTTCCCCTTTGATTCGTCTCAACACGATTGGCTACCTGCCCAACAGTCTCAAACAGGCTTCCGTAGCGGGCAAGTTCTCGCGCTTCGCGGTGGTCAGAGTGAAAGATGGGAAGAGGGTGTACGAGGGTGAGGCTGCCGAATCGGTTACCAACGCCGACACCGAAGAGCAAATCACCATCGCCGACTTCAGCGCGCTGAAGACGCCGGGCGAATACCGGCTGGAGATACCGGGCATCGGTTCCTCACCGCCGTTTCGTATCGGAGCGGACGTGTACAACTTCCCCTTCTACACGGTCATGCGAGGGATGTATCTGTGGCGGTGCGGCACCGCCGTCTCCGGCAAGCACAACGGCGACACCTTCGCGCATGGGGCATGCCACACCGAAGATGCCTATCTGGACTACGTCGGCGGTGGACACGTACGGCGCGACGCCACTGGCGGCTGGCACGATGCGGGCGATTACAACAAATACACGGTCAACGCAGGGATAACGGTGGGCGTGATGCTGCGGGCGTGGGAAGACTTCGGCACGCGCCTGCGCCGTATCCGACTGGACATTCCCGAATCGGGAGGAAAGCTGCCCGACTACCTCGCCGAAATCAAGTGGGAAATAGACTGGCTGTTGAAAATGCAGGCGGATGACGGCTCGGTATACCACAAGATAAGCACCAGACAGTTCGGTCCGTTCATCCTGCCGGAGCAGGAGAAGGAACCCCGCTTCTACGCAGGGTGGAGCACTGCCGCCACCGCCGACTTCGTGGCGATGACCGCCGGCTTCGCACGTGCCGTACGCCCTTACGACCGCTCTTACGCAGACCGATGCCTGCAGGCGGCGCGCAAGAGCTGGGCGTTCCTGCAGCAACACCCCGAAGACTACAAATCGGATACGCGCGGATTGATCACCGGCGGCTATCAAACCGACGACCCCGACGACCGCCTGTGGGCGGTTGCGGAACTCTGGGAGACCACCGGAGACCCGGCTTTGTTGAAGGATTTAGAGGAGCGCATCCGCGCGCAGGAGGCACGTATCGACCACGATTTCGACTGGCCAAACGTGCGCAATCTGGGCATGATTACCTACCTGCTCTCACGACGGGCAGGCAGGGATACCGCTCTGGTAAATCAGGTGAAAGCGAACTTGATCGCCACCGCGGACCGCATCGTGCAAACCGCACGGTCGCATGGCTACGCCCGCCCGCTGGGAAACGTCTACTACTGGGGATGCAACGGTTCGGTAGCACGACAGGCGGTGGTACTGCACGCCGCCTATCGGGTGACGAAGAAACCCGAATACCTGAACACCATGCTGGACGCGCTAAACCATCTCTTCGGGCGCAACTACTATGGGAGGTCGTTTGTCACCGGGCTGGGCTATCAACCGCCCATGCGTCCGCATGACCGGCGTTCCGGCGGCGATAAGGTAGACGCCCCCTGGCCCGGCTACCTGATAGGAGGTTCGCACCCAGGCGCAAAGAACTGGCACGACGTGCAGGACGATTTCCGCACCAACGAAATCGCCATTAACTGGAACGCCGCGTTGATTTACGCGCTGGCGGCGTTTGTGCAGGCGAAGTAGCTACTGGCGGTGCCCTCGCCTCAAACAGGTGGGCGGAGCGAAGAGGGCTCGGCGGAAGCGTCGCCCTCCCTCTTTTACTCCGCTACCTTCAGCACGCTAAGGAACGCCTCCTGGGGTATCTCTACGTTGCCCAGCTGCTTCATGCGCTTCTTGCCCTCTTTCTGCTTCTCCAGCAGTTTGCGCTTGCGGGTCACGTCGCCGCCGTAACATTTCGCCAGCACGTTTTTGCGGAAGGGCGGGATACGCTCCGCCGCAATGACCTTGCTACCGATAGCCGCCTGAATGCGCACTTCAAACTGCTGGCGCGGCACCACTTCGCGCAGGCGTTCCACCAGGGCACGCCCACGGCTGTACGCGCGGTCGCGATGGGTGATGAAACTGAGCGCGTCCACTGGCTCGCCGTTAATCAGGATATCCAGCTTCACCAGTTCCGACTGCCGGTAGCCGATAGGCTCATAGTCGAAGGAGGCGTAGCCTTTGGAACGGCTCTTGAGCTGGTCGTAGAAGTCCAGCAAGATTTCCGCCAGAGGCAGGTCATAGGTGAGCAGCACACGGTTGGGCGAGGGGTATTCCATCTTCACAAATTCCCCTCTCCGTTCCATTGCCAGCTCCATCATCGCCCCCACATACTCGCTGGGCACGAAGATGGTGGCGCGAATGTACGGTTCCTCCACGGTAGCGATAGTGGTCGCAGGGGGCCAGTGCGCCGGATTGTCCAGCAAGATGACCTCGCCCTTCGTCGTGGTAATGCGGTACACCACGCTGGGGGCGGTAGCAATCAGCGATAGCCCGAACTCGCGCTCCAGACGTTCCTGCACGATATCCATGTGCAGTAAGCCCAGGAAGCCACAGCGGAACCCGAAACCGAGCGCGGCGGAGGTTTCCGGCTCGAACACCAGCGCGGCATCGTTCAGTTGCAGCTTCATCAGCGCGTCGCGCAGGTCGGCAAACTCCTCGCCTTCTACCGGATATAGCCCGCAGTAGACCATCGGCTTCACGGGCTTGTAGCCGGGCAGGGGTTCTTCGGCAGGGCGTTCGGCGTCGGTGATGGTATCGCCCACGCGTGTATCGCCGACGGTCTTGATGCCTGCGGTGAGATATCCGACTTCGCCTGTGCGCAGTTCGTCGCCCTCCTGCAAGCGAGGCGTGAAGAAGCCCACGCTGGTCACTTCGAACTCGCGTCCGGTGGACATAAATCGGATGCGCATTCCGGGACGCACCACGCCGTCCACCACGCGAATGTACACCACCACGCCCAGATAGGGGTCAAAATGCGAGTCGAAGATGAGTGCACGCAGGGGCGCGTTGGGATTGCCTTTCGGCGGCGGAACCTTGTGCACTACCGCTTCCAGAATCTCTTCCGTGCCAATGCCCTCTTTCGCGCTGGCGAGAATGGCTTCGGAGGAGTCCAGCATCAGGATATTCTCTATTTCCTCTTTCACCCGCTCGGGGTCGGCGGCGGGGAGGTCTATCTTGTTGATGACGGGGATAATCTCCAGCCCGTTGTTCATCGCCAGGTTGACGTTGGCGATGGTTTGAGCTTCCACGCCCTGCGAGGCGTCTACCACCAGCAGCGCGCCCTCGCACGCGGCGAGGCTTCGCGACACCTCGTAGGTAAAGTCTACATGCCCCGGCGTGTCGATCAGGTTCAGCTCGTACTCCTGTCCATTGCGCGCGCGATAGGTCAGGCGCACGGCGGTCATCTTGATCGTGATGCCCCGCTCGCGCTCCAGGTCCATCTGGTCCAGCACCTGCTCCTGCATCTGGCGGGG
>VSSL01000129.1_pt1 | contig 19199 bp, 16 predicted proteins | sample 4557531 | NCBI WGS metagenome assembly VSSL01 (sample SAMN10986726, study PRJNA523729) | hot springs metagenome | isolation source: hot springs | place: India:Timba, Gujarat | collected 2018-05-31 | reverse complement strand
TGCAGGTTGACGATGGTGGACATCAATTGCGTTAGGCTTGTCGACATAGGGACATCAGAAGTCACGGGAAGCCTCCTCCAGAATGAAATGGAGCCATGCATACTTGCGCCTGTGGCGGTAAAGAGAGTACGAGAGTACCTGCTCGCAAGAAAATACTTGCGCTTGCCAAAATCGATACTTGCAAGCGCAAGTAAATATGGGGCAAACGCCAATATCTTTGGGGTTATGGAAGTCGGTAGGCGGCATTTTTGTAGGTTCCCTCCTTGCAGAGCTTCCCTTCGGTTGTAAGCCTTTTGAGTATGCGTGAAGCCTGAAAAGAGCTCACCCCCAGCAGTTCGCGGGTGATGCGGTTGGTGATTGCGCCGTATTGGCGCACATAGGCAAGGAACACCTCTTCGGCTTCCACCAGAATGTGGGGGTCGGTGAGGTCGTAGACACGCGCTCGCAGTTCGTGCAGGTTATAGACCCCGCAGCCCGTAATCGCTTGGGCGCGCCCTTTAACCCTCTCTTTGACGCCCAAGACGAGGGCGCCGCCCCGATGGTTGGCGAAGCAGACCGCATATTCCGCAAGCATGCGGTAGAACTTCCGCCTGCCCGATTCTCCATGCTCCCACTCGCGGCTCCATTCCTTGAACTCCAGCGTCTCCGTTTCCAGCGCAGATGCCGGGTGCGTATCCAACCGCGCGAGCAGGCTCCCTATCTGGTCAGCACTATATCGCATCGCTATCCCTGCAAGTAATCTGTGATATCCTCGGTGACAACAGGCTCATTCTGGTATAAAAATACCTGATAACGCCTGCCCTTCTCCAGAATCGTGAAGTAGATATCGGGCGCGCGCAGGTACTTGCCGCCCCATTTATCGCCCTCGTAGTGGTTCTGTTCGTTTACCCCTGCCTCCCAAAGCTCGTCTGCGGTGCGCGTGATCACGCGCTGATAGTGCGGGTCGGCGACTGCCTGTTCAAACGGCGCGGTCAGGCGGACGAAGCGTGTTTGCGCATGGGGGTCAGGGCGCCCTTTACGCAAAATCGTGATTACCGTGTTCACATCCGCGCTGGCAAACTGCCTTTCCAGCGCCGAATCGTAAATCGCCCGAATGTGCGCGTTCTGCAGCAGATACCCCTGCAGCTTCCCCCCGAACCCCACATCCAGCCAGCTGTTGGAGCAAACGAACACATGCATTCCGTTTGGTTTCAGCAATTGTAGCGCACGGGCATAAAAGTAAACATACAGGTCGGAACGCCCCTCGGCAACGTCGGCATAGTGTTGAATCAGTTTCTTTTTAGCGATGGGATCAATCAGCTCCTGACGCACATACGGCGGGTTCGCCAGCACGATATCGAACCCGCTCTCCCTGAACACCTCCGCGAACTCCACGCGCCAGTCGAAGCCCTCTATCGCGGCGTTTGGGTGAGCCCACTGACGTATTTCCTCACGTAGCCTGTCAATCTCCGCCCGCAACATACGTTTCTCTTCATCCGAATGGGCGCGCATATACTCGGATTTCAGGCGTTCGTACTGTTCAATCTGTTGCTGGCGGAACAGGTCGGGCTGTGCGCCACCCTGAGGGTCGGGGGCGAGCAGGCTATCCCCCACCTCGATCTTGAAGTCCAGATTGGGCAGGGATACGTCTGCGCCGTGGTCGTCTAAGGGGTTGCGCGTGTCGTCCACCACGAGGCTCAGCCACAAGCGCAGGCGGGCAATCTCCACCGCGAAGGGGTCGATGTCCACGCCGTAGAGGTTGCGCTGGATAATCTCCAGTTTGCGCTGGTAGAGCGTAGCGTCGTCGAGGCGTTTTTGTTCGAACAGCGCGGCGCGCAGTTCCAGCAGCTCGTGCAACATGCCCAGCAGGTAGGCGCCGCTGCCGCAGGCGGGGTCGCACACACGCACGCGCCGCAGGGCGTCCAGCACCGCTTCGGGGTCTCTGAGCTGGCTTGCGTCGCGCTGGTCGACGAACAGGGCTACCGCATGGGCGTCTTCCCCTGTTGTGGACAGCAGGTAGCCTTTCAACGCCTCGCGGCACATAAACGCCACCACAGGGCGAGGGGTATAGTAACTGCCCGTCTCGTGCCTGCCCGTGACCAGCTCTTCGAACACCTTGCCCAGCATTTCGGGGTCTACTGCCACCTCCACGTCCAGCGGACTGCTTTCGGTGATGGTGAAGTTGAAACGGTAGAGCAGGTCGTGCAGTATAGGTTGCAGCACATCATCGGGCACATCGATAGCGTCGTTGCGGTCGTCTTCACCTTCGGCGAATAGTCCGCCGTTCAGGTAGGGCACCTCGCCGATAATCTGTTTTAGCGCTCCCCCGCGGTTGATGCCGATGACGTTCACCTGTTGCGGGGTGTTCAGCCCCGCAAAGAAGAGCGGTTTCAGGCGTTCGCGGTAGAAGCTGGTCCCACCGGTATTCGTATGCGCTTCCCACAATGCTCGCAAGTAGTCCCGTTTGCCGTCGAAGCGCAGCCAGCCTTTGCGCTCCAGAAAGCGCATGAACATCAGGCGGTTGAACAGCTTCTGGGTAAACAGCCGTTTAGCGTCGCCGGTGATGCCGGTGATACCGCTTTCGGCGTTTTCGAACAGGCGCCGGTACTCCTCGAAGAATCGCTGGGTGACACGCTCCACGTTAAACGCCTGCTCGTGCTTCTGCCATATCTCTTCCGCGCTGGCGGGCTGAGGAAGGGCGATGCTCTGCAGTATCTCCAGGTCGGTGCGGAAGGGTTCATCCGGGTTGACCGCCAGTGTGCGCAGCATCAGTTTCACGGAGGTTGCGTCCGCCTGAGCCACTTGGCGCCGCGGACTAACGAAGAGCACTTGTTCTGCCTGCACAGGCTTCACAATGAACAGGTAGTTGCCCTGCGGGTAGCGGCGATAGAACGGCTCAAAGAACGCTCGCAGGCGCGAGCGCGTGGTGTGGTTGGCGTGCAGGTAGTAAACGCGGAAAGCGTCATCCTCTACCTTGCACAGCAGGTAACCCGTGGGCACCACCTGCTTTGCCCCCTGGGGCAATTCAGAGAAGTCTTCCTGTACTGCAGAGGAGAGCACAGCATAGCCCAGCTCCCGTAGCAGCTGGCGCACGCCGTCTACGTCTCTACAAGACCTGAGAGCCTGTTTCAACGATTCTGCGCTCATACCCTTTCCCCTTGGTGGTACAGGCGTTGTGTTATGTAACCAGCATCCATGCCACGCACTCGATGTCCTCCTCCCGCACCTTTGGCGTTTCGGGCACAGCGACGGGCTGCAACGGATGGCTTTCGGCGAACCGCTTCAGCACGTCCAGCAGCTCCGAGCTGGCTTTGGTGCGGTTCTCCTGCCACACCGGGCGCAGCTCGCGCAGATAGGTTTGTGGCAGAGGCTCTCGGAAGTATTGTAGCATCTTGTTGCGCAGGGCGGAACCGGGTATGGCTTGCAAGCGGCTGACTACATGATTCTGCGGAGCCTGCAATCTGGGCAGGCGGTGCGCGACCTGATTCAGCTGCTGCACGAGATACCGTCGCAGAGACGCGATATGCTCTGCAGGGTCAAAGCCTTCAGGCAAAGGCGCAGGCGACTCGTCGGGCTGAGAGCGAATGTAGGAGATGGATTCCAGTCTTGCCGTTACCGTACGGGTCGCACTCGTGTCATGAAAGAGCCAGTAGTGTCGGTCGTTTCTGGTATTGCGGAAGGCGGCGAAGAAACCGGCAGGTTGCCCTTCTGCACGGCGTTTGGCGGTACCAACGCCCATCGGGATTCGGCTGACCGCCTGCTCTCCCAGCTGATTCAGAAACCGCATCAAGTCTTCCTGCAGGAACTCGCCAACGTTCAGCTCGCCGATGCCCTCCAGCTCGTCTATCACGCTTTGCTCCTCTGCGTCGATACGGCGCAGGGTATTGAAATCCATCGGGTTGGGAGCCTCTCCCAGCACCGAGGCGTCCAGCCCCACACTGCGGTTGATGGCATCCAGCTTCTGGTACAGTCGGTCCATTAAACCCAGCAGTTCCTCCAGCTTGTCTTCGGGGTGGAAGTTGTACACATCGATACGCTGATGCGGCGAGCCGATTCGGTCTACCCGCCCAATGCGCTGCACCATGCGCACCGGGTTCCAGTGCAGGTCGTAATTCACCACCACGCTGGCGTCCTGCAGGTTTTGCCCCTCGCTCAGCACATCGGTCGAGAGGAGCAGATTCAGTTCGTCCTCACACTGACAATGGGCACATTCTCCGCTACGGTGCGAACGGTCACTGCGGTGAGGGCAATTGGCGCGCGGTGCAAACCGCTGGACGATGGAACGCCTGTCATCGGGCTGGACATCACTATCGGTAATCGCTATCGCTTTGGCGCCGAAGGCTTGCTGTATTTCGCCCTCGGCGCGGAGGTAGTCGTACAGGTAGCGGGCGGTGTCCTTGAAGTAGCTGAACAGCAGCACCTTTTGTCCCCTCAACTGCGTGAGGAGCAGGCGTTTCAGCGCCTGCAGCTTGCTATCCAGAGAGACACCGATATCTTGCAGTGGCTGTAAGATGCTCTCTATCAGGCTCAGGTCATGCTTCACATCCTGCTCGATATGCGTCAGCTCATACCTGTCAGTATCGATACTCTCCAGATTCTGGAACCACTCATTTTGCTCGATAGAGCTTTCGTTCTGGTCATCGGCGTTTTCAAGCTGCAACAGCCAGCGATGGTAATCTGCGCTCCGCAGCAGCTTGCCCTGTTGCAGCGCCTGCAGGAACCTGCGCTGAAAATCGTACTGTCTTTTCAGCGACACGCGCAGAGCGTGCACCGAGGACTCCAGTCGCTTCAGATAAAGCACGCGCATGATGTGCGCGAGTGCGGTCTGGCGCCCGAGGTCTAGTACCAGACGTTGCACCTGCTCATCGGTCAACCCCTTTTGCTTGAGGTAGTCTGTTAGCCCTTCGCCCAGATCCACTTCGAACAGGCTCTGCACCCGCTTCTGCAGCAGTTCCTTACGGTACATCTCTATCTGATAAGGCGCAAGTTTCAGGTTTTCAATCGCGCCTGCTACTTGCTGGTACAGCTGGCTGCCGTAGCTGTCCTCCAGACTGTAGTGAACGGTATGGATAACACGCTCCGGGAAATGAAGAGGTTGCCCGTCGATATGAGCGTTTGGGTAGTGTTTACGGATGAAGGCACGGCTTCGACGTACCGCCACCGCTTCCAGAACCTCATAGAGCGTGTCGCGGGACTTCTCCGCCTGCACAAAGTACTGCTTCAGGTCGCGAATGCCCGAGTCGGCGAAATAGTCCCGTCGGTCACGGGTGATAAGGCGTAGCTGGTTATACAGGTCAAACACGGTATTATTCACCGGCGTAGCGGTTAGCAAGATAAGCTTCTTCTCCGAATCTCCTGCTTGCATGATGCGCGCCAGGTTGCTCCAGCGGTTCGAAGCATCGTTGCGGAAGTTGTGCGACTCGTCCACTACCACCACCTTGTATCGGGAGAGTTCCTCAACAGGGCAGTCGGACTGGCTGATATGCTCCATGCTTTCGATGCGATGCGGAATGGCATGTGTCTCCAGCAGAGGACGCCAGACCGTATCTCGCAACGTGGCAGGACAAATCACCAGCGCGGTTTCGCGGGGTCGATAGGCGTACTCATCCAGCAAACGCAGGGCAAGGAAGGTCTTTCCCAGACCTACTGAATCGGCAATCAGTACGCCGCCGTAGTTCTCCAGCACCTCTCGCGCCGCCAGATAACCTTCGTGCTGGAAATCCGCCAGAGCGATGGGGGAGGGTTGTCCATCCTGCTCTGCCAGCGCCGATTGGAGCTTGTCCTTAAACGCCTCGTATAAGACCTTGATGTAGATTTCGTACGGAGTGTAGGCATCGGTAAATTGGGTCAGTAGTTCCAGCAGCTGCTGTTTGTAGTCGTCGCTTCGCTCCCAAATCCGGTTAAACCACTTTTGCAGCTCCTGAACCGCGCTGGCTTGCTTCAGAACCGCGTTCAGCTCCAGGTTGGTGGTCAACCCCGCTCCCGTAAAGTTCGAGGAGCCGACGATCCCCACCGCTCCAAGCACAGGCACTCCGGTCACAATGTATGCCTTGCCATGCAGAAAGCCCTGCGAGTAGTGGCGCACCTGTACACGAGGCTGTTGCAGGTACTCTACCCACTTCTGCACCATCGCCATCGAACCGCGCACTGCCCGCACAAAGCCGCGCTCGATCTCGCGATATAACCGCTCGGTGACCACAAAAGCCTGCTCTTGTTCCGCACCAAGCAGTAAACGCATCTCTTCCACACTGTCAAGCGCATCTCCTAAACGCTCCAGCCCATCGAGGTTGAAGTAGGCGGTGGCGACGCAGAAGGTGGCCTGCTCTCCTTCCCTGAGCAGTTGAACCAGCACCTGTGCCAGCTGGGTAGCGGTTACTGTCTTATTGTCTATCAGGTCTGGCAAAGATGGCATGGACATACTCCACTGGCGCACGGTACCTGTCTATTAAGTGTATACTTCTCTACCGCTCCTCGTTCCTCCTCTTGCATTGAAGGTTTAGCCGAACCCCCTGAAGCGATGCACAATTTGCAGGAGAATGCCCCTTCTCGCTACAAATATACCAGTAGATACACAACCGGCGAGAAGCGAACGAGGAACAAACAACCGGAGGCACATTCGGTGAATATACTAGTAGTTAACTGCGGTAGCTCTTCGGTGAAATACCGGCTCTTCAGTGATTCGCGGGAGCGTGCGCGAGGATTGATAGAACGGGTCGGCAGCGAGCAAACCCCCAATCACACGGTGGCGGTGCAGCAAATGCTCGCGCAGCTCAGCGAGATGGAAAACGGCTTGCCGATAGAGGAGATACATGCCATCGGGCATCGCGTGGTGCATGGCGGCGAGAGGTTTACGGGGTCAGTGGTCATTACCCCGGAAGTGATTGACGCGGTAGAAGAGTGCGCCAGCCTGGCACCCCTGCACAACCCGCCCAACCTGCTGGGTATCCGAGCCTGTATGGAGCAGGCACCGCAGGCGATACAGGTGGCGGTGTTCGATACAGCCTTCCACCATACCCTGCCCAGACACGCCTACCTCTACGCCCTGCCGTACGACCTGTGGGAGAAATACGGCATCCGCCGATACGGCTTTCACGGCACCTCGCATCGCTACGTTTCGGAGCGTGTGATAGAGCTGCTGAAGGGGGAGAACGCCCTCCAGACGCCCAGCAAGGTGATATGCTGTCACCTGGGAAATGGCTGCAGCATCACCGCCGTGCTGGATGGCAAAAGCGTGGATACCAGCATGGGTATGACCCCTGCCGAAGGACTGGTGATGGGAACACGCGCTGGCGACCTCGACCCGGCGATACTCCTGCACCTGCAGCGCACACTCGGTTGGGATGCTGACCGCGTAGACCGCCTGATTAACAAAGAGGGTGGTTTACTTGCGTTAGCGGGTGTATCCGACATGCGCGATGTGGAAGCGCGAGCCGCCGCCGGAGATGCTCGAGCGCAAACCGCGTTCGAGGTATTCTGTTACCGGATTGTCAAGTACATCGGTGCGTACGCAGCGGCGATGAACGGCGTCCATGCCATCGCGTTCACGGCGGGCATCGGTGAGAACAGTCCGGCGGTGCGCAGCAGGGTATGCGCTTCGCTGGGATACCTCGGCGTGGAAATAGACGAAAACGCCAACCGTGCGGGCAAGGGAGAACGGTGTATCAGTGCGCCCGGCTCACGAGTCAAAGTATATGTGGTGCCTACCGACGAGGAGCGCGTCATCGCCGAAGAGACACGCAAGCTGGCGGAAGCACTGCGCAAGTAATATTCTGAAACACGGAGAGGGGGAGTTCCCCGTGAGACTCGATCTGACCGAGATCGCCCAGCATGTCGGTAAGCAGATGTCTTACGATGTGGACGAACCGGCGAGCTCGATTACCGACGTGCAGGTGCTCAGCCCCATTCAGGGCAGGCTGCGTTTTACGAATACGGGCGACCTGTTACTCGTGCGCGGTAATCTGCACACCAGTGTGGAGCTGGAGTGCAGCCGATGTCTGCGCCTTTTCGAGATGCCTCTGCTGTGCGAGGTGGAGGAACAGGTGGAACTGCGAGCTATCGCCGCTCGCCCGTTCGAACATCCGCAGGTGACCATCGTGCCAGAAGAGGGCGATACCCTTTTTCTGGACGGCAACATCCTGGACCTGACCGAGCTGATACGGCAGATGCTGCTGGTTTCTCTACCCATCAAACCGCTTCACGATGTGGAGTGCAAAGGGTTGTGCCCGACCTGCGGCGCCGACCTGAACGAAGGCGAGTGTTCCTGCGAGCGTCCAGTAGGGCATCCCGCCTTCGCCGCACTGGCACATCTCCTTGCACAGATGGAAGAGGCATAGGCGATGCGTACCGAACTACTCAGGATAGAGCCAAATGTCTATTATACGGTGGAAGAGGCGGCGGCGAAGCTCCGAATCTCACCGAGGACATTGCTGCGTCTGCTACGCTTCGGCAAAATACAGGGAGTGAAGATTGGCAGGCAGTGGCGCATCCTGGGCGCGGTCTTGCTCGGTCTGTCTTCTCGTGACGAAGAGGGTGAAGCTGCCCTGCTGGCTGACTGGTGGGCGGTTTCATCCTCTACATTGCGAGAGATATGGGATAACGAAGAGGACGCTGTATATGATGAACTTCCAGAGAGGTGATGTCATTCTGGTATCCATCGCTTTCAGTGGCGCTGTCGGCTACAAGAAGCGTCCCGCAGTAGTTATCAGCACGGATGCTTTCAACATGGCAGGCACCAAGCTTGTTGTTGCCGCTATTACAGGCAACATATCGCCCCCGTTTCGCCCAGGGGATACGCTGCTGAGCAACTGGAGCGAAGCCGGGTTGCTAAAACCGTCCGCAGTACGCGGAGTGCTCGCAACGGTGGACAAGATGGACGTGATAAGAAAGCTGGGCAGGCTCTCCAACAACGATTTTCGGCTGGTGGAACAGGGTATTGCTTCGATGTTAGGTTTTGGAAGCCTCGCCGCCGATGCGTAGCAACCCTATCCATAGCCAAAACGACTACGGACTCGTGATATAATATATCGGCAATTTTTATCGGAAAGAGGTGAGACGGTGGCTTTACCAAAGAGACGACATTCTCATGCGCGAACGGCAAAACGGCGCACTCACTATATCTTGAACGCGGCGACTGTGGTGAAAATCGGGCGTTGCCCAACGAACAACCCGAACTGCCCCGGTGCGCATCTGTCGCACACCGCCTGCCCTGTCTGCGGTTACTATAAGGGGCGGCAGGCAGTGCTGATTAAGCAGAGGCGACGCCGCGAAGGATAGTCGCGGGCTAGATGGCGATCTCCCAGTCAGCCATACGCATTGCGGTCGATGCGATGGGGGGCGACTACGCCCCGCAGGAGGTCGTTCGAGGGTGTTTGACCGTTGCCCGGGAGATGCCCAGCGTGGACATCACTCTGGTGGGCGACGAACAACGCCTCTCGGCGGAACTGCGGGGGGTGTCTTTGCCCTCTAACCTCCGCCTTCGCCACGCCTCACAGGTCATCGAAATGGGCGAAAGCCCGGTGCAGGGCGTGAAGCGCAAACGAGACGCCTCCATCGTGGTGTGCGCGCGGATGGTTCAGGAGGGGGAGGCAGATGCCTTTTTCTCCGCAGGCAACAGCGGCGCAGCAATGGCGGTCGCCGCCCTGCAAATCGGGCGCATTCCCGGAATAGACCGCCCCGCCATCGCCGCGGCGATCCCCTGCAAGAAGGGACGCTTCGTGTTGATTGACGCAGGGGCAAACGTGGACTGCGACTCCTCGCACCTGTTAGAGTTTGCCATCATGGGGTCGGTCTATGCGCAGGTGATATTGAACATCCCCAACCCTACTGTCGGCTTGCTCAGCAACGGCGAAGAAGAAAGCAAAGGCAATCAGGTGGTGAAGCTAGCGCATAAGCTGCTCCATCAGAGCGGGCTGTCTTTCGTGGGCAATATCGAAGGCAAGGACGTTTTTGAAGGCAAGGCAGATGTGGTGGTATGCGATGGGTTTGTGGGTAACGTCGCGCTCAAAATCGGTGAAGGGACCGCCAGTTTCATGGTCAGCCTGATTGAGGAAGAGGTAAAGCGTAATCCCCTGCTCATGATTCCTCTGAGCCTGATGAAAGGCGTCATCCGCCGTCTGAAGCAGCGCACCGATTACGCGGAGTACGGCGGCGCGCATCTCCTGGGCGTACGAGGCGTGTGCGTCATCGGGCACGGGCGTTCTCATGCCAGCGCGATTGCGAATGGGGTACGCCTCACCGCACGCTCAGTGCAGGAGCGGATGGCGGAGCGCATTGAAAGCGCGATGCTTCAGCAAACTGCCTTGCTGAGCTCATTACCTCTCTTGCTACAGGAGAACGAAGCCGATGCGCGGTAAGGTGCGGGCAGGCATTGCAGGCTTGGGTGTGGGTATACCCAACGAGGTTGTCACCAATCACGATCTGGAAAAACGCATCGATACCACTGACGAATGGATCGTCACCCGCACAGGTATCCGCGAACGGCGCATCGCTCCGCCGGAAATAGCGACTTCCGACCTTGCAGCGCAGGCAGCGGTTCAGGCACTGCAGAACGCGGGCAAGAGCGCCGAAGAGGTAGACCTGATTGTGGTTGCTACCGCCACACCCGACATGCCCTGGCCCTCCACAGCCTGTCTGGTTCAGGCAAAAATCGGAGCCAGCAAAGCGGCTGCCTTTGACCTGAACGCGGTCTGTTCAGGCTTCGTGTACGCGCTGTGGATGGCATCTCAGGCGGTGGAGACGGGCGCGTATCGGTGCGCGCTGGTAATTGGAGCGGACATCCTGTCGCGTCAGGTGAACTGGGAAGACCGCGCCACCTGTGTACTGTTCGGTGACGGCGCAGGCGCAGTGGTGCTGACCCCTGTAGAGGAACCTTACGGCGTGCTGTCGGGAGTGCTGGGCGCGGACGGCACAGGCGCGCCCTTGCTTCATGTGCCTGCAGGCGGCACGCGCGAACCACTCAGCGCGGAGGTCATCGCGCAGAAACGACACACTATCCAGATGCGCGGGCGCGAGGTGTTCAAGTTTGCCGTCACCATCATGGGCGAAGTGTCGGTACAGGCGTTGGAGAAAGCGGGCATCGCCCCCGAAGAGGTAAGTCTCTTCATCCCACATCAGGCGAACATCCGTATCATTCAGGCAGCCGCGGAGCGGTTGAACCTGCCGATGGAACGGGTGTTCGTCAACGTAGACCGCTATGGCAATACGTCCGCCGCTTCTATCCCCATCGCCCTTTACGAGGCATGGGCAAGCGGACGTTTACAAAAAGGCGATGTGGTCGTCGTCGTGGGCTTTGGTGCAGGGTTAACGTGGGGAGCCTGTGTCATACGATGGGTTTATTAGGGAGGTAGCTGTGGTCGCACTCGTTTTTCCGGGACAGGGTTCGCAAACGCCGGGCATGGGCAAGGAGATTGCCGAAGCGTTTGCCTCCGCGCGAAAGGTCTACGAGGAGGCAGATGAGATACTGGGCTATCGTTTGAGCGCATTGTGCTTTGAGGGCAGCGACGAAGAACTGCGCCAGACGATTCACGCCCAGCCTGCGCTTTTCGTTACAGGTGTCGCGACGTGGCTTGCGCTGGGCGAACTGGTGGAGGTGAACCCTGTATGCATGGCAGGACATAGCGTGGGCGAATATGCCGCGCTGGTCGCGGCGGGCGTGCTGGAATGGCAGGATGGGCTTCGTCTGGTACACGCGCGCGCTCAAGCCATGCAGGCAGCCGCGGAGAAGTCGCCCGGAACGATGGCGGCGGTGCTGGGATTGGACGCGGATACAGTGGAAGCAGCGTGCGCGGAGGCATCCTCCACAGGCGTTGTGTGCGTGGCAAACCGCAATTGCCCGGGACAGGTGGTGATTTCAGGCGAAGCTCAGGCGGTGGCGCATGCAGGAGAGCTGTGCAAAGCGAAGGGCGCGAAGCGGGTGATACCCCTGCGAGTCAGCGGGGCGTTCCACTCACCGTTAATGCAGTCCGCTGCCGAGCAGTTTCGGGAGGCGCTGCAAAAGGTTCATTTCCGTCCGCCGAAGGTGCCCGTGGTGGCGAACCGCACCGCAGAGGTGATAAGCGCAGAGACCGATTTCGTGACCCTGCTCACCGAGCAACTGCTTCATTCGGTACGCTGGGAGGAAAGTGTGCGCCGAATGTGGGAATCGGGAGCGCGGCTCTTTGTGGAGCTGGGACCCGGCGACGTATTGAGCGGGCTGATCAAGCGAACCATTGCGGAAGCGCAGACGCTTACCGTGCGCAACGTCGAGGAAGTGCATCGCGCCGCGGAAGTACTGAAAGGTTGATGAACCGTCTGGAGGGCGAGGCTCCCACCGAGCCGTTGGTATACACAGAGGGAGGACAGTTTGAGACTCGAAGGCAAGGTCGCGCTGGTTACCGGCGCAGGGAAAGACAGTCGGGGCATCGGGCATGGCATCGCCGTCGCGCTGGCACGCGAGGGTGCAGATGTGGCGGTGGCGTCGCACACGCTGGCAAACGCGCTGAGGGTCGCCGACGCGGTACAGGAACTGGGCAGACGCTCTCTGGCGATAGAGATGGATGTATCGCAGGCGGAGTCGGTGGAATCCGGCGTGGCGGAGGTGCTCGGAGCGTTCGGCAGGATAGACATTCTGGTTAACAACGCCGGCATCACCCGCGACGCGCTGGTGGTACGGATGCGCGAAGAGGACTGGGATGCGGTGCTGGACGTGAACCTCAAAGGGGCGTTTCTGTGCAGCCGCGCAGTGGCAAAGGTGATGATGAAGCAGCGGTCTGGTTGCATCATCAACATCACTTCCATTATGGGATTGACGGGCAACGCCGGACAGGCGAACTACGCCTCGGCGAAAGCAGGGCTGATTGGTCTCACCAAATCGCTGGCGCGGGAGCTGGGTTCGCGCAATGTCCGCGTCAACGCGATTGCTCCCGGCTGGATAGAGACCGCCATGACCGACACCCTGCCTGAATCGGTACGCGAAGCCATGCTGAAGCAAATCCCGCTGGGAAGGCTGGGCAGAGCCGAAGACGTAGCAGGGGCTGTCGTTTTCCTGTGCAGTGATGAAGCATCCTATATCACCGGGCAGGTCTTGACGGTAGACGGCGGTCTCGTTATGATATAGGGAAGCCGTTACCGAATTCATGGAAAACACCAAAACTCACCATACGGAGGGAACGAATGAGCACGTTTGACCGCATCAAGAAAGTGATTGTGGACAAGCTGGAAGTCGATGAGAATGAGGTCACTCCAGAGGCTTCTTTCGCCGAAGACCTCGGCGCGGACTCGCTCGACGTGGTAGAGCTCATCATGGCTCTGGAAGAAGAGTTCAACATCGAAATCCCCGACGAGGATGCGGAGGGCATCCGCACGGTACAGGATGCGGTGAACTACATCGAACAGAAACTCGCTTCGGGTTAAGTGACAATGGGTGAAATGTGGCGACGGGTAGTGGTGACCGGCATGGGCGCCATTACCCCGTTGGGCTTGGATGTTCCTTCCTTTTGGGAGGGGCTGAAAAGCGGACGCAACGGGGTGGCGACCATCACTTCTTTTGACCCTTCGGGACAGCCGGTGCGTTTCGCGGCAGAAGTCAAAGATTTTGCCCCCGAGAACTACATGGAGCGCAAAGAAGCGCGCCGTATGGACCGCTTCACGCAGTTTGCCATCGCCGCAACCAGAGAGGCGCTGGCAAATTCGGGGCTGGAAATCACCGACGAGAACCGTGCGCGCATCGGCACATTGATTGCCAGCGGCATCGGGGGGTTGCAGACCTTAGAGGAGCAGCATAAGGTGTTCCTGGAGCGCGGTCCCGACCGCGTAAGCCCCTTCCTCATTCCCATGATGATTGCAAACATGGCGTCGGGGCAGGTTGCCATCCTGTTCGGACTGCAGGGCCCCTGTACGACGGTGGTAACTGCCTGTGCAGCGGGTACCAACGCGATCGGCGACGCCTGGGAGATTATTCGCCGCGGCGACGCCGATGTGATGATAGCAGGAGGCACGGAGGCGGCGATTACCGCCCTCGCGCTTGCCAGCTTTGCGAACGCTCGCGCACTCTCCACCCGAAACGACGACCCCGAACACGCCAGCCGTCCCTTCGATGCCGAGCGGGATGGCTTTGTGATGGGCGAGGGAGCAGGCGTTCTGGTGCTGGAGGATTTGGAACATGCTCTACAGCGCGGCGCTCCCATTCTGGCGGAAATCACCGGCTATGCCATGACCGCCGATGCGTACCACATCACCGCTCCCGACCCAGAAGGGGAAGGCGCCAGGCGTGTGATGGAGCTGGCGATGCGCAAGGCAGGCGTCGCACCCGATGAGGTGGACTATATCAACGCGCATGGCACCTCTACCCCCGCCAACGACCGATTGGAAACGCTGGCTATTAAACGCGCTTTTGGCGACCATGCCTACCGCCTGGCGGTGAGCTCCACCAAGTCGATGACAGGGCACCTCCTGGGCGCAGCGGGTGCCATCGAAGCCATCGCGACGATACTCGCCATCCAGCACCAGATTGCCCCACCGACCATTAACTATCAGGTTCCCGACCCGGAGTGCGACCTGGACTATGTGCCCAACGAGGCGCGTGCGATGAGGATAGATATCGCCCTGTCCAACTCCTTCGGCTTCGGTGGGCATAACGCCACGCTGGTATTCAAACGCTGGGAGGAGAGCTGAACGGTGGAACTCACCACACACGAGCGCGTCAAGCGGATGTACGAGCATCGCGAAGCGGATCGCGTGCCCATCACGGATAGCCCGTGGGAAGCGACCCTCGAACGCTGGCATCGCGAGGGCATGCCCGAAGACGCGGACTCCGCAGAGTTTTTCGGTCTGGACCGCTTCGCCTACATTGGTGTGGATACCAGCCCCCGCTACCCGGGCAAGGTGGTGGAGGAAACGGAAGAGTACATCATCGTTACCTCGCCCTGGGGCGTGACGATGAAGAACTGGAAGCATCGGGGCGGCGTGCCGGAGTTCCTGGATTTCACCATCGTGGACCGCGACAGCTGGCAGGAAGCGAAGGCACGCATGACCCCGACCCCCGACCGCATCCCCTGGGATACGCTTCGGCAAAACTACCGCCGATGGCGCGAAGAGGGCTACTGGATCAGTGCTGCGCTGTGGTTCGGCTTTGATGTCACGCACTCGTGGGTGGTAGGAACCGAGCGCGTTCTGCTGGCGATGGTGGAAGACCCCGAATGGCTAGCGGATATGTTCCACCACTTTCTGGACGTAAACCTCGCCCTGCTGGATATGGTGTGGGAAGCAGGGTATACCTTTGATGAGATAACCTGGCCCGACGACATGGGCTACAAAGGGCATCAGTTCTTCTCGCTCAAGACCTACCGCGAACTGTTGAAGCCCGCACATCAACGCGCCTGTGAGTGGGCGCAGGCGCATGGGGTGTATGTACGGCTCCATTCCTGCGGTGACGTGCGCCCATTTATCCCTGAGTTCATCGAAATCGGCGTGCAGATGCTCAACCCGATCGAGGTCAAGGCGGGCATGGAGCCGACTACGCTCAAACGGCAATACGGGGATAAACTGGGCTTTCACGGTGGGCTGAACGCGGTGCTGTTTTACGACATGGACGCCATGTTCGCGGAGATGGAGCGCGTCATTCCCGTAATGAAGCAGGGAGGCGGCTATATCATCAGCTCCGACCACTCCGTGCCCGACAGCGTAAGCCTCGAGCAGTTCCGCGCCTTTGTGGAGAGGGCGAAGGAGCTGGGGAGATACGAGTAACACTCGTCACGACCGAACTGGAGCATGGGGAGACATTACCGCGGGTCCCTGCACGGGGGCTTCCTTTGCCGCCAGCGATACAGCGGAAAGCAACACCAGCACCACCCAGATAATATCTGACAATAACAGGTGCGCCAGCTGCATCCACACGGGGGCTTTCAGCACCACGTTGACCGCGCCGACCGTCAACTGAAGCACGTACAGCATCAGCAACGTCATCACGAATCGGGCGACCAGAGGGTGAGGGCGATGGTTTAACACCCAGATGCCCGCCGTCGAGAGATAGACCCCTGCCAACACCGCAACCACAGGGTGGAACGGACGAAACAGCACCAGAGCACGCACCAGCGGGGACTGCTCCGGACCGATGCCCAACCCCAGTGACAGCGTATCCCCGAGTGCAATCACCGCCCCAGTCATGCCTGTCACCAGCATCGCCAGCATCCCGCCCACTAATAGCTGTAGTAGCCTGCCCTGCCCCCGCAGGCGGAAACCCGCGCCGCCCGATGCCCACCACGCGGTGAGGGTAAGCGCGGCAAGCAACAGGAAGGTATTCGCCAGATGCACCGCCATCGATATCGCCCGCGCGACAGAGGTGTTATGCGCCACCCACTCGAAGAGCACCAGCCCCGCGCCCAGCAACGCCTCGAGAACGATGAAAAACAACGACAAGGATGCCCCAAGGCGTACGATATGCCGGCGCGGATACGCACGAAAAACCCAGAGGAACATCGCGAATACCGCCAGCAAAGCCAGTCCGCTCGTCACGCGATGGGTGAATTCGATGAGGGTTTCTACCGATTGTGGACGCGGGATGACCTCGCCGTTGCACAGGGGCCAGTGGCTACCACAGCCTGCACCGCTACCCGTCGCTCGCACATACGCGCCCCACAGGATAACCAATACGTTGTAGGCTAAAACGCCCCAGCAAAATCGGGCTAATCGGCTCATGGCACGGCTCCTCGTTTATCTAGCCTGATTATACCCTACCGTTGTGCTACCGCAATCGGGCGCGGGCGAATCTCAAACACCACCACCGACCTTTCCCGAAATCGCTCTACCAGTGCGCCGCGCGCTATGGCATCAGCCAGAAGCCTGCGCCAGTGCTCGTTCTCCGAGCCCGGCGGCGTAAAAGCCAGATTCTGCAGTACGACCTGATACCCCATACGGTGCAGAGCGCGTACCAGCATATCGCCGTCGGTGAAAGAATCGTAGTCAATCAGGGTATGGTGACCCGGGTTGCCCCACAGGTAGCGTCGCTGCAGGTAGAAGCCGCGCGTCTCATCGTAGAGTATCACTCCCGCCTCGCGAGGCGTGTTGCGGTTTATCCACTCACAGGCTTGCCACAACCCCGGCAGGGCGCGTTCCAGATACGCCGGAGCGCCATCACTCCACACCGCAAGCGACCTGCTCCACAAGGGCGATATACCGATAGCACACCACAGCACCTGCAGTGCAATAGCGAACTGCATGGCTCTTGCCGTCCACCTGTAATCCCTCTGCACCGCCAGCCATCCACACCACAGCGATACCAGTGGGAAGATGGTCATCAGGTAGCGTACCTGTTGCATCAGCACGAACCACAGCACCAGCGATACCAGCGAAAAGAGAACCCACCACCGCGCTGCATCAGGCAACCGCCGTGCGAGAAACAGCGGTATCAGCCCCGCCAGATATACAAAGCCGACGGAACCCACGAACGGCAGGGGGTCAAAGAAGCGGTTCCAGTAGAAGGTGAGATTGAACGGCGACATGAGCAGTTGATAGGGTTCTCTCCCCAACCCGAACGCCAGCTGTGCCTCGCGGTAGATTCGGGCGTTTTCTGCCGTCCAGTTGCGCCCGCCGAATATCTCGTAGAAGTAGGGATAGACCGGATTGCCTGTATACACGTAGGTCTTAATGTACCACGGCGCGCCCACCAGTACGGCAATGCCCACGCAGAGGGCTATCTCGGCGAAACGCACCTGACGCCGGCGTACCGCCTCCCATACTAACAGCACCGCCAGCAATGCTACACTGCCCAGCGCAGTCATTTTCGTGCCCAGCGCGAGACCGCCCATCAAACCCGAAAGCACCAGCCACCTGCGTCGGGTGGAAACATTCTGTTCTCCAGCCGAGTTCCACGCCGCCAGCAGGCATAGAAGAGTATAGGCAGTAGTCGCCAGGTCCGCGTAAGCGACGGTGGATTCCCACAGCACGACAGGCACCGAAATCAGACTGGCAGCTGCCCAGGAGCCGTTGAAACCCGACCGCCGTGCAAAGGCAAACACCGCCGCCAGCGTGAGGAGCAGGGTCGCCCAGTGGAATACCTTCGCCCCGCCCGCGCCGAAGCCCACCCCCAGCGCCCACAGGTACTGCATCTCGATCACGAAGGGGAAGTTGGAGTGGTGCATAAAGGGAATGTAGCCGATTCGCCCCTCGCGCAGCCAGATAGCGGGAGCGGCTAATGGTACGATAGTCCATCCCAGTCGGTAGCGGCGGGGGGTGATGCGACCATCGGTAGCACCAGTACCGCCAACAGCTCCATCGGCAACACCGCGCGCCAGGCAAGGGGAGGTGTTTCCTCGCGCACGGTTCGCACCCGCCACCACGCGACCGCCCCATGAGCAGGACCAACCCGAACAGCAGCCACAGCACCCCGCGACCGAGCCAGCCCAATAGCCCGAACGCCAGCACCAGATACGACAACGCCCCCGAGCTCAGTGCTAAACCGAAGGCGAACCGCTCGCTCGCGTCCACGACGGGAAGCCGCCATAGCCAACACCATCGCTCTCCTGCCCACCCCAGCAAGACGACCGCGAGCAGCGCAGGAATCCATCCCCACGTGGCGTAAAGCGTCAGGCTATCCACTGCAGGTTCTCCTCATTGGACACCGGACTTACCGACACGCGAATCAGGGGAGCGAAGCCCGACAGGTCTACCCGACGCGCCTCCTCGGGCGCGAGGTGATGCACCAGAACCTTCGCTGGCAGAGCCAGCACCGCCGCCGTTGCCCAATCGCCTATCCTGCGGATGCCCGGAACCCACACGTTCTGCAGGAAGAAGCGGTTGCTCCCATCACAGCCGTTCAGGTCGGCAACGACGGCATGTATCTTGCGGTCGCAGGACGCCGCCAGCAACGCCCACCAGCCTGCATTGCCTGTTCCCACGATGGACACCTGCCTCACCCCACGTTGCGTGCGTAGCAGTGCCAGAGCGGTCAGAGTGTCCTGCACCTGCCACTGCATATCGGTTCGGTTAAAGGTTTCGGGAAAGTTTCCCTTCAGCTCTCGCTTCCCGAAACGGCGCAGATGCTCACCCGTGCCGAAGGCGTCCAGCGTCATCACCACGAAACCGGCTTCCAACAGGCGATGCAACAGGCTCACGGAACGCATCCACGCATCCGCGCCATCGGGGTGCAACAGCAAAACCGCTTTGCCAGACGGGCGTCCAGCAGGCTGGAACAGCGCGCCGAGCACCACCTCGCCGGTTCCCTGACGCCGGAAGGCGACACGCCGATG
>VSSL01000128.1_pt1 | contig 19282 bp, 18 predicted proteins | sample 4557531 | NCBI WGS metagenome assembly VSSL01 (sample SAMN10986726, study PRJNA523729) | hot springs metagenome | isolation source: hot springs | place: India:Timba, Gujarat | collected 2018-05-31 | reverse complement strand
GGGGGGCACCCTGGGATCAGACTAAATATATTCTACTACATTTCCCAAATTTTGCAAGGGTTTTGAGCCGAATTTTTTCAAAATTAGTGAGTATTAACTATATAAGGCGCCCCAGGCGGGAGTCGAACCCACAACCTCGGCCTTAGGAGAGCCTCGCTCTATCCTTTGAGCTACTGGGGCGTAGCAGAGGGGATTATATCACGTCCATCCCATCCGCTGACGCACTACTTCGAACAAGAGCACAGCCGCTGCAGCAGCCACATTAAGCGATTCACTGCCCCCTGGCATGGGGATGTGCACCACCTCGTGAGCGAGGCGGCGCGCCTCCTGCCCCGCACCTTGTGCCTCGCCACCTACAATGAGCGCCAGCGGCTGGCGGAAATCGGCCTGATAGCAGGGTTGCCCCTCGCCGGCTGCCGCCAGAAAGAGGTGCACCTCCCCTAGGCTGGCGGCGATTTGCGGCCAAGGCCGTTGAAGGATAGGCATGCGGAAGTGCGCTCCCATGGCGCCGCGCAGCACTTTAGGCGCGAAGGCGTCCACCGTCTGTGGGGGACAAAAAACGGCCTGCACCCCCGCTGCCGCGGCACTGCGCAGGATGGAGCCTAGGTTGCCGGGATCGCGCACCTCATCGGCGATCAGGATGAAATCCGCTCGGGGTGGCACGGGGAGTGTTTGCTGCGCCAAGACGAGCAACAACCCTTGTGGGGTTTCGGTCTCGCTCAGCGTGTCAAAGAGCGAAGGGCTGACGCTCTCTACCGGCACGCCGCGCGCAGCAAAGGCGCGCACCACAGCCTGACCGCGCTCATTGAGGTCTTCACGATAGAGCACCAAGCGCGCTTCCCATCCCGCTCGAAGGGCTTCCTCCGCCAGGCGCACTCCCTCCACCACCCAGAGACCTTCCTGGCGGCGCTTGCGGCTGCTGCGCTGCAAGGCACGCACCCAGCGAAGGCGAGGGTTGTGTTTCGAGGTGATGGTCATCGCAACTAAGCCGGTCGAGCGGGGCGGTAGAACCCCCACCCTAGCCCATGGGGAAACGCATACGTTGGCCGCCGATCAAATGCATGTGCAGGTGGAAGATCGTCTGCCCACCATCCCTGCCGGTGTTCACGATCAGGCGGTAGCCGCTTTGGTCAATCCCTTCCTGGCGCGCCAGGTGACGCGCCACCAGGAAGAGGTGCCCCACCAAAGGCTCATCCTCTGGGGTAAGGTCGTTCACCGAGGCGATGTGCTTGTTAGGGGCGATCAAAATGTGCGTGGGAGCGACAGGGTGAATATCGCGAAAAGCGGAAACCTGCTCATCCTGGTAGACCATCTGGCTGGGACTGAGGCCGGCGATGATGCGACAGAAAACACATCCGCTCATGAGGTCACCTCGTTGACGTTAGTGACGCCTCCACCGAAAGGATTTCCCCTTCGAGATGCTGCGCGCCAAGGGCCCGGATGCGGACAGGAGTAATTTCGTTCCACCGCAGGCGGGGGGCATAGGCGCGCACGCGCAGGTAATTCCCGCTCAGGCCGTTCATCTCCCACCCTTGCGGGCCGTAGCGGGTGCTGCTCTCCCAAAGCACATCCACCACTTCGCCCACAAAGCGCCGGCGGTAAGCCTCTGCCGCGGCGTTCAACACGGCGCGCATTTGGGCATTGCGCTCCTTGCGCACTGCTAAGGGAACTTGGTGTGGCAAGCGCGCGGCTACCGTGCCCGGGCGGGGGGAGTAGGTGAACACGTGTCCACCGGCAAAGTCCATGGCGCGCACAAAGTCCAGGCTCTCCTGGAATTCGCTCTCGCTCTCGCCAGGAAAGCCGGTGATGATGTCGGTGGTGATGGCCACCTCCGGCATAACTTTCCGGGCCGCGGCCACCAGCGCAGCGAAGGCTTCCGGCGTGGTCTTGCGCCCCATACGGCGCAGCGTCGCGGCACAACCGGATTGCAAAGGCAGGTGCAAGTGGCGGCAAAGGCGACGCTCCTCCCAAAGTTGGAAGAACGGATCATCCAGGTCCCACGGCTCCAGGGAGGAAAGGCGTATGCGAGGGACATCCGTGTACTCAAGGATGGCGCGAATGAGGTGTTGCAACCGTTGCGGTGGGTGCAAATCCTGTCCCCAGGCGCCCAAGTGAACACCGCTGAGCACCACCTCCTTTGCTCCGCCCAGCGCCTGAATATCGGCGATCACCTCGGCGATCGGGCGACTGCGCGCCGCCCCGCGCGCCAGGGTGGTGACACAGAAGGTGCAACGGTTGTTGCAACCATCCTGAACCTTGATGAAGGCGCGGGTGCGCGCTCGCAGGCCAGGCAAAGGGGTACGTTCGAGGGGTTCCACATCGAAGGCCTCGCCAGGCACACCCAGGGCCAGGCTGGGCAAGCGTTCCTTCTCTTGATTAGGGATTACGCGGCTCACCCGCGGCAAGCGCTGAGCAGCCTGGGGTTCGAGAGTGGCCCAGCAGCCGGTGAGAATCAGAGCCCCAGCCCCGGCACGCGCCGCCTGGCGCGCCTTGTGGCGCGAATCGGAGACCGCCGCGGCGGTCACGGCGCAGGTGTTGATCACCGCCAAATCGGCTTCCTGGGGGGGTGGCGGCGATTTCGTGGCCGGCGGCACGGAAGTAACGAGCGTATTGCTCAATCTCCGCCTGATTCAAACGACAGCCGACGCTATCCAGGTAGACCTTCATCGAGAAGAATTCCCCTCAGAGACGAATACCCCTCACGGGCGATAAACCCGGAAATTATCGAAACGAATATCCACGCCGGGGGAGGCGTAACTGCCAGCCAGCAGGCCAACATCGCCGATGGCGTAGGTGGCATCCTGCACCTGGGCCACCTTCACTCCGTTGACGTAGAGGGTGAGCGTGGTGCCCACACAATCGGCGCGCAAATGGTTCAGCGCCGAGCCCACCCGTACCGCCTCGCTCGGTTGCAGGGCGTCCATTCCCAGCAGAGAGTAGCGCTCACCGTCCACGAGACCAACCCCGTAGTAGCCATCGCTGCTGATCACGAAGGTGTAAAAGCGATCTTGGGCCTCAGCGCGGCAGATCAACCCAAAGCGATTATCCCGCTCGCCCCCCACCTTAAAGGCATCCACCTCCAGGCGCACATCGCTGAAGTATAGGCCGGGCATGCTCCAGATATCGAGATTGGGCTCGTTGACCAAAATGCGATACACGCCATCCTGGTAGTCGGACTCGCCGCTAGGGGTGCTGGCGCGGTTCCAACCGCTGGTGGGGTCGGAGAAGTCGTCCTCGAAAAGCAAGCGTCCCTCTTCAGAGACGGTGGGCGATTCATAGACGAGTAAACGGCAGGCCATAGCCGCCAGGCTGAGCGCCAGTAGAAGGGCGTAACGAGCAAGGAAAGACGAACGATGACAAGCCATAACTTTGTGATAAGGGTTCCTGCAGAATCGGCCCTCATTTTAACATATAAGAACGGCAAGAACATCCAGCAAGGATAAGGGATTTCTCCTCCGCCTCCTTGGGATCGCGGCGCCCGCCGCTTGCTGCGGTGAAGGGGGTCCTTGAACGATCTTCCAGCAGAGAAACCTCAAGGGAAGTAGGTTTCGATCAAGTGCTGGGCTTGGGCGGCAGTTGCCGGATCAGAGGTAAGCCTGAGGACAAGGTGGAATTCAGAGAGGGCAGCCTGGCGCTCACCCCTCAAGGCATAGAGCAGCCCTAGATGGAGATGAGCGGGTGCATAGCCCGGGTCCAGCTCCAAGGCACGGCGGAAGAAGCGTTCGGCATTCGCCAAATCCCCCTGCTGGAGCAGCACCTGCCCCAGCAGGTCTAGGTTTGGCGCTTGATCGGGGAAACGGGCCACTAAGCGGCGCGCCAACGGCAAGGCCTGGGCGCGCCCCTCGTAATTGTAGTCCACAAGGAATGCGATGAGATGTCGCAGATATTCAGGGTCGTAAGGAGAGAGGTCCACAGCCTTGAGGTAGGAGGCATAGGCCTCTTTCAAGCGCCCACACTGGGCCTGGATTGCCCCTCGCTGTGCCCACAGGGTGGAGTTACGCTCATCGAGGGCTAGCGCTGTGGTGGCATGTTCCTCAGCGAGGGGGCAGTTGGCTTGGCGCAGCCAATAGAGCGCCGAGAAGGTATGCGCAGCCAGCGACTTGGGGTTTAGGCGCAAAGCGGTTTGTAGCTCGGCCAAGCCATCGCTTGACCGAAGGGGGGCGACTTGCAGGCTACCCGTGGCGGGGTGTTGGCGCGCCTCACCTAGATAAGCCCACGCTTCGGCGTAATCGGGTCGTGCTAAGGTAGCCTGGTAGAAGGCCTCGGCAGCCAGGCTCCATTCCCCCAAAGCGGCCAGGGCGCGCCCACAGGCGAGTAAGGTATAGGCGCGCTCCTCGGCAAAACGGGCGCTAAGAAGAGCACGCCGCAGTCGCTCCAACGCCGGCTGATAGGCCGCATCCAAGCGCGCAGCGCGCTCCAAGGGAGGGAGAGCATCTTGGGGTTGACGGGCAGCCAGCAACAAGCCCAATTGGTAGTGAGGAGTCGCCTCCTGAGGGGAGGCTTCAGCCCAGCGCCTAAGCGTGAGCACAGCCCGGTAGTACTCCCCCTCCTCCAGGTAGGCTTGGGCTAGGCGGGCATAACCTTCGGGAGGCAATGCCTCGCTCTCCAAAGCGCTCTGCCAGGCGCGGATCGTCAGGTGGTGTTCCCCCAAGGCATGATAAGCCTCGCCTAGGGCCAGCCAACCTCGCCCGGAGAGGACCCCCACGGCGCGGGCGTGTTCCAGATAGTCCACAGCGGCTTGGGCTTCGCCGGCCTGCCAAGCGAACAGGCCAGCCTGCTCCCACCAATCGCCGCGCCACGGGGCGCGTTGGGCGGCTTGGGCGAGGGCGTGGGCAGCACGGGAGGCCTGCCCCTGGCGTGCCGCCTCTGCGGCTTCTTCCAGGGAACGGCGCAAGGCGTGAGGTTGTGGCGCCAAACCGAGTAGGGCAATCCCCAAGCCAAGCAAGATCAGCCTCACGCCCAAGGAAAGCCCCAAAGGCAGTTTCATGGCGCTTCGATTATATCCTTCTAACTCGGCGAAGGGTATAATGGGGACAGGTTCGGCTTAAGAGAGGGTCACTTTACAGCAGGGATATCCGGAGGCGAGCGATGGACTTCACCCTGAGCGATGAACAGCGCATGGTGCAAGAGATGGTGCGGCAGTTTGCCCAACGGGAGGTCGCCCCCCTCATTCGACAGTATGATCGCGAGCAGCACATGGCCGAATTCATCCTGCCGCGCATGGCGGAGTTGGGTCTCCTGGGGTTGTGCTTACCAATGCGCTACGGTGGTCAGGGGTTCGATTACCTAACCTTAGGCTTGGCCTGCGAAGAATTAGAAGCCGTGGATTCGACCTTGCGGGTGGTGTTATCCGTGCACCTCGGTTTGAACAGCCTAGGGCTGTTTCAATGGGGTAGCGAGGCACAAAAAGAGCGCTTCCTGATCCCCCAAGCGCGCGGGGAGAAAATCGGCTGCTTCGGCCTCACGGAAGCGGGGGCCGGCTCGGATGTGGCCGCCATTCGCAGTACAGCGCGGCGCGAGGGGGACCATTACGTGCTCAATGGAGAAAAGATGTGGATCTCCCTGGCTACCAAAGCCGATCACTGCCTGTGGTTTGCTCGCACCGACCCTCAGACGCCCGACCCGCACAAAGGGCTTTCGGCCTTCCTGGTGGAATTAGATCGCCCCGGCGTGCGCCGCGGGGAGATTCACGGTAAACTGGGAATGCGCGCCGGCTCCACCGGATGGATCGCTCTCGACGAGGTGCGCGTGCCCGTTGAGAATCGCATAGGCTTGGAAGGTGAGGGCTTTAAAATCGCCATGGCATGCCTGGATAACGGCCGCTACACGGTGGCCGCCGGAGCCGCAGGGTTGATCCGCGCCTGCTTGGAGGCCAGCGTGCGCTACGCCAACGAACGCCAAGCTTTTGGCCGGCCGATCGGGCGTTTTCAACTAATCCAGCAGAAGATTGCCACGATGGTACAATCCTATGAGGCGGCGCGTCTTCTATACTGGCGGGCGGGGTGGATGAAGAACCAGGGCTTGCGCAACACCCGTGAGACCTCGCTGGCAAAGTGGTTTGCCACCGAAGCCGCCTTCCAAGCCGCCAGCGAGGCGGTACAAATTCACGGCGCGTACGGTTACAGTGATGAGTATAATGTGGAGCGCTACTTGCGCAACGCTAAAGGCGCTGTGATCTACGAGGGCAGCAGCGAAATTCATCAGTTAATTCAGGCCGACTACGCGCTCGGTTATCGCCAGGATGCGCCGCTGCGCTGCGAATTGCCTGCCTACGATCCACGCGCCTGGCGCGAAGGCTGACGTTTCACTTCTCTAGGCTAAAAAACGAAAGGAGGTCGCCTTGAACATAGTTGTCTGCGTAAAACAAGTGCCGGATAGCGCCGCGAAAGTGGTCGCCGAAGGCGGAAAAGTGAATTGGGGAGACGCCCCATTGGTGCTTAACCCCTGGGATGAGTACGCGGTAGAGGCCGCCCTTATGCTCCAAGAAGCCACCAACGCCGAGGTTACGGTGATCAGTGTGGGTGGGGAGAGCGCCAAAGAGGCGTTGAAGACCGCCCTTGCCATGGGCTGCGGTCAGGCCATTCTTATCTCTGACCCGGCCCTGGAGGGTGCGGATAGCCGCGCGGTAGCCCAAACGCTGGCCGCCGCCATCCAGAAGATCGGCAATGTGGATATCGCCGTTTTTGGCAAACAGGCCATTGATGGCGATATGGGCGTGACAGGTGCCCAAACCGCCCGTTTTTTGGGCTGGCCGATGCTCAGCCTGGTCTCCACCCTGGCGATGGAAGGTGAACAACTGGTGGTGGAGCGCTCCATCGAGGAGGGGCGTCAGAAAGTGGCCTGCACCCTGCCCGTGGCACTGAGCGTCTCGAAGGATATTGGCGAGCCGCGTTACCCCTCCTTTATGGGAATTCGCAAAGCCTCACGGGCGACCATTCCGGTATGGACTCTGGCCGACCTTGGCATCAGCGCTCCCGCCCCGGTAGTGCGCTGGCCGGAGGTGATGAACCCACCGCTGCGCGAGGTCAAGACGGAGATCATCACCGGGGAAACGCCGCAGGAAATCGCGGAGAAACTAGCCGACAAGATCATGGAAGAAAAGGTGCTGTGATGAGCGGGAACATCCTCGTTTACCTTGACCAATTCAAAGGCCAGCCCCTGGCAGCTTCCTGGGAGGTGATCGGCGCGGCGCAATTCCTAGCTGCTAAACGGGGTGGTAGTATCTACGCGCTCGCCTTAGGTGAGGGCTCTCAAGGAGTGGCTGCGCAGGCTTTCCCCTACGGAGTGGAGGCAGCCTTTTACTGCGATGACCCTGTGCTCAACGACTATCGGGCGGAGCCATACGCCACGGTAGTGAGCAAGGTCGCCCGCGCCCAAGGTGTGGATGTTTTGCTCTTCCCCACCACCAGCCGCGGTCGCGAGGTGGCAGCCATGTGCGCCGTGGATTTAGAAGGGGGGGGTCATGCCGGAGATAACCGAATTGGAGGTCTCCGATGGCAAGATTGTCGCCACGCGCCCGGTATATGGCGGCAAGCTGCTGGCAAAGGCCGAATGCCTCGGCCCGGTGGCCATCCTCACCACGCGGGTGCGCGCTTTCAAGAAGCCCGAAGCCGACTCCAGCCGTAGCGGGACGCCCCAGCGGGTGGAGGCCGGCTTGGCAGAAGGGGAAGTGCGATCCAAGGTGCTCGGTTATGCTCAGGCCGAGGGAGGCGTGAGCCTGACCGATGCCAATGTCATCGTCTCTGGCGGGCGCGGTGTATCCAATAACCCGAACCTAACCCCACCCGCAGGGATGGACGAGAAAGAGGCCGAAATTTGGCGCGCCCAACAGGGCTTTAAACTCATCGGCGAGTTGGCCGCAGTATTGGGTGGTGCGGTTGGGGCCAGCCGCGCAGCGGTGGATGCCGGTTACATTCCCTATGCCCACCAAGTGGGTCAGACCGGCAAGGTGGTTGCCCCCGATTTGTACATCGCCTGCGGTATATCCGGCGCCATCCAACACCAAGCGGGCATGCGTTCCAGCAAGATCATCGTCGCCATCAACAAAGACCCCGATGCGCCAATCTTCCGCTTGGCGCGTTACGGGGTGGTCGGTGACCTTTACGCCATTTTGCCGCCCCTCATCGAGGCGTTTCGCAAGCGCTTAGGTAAATAAGCGGCGCCTTGCGCCACCAAAGTGGGTGAGACTCGCCCACGCGCCTTGTCCCTTTCGCCGGGACAAGGCGCGTGCGTTTTCCATTTGGTTTGTTCCAAAGACAGGTTTTGGGTGCTTTGGGAGAAGGGCGCTGGAGCATTCGACATCCGTGCGCCCTTAAACGACCAAAATGTTACACCTTTGGCGTAGATAAGGGAGAGTGGGAGAGATGATTTTTGTCTCCCCATTGGTGACATTTGCCACTATGGACGCTTAACTCTAATCGGGTAAATTTTTAGCAATCTGAGCCGGTACGAATGGTTTACAATGTCGCACCCGATTGATACCTTATCGTTCATCCAAGGGTTTACCTCGCAGGAAATCGCTCTGTTACGGGGCCTCTTTCACCCTTGCTCCGTGGCAGGGGGAGAGATGCTTTTTCAGCAAGGCGATCCGGCCACCCATTTCTATCTGGTGGTTGAAGGAGAGGTGGTCATCCGTTACAAGCCACACGATGGCCCGGCGCTCATCCTGACGCGTGTGCGTCGCGAGGGAGTGGTGGGCTGGTCGGCGGCGATTGGCAGCCCGGCCTATACCTCCAGCGCAGTGTGCGCCGAGGAGAGCCTGCTGTTGCGAGTGTACAACGACGACTTGCGCCGTTTTCACGAGGAGCACCCTGAGACGGCTAAGAAATTGCTTGAGGTGCTGGCAGGCCTCATCGCCGAGCGCTTGCGCCATACCCATCCCCAGATCATGGCCTTGCTTGAGCAGGGGATGCGAATTACCATGCCCCAAACTCTGGCTTTCGATTAGAATTTAATGGTAACCTGTATCACTTGGGAGGTGTTGATGATGAGCGAAGCCCCGGAATACCCTCAATACCCTGAAGAGGAGCGTTTGCGCGCCCTAGTGGAGAACCTGAATGCCTATATTGAGCACTATCATGGCGGCTCGGTAGAGATCGTTGAGTTGAAAGGCAAAACCCTCAAAGTGCGCCTTGGTGGAGCCTGCATAGGCTGCCCCCTATCCCCGACAACCTTGCATGGCTGGGTGGAAGGTACGATTCGTCAATTCTTCCCAGACATTGAGGTCGTTGCAGCAGAACCCTAGCAATACCTTTGCCGGGCTGACCCGCTTAGGGAGTATCCACGCTCAGATTTGCGCTTTGGGGAGCGCTATATTGCCCTAGGAAACAGCGCAGCCACCTTCGTACGGTGGCTGCGCAACGTTAACCGGAAGCGGGCATAAGCACAACCGACTACCGAGAGGCCATGCTTTCATTATCGGAGGCAGCAATTTCCTCCAATTCACCGGTGACTACATAAATGGTGCGTTCGCAAATGTTCGTCACCCGGTCGGCCATGCGCTCCAGGTTGTGCGCCACCCAAGTGAGCAAGTTGGCTTGGTCTACGGCATCCGGGTTTTTAATCATGATAGTGACCAATTCACGGTAGACCGCGTTGTAGAGAGCATCCACCTGATCATCATCCTTGGGAATTTGGCGGGCGAGTTCGGCGTCGCGGGCAACAAAGGCGCCTACGGCGCGGTGCAACATATCCACGGCAATCTCCGCCATGCGCGGGATGTCAATGAGCGGCTTGATGTGGGGTTCGTGACCGATGCGCAGGCAAATGCGGGCGATGCCCTTAGCGTAATCGCCCATGCGCTCCAACTCGCCCACCACCTCTAGGATAGAGGCAAGGAGGCGCAGGTCGGTAGCCATGATGGGCTGCTGCGTGGCGATGGTGATCAGGCACTCCCGCTCTAACTCGAAGCGGCGGGCGTTGATCAGGGCATCGTCGCGGTAGATGCGACGCGCCGCTTCCAGATCGTGCTGCTTTAAGGCTTGAATGGCCTCGAGAGTAGCCGTCTCTACCATACTATCGAGGATGAGAACCTCATCCAACAATTGGCTGATCTTGCGGTCAAGCGTAGCTCGGGTCATTGCGCCTCACTTCCTTGCGTAAGATAGAACTCTTTGCCAAGATACTGCTCTCTATCCTTACCACTCATTCGAAGGCTCGCGCTTAGGCGTTCCTCAAGGCTACCTCGGAGCGGCAAAGCCATACAGCCGGCAGAGCAAGCAGCGCTCAGCACCTAGAGCGGGCAAACTTTATCCAATTGTATACCTTTCCTAGTGTTCTTGCAATTGGAGCTTCCGTGCAACGTTTATCTCAAAAGGAGCCAAACCACCCCTAGGGCAGAAGCAGAGTTATCCAGGACTCTCACCCCCCAAGAAAGCAAAGTGGGCCCGGCAGGATTCGAACCTGCGACCAAGCGGTTATGAGCCGCCTGCTCTGCCGCTGAGCTACAGGCCCACAGCAATGGCTTCCCTCCTTGTGCACTCAAATCTTACCAGAGAGGTGTTCCAAAGGTCAAGTCCGGCATAGTTGTTACACAAATCCCCCTCTACAGCGCTCCGTTTTAGGTACAATTGGGGGTTGTCTCCGGCGATAGGCAAGCCGGCTTCATCCTGCATAATACGCCCAGGAGGGCCCTTCGGATAAGGACGTCTCCTGGGGACAAGGAGTGTTCTATGGTTCGAAAAATCATTCTGCTGGGGCTTCTCGTCAGCCTGGTGGGGAGCAGCGTGGCGTGCAACTTTTCGGCGCTCTCTCCGGCGCCGTCGCCAACCCCAGCACCCACAGATAGCGGCATTCAGCCCACCCCTGAACTCCCTAGCGAGTTCAACCCACCCACTGAAGAAATTACCCCGGCGGAATCCCCGGTAACGGGTGAAACTCCCGTGTCCTCGGTGGGCGAGCGCCGCCTCACGGTGGCGGCTTCGGGCTTCTTGGTCAGTTCGGGCTTGCTCCAAGAACTGGCTTGGCGCTTCCGCCGACAAAGCAACTACCAAGTGCGGCTGGAAGTGGGTGGCGCCGGGCGTGCCTTCCGCTTGGGCGAAAAATACGTGGCCGATGTGCTCCTGGTGAACGAGCCGGGCAGCGCCATCGAATTCGTCCAAAAGGGCTATGGCCTAGGGCGCTACCGCGTCTTTTACACCGATTTTGTGATAGTGGGGCCGGCGGACGACCCGGCGGGCGTCAAAGGCCTCACCAAGGCCGTAGAGGCGCTCAAGAAGATCGCCGCCGCTCAGGCGAATTTCGTCACTCGTAGTGGCGATTCAGACATCACCCGACTGGAAAAACGCCTATGGGGTTATGCCGGGCTCACCCCTTCTGGCAATTGGTACATTGTGGCCAGCGATGCGGGTACCGCCGGCGCTCTAAAACTGGCTGCTTATCGCAAAGCCTATATGTTGGTGGATCGCCCCACCTTTCTGAAGGAGGCCAAAGAGAAAAAACTGGAGCTCGTCATTCTGGTGGAGGGCGACCCTGCCCTATTCGACATGTACTATCTTATCCCGGTCAACCCCCAAGGCTCGCCAAAGATTAACGCTGCCGGCAGTCAAGCTTTGCTCGACTTCCTAAGCTCTCCTGAAATCCAGGAAATTATCCGTCAATTTGGGGTGGATACCTATGGGCAACAGGTTTTCTTCCCCGTGGAGGTGAAGAAGGAAGAAGACTGAGGCAGCCCGCTGAGGTGACCTTAGGAAACTCACTCGGAGAGAACGAAGGCTTAGCCGCCCTTTGAGAATTGTCCGGCCCCCTCTTGGAGGGGGCTTTTTTCTTCCGCGCCGGTTACCTTCCATTGCGGCTGAGATAAACCTCGCTTATCTAAGGCGCCGCAGTGACGCTTTTCGCTGCCAGGGGAGATTCTTTTTGCACTTCTCGAGATACGACTCAAACTGCCGGGTGACTTTAAGACAACCTCGAGCTCTCCTACATCATCTCAGTATGATATAGTGAAAACGTGCGAATGAACCATGGAGGTGAAACAATGGCGGAAACGTTCGTGCTCGTCTTAATTACGGCTCCTTCGCAGGAGGTGGCCGAGGGCCTGGCGCGCCACCTGCTGGAGCGACGCTTAGCCGCTTGCGTGAACATCCTTTCACCCGTGCGCTCTCTCTACCGTTGGCAAGGAGCGATTGAGGAGGCCGAGGAAGTGTTGCTCCTGGTGAAAAGCCGTGCTGCTCTCCTGGACGAGGCATTCATCCCAGCGGTGAAAGCCCTCCACCCCTACCAGGTGCCGGAGGTCATTGCCTTTCAAGTTGGAGGCGGGTTAGAAGATTATCTACGCTGGGTGGGCGAGGAGACGATCCCCTCCGGTGGTAGTGATGAATAAATGGGAAAACCCTATTCGTAGCGCAACGCCTCAACCGGCTCGAGCGCTGCGGCGCGGTTGGCCGGGTAGAGGCCGAAGAACAAACCCACGGCAGTGGAGAACAGGGTGGCAAGTAGAATGGTATCTACCCCGATTTGAGGGTTGAGTTCGGTGCCGTTCGCGGCGGCGATGCGGGCGACCACGTTGGAGATCAACGCCCCCAAGCCAATACCGATGATCCCCCCGAAGAGGCTGAGCAGGGAGGACTCCGTAAGGAACTGCACCAAAATATCCACCCGCCGCGCCCCCATCGCTTTACGTAGGCCGATCTCGCGGGTGCGCTCCGTGACCGAGACCAGCATGATGTTCATGATGCCGATGCCCCCCACCAAAAGCGAGATGGCCGCAATGCCGCCCAGGAAGATGGTTAACACACCGGTGATCGTCTGCGCGGTGGTGAGAAAATCTTGTTGACTCAAGATGGTGAAATCGTCCTTGCCGATGGCGGTGCGATGGCGCAGGCGCAGGATTTGCGCTACCTCCTCGCTGGCTTGGTTAACGGCTTGCGGGCTAATGGCCTGCACCATGATCATATCCACTTGATCGCGGTTGGGGCGGCGCAACAGGCGTGCCTGTGCCGTGGTGAGGGGAACCAAGACCAAATCATCCTGGTTGCCAAAGCCGGAGCCTCCCTTGCTTCGCAACACACCGATTACGGTGAAGGGTTGCCCCTCGATGCGCACTGTCTCGCCCACCAGGCCTTCCGTGCGCCCGAAGAGGCGCTCGGCCACTTCCGGGCCAAGGAGCACCACGGAGGCTTGTCCTAGGAGATGCTCCTCGCGCAGGAATTCCCCCTCGCTCACATCGCTATTGCGCACTGTGCGGTAATCGGGGGTGACTCCGTTCAGTCGCGTGTTGGTCGTCTCCCCAAAGGCAGAGACGGTCACCGAATCTTGAACCAGAGGAGCGACACCCACCACCGAAGGGGCCTGAAAGGGGTCAGCAATCGCTGCCGCATCTCCCAAGGTGAGCGGTTTGGGGTTACGCACCTCTTCGGCACCACCGCGAAAGACGAAGATCAAGTTCGTCCCGATACCCTGAATGGAGCCGGTGATGGTGGCTTCGGCACCCCGTCCGATGGAGACGATAGCGATCACCGCCGCCACGCCAATAACAATGCCGATAATCGTCAGACCGGAACGCAGTTTGTTCGCCGATAGGCTTTCAAGGGCTTCTAGGATAGACTGCCACAGGATGATCATGAGCCGTCCTCCAGTAAGCCATCGCGAATGTGAAGGATGCGTTGTGTCTTTGCCGCTACCTCAGGATCGTGGGTGACGATGATTAGTGTGGTGCCGCGTTCACGGTTGAGCCGCAACAACAAACTGATGATCTCCGCTCCGGATTTGGTGTCGAGATTGCCGGTGGGTTCATCGGCTAGGATGATGGCCGGGTCGTTCACCAAGGCGCGGGCGATAGCCACCCGCTGTTGCTGCCCGCCGGAGAGCTCATTCGGGCGGTGGTGCAGGCGGTCGGCCAAACCAACCGCCTCCAGCGCGGCGCGGGCGCGCTCCCGCCTCCGCTGGCGCAGGCCGGCGTAGCGCAAGGGCAGCTCCACATTCACCAAGGCCGTGGCGCGCGGCAGCAGGTTGAAACTCTGGAAGACGAAGCCAACTTTACGATTGCGGATGGAGGCGAGCTGATCGTCTTTGAGGTCCGAGACGCGCTCGCCGTCTAAAAAGTATTCGCCGCTCGTAGGGCGGTCTAAACAGCCGATGATGTTCATCAGCGTGGATTTGCCAGAGCCGGAGGGACCCATGATGGCGATCACCTCGCCGCGGCGCACCTTCATCGAAACACCGCGCAAGGCGTGTACTTGAATCGTCCCCATCTGATAGACTTTCGTCAGCCCCTCGGCCTGGATAACCCAATCATTATTGGCAGCCATGAGTGCATCCACCAATCTAAAACCTTACCGTGAACGGACGAAGGGCGGTGGCCCGTTCGACTCGAACACCGTCGGCGGGTTCAAGACGATCAAGTCGCCGGGTTGCAGTTCCCCATCCAGCACCTGGGAAGATGTGTCCGAGGAAGCGCCTAATTGGATGGCCAGAGGGACGAGTTGTCCCCCTTTGAGCACATACACCACCGGTTTGCCCTCGCGGAAGCGCACCGCCCGGTTGGGGACGAGCAGCACATCCTGCAAACGGTTGACGATGATGTTCACCGCCGCAGTCATCCCCGGCCGAACTTGCTCATCGGCATCCAGCAACTTAACGGTAACCAGAAACTCCGGCGCGCCCTGGCTCAGGGTGGCCACCCGATCCACTTCTGTCACCACCCCACGGTATTCGCGGTTGCGCACGGCGTCGAAGGTGATGAGGACGTCCTGCCCCACCTGCACCTGGTTGACATCCACCTCAGAGATGGAAACGTCTACCAAAAGTTCCTCCAAATCGTCTAGGCGAAAGGCGAACGTGCCGGTGCTGACCTGGTCACCGGGTAGTGTCCCCACCTGAGTGACCGTTCCGCCGATCGGTGCTTCAAGCCAAGCCTGCTTAAGGGTAGCTTCAGCAGCCGCGATGCGCGCCTGAGCAGCAGCGACATCGTCGGGGCTGGGGCCGTTCTCCCAACGGGCATAATCCTGAAATGCCTTCTCTAAGTTCGATTGCGCTACCGCTAAAGCGTTTTCGTACTCCAATCGCTTCACCGCGGCGTCGTAATCCGCCTGGGCTTGGTCGAGCTTCTCTTTCAATTCCTTGCGGGTGGGGTCGCCCGAAGGGTAGTATTTATAAGGCTCAAAGGCAGCACGCGCCTCCTCCAGGCGTTTCTGCATCAATTCCAATGCCTCGCGCGCACTTAATCCTTGCTGCTCGCGCGGTACGGTAAAGTTATCCAGTTGGTATTGAGCGTTACGCAAAGCGCGCGTCTGGGCAGCGATAGCCTGCAAAGCCTGGGCGCGCGCTTGGGCGGCGTTGGTGTAGAGGTCCTGCAAGGCCTGTTTGGCGTTGACCAAGTCAGCCTGCGCCAGGATAATCGTTTGCGGTAGCGAGGTTTGCTCCAACTCGGCCAGGCGGTCGCCGGCTTTGACCTTGTCTCCCACCTGCACGAACACCTGCGCCACGGTGCCGCTCGTCTTCCAGGTGAGCTGCACCGCTTGGCGCGAGCGTACCACACCGGTCGCGCCAACGGTGGCAATAAGTTCACCCCGCTCGGCGGGGGCGGTTTGAAAGTTCATCATGGCGGCGGCGCGTTGCTGTCCTTGCCATTGAGTGTAGGCGAAATAGCCGCCAACCAACAGGGCTAAGAGAAGAAGGATCGAGATGATTCTGCGCATAGGGTTCCTCATGGGGCATAAAAGCCTGGGCGGGATTGTACTCCCGTTGTATTAACGTTATGTAGTAGAAAAAGCTCTATTTATGAGAAGACAATTATAGAAAGCGGTCAAAAGCACCCTCGCGCCAGAGAACCCAAGGCGCCATTCCTCAAAGGTATACGTTCTTCTGAAGGTGAGGTTGTACGGCGCCTCGGCTGTGGGAAGGAACTCGCTGAGGGTCTATTCTCTAATACCCTACGAGACTTTCGAATGCCTTCCCTAAAATCTTCCCTCAAGACATCTGGCAAGGATAGGATAAATAGCCCTGCGATATAATAAGCCGCTGTGCGTTCCGCCTCCCCTACCGCCGGGGGGAGACAACGCCGGACATTGGAGTTTGCGAGGATAGTTTCATGGAGATCGGTTCGATCCACACCGTGGATATTGATGAGCAAATGCGCTTGGCCTACTTGGATTACGCCATGAGCGTGATTGTGGCGCGCGCCTTGCCGGATGCGCGCGATGGCCTCAAGCCGGTGCACCGCCGCATTCTGTACGCCATGTACGACATGGGCTTGCGCTCCACTGCTCCGTATCGCAAATCGGCGCGCATCGTTGGTGAAGTGCTGGGGAAATACCACCCTCATGGTGATGCAGCGGTTTACGAGGCTATGGCGCGCATGGCGCAGGATTTCTCCATGCGCTATCCCCTCATTGACGGCCAGGGCAACTTTGGCTCCGTGGATGGCGACGCCCCGGCTGCTATGCGCTATACCGAGGCACGGCTCACCGCCATGGCCGAGGAGATGTTGGCCGACATCGAGAAGAACACCGTGGACTTTGGCGATAACTTCGATGGGGCCCTCAAAGAGCCCCTGGTCTTGCCTGCGCGCCTGCCTAACCTCTTGCTCAACGGTTCGGCCGGCATTGCCGTGGGCATGGCCACGAACATCCCCCCACACAACCTGCGCGAAGTAGTGCAAGCGCTGGTGTACCTGATTGATCACTATGAAGCCATTGACGAACTACCCATCGAAGAATTGATGCGCTTCATCCCCGGCCCCGATTTCCCCAGCGGTGGGGTCATTGTAGGCAATGAGGGTGTTCTCCACGCCTACAGCACCGGACGGGGGCGGCTGGTGCTGCGCGGCCTGGCGCACATCGAGGAAATGGGGAAAGACCGCCACCGCATCGTCATCACCGAGATTCCCTACCAAGTTAACAAAGCCAGCCTCATCGAGCGCATTGCCGAACTGGTGCGCGAGGGACGCTTGGACGACATTTCCGATCTGCGCGATGAATCCGACCGCCGCGGCATGAGCATCGTCATCGAACTCAAACGCGGCGCTCAACCGCGCAAGGTGCTCAACCAACTCTATAAGTACACCCCGCTCCAGTCCACGGTAGGGGTGCAGATGCTCGCCCTGGTGGAAGGCGAGCCGCGCCTGCTCTCGCTCAAGCGCGCCCTCCATATCTTCCTCGACCATCGCCAGCAGGTTATCCGCCGCCGCTCCGAGTTCGACCTGGAACGGGCGCGCCAACGGGCGCACATCCTGGAAGGGTTGCTGATCGCCCTGGCAAATTTGGACGCCGTCATCGCCCTGATTCGCCAATCCCCCGATGCCGAGGCGGCCAAAGACGGTTTGATGAAGCGTTTCCACCTTTCGGAGCGCCAAGCGCAAGCCATCTTGGACATGCAACTACGCCGCTTGGCTGCCCTGGAGCGTCAAAAACTGGAACAAGAGCAGGTCGAGACCTTAGCGCGCATCGCCGAGCTGGAATCCCTGCTGGCCGACCCGCGCAAAATTCTGGGGGTGATTCGGGAGGAGCTGTTGGAACTGGCTGCCACCTATGGCGATGAGCGCCGCACGCGCATTAGCCGTGAAGCCTACCAAGACCTGCGCGAGGAAGACCTGGTGCAAGACGAGGCAGTGCTCATCAGCCTGACCCAGCGCGGTTACGTGAAGCGCCTCTCGGCGACCGCGGTGCGCGCCCAGAGCCGCGGCGGCCGCGGGGTAACCAGCCATGTCACTAGGGAGGAGGACCAGGTGGTGTTGTTGGTGCCGGCGCGGGCGCTAGATACGCTGCTTTTCTTCTCCGATCGGGGCAAAGTCTATTCCGAAAAGGCTTACCAAATCCCGGAGACCGAGCGCATGGGGAAGGGCATCCCTATCGTCAACGTGCTCTCCCTCGAGCCCGGCGAAACGATCACCGCCGCAGTGGCGGTGCCCCGTTTTGACCAGCAAGGGTTTTGCGTGATGGCCACGCGCCTGGGGCGCATCAAGCGCGTGGCACTGGCCGATTTCGCCGCCGTGCGTCCGGCCGGCTTGGTGGCGATCAAACTCGATGAGGGGGATTACCTGGGTTGGGTGCGTCTCACCAGCGGCCAGGATGAGGTGATTGTGGTGACTGAGCAGGGGCGGGCGGCCCGCTTTGCCGAAACGGAGGTGCGCCCGATGGGGCGCGCGGCTGCCGGAGTGAGCGCCATTCGCCTGGAAGCCAACGATTACGTGACCAGCATGGATGTCATCGAGCCGAAAGGCGACCTTTTGGTAGTCACCACCCTAGGCTACGGCAAGCGCACACCTCTCTCCCAATACCCAACCAAGGGGCGGGGAACCGCTGGTGTGTGGACGATTAATCGTCACGCTCTGGAACGCACCGGGCCGATCACCTCAGCCCGTGTGGTTCAGGAGCAGGACGAGATCACCATCATCTCCGCCGGGGGGGTGGCACTGCGCACACGGGTGAAGGATGTCTCCCGCGCGGGCGCGCTACCCGTGGTGTGCGCCTGATGACCCTGCAGGAAGGGGACAGTGTGGCTTCGGTGGCTCGTTTACGCCAAGCCGACCTGGTGGGTGGTGAGGCGGAAGGATAGACAGTCCCTACGAAATAAAAAACGGCACCACCCGCCCCGTGGCGATCAAGCAAAGAGAGCCAATCAAGCAGGTGACCAAGAGCAGAAGCAACGCCAAGAGGAAGGTTTGAAAGGGGCTGAGCCCCCAAATGCGCACGGCGCCGCGGCGCGGGGGTGGCGTCGGCGGTTCAACCGCCTCTTCTTCCAGGGGCATGGCGGCCTGTTGCCGCAAATCATCGAGCATTCTCTGTCTCCTAGAGGTTGTCCTTGACTATCTCTTGTGTAGCGGGCGCAAGCGCAACTCGCCTTCGCACACTCGACGCTCCTGGCCATCGGCCAAGCGTAGGCGCAGGCAACCGCGCTCATCCAACCCCAATAGCAGCCCTTCTAAGGCCGGGGGGTCGTCTAAGCTGCTGCCATAATAGAGCGCTATGAGTTCTCCCTTGAACGCTAAGTGCTCCTCCCAAAAGGTATGGAAATCGGGAGTGTCCAAACGCCCTTGCCAATAGACGATTCTCTCCAAAACCTGGCGCAGCAACCTCAGACGAGATAACGGACGCCCAAAGGCCTCCTGCACACAGGTGGCAGGGTAGAGCAACCCCGTAGGCGGTGGCAGCGCTGCAGGGGTGACGTTGATGCCAATGCCCAAAATCGCCGCCTGAAGTTGTTCCCCTTGCCAGCGCCCCTCCGCCAGAACGCCGCACACTTTGCGCCTTTGGAGCAGCACATCGTTAGGCCATTTTATTTGGGGCACCAAGCCGTATTCCTGAACCAGGGTATGGCAGACCGCAACCGCCCCCAAAGCGGAAAG
>VSSL01000127.1_pt1 | contig 19300 bp, 16 predicted proteins | sample 4557531 | NCBI WGS metagenome assembly VSSL01 (sample SAMN10986726, study PRJNA523729) | hot springs metagenome | isolation source: hot springs | place: India:Timba, Gujarat | collected 2018-05-31 | reverse complement strand
CGCGTGTCGGCTGCGCTGCCAATCGGAGACGATGCCCGGCGTAGCCTGAACGTGGCAGGCCAAGCATTCCTGCGTGTCGGCACTGTGCGGCGCCGCCGCATGGTCCAAGGGAAGGCGCACCAGAGGAGACCAGAGTGCTGAGCCCCAACCCGAAGAAAAAACGCGACGCCGGTCGCTCCACCGTTTTTCCTCCTTCCTCACCGCAAGGCCACATCCAGGATCATCATGCTCACGAATCCCAGCAGGCAGGCCATGGTGACCAGGTCCGCACGCCCGCTGCGTTGGGCTTCGGGGATCACCTCCTCCACGACGACAAAAATCATGGCCCCGGCTGCAAAACTCAGGGCGTAAGGAAGCACGGCCAAGGAAGAAGCGGCCAAAGCGGCCCCGATGACCGCTGTCACGGGTTCCACCGCACCGGAAAGCTGTCCGTACCAAAAACTCTTGAGCGGCCCCAAACCTTCCCGGCGAAGGGGAACCGAAACCGCCACACCTTCGGGAACGTTTTGAAGGCCGATGCCCAGGGCCAAAGCCAGAGCCCCGGAAAGGGCCGCTTCCGGAATCCCGGCGGAAACCGCCCCGAAGGCGACCCCTACGGCCAAGCCTTCCGGAATGTTGTGGAGGGTGACGGCCAGGACCAAGAGGACGCTTCGGCGCCACCGCGTGGGAAGACCTTCGGCCTCCTCAACCCCGAACCCCATGTGGAGATGGGGAAGCAGCGCGTCGATGGCCCTGAGGAAAACGCCGCCGGCAAGAAAGCCCACCGCCGCGGGCATCCATGGCACGGCTGTGTCCTCTGCAAGCCTCAAGGCCGGCTCCAACAGCGACCAGTAGCTGGCGGCGATCATGACCCCCGCCGCAAACCCCAGCATGGCGTCCAGAAACGCCTGTGGAAAGGAGCGGCGCCAGAAAACCACCGACGCCCCCAGTGCCGTCGTCAGCCAGGTAAAGAGCGTCGCGGCGAGCGCCTGCCCCACCGGAGGCCACCCGAGGAAGGCGTCCCACAGCGCCGTCACGACCCGCTCACTCCCCGAAGCATTTCATGAAAACTTCCTCCGATGATGGGCCGCCGCCCGGATAGCCTCAGGTCACGGCGCCCGCTCCGTCCAGGCGCGCTCGGCTCTTTTCCATGAACCAGCCCTGGGGGTCGGTGTAGTAAAACTTTAAATCCTGGAGAACGCGCCAATGCTCCCGCTCTTCAGCCGAGAGCCTATGGAGGAAGTCCCTCTGGGCCGGGTCGGTCACCTCGCGGGCCTTTTCTTCAAACAGCCGGATGCACGCCTCCTCCAATTGGATGCCTGTCTCCAAGGCTTTGATTTCGTCCGTGCACGCCTCGGGGAGCTTGTCTTTATCCAGAGAGACCCTTTGGGCAAGGCGGGCGAACAGGTCTTCTTCCGGCGGCACATAACGGCAGGCCTCCGCCCAGTCCTTTCCCGCCTTCAGGGCTTCCTGCATCTCATGCAGGGCCTTTTCGTGCTCTCTTTCCGCTTCGTAAAGGATGCGGAAGGTCTCCCGTCCGACGGCGTCCGAACAAGACGCCATGGCTTGCTCGTAGAGTTTTTCCTTCTTTTCCTTGACTTCCAAGGCCTTGCACAAGAGATCCACAAGCCCCTCACCCGCCGATGCCATGACTTTTTCTCCTTGCATGCCGACAAAAAAGGGGCACCCCCGCGGGGCGCCCTGGACTTTCTTACTTTGCGGCGGGGGCGACCAGGGTGGTTCCCGGAGGCAGCGCAAACACCCTTTGCCCCAGCTCCCTGTCGAGCATGAAGAGGCCGCCCTGGGCTTCGCCCATGAGTTTCATCTGTTGGACGATTTCGCCCACGGTGGCTTCTTCTTCCACCTGTTCGGCGACGAACCACTGGAGGAAGTTGTTCGTGGCGTGATCCTTTTCGGCTACGGCCAGGTCCACCAGGTGATGGATGAGTCCCGTCACCTTGTTTTCGTGCTTCGCGACCTCCTCGAAGACCGCCAAGGGAGACGCCCACGTGGTCGGCGGCGCCTCAATAGCCGTCAGAAGCACCCGTCCCCCGCGTTCGGTCACGAAATGATAGAATTTGACCGCGTGGGACAGCTCTTCCAACGCCTGGGCCTCCATCCATCGCGCACACCCGTTCAGCCCCACGTCCCGACAATAAGCCGCCATCGAGAAGTAGAGGTACGACGAATACAGTTCCGCGTTGATTTGGTCGTTCAACGCTTTGGCCATCTTTTCGCTCAGCATGGAGGCTTACCCTTTCCACAGACCATGGAGGTTGCAGTATTCACGAGCATACACGTTTTCCGCCTTGACGCAGAAGGTGGCCTCCGGGGCGTCCCCGGGCTTCAGGAAATGGAAGTAAGAAATGTTGTCGGCGACGAGTTCGATCCATTGGATGTAATGCTTTTCCTCCATGGGATGAGCGACGCTGCCCACCTTCACCTTGTACCCGTCGGCCGTCTTTTCCACCACCGGCACATGTTTTTCCTTGGCGGCGTCCACAACGCCTTCCTTCATCAGCTTCATGGGCTGGCCGCAGCACACCAGCTCCCCTTTGCCGCCCCACAACACTTCCACGATGTTCCCGCACAGATCGCATTTATAGACTTCTCGTCTTTCCGCCATTGCTCAATCCCTCCACATGTCGATGTCGTGAACGATCGTGGACCTCCCGGCTCCAGCCGCATCACGGGAAGTCCGAACGAATGGTCAACTTCCCACGGAGAGGCGGCGCGCCGGGGATCCGAATTGCGGCCGAAGCCGCTCCCATAAACGCCTGAATGCCCGATTCTTGAGGGTTAAGCCCGAACGGCGCTCAGAACCGCCGCGTAATCGGGTTCTTCGGTGATTTCCTTGACGAGTTGGGCGTGCTTGATCACACCGTCTTTGCCGACGACAAAGACGGCGCGGGCCAAGAGGCGCAGTTCTTTGATGAGGACGCCGTAGGCCTGCCCGAAGGAAGCATCGCGGTGATCGGAAAGCGTGATCACGCGCGTCACCCCGGCGGCCCCGCACCATCGCTTTTGGGCGAAGGGCAGATCCATGCTGATGGTGAGAACGACCACGTCCTCCCCAAGCTTTTCCGCCTCCTGATTGAACCGCCGGGTTTCCATGTCGCACACCGGCGTGTCCAACGACGGCACGGAGGACAAGATGACGGTTTTTCCTGCGAATTGCGATAGGCGGACGGGTTGTAAGTCGTTATTCAGGGCTTGGAAGTCCGGGGCTTTGTCCCCCACGGACACTGCGGATCCCACCAGGGTCAGGGGCGAGCCCTTCATGGTCACAGCACCGGGCCTTTCTCCCATGGGCACTCTCCTTTGCAGGGTCACGATGCGCGCAAAAGCTTGACGGTTCGTCCACAGCCTTCCGGATCCTTGGAACTTTACTTGCAACTTTAAGCGCGCCTTCCCGGATCGTCAACCGGCGCCCCCTTTTTTCCCGGCTCACCTACGGCTCGAGAATCACCCGCACGTCCGCCACGGTCGCCCCTTTTCCCTTTTCGTGGACCAGCACCGGGTTCATGTCCAATTCCTTGATTTCGGGATGGTTGACCACGAGGTTCGACAGACAGACCAAGGCACGCTCGAGCGCCCCCGTGTCCGCTTCGGGACGGCCCCGAACCCCCTTCAGGAGGTCGTAGCCTCGAATGCCTCGAATCATTCGGCGGGCTTCGTTCCGCCCGATGGGCGCCACCCGGAAGTCCACGTCCTTGAAAACTTCCACGAAGATCCCCCCGAGGCCGAACATGAGCAGGGGGCCGAAAACGGGATACCGCGTCATGCCCAGAATGACCTCTTCGCCGGGCGGTGCCATTTTCTGCACCAGCACACCGGCGATTTCCGCCGTCGGGTCATAGGCTTTCGCATTGGCCGTAATCTCGTCAAAGGCTTTGGCCACGTCCTCGGCAGAATCGAGATGGAGCCGTACACCCTTGGCCTCGGTCTTGTGGAGGATCTGCGGCGAGACGATCTTAAGCGCCACAGGGAAGGTGAGGCTTGCGGCGTATTCCACCGCCTCTTCCCGCGTCATGGCGACAAAAGATGGCAAGGTTTGAAACCCGTAACAACGCAATAACTCGGCGCCTTCTGGTTCGGTGAGGGATCCTCGGCCTCGGGCCATGGCGTCTTGGATGATCTCTTGCGCCCGGGCCGTGTCGTGTTCCAGGGAAAACTGCGCCAGCTTCTGTCGGTTGAGCCAGCGGGAATACCGATAGAGCGCCCCGAAGGCCTTGGCCGCATGCTCGGGGAAGCGGTAGACGGGGATCCGGTTTTCCTGGAGCACTTTCACCCCGGCGGAAACGTCAAAGATGCCCATGAAGCAGCACAGGACGGGCTTATGGGTTTTTTGATCGATCTTCACGATGGCCTTAGCGGTTTCCAGCGCATTGGTCATGGACTGGGGCGTGAGGATAACCAGGGCCCCGTCCACGCTCTCGTCCTTGATGACGGCTTCCAACGCCTTTTCGTAGCGCTCCTGAGTGGCGTCCCCGATGACGTCCACGGGATTGTGGATGTTCGCCGTCGACGGGAGATGGCTCCGGAGCGCCTCCACGGTCTCTTCATGGAACCGGGCCAGTTCCAGGCCAGAAGAGACGGTCATGTCCGTGGCCACAATGCCGGGACCGCCCGCATTGGTGACGATGGCCACCCTGTTCCCCGGCGGTGTCTTTTGGCCGGCGAAGGCCCCTGCGAAATTGAAGAGTTCTTCGATGGATTCCACCCGAATGATGCCCGCCTGTTTGAAAATGGCGTCATAGACGGCTTCGGACCCGGCCAGGGAACCCGTATGGGATGCGGCGGCACGGGCTCCGGCCACCGTGCGGCCGGACTTGATGACGAGAACGGGCGTAGGCCGATCCCCGGAAGTGATTTCCTTAACTTCCTGAATGAATTCCGGCCCGCGGCGAAGCTCCTCCAGGTAGATCATGATCACCTTCGTGGCTTCGTCCTGGTGCAGGTACCGGAGGAGATCCAGTTCGTCCACATCGGCCTTGTTGCCGATGGAGATGAACTTGGAAAATCCGAAGTCCCTTTCCGCCGCAAAATCCAAAACGGACGTGCACAGAGCCCCGCTTTGAGAGATGAAGGAGATATGACCGAAAGCAGGCATGCGGTTGGAAAAGCTCGCGTTCATGCGCACCGCCGGATGGGGGTTGATCACCCCCAGGCAGTTGGGACCCACCAGGCGGATGCCGGCTTCTCGGCAGCGCGCCGTAATCTCATCCTCGATGGCCCGCCCTTCCGGGCCCACTTCCCGAAACCCTGCCGAGACGATGACAATGCCCTTGACACCTTTTCGGGCGGCCTCATCCACGGCACTCAACGCCGCGTGCGGCGGTATCACCAAGATCGCCAGATCCACGGGATCAGGAATTTCCGTCAAATTCGGATAGGCCTTGACGCTCAAGACCGAGCGGGCCTTGGGATTCACCGGGAAAAGGGTTCCCGTGTATCCGCCGCGAAGGATGTTGGCGAAAAGATCGTGACCGACCTTGCCGGGCACGGTCGATGCCCCGACCACGGCCACCGAAGTCGGGGAAAAGATGGCTTCCAGTCGTTCCATGACTTCCCTTTCACGAGACTGTTGGGGTCCGCGGCACTCTCCCCAACCTCCGCCGACAACGAATGCACTTGCCCGAACCCACAACGATCATGGTTCGCTCCACTCACCTTAACCCTACGGGAACGACGACAAACGCCCTCAAAAGCGGGTGTCGGCGCCGTGGACGGCGACGTGAACCTTGCGGGTGCGGGGGCCGTCGAACTCGCACAGGAAAATGCGCTGCCACGTGCCCAAAAGAAGCCGGCCGTTGGTCACCATGACGGAAACGGAAGAGCCCGTCAGAGTCGTCTTGATATGCGCCGCCGCATTGCCTTCCGTATGCTTGTAATCTGCCCTCCATGGAACCAGACGGTCCAAGGTGCGCAATACATCGTCCATGACGGCCGGGTCCGCTCCTTCGTTGATGGTCACGCCGGCCGTCGTATGAGGCACGTAGACAAGGCACACGCCGTCGACAACACCGCTTTCCGCAACCTTTTCAGCCACGGACCCCGTGATATCCACCGCGTCGCTTCGCGCGCCCGTTTTCACCTGAAAAGTCATCATCTTCATGAAACCACCCCCTTACTCAAGACCTCGACCGGGCACATAAAGACCCGACGGCGTCCTTAATCCCTCCGACGCCATCTCGTCAGGTTCGTTGGCGTAAATCTTTCTCAGTTGGTCTTCGAGATCGCCGGTCAGAAACTCATGATGAATCAGCATCATCATTTCCAAGAATCTGCCCATGAGGCGGCTGCCACCGGCATCCGTCACGTCCCTCACATGCTCCGCCAGCCTGTAGACCCGCTCGGCCGTGGGGTAATCATCGTTCAAAAGCGCCCACAACGCGTACTCTTCCCAATGTCGCCCCAGCGCTCGACAGAATTCGGCAGGCACAAGGTGCCGTGTGAGGTCCATGAGCCGCTCACGCTCCCGCTGCCGCTTGATATGCTCAGGCACTTCCAGGATCCCGTTCTTGATCGCTTCCAGTTCCTTCACGGCCGCTTGGAGGGGCGCGCGGCGCGGAAAACCGGCGTTTGCCGGAATCACCCCCGGCTTAGCCGCGAGGAACTCCATCAACTCGTCCTCATCGGCCTCGCGGGGAGAACCCAGGCCTTTCCGTTCCCACAACTGGAGGAAAAAAGGCCGTGGATCGTCAAAACGATGCGGTTCCAACAGCTTCCGCACTTTGACGAGATCGCCCGAGGGGACGGAAACGATTCGGCCCAAGGTCGCCAGGTCATCGAGAACCCTCACCAAGTGCTCCAAGGGGATCTCTTGGACCGGGCTCTGCAGTCGATCGGCACCGCCTCGAAGAAAATCCCTGAAACCCCGTCGCGACTCATCAAAGAGGCCCAGTCGCTCACACCTGAAAACGGGTTCGATATAGAGAACGATCATCCCGTATGCGTCGTCGTTTTTGGAATAAACGTAGGCGGCGTACTGAAAAACGTGGGCGTCGCGATTAACCGCCAGCCAGCATTCGTTTTTGACGGGCTCCGATTTGATGAGAACCACCGGCGAGGCATCCTGCCCGGGGGTTGTATCGTGCGGCGGTTCAAAACCTTTCTGGCGGAACCGGAAGGCCGCCTGACGCACGATTTTTGCCAGCCGTTTGTCCCGCACAATCCCCTGCAGTTCGCAAAAGGCCCGGAAACACACTTCGCCGCCTTCCCGGCTCAAGGCCTCCAACAAGGCCGTCGCCAGGACTTCCCGATGGGACAAGGCCTGTTTGAGGCTTTTCAGGCAATTGTCCAGGCTCGGCCCCTGAGGATCCTGCATGCGAAGGCGATCCATGAAAAAAGAGAGCTCCGCCCGTTCGTTTTCCGAAAGGGCTGGCTCCATTCCGCTCTTGGGCTTCCGTTTCTTCCCCATCGTGATCTTCCCATCCTCGCCGTCAAATCCGTCCTGTGGATTTCTCCCTTATGGCTCGTCTTGTGCGTCATTCGGATTCGGACTTGTTGTGAAATCTATTGTAAAGAACCCGGGAACAAAGAAAAAGCCCCGGAAACCATGGGACGTTTCCGAGGCTTTATCAGCTGTGGACGGTGGATGAATCTATTCTTCCTCTTCCGCTTCCTCGCGGGGCTCGATAACCAAGGAATCCGCCACGAGCTCCCAGAGGTATTTCACTTCCACGTCCATGAAATCGTACTCTTTGCGCAGACTCTTCATGATCTGGTCGCGGCAGTTGTGGCACGGGGCAATGAGGAGCTTCGCGCCCGTATCCTTGATCTGCTTGGCTTTCACCCGGCCGTAGAAAATGCGCTCTTCCACATAAGGAGCCGCCCACGCGCCGCCGCCCGCACCGCAACAGTAGTTGTTGGCCCGGTTGGGGTACATGTCCACGAAATGCTCACAGCACTGCTGGACGACCCAGCGCGGCTCTTCGTAATAACCATGCCCGAAAGCCCGTTCGCTCTTTCGGGCGTAATTGCACGGGTCGTGGTATGTGGTCAGTTCATGGTGGATGGATTTGTCCACCTTAATGCGGCCTTCTTCCAGATATTGCTTCAGGAGATCATGGACGCTCAGGAACTTCACGCCTTCATCGGCAAACCAATTTTGCAGACCAAGCCTGGTCGCATAGTAGGCGTGCCCTCACTCGGGTAAGACAAGGTACTCGCATTCGAGCTCCTTGTAGTTCTGCACGATGCGCCCCACGATTTCCTTCATGGCCGCGTCATCGCCCGTGAACAGCCCCCAGTTGACGCCTTCCCAGTTCTTGGACGCCACCGTCCAGGATTCGTTGGCGGCGTACAGGATGCGCCACCAAAACATCATGTCTTCCGGTTCCGCAAAGGGTTCCTTGGAATTGATCGTGAAGAGGTACTTGGCGCCTTTCTTGTCGATGGGCACCTCGAAACCGGGAAGCTCTTCGGCCAGTTCCGCGGCCAGGTCTTCCAGCAAATACCGGAAATCCTCTTCGGGAATGCCCACGTTGTTCCCGGTCTTGAGGCACATTTCGACGCCCTTGTGGAGCACCCCCGGCACCTTGTCCCGATCGCGCATGGTTCGGGCCGATCGGAGCAATTTCAACAAATCAATGTTCATGGGGCACGCATACTCACAGCGTCCGCACAGCGTGCACACCCACGGGAATTTGGAATCCACCACCTCTTGGTCCAAGCCCAAAACGGCGAGGCGCACCACCTTGCGCACGTCCAAGCCGTCCACCCCCGTGACGGGACACCCGCCGGCACAGGTGCCGCACGTCAGGCACAGCTCGGCGTACTGGCCCGCCAGCTTGCGCCTCTCTCTTTTGGTCAAAAGCAACGGCTCCATAGTTCTCTCCCCTGACTCGGTTCCCGTTTGATCGCTTCCTCCTATACCTAACACAACCCTCGGCTCGGTTAAAAGAAATTTTTCCCAAATTGAGCGCCCGACCCCGCTAATACTCGTTGGGCAGGGTCGCCAGTTTTTCCATGGAAAAGACGGGGCCGTCCTTGCACACGTATTCCGTGCCGATGTTGCATCGCCCGCACATGCCGATCCCGCATTTCATGCGCATTTCCAGACTGGTGATGATGCGGTCGGGGGGAAATCCCAAATCCGCCAGGACGGGCAAGGTGAACTTGATCATGATGGGCGGGCCGCACACGATGGCATAGGCGTTTTCCGCGCTGGGCGCCTTCTCCTTGGTCACGGCCGGGACGAAGCCCACGTTGTATTTCCAAGCGGGATCGTCCGTCGCATCCACCGTAAGATGCATGGTGATGTCGTCCCGTTGCTCCCACGCCACCAATTCGTCTTTGTAGAGCAGCATTCCCGGGTTTCGGGCGCCGTAGACGACGGTGATGTCCCCGTAGTCTTTGCGATGCGCGGGATCCAGCATCCACACGATGGACGAACGCAGCGTCGTGAAGGCGAAGCCGCCGCCGATGATGACCACGTTTTTCCCTTTCATCTCCTCCCAGGGATACCAATTCCCCAACGGCCCGCGAACACCCATGACATCGCCGGGCTTCATGTTGTGGAGGTAAGTCGTCACGCGTCCCACGCGGTTGACGGTAAACATGAGGAAGCCTTTTTCCGTGGGGGAGGACGCGATCCCGATGGGCACTTCGCCCTGGCCGGCTACCGAAAGTTCGGCGAACTGGCCGGGCATGTAGGCGAAAGCCGCTTCGTCTTCGGGGTTCAGAAACACGAGCTTGAAAGTCTTCAGGTTGCGGTCCTGGGTCTCGGTGATGATGTCCTGAATCCTGACCGGATAAGGCAGATAGGGGTTCTTCACGTCAGTCCTCCGCGCTAGGTCGGGCATACGCAGGATGCCGTCATCATGGCCGCCACACGCCGAATGTCGATATTGACGGGGCAGTACTGGACACAGCGCCCGCAGCCCACGCAGGCCGGCCCGTTGCCGTATTTGTCCACGTAGTATTTGAACTTGTGCATGAAGCGCTGGCGCACCCGCTGGAGTTTCTGATTTCTCGGGTTATGGCCGGAGCCGTGCAACGTGAACAGGGGAAACATGCACGAATCCCACAGGCGCAGCCGCACCCCCTCCTGCCGGTGGACCTCGTCCTGGATGTCGAAGCACCAGCAGGTCGGGCACAGGAAAGTGCAGGTGCCGCAGTTAATGCAGGCGAACTGCACCTCCTCCCAGAAGGCTTCCTGAAAGAGCGCCGTCATGGCCTTTTCCCGAAGGGGCTCGGTCCCAAACAGGCGCGGCAGCTTCTTTTCCGCCGCCTTCGCCAGGGACCGGGCTTCCATGAGCACCGCATCGGACGCCGGGGTTCCTTCGGGGGCGTCCGCCACGAGAGCGCGGCCCGCTTCGGTGACGGCTTCCAAAAGATATCCATCGGGCAGTTCCGTCATGAGCACGTCCAAGGCGGCGGCGTCAAAAGGACCGGTCCCCACGGACGTGCAAAAACACGTGGTGCACGGTTCATTGCATCCCAGTCCCACCAAGACGGTGGCCTGACGGCGCCTCTGCCACCACGGGTCCACATACTGGTCGGTGATGAAATTGACGTCCACCAGCTGAAAAGCCTTGGCGTCGCATGGGCGAATGCCCCATACGACCCTTTTGCCCAAAGCCTTGGGGATTTCTTCCAAGATGCCTTCCTTGGAGTCCCCCTTTTTCAGCGAGTAGGAAAACATGGCCTCCGCCGGCGGATGGATGAGCTCCTTGGGGGATAATCGCGTGTTCTGGTAGGAAAGGTCTACCTTATCGGGTCGGTTGAGCAGCCGGAACCGGTAGGCGTCACCTTCCTTGACCGGCGCAAAGACCCGAGCCCCGTCCATGATCCGGCCGACCAACCGCGGGAGTTTTTCTTTCGGCACAAAGATTTTCAGCATGGGTCCATCCTCTGTCGCGTTCGTTCTCGGAGGCTTGGCGCGCCGCCGTCGGCTCACTTAATGAAATCTTGCGGATCGTCCGGTCTGTAGGTATCCAACGGCGGCCGCCCTTCCACCACCACGCCGGCTTCATAGCCGTAGAGTTCCTTCACGTCCTTTTCCAGCTTCTTGGTGAATTGGCGCACGGGAATGCCCATGGGGCAAGCCCGTTCGCACGCGCCGCAGTCGGTGCATCGACCGGCCAGGTGAAAGGCCCGGAGCAGATGAAAGGTGCGGGTGTCGGTCGGATCCAAGGTCTTCCCCACCCACTGGGGCCGCGATTCATCCACGAAGCACGTGGGGCAGTAGCACATGGGACAGGCATTTCGGCAGGCGTAGCAGCGGATACAGGAAGCGATGAGCTCCTCAAAGTACCGCCAGCGCCCTTCCGGGTCCATGGCTTCCACACGGCGCACGTCTTCGTAGCGGTCCACATCCTTTTGTTCCGCCACCGGATCGCCCAGCAGTTCGTCATAGATCACGGGGTTTCGATGCGTGCAGATCCGGCAGTTGTCCTGGAGAAACGCCTGTCGGTCCAACACCTCTTCGAAGCCTTGGCCGGAAACTTTCAACGATGCGCCGTCTTCCGTCACCTGCAGAGGTTCCCGCCCGTGGAGGAAGGCCCAGACCTTGCGACGGTCCACCATGCCGTGGCACGGTGCGCCCAGGATGTAGAGCTGATCCCGCCGCATTTGGTTTTCCTGCAGTTGGAGCACGATGTTTCGGCTGTCACATCCCTTGGCCGTCACGGCCACGCGGTCCTTGCGTTTCACCAGATAATTGGCCAGGTTGACGCCGCAAAAGCCGTTCCATACGAGCTGCTGCACCTGGTCCGCATGCCGGATGCACACGGGTTCGCTCATCATGGGGATCGTCCCCTGCCGAAACCCGATGACGGCATCCACTTTCTTTTCCACCAGGAGTCTTCGAGCCGCCTCTCGAATTTTTTCCGTATATGCGTGCATCTACCCCACCTCAACTTGACAGGTCGCCTGCAGAGGCGCCTCGATATCGTCCCATGTCGGTTTCGTCTTGATGAAGTGCCGGGCCGGCCCGACGGCCCGCACGGCTTCCACCACCTCTCGGGCCGTCTCGGCGAACTTGGACGCCTCCGCCGATGAAATCCACGAAAAATGCAGATGTCCCGGTTCCATGCCCGTGTGTTCCAGAAGGTTTTTGAGCAGGGCGAATTTGCGCCGCGCGTAGTAATTCCCTTCGATGTAATGGCAATCGCCCGGATGACAGCCGGACACCCACACCCCGTCCGCCCCGTGCCGAAAAGCCGCCAGGATGAACTTGGGGTTGATCCGACCGCTGCACGGCACCCGAATGACCCGGATATTGACCGGGTATTGGAGGCGGCTGACGCCCGCCAGGTCGGCCGCGCCGTAGGAGCACCAGTTGCACAGGAAAGCTACGATTCTCGGTTCCCAGGAATTCATCGCGTTCGCTCCCACCGTCTGACGCCTTAGAGGCTGTCGATCATGCTGAAGATCTGGGCATCATCAAACCCTTGGAGTTGGATCGCTCCCGAACGGCACGAGGCCACGCACAAGCCGCACCCCTTGCACAGAGCGGGGTTGATCTCCGCCACGCCGCGCTCGTTGAACCGCGGGGCCGAATAGGGGCAGATGGCCACACAGGTGCCGCAGGCGCTGCACAGGAAGGGATTCGTGCGGGCCACGGTCCCCGGAAAATGGATCCGATCCCGCGCCAAAATGGTGGCCGCTCGAGCCGCCGCCGCCTGTGCCTGGGCGATGCTTTCATCCACGGGCTTCGGATAATGGGCCAAGCCGCACAGGAAGACGCCGTCCGTGGCGAAATCCACGGGCCGCAGTTTGGCGTGGGCTTCGATGAGGAAACCTTCCTCGTTCATGGGGACCTTAAACAGCTGGGCCAGGGCTTCGTCGGCGTTGGGCAGAATGGCCGTGGCCAGGGTGACGAGGTCCGCCCGCAGGATCACCGGACGGCGCAGGATATGATCCGTCACCGTCACGGTCAGGGTGCCGTCGGCCGTGGCCACGACGGGTTTCTCCTCCAGGGAATACCGAATGAACAGGACCCCCGCCCGACGCGCTTCTTGATAAAGCCGTTCCCGTTCGCCGTAGCTTCGGATGTCCCGATACAGGACGTAGACGTCCGCATCGGGGTTGCGCTTCTTGATTTCCAGGGCGCTGTGGATCGTGTGGGTGCAACAGACGCGGCTGCAATAAGGCCGCTGCGGCTCACGGCTCCCCACACATTGAATAAATACGATCGATCGGGCGCGACGGATCGCCGGATCGTCGGTGCGCAGCTTCTCGTCCAGTTCCAGATGGGTCAGCACCCTCGAATCCCGGCCGTAAAGGTACTCATCGGGCTTGTATTCCCGACCGCCGGTAGCGATCACCGCCACGCCGTGTTCCACCGTGACGGGCTCGGCCCCGTTTTGAATGACCGATTTGAAGTTTCCGACAAAACCCTCCACCTGGGCGAGCCGGGCGTTAAGGTGGATGTCGATGTTGGGGTGGCTGGACACCCGGCGGCGCAAGTCCTCCACAAAGGCCTGGATGTCTTCCCCGCGCCAGGTGCTGTTGAGTTTCAACGCCTGGCCGCCCAGTTCCGGGCCGCTTTCCACTAAATCCACCGGATACCCCTGATCGGCCAGGCTCAGCGCCGCCGTCATGCCCGCAACACCGCCCCCGACCACAAGGGCCCGCCGCGTGACGGAGAGTTCAGGCTCCGGAAGCGGCTCCAGGAGTGCCACCTTAGCCACGGCCATGCGCACCAGATCTTTGGCCTTTTCCGTGGCCATGGCGGGATCCATGCCGTGCACCCAGGAATCCTGATTGCGGATGTTGGCCATTTCAAAAAGGTATTTGTTCAAGCCCGCATCGGCCATGGTTTCCTGGAACAACGGTTCATGGGTCCTCGGGGTACAGGCCGCCACCACGATGCGGTTCAGGTTGTGGTCGCGGATGACCTTCTTCATGACCTCCTGGGTATCCTGCGAACACGTGTAGAGATTGTCCGTCACGTATTCCACGTACGGCAAAGTTTTCGCATATTCCGCTACGGCCCGCACATCCACCACGCCGCTGATGTTGATGCCGCAATGGCAGACGAAGACGCCGATCCGAGGCGGTTCGCCGTAGACGTTGCGCTGGGCGGGGATTTCCTTTTCTTGGACCAAGGTGCCCCGCACGGGCCCCAAGAGGCTTCCGGCGGCGGCCGCCGCCGCACTGGCTTCCATGACCGATTGAGGAATGTCTTTCGGTCCCTGGAAAGCCCCGCACACGAAGACGCCGGGCCGCGAACTGGCCACCGGATCGAAGGAGGAGTGCTCGGCGAAGAAATCGTCGTTCAGTTTCACCTGGAGCCGCTCGGCGAGTTTTTTCGCCTCATCGGGCGTCTCCAGCCCCACCGAGAGCACAATCAGATCGAAAACCTCGGACACCACCTGACCGTCTTCGTTCACATAATGGACTTCCACATCGCCGCCGGAACCCGGCACTTCTTCCAAGCTGTGGACGCGCGAGCGGATGAACCGCACCCCGTGTTCCTCCTTGGCCCGGTTGTAGTATTTCTCGAAGTCCTTGCCGTGGGTGCGCATGTCCATAAAGAAGATGGTCGCTTCCAGATCCTTGCCGGCGTGTTCCTTGGCGATCACGGCTTCCTTGATGGCGTACATGCAGCAGACCGCCGAGCAGTAGGCATGATCGCAATGGTGGATGTCCCGGGATCCCACGCATTGGAGCCAGGCGATCTTCTTCGGTTCCTTGTGGTCCGACGGGCGCACCACATGGCCCATGGTGGGCCCGGACGCCGAAAGAAGCCGCTCAAATTCCATGGCCGTCATGACGTTGGCCAAGCGTTTGTACCCATAGGTGTCGTAGACGCCGGGATCGAACGGCTGGAACCCGGGCGCCAGAACCACCGCTCCCACCTGGAGTTCCTGAATCTGCTCCGTGTCGTCATGGACCACGGCGTTGGCCATGCACGCATCCACGCACCGATAGCATTCGGAACACACGCCGCAGTCCAAGCACCGCTGCGCTTCCCGCCGCACCTGTTCCTCGGTGAACCCCAGTTGGACCTCGTTGAAATTCCCGAGACGCTCCTCCGGCTTCAGGCGCGGCATCCGTTCCCGGGGGATTCGGTCGTAGCCTTCCGTCGGGACGTTCTGGACGGCTTCCCAGCGCTTTGCTCGCCCTTCGCGCAGGTCTTCGCCGCGTAAGTAACGATGGATCGAAACGGCGGCCTCTTTTCCCGCGGCAATGGCCTCGATGACCGTCGCCGGACCCGTCACGGCGTCGCCGCCGGCAAAGATGTCCGGGTCGTCTGATTGGAACGTCACCGGATCCACCTTGAGCGTCCGCCAGTCGCTCAAGCTGCACGCACACTCGGGGGTGAGGCACGCCCAATCGGTTTCCTGGCCGATGGCGGCGATCACCGCATCCACCTCGATGAGGAAATTGGATCCCTTGACGGCCACGGGCCGACGTCGCCCGCTGGCGTCGGGTTCCCCCAGCTCCATCTTCACGCATTCGATGGCCTTGACCCGGCCGTTTTCCCCGATGATCCGCACCGGGTTCGTCAAGGTCAGAATCTCGATGCCTTCCTCATGACATTCTTCGATTTCTTCCTCATTGGCCGGCATTTCCGCACGGCTTCGCCGATAGACGATAAACGGCTTCTTGGATCCGGTCCTTAGGGCCGTGCGTACGCAGTCCATGGCCACGTTGCCGCCCCCCACGACAGCCACACGGTCGCCGAGGAAGATCCGGTTCCCCAGGTTCACTTCCCGCAGGAACTGCACCCCGGGGTAAACCCCCTGGAGATCCTCGCCTTCAATCCCCAGCTTCTTGCACTCATGCGCGCCGATGCCGATAAAGAAGGCTTTGTATCCCTGTTCCCGGAGCTGTCCGATGGTGAAATCCTTGCCGATTTCCACCCCGGTTTTGAATTCCACGCCCAGGTCGCGGATCACCTGGATTTCCGCCTCGATGATGTCCCTGGGGAGCCGATACGAGGGGATGCCCACGGTGAGCATACCGCCCAAAACGGGGAGCTTTTCGAACACCGTGACCCGATAGCCTTCCACGGCAAGATAATAGGCGCACGTCAACCCCGCCGGCCCCGACCCGATGACGGCCACTTTTTCATCGCGCTTTTCTTTGATTTCGGGAACATAACGGGTTTCGGCCTTCAGGTCCAAATCGGCGATGTAGCGCTTGATGAAGTCGATGGCCACGGGCTCATCCACTTTCCCGCGCATACAGGCCGATTCGCACGGATGATGACACACCCGGCCGCAGATGGCCGGAAGCGGATTGTCCTTCTTGATGAGTTCCAAGGCTTCGCGGTAACGGCCTTGCGCCGCCAAAGCCACATAGCCTTGAACGGAAATATGGGCGGGACAGGTGGCCTTACAAGGGGATGTTCCCCGCTTTTCGATGGCAAAAGCCCCGGGGACGGCCTGAGCATAGCGCCGATAGGCCGCCCGCCGCTCACTCAGACCCATGTCATATTCGTTTTTTAACGCCACGGGACACACCCGGGCGCATTCCCCGCAGCCCGTGCACTTGTCCAGATCGATGAATCGGGGCTTTCGGCGCACCTTCACCCGAAAGTTGCCGGGTTCCCCGTTAACCTCTTCCACTTCGCTCAACGTCAAGAGTTCGATATTAAGATGCCGGCCGACCTCGACCAGTTTGGGCGAGATAATTCACATGGCGCAGTCGTTGGTGGGAAACGTCTTGTCCAGCTGCGCCATCACCCCTCCGATGGACGGCTCCTTTTCCACCAAGTACACATAGTAGCCCATCTCCGCCAAGTCCAAGGCCGATTGCATGCCCGCAATGCCGCCGCCGACCACCAAGACCGAATCCGACCATTGGAGTGCCGCTGCCGCTCGAGTTCCATGGTCTCTCTCCCTATCCGCTGAAGATTCCAAAGGAAACACCGCTCGGGATCGGCCGCGGCCTCGACCCCGCCGCCCGGGCGCCGGTCCAAAAAAGCGACAACCTGACGGGCAAGTGTCTTGCACGGCCGAATACCCTCGGGGTTATAAAGCACCCTTTCTCATGGAGTCAAGCCGATGTGGCTGGAGCGCCGGAAAGCGGCGTCGGGGCCGCCCGCCGGCACTTTCTCAAGCTTTTCGGGACGACGGAAAGGTGTTGGAATGTTGAGAGAAAAGCACCTCGCGGATCTTCCACAAGAGCGCGTCCGCCGTAAAAGGCTTGTGGATGAAATGGGTTTCTTCGGTTCCTACGCCCCGGTGGATGAGGATGTCGGCCGTGTAGCCGGACATGAAAAGGCACGGCACCTGGGGATGCGTTTTCTTGACTCGATCCCACACTTCCCGCCCGCTCATGGCGGGCATGACCACATCGGTGATCACCAGATGGATTGGCCCTGGATGCGCCTCGGCCCATCGGACGGCCTCTTCGGGGTGTTGGAAGCTCACCACCCGAAACCCGCTGCCTTCCAGGATGGATTGGGCCAGATCCAGGATGGTGGGTTCGTCTTCCACAAGGAGAATGGTCTCCCCGGCGCCCTGGAACTCCTCTTGTTCGGCAGCTCCGGATTCCCGAGCCCGTTCGTCCGACTCCACGAAATGTCTGGGGAAAAAGAGGTCGAACCGGGAGCCTCGACCGGGGGTGCTCGTCACGTCGATCCATCCGCGATTTTGTTTCACGATGCCGTACACCGTGGAAAGCCCCAATCCCGTCCCCTTGCCCACTTCTTTGGTGGTAAAAAAGGGCTCGAAAATCCGGGCCAGGGTTTCCCCGTCCATGCCGCATCCCGTATCCAACACGGAAAGGCGAACATAGTCTCCTTTGGGGATAAAAACGGGACCGGCTTTTCGCCGTCCATCCATGATCACGTTTTCCGTTTCGATGGTGATTTTTCCCGACCCCTCGATGGCATCCCGTGCGTTGATGACCAAATTGGCCACCATTTGATCCGTCTGGGAAGGATCCAAAAGCACCGGCCATAGGTCGTCGCCCGGGTGGAGTTCCAAGACAATCTCTTCGCCGATAAGCCTTTGGAGCATGCGATGGGTTTCCTCGAGGTGGGCGTTCAAGTTGAGCGCCACCGGGCGAATGACTTCCTTGCGGGCGAAGGTGAGCAGCTGGCGGACCACGCCTGCGGAGCGCTGCGCCGCCTTATGAATTTCATTGATCATCCGATGGAGCCGGTCTTTGGAATTCACAAAACCCAAAGCCACCTCGGCGTAGCCCATGATGATCTGCAAGGCGTTGTTGAAATCGTGGGCCACTCCGCCAGCCAAACGTCCCACGGACTCCAACTTTTGGGCCCGAGCGAGCTGATCTTCCAGCTGCCTCTTGGCCGTGATGTCCTCCTTCAGGCCTACATAGTGGCTGATGCGACCGGAATCGTCCACGATGGGGCAAATGACCGCCTCCTCCCAGTATAGGCTCCCGTCTTTTTTGCGATTGCAAAAGACCCCCTTCCAGACCTCACCCCGCGTGATCGTTCTCCAGAGCGCATCATAAGTCTCTCGAGGTGTTATGCCCGATTGGAGGATGCGGGGATTTTCCCCGATCACTTCTCGAATGTCATATCCGGTGAGCTCACAAAATCGGGGGTTCACATATTCGATCTTGCCCGTAGGGTCGGTGATCACCACGCTCAACGGGCTCTGCTCCACGACCCGCGTGAGGAGCCGAAGCCGCGTCTCCATGGTTTTCTGCGCGGTGATGTCCACTTCGACACCGATGACCCGCAGAGGCTTCCCCGAATCATCTCGGGCGATAACCTTGCCGCGGTCCCAAATCCACATCCACGACCCGTCCTGTGTCTGGATGCGGTACGTCGCTTCGAAATGAGGGGTGCGCCCTTGCAAATGATCACGAAGTCGGCCGAGAACCCGCCGGCGGTCTTCGGGATGCACGGTCTCACGCCAGGCCTCCGGGTCCTCCCACGGCTCCTCCCGGCGCAACCCCCGTCGGACGGCCCACAGCACATCCCGGACCACGCGCCGCTCCGCCACATGCCAGTCCCAGGAACTCATGGACGCCGCTTCGAGCGTTAATTGGTATTTCTCCAAAGTTTCGTGGAGCACCGCGAGTGTGCGCCGTTCCTCGGTCTGATCTCTGAAAACCAGGACGCACCCGACGTTTCGCCCGTGAGCATCCCGAATGGGCGCGGCGCTGTCGGCGATAGGACATTCCGTGCCGTCGCGTGAGATGAGCACCGTCTCGTTGGCGAGGCCGACGGTGATGCCCCGGTGCAGGACCAGATCCACCGGGTTGTCCACGGGGCAGCGCGTCTTCTCGTTGACGATTCGGAAAACGTCTCCGATCGGCCGACCCCGGGCGTCGTCCTGGGACCAACCCGTCAGTTTCTCCGCCAAAGGATTCATGTGCTGGACCCGCCCCTGGACGTCCGTTGTGATGACCCCTTCGGCCATGCTGGAAAAGGTGG
>VSSL01000126.1_pt1 | contig 19330 bp, 11 predicted proteins | sample 4557531 | NCBI WGS metagenome assembly VSSL01 (sample SAMN10986726, study PRJNA523729) | hot springs metagenome | isolation source: hot springs | place: India:Timba, Gujarat | collected 2018-05-31 | reverse complement strand
TTTTTGAAAATGAGGAGATCAGACTGCTGCTTGCCGCCTATGCAATAATTTTCGGCTTTGTGAAAGAATTTAAAGACGACTACCCGCACCGGGAACACCTGGAAAATTCATTGAAAGTTCTCGCCAATGCAGCTGCCCGGCACCAGTCCCTGAAAGATTATCTCAAAAGAAGGCGGCGCGAGATTGAAAATCTGCAGACCGGCTCACTTGACCTGACAGTCCTGGACTATCTTTACGGACTGCTTGCCCATGAACCGTTTTCATCATATCTGAATGATGAAAACGCCGCCTATAATCTTGCCATTTTCTCAAGACTGATTTCAATTTTTCAGGACTATTACAACATTTCCCTGGTCACGGCCAGAAACAAGGAGCACATAAAATCACACCTCTTCCGCAGCTTCTTTAATTTCCTTCTGGATTCCGGCATTGACGAGTATGAAGATCCGGACAATCCGATCCCGAAAGGCCATGTCCAGATTATGACCATTCACCAGGCCAAGGGACTGGAATTTCCGGTTGTGATCGTCGATTCGCTGCACAAGCGATTCTTCATTCAGAAACAGGTTGACCGTGACCTGCTGCCATTTTCAAAAAGGGGAACCTACGAAACCGAAGACCAGATGACCCAATTTGACCGGCTGCGACATTACTATGTCGCCTTTTCCCGGGCGCAGAAAATACTGGTCCTGTCAACCCATGAACGCCCGAAGGAATGGTTTGACCCGATCTGGGAAGGGCTGGATCAGTATCCCCACATTGAAAGTGAAACCCTGGCAGCCCAGCGCTTTTCCTCCCGACCGCAGTTCATCCCGAAAAAGAGCTATTCCCTCACCAGTGTCAATATCTACGAAACCTGCCCCCTGCAGTATCTTTTCTATCATGACTATCAGTTTCAACCCTCCCGGGCGGGCCAGGTTCTCTTCGGCGCACTGGTGCACCAAACCATTGAGGATATTCACCGGGCGGTTCTGGAGGGACAGAAAAAAATCTCCCGTGACCAGATTGAAAAATGGCTGGAGGACAACTATCAGGCACTGCTGCTTACCGGGCTGCGTCCGATCAACCGAGCCGGAAAAGAGTTCGCATTGAGGCAGGTGCAAAACTACTATGACCAGAACCGCGATCTGCTTTCCCGAATCAGGGAAACCGAAGTGGAGGTGTCGGTAGAGAAGGAGGACTACATAATCAGCGGCAAGATCGATCTCCTCCTGGGTGAGGAGGGCAAACTGGAACTTCTCGACTTCAAGACCCAGATCAGGCCGGCACCCGGCCACCCTATCATTGAGCGATACCGGCACCAGCTCTGCCTCTACGCCCATATCATCCGCGAAAGATACAACCGGGAGGTGGAGAAGATGTATATTTACTGGACCGGTGAGCCGGAAAGAGTTGATGCCCTCCAGGAGTTAAAATACTGCGAAGCGGATGTTGAGGAGGCGGGCCGGCATTTTGACCAGGTAGTGCAGAGAATAAGGGCCAAAAACTTTAAGGTTGAGCAGCAGCCGGATCCGGAAAAGGTCTGCAAGGAGTGCGACTTCCGGTTTTACTGCTCACAGAACGGCATCATAAGATTTAAACCCCGGGAATGGGAGGAACGTTAAAATGGCCAGAATAGAAATCAACCGAACAGAACTTGTCTGGCTCGGCAAATACGACGAAGATGGCAACCGCCGGCCGGTGGAAAGACCCGGCCCCTACCCCTTCCAGATTGTGGAGGTAATAAATAAGCCGAGAACCGGCCGGGAAAAACCGCAGGGAACCCTCCTTGACTACTGGAAAGGTGAAGAAGGGGATACATTTGAACAGGGCTGGCGCAACAAACTCATCTGGGGCGATAACAAGCTGGTGATGTCCTCACTGCTGGAGAAATTTGCCGGGAAGATAAATCTTATCTACATTGACCCGCCGTTTGCCACCGGCGCCGACTTCAAGTTCAAAATCCAGATTGGCGAAGAGGCGGAAGAGGTCGCAAAGGAACACTCCGTTATTGAAGAAAAGGCATACCGTGACACCTGGGGAAAAGGGCTGGACTCCTATCTTCAGATGATGTATGAACGGCTGGTTCTGATGCGGGAACTTCTGGCAGAAAACGGGTCTATCTATGTCCATCTGGACTGGCATGTGGGGCATTATGTGAAGGTGATGATGGATGAAATTTTCGGGTATGAGAATTTCCAGCGAGAAATTATATGGGCGTTGGAAACAGCATCGGGGTACAAATCTTTAACCGATAATTGGATTAGACAGCATGACGTTATATTATTTTATACTAAGACTAGCAATTTAATCTTTAATAAAATCTTTTTACCACACAAGCCAGAATATATTGCCAGATTTGATAAAATTGATGAGAATGGAAGAAGGTATCGCGATGACAGACAAAATAGGAGAAGACAGTATTTGGATGAGACCCCCGGGACGCCTGTAGGAGACGTCTGGAATGACATTATGCCTTTCCAGCAGGCATCAACTTCGGCAGAATATCTTCGGTTTTCCACTCAAAAACCCGAACTTCTCTTAACACGCATCATTCTTGCCTCCTCCAACCCCGGTGACCTTGTGGCCGACTTCTTCTGCGGTTCGGGTACAACCCTGGCGGTTGCGGAAAAACTGGGCAGGCGCTGGATCGGCTGCGACCTCTCCCGCTATGCCATCCACATTACAAGAAAACGCCTTCTGGAAATTGAAAACTCCAGGGATCTGGAAAATGAGGGCAAGAAGTATGGCAAGAAGGCACGGCCTTTTGAAATCCTGAACCTGGGTAAATATGAACGCCAGCTCTGGCAGGTAAAGACTTTTTCCGGCAAGGACGAGAAGCAGGCGCTCTATGAATACCTGACCTTCATCCTGAAGCTTTACGGTGCCGAGCCGATTTCCGGCTTTACCCACCTCCACGGCAGGAAATCAAACGCCCTGATTTATGTCGGTGCGGTTGACTCCCCGGTCACAATTCAGGAGTGCATTGACGCAATCAGAGAATGCAAGTCCCAGGGGCAGCGCGAACTCCACATCCTCGGCTGGGAATGGGAAATGGGCCTGAACGATGCCATTCAGGAGATTGCCCGGAAAGAAGGGGTAAAACTGAAGCTCAGAATCATTCCCATGGATGTTCTGGACACGGAGGCGGTTCGCCGTGGTGATATCCAGTTCTTTGAACTCGCCCATTTCAAGGCTGACATAAAAATTACCGGAAAGCAGGTGACGGTTGAACTGAAAGACTTCGTAATTCCCCATACCGATCTGATTCCGGAGGAGGTCAGAGACAAAATCAGGAAATGGAGCGACTGGATTGACTACTGGGCGGTGGACTTTGATTTCAAAAACGACACCTTTCATAACGGCTGGACATCCTACCGGACCAGAAAGGACCGGAGCCTGAACCTGAAGGCAACCCACTCCTACGAAAAGGCGGGCCGCTACCGGATCTATGTGAAGGTCATTGACATCTTTGGCATTGACACCTCGCAGATCTATGAAGTGGAGGTAAAATAAATGGCACAGCCGCCGAGAACCTGGATTCAGTATGATAAAACCCTGCCTTATATCGAAGACCGGGATCCGTCCAGCAAACCTGCCTCCCATCTTGTCAACGACGGAGAAAACTCCTACAAGGTGGTGGAAGGCCGCAGACCCAGCAGGATGCTGCTGGTTAATAAGTTAAGGTCCGAAGTTGACCGATGGCGCGACGAGGACTATCCGGGCATAACCGAAACCACCCGGGAACTGCTCTATTTCTGGTTTTTCAACGACCACATGATCAATGGCGAACTGTTCCGCTACTGGTTCTGCCAGCGGGAGGCGGTGGAAACCCTGATCTACCTTTTTGAAGTAAGAAAGTTTGACGACCTTGAACCGGTAATCAGAAATTACGCCGAAAATTTCAGAAAGGACCTGTTTCAGAATGCGGTTGAATTTGCCGAAGACCTGCAGGGCAGGAGAAAAATCATCCGCTACTTTCCGGAACTGCAGCAGCAGGGCGAGCAGGATCTGCCGGAAAAGGGATTATTGAGATACGCCTTCAAGATGGCAACCGGCACGGGCAAGACTTATGCGATGGCTCTGATCATCGTCTGGTCCTATTTCAACCGGCTGAGGGAAAAGGACAAAAGGTATCCCGATAATTTCCTGATTATTGCGCCCAATGTTATTGTCTATGAAAGGCTGGCCAAGGATTTTGTCGACAGCAGAATATTTTATAACCTGCCGCTGATCCCTCCTGCCTGGCGGCCGAACTGGCAAATCAGGGTTACACTGCGGGAGGATGACTCACCTCTGAACCCGTCCGGCAATCTGATCGTAAACAACATCCAGCAGTTGTATGAGTCAAGAAGTGCTGACTTTTCTCCGGAAAACATCCTTGAGGAAATTCTCGGAGAAGCTCCCCAGAAGGATCTGACAAAGTCCTCCGAAACCCTGACCGATAGAATAAAGAAACTCAGCAGCCTGATGGTAATTAACGATGAGGCCCATCATGTTCACGATGAGGAGCTGAAATGGCATCAGACCCTGATGAGTATCCACAATTCGCTCCCAGGCGGAGTAAACCTCTGGCTTGATTTCTCCGCCACACCGAAAACCCAGACCGGAACCTATTACCCCTGGATAATCGTTGACTATCCACTTGCTCAGGCGGTTGAAGACCGGATCGTCAAGGTACCTCTGATTGTTCACCGGGTAGACCGGAAGGACCCGGAAGACATAACCAGGGACAATGTCATTCAGAAATACGGGGACTGGATCAGTGCGGCGCTGGAACGATGGCGTGAACATTATAAAACTTACTCGGCTGTCGGCAAAAAACCCGTGCTCTTTATCATGGCGGAAAGAAACGATTATGCCGATCAAATTGCCATGGCGATAAGAAAAAGGAAGGACCTGGGATTCCGCTCTCCCGATAAGGAGGTGATTGTCATCCATGTTAAATCCCGGGAGGGGGCAGCGGCAGAAACCGAGATCAAGATTTCAGAAAAAGATCTGCCGGTTTTAAGGCAGCTGGTGCGCCAGGTTGACGAACCGGATAATGAGGTGAAGATAATCGTCAGCAATCTGATGCTGCGGGAAGGCTGGGATGTCCAGAATGTCACCATCGTCCTGGGGCTGCGACCGTTCACCTCCAAGGCGGAGATTCTGCCCGAACAGGCAATCGGCCGGGGCTTGAGACTGATGCGGGGTGTCAGTCCTGATCACACCCAGACGCTTGAGGTAATCGGCACGCAGGCTTTTGAGGCGTTTGTCCGGGAACTGGAGAAGGAGGGGGTCGGAATCAACACGGTAAAGACCCCGCCACCACTGCCGATAATCATTTCGCCCGAGAGATCAAGGCTGGAGTACGACATAGCAATTCCCCAGACTGAACCGAGTCTGGTAAGAAACTACAAAAAGCTTGAAGAACTGGATCCCCTGAAAATTCCCCCGGTTTATAGTTCGGACAAGCTTGATGAAACAAAAAAGATCCTGTTAAAAATGGAGTTTCCCTTTACCGGCACCGAGGTTCATAAGGCGGTCATTGTCCCAGAGATCTACCCTTCAGGCAGGGAGCTCGTGGCCTACATTACAAAAGAGGTCCGCAAAAGGGCGCGGATTACCTGCGACTTTAATATTCTTTATCCAATAATAGAGCGTTACATACTTCAAAGATGCTTCGAAACGGAAATCGCCGATATCGAAAATGACAAATTGCGAAAACACCTGAACGATATTTCCGTTCAGGAGGCAATAATTGATACTCTGGCAAAAGAGCTGGGGATGATCTCAGTTGAAACTCGAAAGACGGCAACAGGAATAACCCTTAAAAAACTCTCGGGCTCCCCAGATTTCACCTGGAGGAGAAAACATGTCCGATGCAAAAAAACTGTATTCAACTTCGTCGCTGTCTACAACAACTATGAAGAGGAATTTGCAAAATTTCTTGACCGCTGCCCCGACATCAGCCGCTTTGCCGCCCTCGCAAATTTGTTTTCGGTTGACTATCTGAGTTCCCGGGGAGCGATCAGACTTTACTTTCCCGACTTTGTAGCCGTTCAAACCGGCAATGGAAAAGAAATTCACTGGATCATCGAAACACGGGGCCGGGAGTATGAGGATGCCGAACAGAAGGACAAAGCGATAAAAACCTGGTGTGAAAAAATCAGCACTCTGACCGGATGCGATTGGAAATTTATAAAGATCTATCAGAGTGAATTTGAAGAGTTTAAAAGGGGGTGTGAGAGCAATCTACCGAAATTTTCTGATCTTGTAAGACGGATAATTCCTTAACCTTTACCTTCTTTTAAAACTTCAACTTGCTTTATTCGGAAAAGCTGAACTACCCACCCCCGCTTCGCCGGCAAAGGTGGCGCGGAGCTGTTTTCTGCCGGGAAAACGGCCGCACCGGAGAAGGGGACGAAGCAGTCTAAATATTTGAGTATGAACATTGATAAGTTTACCGAAAAGGCGCAGGGTGCGCTGTTTGAGGCGCAGTCGCTGGCACAGCGGCTGGGCCATCAGGAGCTGGATGCGGAGCATATCCTTCTGGCACTGGTGACCCAGGATGAGGGGCTGGTGCCCCAGATTCTGGAGAAGCTCGGCGCCAGGCCCGAGCACATCCGCCAGCACACCGAGACCGCCTTGCGCGACCGGCCCAGGGTTTCAGGCGGTGGTCAGGTTTATCTCTCCTCCCGGGCTCAGCAGGTGCTTGCCACCGCCGAGGAGGAGGCGCGGCGGTTCAAGGACGATTTCATCTCCACCGAGCATCTCCTGCTCGGGCTTTTGGCTTTGCGTGACGGTGCGGTTGCCCGGATCTTTCAGACCTTCGGGATCGAGAAGAACCGGGTGCTTTCGGTGCTGCGCGAGCTGCGCGGGACCCAGCGGGTGACCGATCCCGGTGCTGAGGACCGGTATCAGCCCCTGGAGAAGTTCGGCCGGGATCTGACCCGGCTTGCCCGGGAGGGGAAGCTTGACCCGGTGATCGGCAGAGATGATGAGATCCGGCGGGTGATGCAGGTCCTTTCCCGGCGCACCAAGAACAATCCGGTTCTGATCGGCGAGGCCGGGGTCGGCAAGACCGCCATCGTTGAGGGGCTGGCACAGCGGATTGTCAAGGGTGATGTGCCCGAGAGTCTGAAGGACCGGCGGCTGATCGCCCTGGACCTGGGCGCACTGATCGCCGGCACCAAGTACCGGGGTGAGTTTGAGAGCCGGCTCAAGGCGGTCCTGAAGGAGGTTGCCGCCTCGGACGGCAGAATCATCCTCTTCATTGACGAACTCCATCTGATTGTCGGTGCCGGCAAGGCGGAAGGGGCGATTGATGCCGGCAATCTCCTGAAGCCGATGCTGGCACGGGGTGAACTGCGCTGTATCGGCGCAACCACCCTGGATGAGTACCGGGAGTACATTGAGAAGGACAAGGCGCTGGAGCGCCGGTTCCAGCCGGTCTATGTTGACCAGCCGAGCGTTGAGGAGACGATCTCAATTCTGCGCGGACTCAAGGAGCGGTATGAGGTGCACCACGGGGTGCGGATTGCGGACTCGGCGCTCGTGGCTGCCGCGGTGCTTTCCAACCGCTACATCTCGGACCGGTATCTGCCGGACAAGGCGATTGACCTGGTGGATGAGGCGGCGGCAAAGCTGAAGATGGAGATCACCTCCAAGCCGGTGGAGCTGGATGACCTGGACCGGAAAATCCTCCAGCTCGAGATGGAGAAGCTCTCGCTGAAGCGGGAGGTGGATGAAGCCTCCCAGCAGCGGCTTGCGGAGATTGAAAAGGAGATCGCCAGTCTCAAAGAGGAGCAGGCACGGCTGACCGCCCAGTGGGAATCGGAGCGTCAGGTGGTGGAGAAGCGCCGCCAGCTCAAGGAGGAGATTGAGCGGGTCCAGCATGAGATTGAGACCGCCAAGCGGAAGTATGACCTGAACCGGGCGGCGGAGCTGGAGTACGGGAAACTGCTCCAGCTGAAAAAGGAGCTTGCCGAACTGGACAAGCAGGGCAGAAATCACCGGCTTCTGCGCGAGGAGGTCACCGAGGAGGACATCGCCGAGGTGGTGTCGAAGTGGACCGGGATTCCGGTAAAGAACCTGCTGGAGTCGGAGCGGGAGAAGCTTTTGCGCCTGGAGGATGAGATTCACAAACGGGTGGTGAACCAGAACCGGGCGGTGGAGGCGGTTGCCAATGCGATCCGGCGTGCCCGTGCCGGCATTGCCGAGCGCAAAAAGCCGATCGGCTCCTTCATCTTTCTCGGACCGACCGGTGTCGGCAAGACCGAGCTGGCACGGACGCTGGCACAGGTACTGTTTGACAGTGAGGAGGCGATGGTCCGCCTGGACATGTCCGAGTATATGGAGAAGCACACCGTCTCCCGGCTGATCGGCGCACCGCCGGGCTATGTCGGTTATGAGGAGGGCGGACAGCTCACCGAAGCGGTCCGGCGCCGGCCTTACCGGGTGATTCTGCTCGATGAGATTGAGAAGGCGCATCCGGATGTGTTCAATATCCTGCTCCAGATTCTTGATGACGGCAGACTGACCGACGGCCATGGCCGGGTCGTGGACTTCCGGAATACGGTGGTAATCATGACCTCCAACCTCGGCACCGAAATGGCGCGGGCGGGCCGGTTTGACCAGGATGAACTTTTGAGCCTGCTGCGCCGGCACTTCCGGCCCGAGTTCCTCAACCGGGTTGATGAGATCATCATCTTTGAACCGCTGAGCCGGGAGCACATCCGCCAGATCGTTGACCTCCAGCTCGCAAGGCTGAAAAATCAGTTGACAGAACAGGGAATTGAGGTTATAATTAATCCGGGCGTCGAGGATTTGCTCGCACGGGAAGGCTATGACCCGGAATTTGGGGCAAGGCCGTTGAAACGGGTAATCCAGAAACGCATTGAGAATCAGCTCGCAAGGCTGATTCTCGAGAAGAGACCGGAAAAAATTACAATCGGGGTGGAAAACGATGAGCTGATGCTCATTCCGGAATAATTTACAATCTGGAGTTTTGTCGGGAGCAGGTATCCCTCCTTCCCAACCCACCAAAATACCCCCTTGTTTCCCTGCTCCCGACACCATTTTTTATCGGGAAAAAATTGAACTGCTCCGGGAAAAGTTTTAAGGGTTAGAGATCAGCAGAAGGTTACTTTGCCGGCTCGGGCTCAACCTTGGCAAGATAGGCGAGCGCTGCCTGACGGGCAATCCGCCGGACCCGGGCGATGTAGTTCTGGCGCTCGGTGACGCTGATCGCACCCCGGGCTTCAAGCATGTTGAAGAAGTGGGAGCACTTGATCACACAGTCATAACCGGGATAGACCAGCCCCAGCTTCAGCAGCCGCTGTGCCTCCTGCTCATACCGGTCAAACAGATACCGGTGCAGCTCGACATCCGCCTCCTCAAAGTTGTAGCGGGAGAACTCCTCCTCATTCTGCCGGTAGACATCGCCCCAGGTCAGGCTCTCATTCCAGCGGACATCAAAGATGGAGTTGACATTCTGGATGAACATCGCAATCCGCTCCAGCCCGTAGGTCAGCTCGACCGGAATCACCTTCAGGTCAATTGAACCGCACTGCTGGAAATAGGTGAACTGGGTGATCTCAATTCCGTTCAGCTCCACCTGCCAGCCCAGACCCCAGGCACCGAGCGTCGGCGACTCCCAGTCATCCTCGGTGAACCGGATGTCATTCTTCTTCAGGTCAATGCCGATCGCCGCCAGGCTCTTCAGATACCGGTCCTGGACATCGGCGGGCGCGGGCTTCAGAATCACCTGCAGCTGCCAGAACTGCTGGACCCGGAGCGGATTCTGAGCATACCTGCCATCCCGGGGCCTTTTGGACGGCTCACAGTAGACCACATTCCAGGGCTTGGAGTCCAGGACCCGGAGAAAGGTTGCGGGATTGAAGGTGCCGGCGCCAACCTCGGAGTTGTAGGGCGAAAGCACCGCACAGCCCTGGTCCGCCCAGTATTCCTGAAGTCTGAGGATCAGCTGCTGAAAGGTGAGCGGTTCTGCCGGCATAATGAGATCAGAGCCCGAGCTGACCGGCGATGCACCGCATCGCCCCGAGACAGATGGTGATGAACTCCTCAAGGGAGAGACCCAGTTCGGAGCAGCGCTGGATCTGCTCCCGGTTCGCACCCGCAGCAAACCGCTTATCCTTGAACCGGCGCAGGACAAATTCGGTGTCCACATTCGCCAGCTGCTTGGTCGGGTGCATCAGCGCTGCCGCAACAATCAGACCGGTTACCGGATCGGTGGCGACGATCGCCTTGTCCAGGAGTGAAACCGGCTCCACATTGCCCGAGTGCGCCTTGACCGCCTGCACCACCTCGGGATCAACATTGTGACCCGCAAGAATCTGGGCGGCGACCAGGGCATGAGTTGCCGGATCATCCTTGGTCTGCTCATAATCCAGGTCATGGACCAGACCGGCAAGCCCCCACTTCTCCTCATCCTGACCCAGCCGCCGTGCCAGCGCCCGCAGACAGGCTTCGGTGGCGAGCATGTGCTTGATCAGGTTCTGGTTCTTCACTGAACTGTTAATCAGCTTCCAGGCCGTTTCCCGGTCCAAATTTGCCTCCAGTTTGCTTCAGTCAATTATATTGTGCGCCGGTCAGCAGTCAAACAAACCTTGTTAAACCTATTTGACAATCAGGGGTAAATTTATTATCATTAAACATCGGGCCCGTAGTGTAGCCTGGTTAACACGTCGCCCTGTCACGGCGAAGATCGCCAGTTCAAATCTGGTCGGGCCCGTTGCTGAAAATCTATTCTCTCCTTCTCGGCTTGGGCATCGTCTGGGCAACTGAGCCGAAACCTGAATATCAGCTCCACCTGAAAACCCAGCAGGTAAGTAACGCACTGGTCAACGGTGATACCCGTGCCATTTACGAGCTGTTTGTGCCCGCATTCCGCCGGGACATACCATTTTCCCGATTTGATTCTGCGGTCCGTGCCTGGTATCAGAACCGGCGCATCAGCCGGATCCAGCCCCAGGTGGTTGATACCCGGGGCCGGGGTGCCCATGTCTCCACCTATCTGCTCTTCACCGGTGAAAAGAATTATGACTACATTTATCAGAACTGGCTGTTTACCGATTCCGGCTGGCAGCTCGCCTGGGTTTCCAACATCCTGGATCAGACATTTCAGTTCGGCAACCGGGACACCGCTGCGCTGCGCCAGCTGGCACTGGCTGCGCTGGAGCAGGCGCTCGGCTATGAGAGCCTGAAGAAAATCCGCGCCCAGCGCCTGAATCTGCCGGATACAATATTTATCCTGCAGTCTTTCTTTGCTCCGGAATCACTCTCCTTCCTCCGCTCCCGGCCGGTCCGCTGGCTGAGCGCCGAGCTTGACCCCCGAACCCGCCTGCCCCGCACCATCCCCTACTTTCTCCAGCTGGGTCAGCTGCGGATCTTCGGCACGCTCGCACTGGCGGTGGTGGACTTCTATCCGGTTTCCCCTGCCGGCAGATCGGCACTCCGGCGCTACCGGAGCCTGGAGCTCTATCTCCGGCAGGATGCAGGAAACTGGGTTTTTGACTCCTTCGGCAAGATATGGTAAGGCGGGTCTGGCTCCTTGCTGCCGGACTGCTGCTTGCCGGTTGCCCGCAACCGGACATAACCCCACCCCGTATCCGGATTGTCTTTCCGCAGGAAGACGACACGCTCGCCGGTGCTGATACCGTTCTGGTCGTGGCAGAGGATAACCAGCAGGTCCGGCTGGTACAGCTGATGATTGATGATTCGCTTTTCGCTGCCGATTCACTGAGCAGAGACACCCTGTTTGAATTTGTGTTTGACGGCGGCAGTTATCCGGCAGGAACAGTGCATACGCTGCTGGCGATCGCCTATGACCGTGCCGGTAACTGCGACAGCTCTCCTCCGGTCGAGTTCCTCAGCTTTCCTCTGCCCGGCAGCTATCATTCCGGAACGATCACCAGTGATGAGCTGTGGCGGGCTGATGCCAGCCCCCATTATGTGCTGGGAACCTTGCGGGTTGAGGCAAAGCTCACAATTGAGGCCGGTGCCGAAATCCGGCTCGGTCCTGGCGCCACGATTACGGTTGGCTCTTTCGCCCCGGCCGGACTGCGGGCAGAAGGCACCTCTTCCCGGCCGGTCCGGTTCACCGCCAGCGACAGTCTGAATTGCTGGAACCGGATTGAGTTCAACCCTCATGCCGAAGCGGGCAGCTGTATTCTGAATAACTGCATATTTGAGTTCGGCGGCAGTAACGATGCATTGCTCGTAGCCAACAGCAGCCGGATCAGCATTGAAAACAGTATCTTTCGCCGCAGTGCCGGCAATGGAATCGTTGTTTCCGGAACCGGGTTCAGCAGCTTCCGGAATAATACGGTGACCGGCTGTGATGGTGCACCGCTGGTGCTCAGCCCGCAGGCAGCAGGCACGCTCGGCACCGGCAACCGCTTTACCGGTAACCGGCTGGACCGGATAACCATCACACCGGGCGCAATCGAGCGCACCATTAACCTGCCCAATCCTGATGTCCCGTATCTTGTCACCGGCACCATCACCATCGCCGGCGACTCGGCACCGGTGGTTTTCATCAGTCCGGGCTGCTCTCTGCTCTTTACCGATTCTGCCCGGCTCCGGATCGGGGTCGGCAGAGCCGGCGGTCTGGTGGCAGACGGCAGCAGCGGGGAAATCGTCTTTGCCGGAATTGACCGCAATTTCTGGTCCGGAATTGAGTTCTGGAACTGGAGCATAGCCGGGCAGTGCCGGTTCAAGGACTGCCGGATTGAAAATGCGGGCGGAAATGGTGTTGCCGCGCTCGTCTGCTATGCACCGGTCACCCTCCTCGGAACCGAACTGCTGGCGAGCGCCAGCGCCGGAATCTACTGCATTGGCACCGGATTTGAGCAGTTTGAGAACAATACCATCAGCAGCTGTGCCTCATTTCCAGTCCATATTGAAGCCCAGTTTGTCAGCACCATGGGTGCGGGCAACCGGCTGAACGGGAATGGCAGAAACTATATTGAGGTTGTCGGAGGTGTCATTACTCAGGATGCGGTCTGGCACAATCACCAGACGCCATACCGGCTGACCGGCAGTGTTGATGTCGGCTCTCCACTGGCACCCACGCTTTTTCTCAACCCCGGCGTGGAACTGCAGTTTACCCGCAACTGCGGACTGCGGATTGGGGAACTGGGTCCGGGCAGGCTGGTGGCGATCGGGGTGCCGGATTCAATCCGGTTTACCGGTGATACGACGGTACCCGGCTCCTGGCGGGCGCTGGAGTTTGCACCTTATACCGGTTCCGGGACTGTCATTGACCACTGTCAGCTGTTTTTCGGCGGGGGTGGAGGCGCAACTGCCGAAGTGGTGGTGCGCACCTCAAACCCGGCGATCAGAAATAACGAGATCGCCTGGTCCGGAAAATACTGCATCGCCCTGTTCAACAGTCCCCTTGATCCGGAACTGCTGCGCCAGCAGAACTGGCTTCACGACTGGGCAGAAGGTTATGACGACATCTATGACGAGGGACCCTGATCAGAGTTCGCCGATCAGCTCCTCATAAAGCCCGAGCAGGTCGTTTTCAATCTCCTGAATTTCAGCAATAACCCGGGCCGCCTTCTGCTGATTTGCCGGTGAATCCAGCCGGAGATTTGCTGCCATCACCCCTTCCAGTTTTCCGATGATCGCCCGGTTTCTTCCCAGAACCTCCTCAATCAGATCCGCCTGTTCGGGCAGAACCTGCTTCATCTCGTTGAGAAAACGGTTGGCGCTCTCCTTTTTCGCCATCAGGCGCCAGACCAGACGGTAAAAACAGTCATTACCGGCATCAATTCCCTCCGGCACAACAGGAAACTGCTCCAGCTGTTTCAGGACAATATCATACGCCTCCAGTCCGGAATGCCACCCGCGGTCACTGGAGCGCAGTCCCAGCTCCAGCGCCTGCTCAAGCACACTGGAGAGCATATCTGCCGGCTCCGGCGTTACCGGGCCCCGGAAGCTCACCTCATAAACCGAGATAACCTCTCCGGTCAGTGTCTGCTCGGTGCCGTAGTCCAGAGTCCAGCCCAGAACTGTTGAGTCCGCCGGATTGATCCGGACCGGAATGCCCCAGAGTAGCGCCGGCTGATCCCCCCATTTTCCCAGGACAACCAGGTCCCGGTTCTGAGCCAGCAGTTTCCGGAGCACCTGTAATCCCGGATCCGGAGCAGCAGAATCTTCCTCACCTTCCCGGCTGTAGCGGAGCCGGAGTGAAAGACCGGTAAACTGCTCAACGGTGTTAATATAATTTTCTGCCAGACCGTCCGTTCCCCAGGAATAAGGGTTATTCTCCTCCAGCATCACGGCAAACGACTCCCCGGTGAGCGCGGCGAGCCAGTCATACATCCCGGGCTGTCCGTAATGCTGAATAATATCATCCAGCGCCTTTGCCAGACTGGCACCATACATTCTTGACTTCGGGAGAAAACCGAGCGGGGTCCGCCGGGCTTCAAAGCTGAGCTCCTGGTCATCCCGGAGCACGGTCAGCCGGACCTTTTCACCAGAACCCGCGGTCACCGCCTCCCTTTCCAGATGAAAATACTCGTTGACATCCCGGACCGGCTCATCATTGTAACCAATGATCACATCACCAACCTTCAGGCCGACCGTTTGAGCTTCGCTCCTTGCCGGTATTTTCCAGATCTCAGCCTTGCCCAGCTCCGCATAGGTCGCACCCAAAGGTTTGCCGGGCGGTGCTGTTTTGCAGGCTGAAAATGCCAGGCTGATCAGACCCAACCCGGCTGCTGCATACCGGCACCAGACCGCTGCCCTTTTTCTCATTACTTACCCCCTTTCGGGTTTTACCGCCACCACCGGTTCACCAGAGGCGGACGGAGCGTTAATTTCGGCGCTCACTACCGCCAGCCCCTGACAGACCGCCTGCAGCTGGACCGGCGACAGCCCCTGTTCGGCAATCTGCGGCTGGAAGCGCCGGGCAAGTGTGCCGGCAGAATAGACAACCCGGGCATCGGCAAAACCTGCCTCCTCGACGGTATCGCGCATCGTCTCGCTCGTAAAGTGTTCAATCTCATACCAGGTTCCGCCCTTGATCCCGCTCCGGTTGCGCGTCAGAAATTCCAGACCGAGCTCGGGTACCTGCGCCGGCACCGGACCGAGCCGGTCAATCAGCTCCTGCAGACGCCGGAACTCCTCCTTCATTTCCGGGGTCGGGGTAAACTCAATCAGATAGTTCCGCTCCCAGGGCGGACGGTGATGTCGCAGGACATAATGATAGCCGAGCGAGATATCGGTTTCGGTAAGAAAAATCCGTTCCGTTGTGCCTTTCTCTGTATTGTTACCCGCCTCGAAGTAAATTTTGAGTCTGCCGCCGGGCTTGAGCACCCGGTAAATCTCACGCAGCACCTGATAGGGTTCCGGTGTCTGTTCCACGACATTTACCGCAACCACACCGTCAAAGGTATTGTCACCAAAAGCAAGCTCGGCAGCGGACATCTGCTTCAGGGTGACATTCTTCAGTCCCAGGCGCCGGGCATTTTCGGTGGCGACTGCGATCCGGCGCATTGAAGCATCTATACCGGTGACCTGGGGCAGGTGGTTTGCCAGCCGCAGCACGGGCCAGCCATCACCACACCCGACATCCAGCACCTGCTCACACCCCTGAAAATAGAGCGCCAGCTCCCGGACGACCGCCTCCTCGCTGAAATCCTCCTCCCGGTTCAAATCCTGAGGCACATCAATTACCGGCATCCGTTCCCGGATCCGCACCAGCCGTTCATAGGTCTGGTCAACACTGTTGGAAAGAACCGGATTCACCTCGGCAAGAATCCAGTTTTCAATCTCACTATATGTTTTTGGCATAGCAGGTTATCATAACTGCAGATTTAAGCAAAGTCAAGAGGAAAACCGGAATTTTTCAGCGCCCGGTCCGCAAGGACGCACCGGTATCCGGCAGGACCCAGACCGGCACCAGCCGTTCAACCGCCGACCCGAAAACCCCGAGACCGCCACTCAAGCGAGTAGGTTGAAGCGGATTCATTCCGGCTGCCCCGGACACCCAGTCGTAGTAACCGGTGTCCAGCGCCCAGACCCGCAGGGTGCACAGTGCCGGCGGGGAATCAGGGGGCGGTGCAACCAGCATCAGAAACAGCATATCCGGAATCCGAACAAAAAGTGAATCATAACTGACATCAAAGGAGTCATTGGGAATCAGGGCATCAATATAAAATGTATCCTGCTCCGCAATCTGCCGGAAGGAGAGATAATACCCCTTGCTGCCCCGGCTCCGGCTCCAGACCATTGAGTCCCGGACCGTAACCGTATCACCAGCCCGGGGAAAGGCAATTTCAAACCCGGCCGGCACTATCGTCCTGCCCCGCACCGTGTCAAACCCGGGTTTTGCCACCTCAAGGAACCAGGTGTCCAGCTCTGCTACCGGCACCGGACCCCGCGTCTGATAGGAGTCTCCGGCAACATATTCAAAATCCATCGTATCATCACGACTGAATATCCGCACCTCGGCGCCGGTAAACTCCGGGTTGTAACTCTCCTCCAGCCGGTAGGAGCGGTTGACAAGGACCCGGACAACACCATTACCGCTCTGGAGCCGGGCATGCACAACCAGTTGCGGTGTAAACGGCTGTTCCGGTGTCAGCTCACAGGCGACAAACCCGGCAATCAGCGCGGCCAGGATAACAGTTATGGTCCGGCTCATCAGAATTTCATCCTGATGCCCAGCGTTGGCAGGGTCGGCAGCATACTGACCTGATGGCGCACCGGTCTGCCATCCGCAGCAGTGTCCCAGTAATAAAGCAGAACATTCCGGGCATTATAAAGATTGATGATATCCAGAAATACCGAAGCCTCAAACCTGCCCAGCCTGCCGGTCCGGCTCAGGCTGAGATCCAGGCGGTGATATGCCGGATACCGGAAGGCATCGCGGTCACTGTAAATCAGCTCCAGCTGTCTTTCTGCCGGACCACCGGGCCGCTCAATCGTCCGGTAATAAAAACCGGCAATCCCGGCATAAGGCAGGCCGGTGCCCAGTGTCCAGCGCAGGCTGAGATCATACCCCAAAAGAACTGCCGGAAAGTTAAGCACCAGGTTTAGACTGTGCCGGCGGTCATAATGAGGATAATAGGTCTCTCCCCCCGCCTCTCTTCTGGTCCACATCCAGGAATAGGCGAGCCAGCCATTGACCCGGCCCGCGGTCTTCTTGACCAGCAGTTCCGCCCCGAGTGAATAACCACGGGCATCAAGCAGTGAGTCCGGCGGGGTGAACACATCACCGTAGCGGGTCTCAAGCAGATGCCGGTAATCCTTGTAATATCCCTCAACCTGCACCGTCAGGTCCTCCCTGAGCCAGTGTTCGACCCCGGTGATGTAATGCCAGGCAGCAGGGAGCTTGCGGTTCGCCCGCACCGGCACCCAGACATCATAGATGGAAAAAATTGCCTCAGTGGAATTGAGGGTCACCAGCGGCTGGGTGTATCTGCCCAGCGCCGTATTCAAGGCGGTATTTCCCCCCAGAAACAGTTTTGTCCCCAGGCGGGGTTCGGGCTCAAACCGTTTGCCCTTGGAATACCAGGCAAACCGCAGTCCGGGCCGGACCATCAGCCGTTTGGAAATCAGCTCCCACTGATCTTCAAGATAAACTGCCAGCGGTATCAGGGTATCACGGGGTGCAAAGCCCATCGTATCAAACTGAACCTTAAGCCCGACACCGTTCTTCTGCAGATCAGCACCAAAACCCAGGGTATGCCGGTCATGAAGGTAACAGGTGAAATCGGCTTTCAACTGGTAGGTGGTGAGATCACCCTTCATGCTCACATCACCCGCATCCTGAAACTTGACCGAGAAATCCGAAAAGAAACTGCTCCAGGCAGCCAGCAAATCACCGTAAATTACCGGCGTCCAGATGCTGGTCAGCCTCAGCGCCGCACCCCGGTTGCCCCAGGTGAGCCGGGACTTGAATGCATCGGGCTGAGCCGGATCCCAGAAGGAAAGCACATCCTCGGCACCCAGTCCAGCAAGGGTCAGCCGGTGATCCGGATTCAGATGATAATTAACCTTCCCCATCAGATCATAAAAGTAATAGTTCAGTCCGGGTACACCGAAAGCCTTGAGGAGCAGATCCGGCAGATAGGTCCGCCTGCCGGCAAAAAGAAATGAGCCCTGAGGAATCGGACCTTCAACAATCCCCTTTGCCGCAATCATTGAAACCGAACCCTCACCGCTGTAGGAGCGGGAGTTTCCTTCCCGGGTGGTTACATCAAGCACCGAACTCAACCGGGAGCCGTATTTTGCCGGAAAACCGCCCGCCAGCAGCTGCACATCGCTCACCGCCTCCGGCACAAACGGCGAAAAAACCCCGAAAAGATGGGACGGATTGTAGACGGTAATTCCATCCAGCAGAATCAGGTTCTGATCTGGTGAACCGCCCCGAATGTAGAGTTTGTTGGAGAAATCGGAGACAGTGATCACACCCGGCAGGAGTTGAACACTCCGGATGATATCCACTTCCCCGCCCAGCTTCGGCAGGAGGACCAGCTGCCGCGTGTCCAGCCGCTGGGTTGAAACCACCGCCTCCCGCTCAAACCGTGCCCGCGCAGCGGTTACCTTGACCTCACCCAGTTTTACCGGCTCCGGTGTCAGCTCCGCATTCACCGTGCTCACCTGCCCCTCCCGGACCGAAACCGGCTGGCGCAGCGTCTGAAAACCGATATAGGAGATTACCAGCTGATAAGAACCAGGATCGACTCCCCCCAGATAGTAATATCCGCTTGCATTGGTTACTGTACCCAGCCCGGTCCCCTGCAGCTCCACATTGGCATAGGCGAGCGGTTCGCCCGTCCTGGCATCCCGGACCACACCATTGACCGCACCGGGGTGCACTGTTTCCAGTGCCAGGAAAAGAACCGTCAGCAGCAACGCCGGTACCTTCAGCCGATTATCTGACTGCGCAGTTCCCGGCCAAAGCGCCGGGCAGACTCAACAACCTCCTGCCGTCTTTTCAACACCCCGGGCTCGGAACAGCTGGGGACCACCAGCTGTCCTAAATAGTTCGCCTTGCCGAATTCAGCCAGCCGTCGGAACATCGCAACCGCCAGATCCGCACCGTCATAGTGATCCCCGCCCGCGGTCAGAATCAGCGCCCAGTTTGACCCCTTGACGAGACTCTCACCCTTGAGTAAGGCAAAACACCGGTCAACCACCGCCTTGAGCTGACTCGTTACTCCCCAGCAGAAGATCGGACTCGTCCAGATCACCAGATCGGCATCGACGATCAGATCATAAAGCTCCAGCATGTCATCATCCTGCTGACAGCCGGCACTCCTCTTCTCCGCCCGGCAACCGAAGCACTCCTGACAGCCGGCGATATTCAGCTCGCACACCCGCACCC
>VSSL01000125.1_pt1 | contig 19332 bp, 16 predicted proteins | sample 4557531 | NCBI WGS metagenome assembly VSSL01 (sample SAMN10986726, study PRJNA523729) | hot springs metagenome | isolation source: hot springs | place: India:Timba, Gujarat | collected 2018-05-31 | reverse complement strand
TTCTCGATGCCTTCGGCCGAAAGTCGCTGAAAGGACCGGCTGCGGCCTTGGCCCGCAAAGCCGCCGCATGCCTTCAGGAACACGGCCGAGTCCTCGGGCTTCTGAGCCGAACGCCGGAGGAGTTTTTCGAACAGATCAAGAAGCGAAAAATCGCCCAGAAAGGGATTGCCGAAGCGGAGGTGGAGGCACTCATCGTGCAACGCAACACGGCGCGAAAGGAGAAAAACTTCGCCGAAGCCGACCGTATCCGCGACCGCCTGACCGAAATGGGCGTGCAGTTGGAAGACACGCCGGAAGGAACCCGCTGGCGCGTCCGATAAAAGCGTCCGAGACGGCCAGAATCCTACCGTCCGAATCGGCAGGGCGCCAAGCGGGATCACAATGAGGGCGAGGCGTCTCCCGACGACGGCCGGATGGGGGCCCGGCCGAGCCCCATGCCTGTGGCGACGGCCCGGCAAAAGACTTGCGCCCTGCTCCCCTTCCCTTTTCCACGGCAAGGGGCAGCATGGGCAAGGGAAAGGCGGTTAAGGCGCCTTGCCGCAGCAGGATCCGGGAACACACCCTTGGGAGGCGGGGCTTGTGCCGCAACAGCCCGTATCCCCCGGGCCGGGAAGTCGATGAGCGCCTTTAGCCCCCGAAGCCGTTGAGGAGACGGAAAGGAGTTTTTTCATCTTTCCTCCGCCGCATCCAGGACACGAAACCGTATCCTCTTTACCGATGATCAGATGCTCCGACACCTGCCCGCACTCGGCGCAGACATATTCGTAAATGGGCATGATGCACCTTCCCGTCCGCTCAGTGGGCGCAGCCGCCGCCGTGATGATGGCCGGCGCAGGTCCATTCCGTCGAAAATAGAGGGAGCTTGCCCTCTCGCCACATGTCCAAGTTGTCTTTGACAGAGCCTTCCATGGCCCTGTAGACCGTAATGCCTTGGGCCTGAAGCTTCATCAAAGCGCCCATGCCGATGCCGCCGACCACGATACCGTCCACGGAACGTCCTCCCAAGGCCTTCAGGGGCTGGCACATGCCGTGGGCGTGATGCAGATCGCCGTTGGACACTTCTTCCAGGGTCCCGGATTCGGTATCCACGATCACAAAACCCGGTGCCGATCCAAAATGGCCGAAAACCTCGCTGTCCAGACCGTTAAGGCGCGCTGCAGGAAAACAGATCTTCATTCTCTTCTTCCTCCTTAATGGACCGAGGGCATCTTGATGCGTACATTTCGCATGCTATGAACCGATCAGCGAGGCTTTTATAGGATCGCTCATTCGGGTTGTCAACTTGAGCCCCAAACAGCCCGGGAGCCAGAATCGGCCTGTTAAAAGGCGCCTTTTCCCTTCCCATTTGGGAAGGCCTCTCCTTATAATGCGATGAACGGTCGGTCACGCCGGAATCGGCAACGCGCACGTTTGTCTGGAGGTGAACTCATGGAAAATCAGGACTTTATCGTCGCCAACGAGGTGTACATCAAGACGGACCGCCAACAGGGCAACATGGTCATCTTGAAGGAATCGGAAGAGGCCAACCAGTATTTTCTCATGTTCGTCGGCGACAGTGAAATCACGGCCATCGCCAAGGAGAAAGGCTTTGTGGAACCGAAGCGGCCCCTTACCCACGACACCTATCTGACCATTTTGGAACGGGCCGGTGTGCGCTTTGAGCGGGTGGAAATCTACACCATGAAGGAAAACACCTACTATGCCCGCATTATCGCACGAATCGGCGAAGACGAGGTGGTCTTTGACAGCCGCCCGAGTGACGCCGTAGCCTTGGCTCTCCACGAACGCTGTCCCATTCTCGTGAACAAGAGGCTCCTCAGGCGGGAACTTACTCCGGAAGAAGTCAAAGAATACGAGTCCATCATCAAGACCGTAAAGTTTTAGCCCTCGGGCCCCCTGGGACCTTCCCCCCTGCAAGTGAACCCTGCGCCCCGAAGAGCGCGCTTCTAAGCTATCTCCCACGTGATCCCAAAAGCTCATGCCGCCATCGGCAGCGTGCGCCCTGGGGCGCCTCCGTTTCGGGCTGCCCTATCGGATGGGCCGATGGATTCGCAGGCTTTGGCTTACCCTTTCCTATTTGCCATTCTCCAATCCGCTTCCCTAGAAGAGAGTTCTAGAAACTACTGGTGCTGACAATCGAACCGAACCGGGAAAGGAGTTGGCCGATGGCCGGAACCTACGAAGCCATGTGGGAAAAGCTTAATCTGGACTTGGACGCCCATGCGGGACTTCTGGAAGTCTTAGGAAAGTTCTATGGGGACATCTATCTAAGCCAGGACAAGCGGCTGCGAGGGATGGAGTATCTCGATTTCGTCCTGTCGGAGATACACGGCCTGCGCATTAAGGAGCTTCAAGACGCGAAAGCGCAGGGCCGCAAGGTGGTCGGCACCTTTTGCGTTTTCGTCCCCGAAGAACTGGTCTATGCGGCGGAGGCCATTCAAGTGGGCCTGTGTGCGGGGGCGGATGCGGGATTCGATAAAGCGGAAAAAATCCTGCCCCGAAACACATGTGCGCTCATTAAATCCTTTGTAGGATTTAAGCTTTCCAGGCTCTGTCCCTTTTTCGAATCCTGCGACCTCATCGTCGGAGAGACCACATGCGACGGGAAGAAGAAGGCCTACGAGATCTTCGCCGACTACGCCCCGGTCTATGTCATGGAAATCCCGCAGATGAAGCAGGCCTGCGATCGGGATCTCTGGAAGGCCGAAATCCTTCGCTTCAAGGAGGCGATGGAAAAACTCACCGGGCGCACCATCACGGCGGAAAGTCTGAAAAAGGCGATCCATCTCCTCAATGACCGACGCCGCGTGCTCCAGCGCCTCAACCGTCTGCGCGCCGCAGAACCGACGCCCATCTCCGGCCGAGACGTCCTGCTCATCAATCAGGTGAGCTTCTACGACGATCCGGCGCGCTTCACCCAAAAGATTACCGAACTTTGCAACGAGCTGGAGGAAAAGATTGCTCGGGGCGAAGGCGTTGCGGACGGCGCCCAAAGGGTCATGCTTTCGGGGTGTCCCATGGCCATCCCCAACTGGAAGTTGCCGTACATCATCGAATCGTCCGGTGCGGTGGTCGTTGGAGAGGAATCCTGCGTCGGAACCCGCAACACGCGGGATCTTGTCGATGAAAGCGGGGAAACACTCGAGGCCATGCTGGACGCTCTCGTGGACCGCTATATGCGCATCGACTGCGCATGTTTCACCCCCAATCAGGAGCGGTTGGAACACATCGTGGATATGGCGAGGGATCTTCGGGTCAAAGGCGTCATTCATTACGGCCTGTCCTTTTGTCAACCTTACGGGATCGAAAGCTTTAAGGTGGAAAAGGCTTTGCGACAGGCGGGCATCCCCATGCTGGCCATCGAAACCGACTACAGCATGGAAGATGTGGAGCAACTGAAGACCCGGGTGGAAGCCTTCGTGGAAATGATTCGATAGCCTCTGCGATGCGTTGAAAATGGGGATGAATACCATCGGTCTCGACGTCGGCAGCCGTTCCATCGAAAGGGTTGTGTGGGACCCGGCCTCAGGCCTTTGGTCGTGGACCAAAGTCCCCACAACATTTGACCCCATCGGTCAATGCCGCCGGCTTTTGGCCGATGTGGACGGCATGCCCATTACGGCCACGGGTTACGGAAGAAAGCTCGTGGCGGAGACATTCGTCCATCTCCACGTGGAAACAGTCACGGAAATTCAGGCCTACGCCCTGGGGGCTCACTTTCTCTATCCCGAGGCGCGCACCGTGTTGGACATCGGCGGTCAGGACACCAAGGTCATCGCCTTGGATGCATCGGGCAAAGTCACCCGCTTTGAAATGAACGACCGGTGTGCCGCGGGGACAGGGAAATTTCTGGAATTCATGGCCACGGCCCTCCAAGTCCCCTTGGAAGATTTCGGCGATTTCGCCCTCAGCGCCGACAAGCGCGTCCAGATCACCAGCATGTGCACGGTTTTCGCCGAATCGGAGGCGACTTCTCTCATGGCCCGGGGGGAAAAGCCCCAAAACATCGCACTGGGCCTGCACACCGCCATTGCCCAGCGGGTGTTGGCTATGCTGCGTCGGGTCGGCATGGAAAAGCCGCTGATTTTCGCCGGAGGGGTCGCGCACAACCGATGCATGCGCCGACTGCTGGCGGAGGCCGTTGGAGACGGTTTTCTCGCCGCCGAAAATCCCGACGTTTTGGGGGCTCTGGGAGCCGCCTTGTTGGCCGCCCGGACGTATGCCTCGGGCGGGCACCCCTAAGCGCCCACGGAGAGCCGAGAAACCGCGTATACGCTCCCTTCGGCGCAGCTTCGCCGATGGTCACCGGGGACAACAGGCAGAAGGAGGAGACGCATGCGAACGAGGACGTGGTTCTTTGGGATTGTTTTCCCGGCGGTCTGTTTGGCGGCGGGCGGCCTTTTCGCCGGAGCTTACGACGCCTTTCAGGGGAAAGAAGGCACCATCAAGATCTCCGGCGGGACGGCCCACATTCCGGTCATGCAGGCTCTGGCCAAGGAAATCATGAGCCGTTACCCCAATGTCCGCATCACCATCGCCGGCGGGGGATCCGGGGTCGGCATCAAGCAGGTGGGCGAAGGTCTTGTGGACATCGGAAACTCGGGGAGGAAACCCACGGATGAGGAAATCAATACCTACAACCTCAAGGTGCACCAGTGGGCTCTGGACGGTGTCGCCGTCGTGGTCCATCCCGAAAATCCCGTCAGGTCCCTAACGTTGCCACAAGTCCAGGCCATCTTTGCCGGAACTGTCAAGAACTGGAAGGAGGTGGGCGGGCCCGACAAAGCCATCCACCTTTTCACCCGGGATGAGGCGAGCGGGACAAGGGAAGTCTTTTGGGAAAAAGCCTTGAAGAAGGGCCCGGTGGCTCCGACCGCCGATGTGGTGCCTTCCAACGGGGCCATGAAAACGGCCGTGGCCACGGATCCCGGAGCCATCGGCTATCTCTCAGTCGGTCACCTTGACGCCACGGTGGCGCCCGTCAGCCTGGACGGTGTGACGCCCAGCGCGGAAACGGTGCGCAACCGCACCTATGTCGTCTCACGAGGACTTTACAGCAACACCAAAGGCGAACCCTCTCCACTGGTCAGGGCTTTCCTCGACACGCTCCACAGCCCGGAAGGACGAGCGATCATTGAGGCTCAGGGGTTCATCCCCGTGCCATGAAACGACGGGATGATGCTTCGAGCTCCGAGCGCCCCGTCCGGATGCTCTCGGGAGCGGCAGTGCTCATGGCCGCGGGGTTAACGGGAGCCATTTTCGTCTACACGCTCGTTTTGGCGCTCCCCATGTTCACCGGCGGTCAGGTGTTTCGCGTCCTGACCCAGGAATGGGCCCCGCTTCACGGCCTTTACGGAATCACGCCCATGCTCGGGGCCAGCCTTGCCCTCTCCGCGGGGGCCCTGGCATTGGCCCTTCCCGTCAGTCTGGGCTGCGCCGCTTTCGTCAGCATTTTCGGAAGCCCTGCGGCGGCCCGCATCGTGCGCCGATGGGTGCAGACCATGACCAGCATCCCGACGGTAGTGTACGGTTTCGTAGGCGTATTTCTCGTGGTTCCGGCGGTACGGGACTTCTTCCAGGCCGGCTCGGGCCGCTGCCTCTTTTCGGCTACGCTGGTCCTTGCGCTGATGATCACGCCGACCATGGTCCTCTTTTTCATTGACGCCATGGAATCGGTCCCGAAGGAATACGTTCTGGCGGCCAGCGCCTTGGGCGCCGGCCCGGCGGAAAAATTCGATGTGGATCATCCTCCCCTGCGCCCGGATAGGCGTGCTGACGGGAGCTCTTCTGGCCTTCGGCAGGGCGTTCGGAGACACGCTCATCTCGTTGATGCTCGCGGGCAATGCCGCCGTTTTCCCTTCGGGCCTCTTCCATTCGGTGCGAACTCTTACCGCCCACATCGCTCTGGTTATCGCCGCCGATTTCCAAAGCCTCGAATTTGCTTCCATTTTCGTTTGCGGCCTGGTCCTTTACGCCGTCAATGCAGGTGTCGCCGTCGCCGCATGGAACATCCGCTCTCGGATGCTGGAAAACCGTCCATGAAATTCCCCAGGATGTCCGCCCTACTGAAAATCTGGTCGGCGGGATGCACTCTGGCGGTTGTCTCGGGCGGTGCGGCGGTGGTCGGCTTTGTGTTCTGGCAAGGCGTCGGCGCTCTGGGCCCCTCGCTCCTTTTCGGGTCCGCGCAACGGTGGGATGCCCTTCTGGGAAAAGTTCCGGTTTTCGACGGGGTGTGGCCCGCCATGGTCGGTACCGTCTGTGTTGTTCTGCTGGCGGTGACCTTGGCCGTTCCCGTTGGGTTATCCGCCGGGATCTATCTTGCCGAATTCGCTCGGGGCCGAACGAAAAGGATCTTGAGCGTCGCCTTTGACATCCTGGCCGGTATCCCCTCCATCGTCATCGGGCTTTTCGGCTTCAGTCTGTCCTTGACCCTCCATCGGTTCGTGTCGCCACGGATCGGTCCTTCTCTGGCGATCTCCGGTCTCTGCCTCGGGATTCTTGTGCTCCCCTACCTGATCCGAGCCGTCCAATCCGCTCTTGAAGGCCTGCCCTTAACGCTGCGCCTCACGGCGCTCAGCCTCGGGGCGAACCGCGTCCAAAACCTTCGATACGTGCTCCTGCCCAACAGCCTCAACGCCATTGCGACGGGAGTGATCCTGGCCATCGGCAGATGTGCGGAGGACACCGCCGTGATTCTGCTTACGGGAGCCGTTGCCCTTGCGGGAGTCCCTCGGTCGCTTCTCGAAAGCTTTGAAGCTTTGCCGTTTTATATCTACTATGTGTCCTCGCAGTACGCCTCGCCGGCCGAACTGGAGAGGGGCTTCGGGGCGGCCATTGTCCTTTTGTCGATCTCCATCGGCCTCTTCCTCATCGCCTTGTCGATTCGCCACGGCGTGGGGCGCCGTGCGTTCACGGTGGGGTGAAGGCGCAAGCGATCATGAGTATTAAAGTCCGTTTGGAGAACGTCACATTCCACTACGGAAACCGACTCGTTTTTCGAGACCTTTCCGTTGATTTCCACGAACGCGAATTGGCCGTCATCGTGGGCCCCTCAGGACAGGGAAAAAGCACCCTGCTCATGTGCATGAACCGGCTTTGGGAGGAAATTCCGGGAGCCCGCATGGAAGGGCGGGTGTGGGTCACCTTGGACGGGAGTCCGCAGTGCGTGTCCCATCCCTCTTTTCCGGCAACCGAATTGAGGCGCCGTGTGGCCATGGTCTTTCAGACGCCGAACCCTTTGCCCATGACCATTTTCAACAATGTGGCTTTCCCGCATAAGATCATGGGCGTTCGAGATCGAACCTTTCTGGAGGAAACGGTCCGCACCGCTCTCACAAAGGCATACCTTTGGGAGGAGGTCAAAGACCGCCTCCATGAAGACGCCCGGCTCCTTTCGGGAGGACAGCAACAGCGCCTATGCATTGCCCGAGCCCTGAGCCTCCATCCCGATGTGGTGCTGCTCGATGAACCGACCTCGTCTCTGGATGAAAAAGCGGCCGGGGTCATCGAAAACCTCCTCCTTGAACTGAAGCGCCGGCTGACGGTCATCGTGGTTTCCCATTCCACGGATCAGGTGCGGCGCCTGGCCGACCGGGTCTTTAGGCTCAGCGACGGACACCTCACCCTAAATCATTAATTGGCAGATCATCTATCTTCATAATAGATGGCACATCGTGATATCGGAACTTCCTATTTGATCTCCTTAGGGGGTCACTATAAAAAGCGCCGAGGGTGGAAGCAGCCTGTGGCATGGCCGGGCGAAAGGCCTTCAGGGCTGTGGGGGCTGCGGCGACGGTTTCGAACAAGGAGGAAAAGTCCATGGAGATCATGGCTCCCAAGAAGCTCCGAGACGATGTCAAAGAATACCTGAACAAGTTCGACCTCACGCTCTGCCTCACCTGCGGCACCTGTTCCAACGGCTGTCCCATCACGGGGACTCCGGGCATGGAAGGCTGGGACACGCGCAAGGTGATCCGTATGCTGTCCTTTGGGCTTCTGGACGAGGTCGTCAATTCCAAATTCCCTTGGCTTTGCACCGGATGCGGCCGCTGTGCCCACGCCTGCCCCATGGGGATCGACATTGTGGCCATCCTGGCGCACATGAAGCACCTCCGTCCTCGGGACCAGGTCCCCGGTATTCTGCACAAGGGTGTGGAAAACGTCCTCAACACCGGCAACAACATGGCCATTCCTTTGGAAGACTACCTGTTCCTGATGTCGGATATGGGCGCGGAACTCGCCGAGGAATGTCCCGGCTTTTACGTGCCCATTGACAAGGAAGGGGCGGATATCCTCTTTTTCCCAAACTCCAAGGAAGTCTTCGCCGACAATGAAGACATGAAGTGGTGGTGGAAGATCTTTTACGCCGCCAAGGAAAACTGGACGATCCCGTCCACCAACTGGGAAGCGGTGGATTGGGGGCTATTTACGGGCAATTACGAAGCGACGAAAATCCTGGCCCAGCGCAAGATCGACCACATGAAGCGGCTGAAGGCCAAACGGATGATCATGCCCGACTGCGGCGGCGGTTCCTACGGATGCCGCAAGGGCATGAAGGTCTGTTCCATGGAAGACCCCGACAACCGCGTCGATTACATCTATCTCTACGATTATTTGAAAGAAATCATCGAAACGGGACGCATCAAACTGGACAAGAGCCGCAACGCTGGCAAAGTGTTCACCTGGCACGATTCCTGTAAACACGGCCGCGAACTGGAGCGGAACTTCGGCAAAGGCTACTACGAGGAACCGCGCTGGATCATTCAGCAGTGTGTGGATCAGTTTGTGGACATGGAACCCAATCGCAGCATGAACTATTGCTGCGGGGCCGGCGGCGGGATGTGGCCCATGCCGTTTGAGCAGGAATCGGCCTATCACGGCCGCTACAAGGTCAAACAGATCAAGAACGCCGGAGCGGACGTGGTGGTGGTCGGCTGTTCCAACTGCCACGATCAAATCATGAAACGGTTACCCAAGTTTTATCCGGAAGATGCAACCTACGAGGTCAAGTACATCTGGGAGTTGGTAGCCGACACCCTCGTGATTGAGCCGTGGAGTGACGAAGAGATCGAGAAGGCTCAGCAGGAAGCGAAAGCCCAGTGGGAACGCTTCGGCGTGGACGTGGACGGCGGTTATTAATCCGCAAGAAGTTCCGGGCCGCAGAGATCCCTCTCCGCGTCCCGGATCCTGTGCGTGAGCGGTCCGGCTCGGTTCCCGTTTGCCAGAATATGGGCCGGCTCCCCGTATTCTTCCCCCTGACCGGGCCGTTCACGCGTTTCTCTTAGATCAGGTTGTAATAATAGAGCATCAGGTCCGATCTCGTCACGATCCCCACCAGACGCCCCTCCTCCAACACGGGCAGCCGCCCGATGTCGTGTTTTACCATAAGCCGCAAGGCGGTGCTGATGGAAGCCTCCGGGGCGACGGTGACCACATCCCTTTTCATGAAGGCTTTGACGGGAGCCGAGCGCTGGGTAGGTCTTTCCAGCTTCACGAGATCGCGGATGGAAATGACCCCCACGAGTTTTTCCCCGTCCATGACGGGCGCTCCCGTATGTCCCCGCTCCCTTAACTGGGCATGCACCGACTCCACCGTCTCGTCGGGCTGCACGGCAAAGACGGGGAAAGACATGATATCGAAAATCTGTACCGATGCGTGCCCGTTTTGAGCCAAGAGTTCCCGAATCCAGGTCTCCACCCCTTCTGGGCGCGCCCCCTTGACCAAAGCGGAGGCCGCTTCGGGCCGGCCGCCGCCGCCCAAGGGTTTCATCACGCTCGACACATCCACGCTCTCGGATCCACTTCGCGCGATGACGATGCTCTGCTTTCGACGACCGTCCCAGAACATGCCGAAGATCACATCGGCGCTTAAGATGTCCCGCAGCATGGCCACCACGGAGGCCAGCCCTGAAACATGGCCGTTGAGCTCGGCATGGGCAAAGCACACCACATGGCCGTTCATGGTGGTGCGCCGGGCGGTCTCCAGGAGACGGGTGAGAATTTCCTTGTGGTGGGGCCCATAGCCAGGCCGCAACGCCGTTTGGATCACGTGTAGATCCGCTTGCACTTCCAGGAGGAACGCCGCGGCTCGGGCGTCGTCGGGCTTGGTGCACGGAAAGGTGAGGTGGCCCGTGTCCTCATAGATTCCCGCAAGGAAAAGGGTGGCGTGGATGGGATCAATCTCCGTGCGGCGCTTTTCCAGTTCCTGGACCAGCAGGGTGGCGGCCGATCCCACCGGGGCCTGTTTGCCCTGCGAAGGAATGAGGTCGCCGATCTCGGGATGATGGTCGAAGAGGTGAATGTCCAGGTCGGAGCGGTCCATGAGCGGGCTCATGCAGTCGAGCCGCTCCCATCGGTTGGCGTCCACCACGATCAGGCGGGAGACCTCGTCATGGCGGAGTTCCAAGGGGCTGAGCACGGGAAACAGATCCTTGTGGATGGAGAGAAACGCCCGCACGTTGGCGTTGATGCTGCGCGGCAGGACAATGCGGGCTCCGGGGTAAAGATGGGAGGCGGCCACGACGGAGGCCAGGGCGTCAAAATCCACATTCTTATGGGTTGTGATGATTTCCATCGGCGAATCCCAGATCGACAGTCCGCGGAAGTGGTCTCTCCTTAGGATGTATCGGCAGCGCCTCCATGGTGCTTGAAAATTTTCACAAAATCCTCGGGCCGTCCGTGTTCCCTCCCCGGAGTCACCCCATCGGGTCGGAAAGGCCGGAGCCGCAACCCGGGTTCATTGGACGATCCAGACGGTATGATTCTTGGCCAATTGGATCACCTTGTTGCTGACCCGCCCCATGAAGAATTCCTCCACACGGCTCAACCCGCGCCGGCCCATAACGACCGTCTTGCATCCTTCCGCGCTCGCGACGTCCAGAATGGCGGCCGCTCGGCTGGACACCCCGCTCACGACCTTTGTCTTCACCAGATCTCGAGCCACCCCATGCTCTTCCAGGATCATGAAAGCCCTCTCGAATACCTCGTCCATGTAACCCGTAGCTCGATGGATTTCTTCGCGGACTTTTTGCAACCAATCCTTCTGGTCTTCCGGGGCCAAGAACCGAGCGAGGGCTTCCGTCTGTGGATCCAGGTCTCGAATCACATGGAGGAGCAGTACCCCGCGTGGTTTGGCCGCCAAGAACGGAGCGGCGTAGGTGACGGCCTTCATGGCCTCATCGGAGGAGTCCAGAGCCATCAGAAAACCGCCCTCACGGGCTTTTTCCCCGACGAGCCACACGGGCACCTGGCTCAGGCGGCTGACGAGTTTTGTGCCCACGCTGCCCAGAATCAAATCCTTCATGTCGCTCATGCCGCGTCGCCCCACAACCGCCGCGTCATAGCCCTTTTCCGCTTCCGTGATGATGTCCCGCGCAATGCCCACTTCCCGGGTCTTGATGATCACCCGAACGGCCGATCCTTCGAACCCGACCTTTGCCAAGATCTCGGTGGCCCTTCGCATGAAATCTTCGATCAAGAGGCGCCACGCGTCCTCCCAGGCTCGGGCCGAAGCGCGGCGGGTTCGGAACGCCGGATTCTTTTCCACATCCCAAAAACTTTCCGGAACGGGCGTGGTGACGTGAAAGAGGACAACCTCGGCGGTCTTGGGTTCACAAACCTCGGCCACGTAACGCACGGCTTCCGTCGCCCATCGGGATCCGTCCACGGCGACCAGGATTTTCTTTCTTCTCACGGAACACGCTCCCCAAAGGCTCGGAAGGTTGTCCTAAGAGCGCATGATTCGGCCGTGCTCGTCGAAAGTCACCCGGCGCAGGTCGATGGTCAGCTCGCAGTCTGTGCTTTCCGGCACTCGGCAAATGCTGAACCCCAACTTGCGCCCCAAGGCCAGCATGTGGGTGTTTTCCTGGAGCACCGTGCCCCACACCGTTTCGATTCCTCGCTCCTTGGCGATGCGCAGGCATTCTTCCAGGAGCAGCGCCCCGATGCCTCTTCCTTGCCAGGGGTCGCCCACCAATATGGCAAATTCGGCCTTCTTGCCGTCGGGGTCGCTGATCACCCGCGCCACGCCGAGCAGTTTCTCGGACCCGGTCCCCGGTTCCTCGACGGCCACCATGGCGATTTCGCGGTCGTAATCGATTTGGGTGAACCGGGCCAGCATATCTTCCGAGAGTTCCTTGAGAGGACTGAAGAACCGAAAGTAGATGCTCGTCGGGGACAGCACGTGGAAGAGATCCACCAGCAGAGGCGCATCTTCCGGTTTGATGGGTCGAACGAATACCGGCATTCCGGAGGACGTGACGGCATGCTTTTCATATCGCGCCGGATAGGGGCTGATGATAAGATGCATGGGCGACGCCACGGTGCTGGTCCGGACCAACACCCGGGCATCGACGGCCCACGGCCGGCCGTGCTGGAGGATCACCGGATTCATATCCAGTTCCACGATTTCCGGAAAATCCGTCACAAGCTGGCTCAGACGGATGAGCAGTTCCTCCAAGGCCGCCATGTTAGCCGCCGGAAGATTTCGATACCCTCGCAGCACCTTGTACACCTTGGTGTCTTCCATGAGACGCCGAGCCAAAGCTCGGTTGAGCGGCGGAAGGCCCAAGGAACGGTCCTGAAGGAGTTCGGCCAAGATTCCGCCCATGCCGAAAAGAATGACCGGGCCGAACTGATCGTCTTTTTTTGCTCCCACGATGAGTTCCACCCCGGCAGAGCCTTGCCCGCTGCGCAGCATGGGCTGGACGGATACTCCTTGGATCTCGGCGTCGGGATTGTACACCCGTGCACTCTGCACGATGGATCGAAACGCGTTTCGGACCTGCTCTTCGTTCTGAAGGTCCAGCTGGATGCCCCCCGCTTCCGTCTTGTGAATGATGTCCGGGGAGGAGATCTTGAGGACTACGGGGAAGCCCATGTCCCGGGCGAAAATCACGGCTTGGTCTTCGTCCGTGGCCAGTCGCGTCGCCGTCGTTGGGATTCCGTAAGCCTCCAAAAGGCCCTTGGATTCCACTTCGGTGAGCATCCCGTTGGGTCGAGTCAGTCCCTTGCGGAGAATCGCTGCGGCCCTTTCGCCGTCGAAGGTCAGGTCTTCCCGGAACCGCTTGGGGATTTCCTTGAGCATCTTTTGGTTTACGGCGTATTGGTGCAGTTCCATGAACGCCCGAATGGCCTGTTCCGGTGTGGCGTAGGTAGGAATTCCGGCCTGGTTGAGGATCTTGCGCCCTTCCTCCACATGGAGGCCGCCCATCCACGAGGCCAGCACGGGGCACGGGCGCCGGGCGGCCATGGAAGCAACCTGGCGGGCCACACCCGAAGGATCGGTCATGGCCTGCGGCGTCAGAATGAGAAGGACGCCGTTGATGTCCGTAGAATCGAGGCACACCTGAAGTGCCTTGGCATAACGCTCGGGGGAGGCGTCTCCAAGGATGTCCACCGGATTGTTGCGGCTCCAGCTCGACGGCAGCACCGCATCCAGCGCCGCCAAGGTTTCTTCCCCCAAGGAGGCAGGTTCGAGGCCGTATTCCGCCAGTGCGTCCGCGGCCATAACACCCGGGCCGCCCGCATTGGTGATGATGGCCAATCGGGGCCCTTCGGGCCGAGGCTGTTTGGCCAGAAGTTCCGCACAGTCGAAAAGCTCCCCGATGGTCTGTACCCGAAGAACGCCGGCGCGACGGAAAGCCGCATCGTACAGGGCGTCCTCGCCGGCCATGGCTCCAGTGTGCGACGAGGCGGCTCGTGCCCCCGCAGGACTTTTGCCCGACTTCAACACCACGATGGGCTTGATGCGCGAAACGGCGCGGGCGGCGCTCATGAATTTTCGCAAATTGGGAATGCTTTCCACATACAGGAGGATACTCGTCACCCGGAACTCGTTACCCAGGTAATCGATGAGATCCGCAAAATCCACGTCCAGCATGGAACCGATGCTGACGAAATGGCTGAAGCCGATGTCTTCCTGCAGAGACAGGTCAAGGATCGCCGTGCACAGGGCTCCGCTTTGGGAGATGAAAGCCAGCCGGCCCGCCTTGGGCATGTGGGCTGCGAAACTGGCGTTGAGCTTCGCGCCGGGGATGATCAGCCCAAGACAGTTGGGGACCGATGATGCGCACGTTGGCCTGGGCGGCCTTGCGGGCGATGGCCTCTTCAAGGCGTCGGCCTTCTTCCCCGGTCTCCCGCCCGCCTGCGGAAAGGACGACGGCGCCCGCCACCCCTTTCGTGCCGCATTCCTGAATAATTTCCGGCACGGTGTCGATGGGTGTGGCCACCACGGCCATGTCGATGGGGCCCGGAGCCTCCCGGAGGCTGGGATAGGCCGGGAGGCCTCGGACGGTGGACCGTCGCGGGTTGATGGGATAAACGGCGCCCGGGAAACCGCCGTCCACAAGGTTTCGCATCACGGCCGCGCCCACACTTTCCGGGCGTTCACTGGCCCCGATGACGGCAACCGCCTTGGGGTTGAGCATCCGGTCGAGATTGAACAGTCCCATGCATGCACTCCTGCTGCCGTGTGAGGGCGTCGCCGGGGCGGACACGCCGGTCCGCCTCTCCACATGTCGGGCGACCCGAGAGACGGGCCCAAGGGGGCGGACCCATAGGTTCGCCCCTACCGCTTAGGGCTGGCGGGTAGTCCGTTCCCCGCGGGGTGCGAGGCCCCTTAAGATGACGTAGGCATTGCGTAGGTTGGGGTGCGCGGAGCGACAGCCAACACTCTCCCCCTACCCCTCTGATGTCACCCGTTCGCCGTACGGATTTACGGTAAGCACCGGCACCGCGGCTCCCTTGACCACCCGTTCGGCCACACTGCCGAAAACGATCCGTTCAAACCCTTTGCGTCCGTGCGTGCCCATGATGATGAGATCGATGCCGTGAGTCTTCGCATACTTCAAGATTTCCTCGGCAGGATCACCGGAAACCACTCGAGCTTCCACGGGTATTGCCTGAAAGTGTTCCTTGACGAATTCGCTGAGCTTTCTTTGACCCCCTTCGGCCAATTCCGCTTGAATCGTCTTGATGCTGGGGTGCGGCACGTAGATGCTCCCCAGGTGTTCGAAAACCCGAGCCACAAAGAGCACGTGGACCGAGGCGTCGAAACGGACGGCCATTTCCCGCACGACCGGCACGATCTTGCCGGACACTTCCGAAAAGTCCACCGGGAAAAGAATCGTTCTGAACATGATCACTCTCCTTGTTGAGCGCATCCACATTCGCCGGACACCGGTTTCGCCACGCTGAAAAAGAAGACCGCCCCCCTGCCCGGTTCCGAGCGCACCCACGCTTCACCGCCATGCCGATGGGCCACCTCGCGAACAACGGCCAGTCCCAAACCGGAGCCTTCGACGGACTTGGAAACTTTGAGCCGGGCAAAGGGTTCGAACAATCTTTCTTGTTCTTCGAGGGGAATCCCCCGGCCGTCGTCGGCAACCCAAAAGACAAAGAAACCTTCCCTTTCCTCGCACCCCACCTGGAGGGTCCGCATGGTGGGACCGCTGTGGGTCAAGGCGTTTTGCACGAGATTTCTCAGGGCTCGCAGAACCATGACCTCATCCGCCGTCACTTCCACCACCTGGGAGCTCTCGGCCCATCGGATGGATCTTTTTTCGAGTTCCGGCGAAAACTCTTGGCGGAGACTGTCCCAGAGTGAGGCGATGGCCAGGCGCTGCGGTTTCAGGGTCATTTCCCGGGTGCGCACGAAGTTGTTCAGCTCATCCACCATGCAGGCAATTTGTTTCGTAGCCTTGAGGATCTGTTCGCAGTACATGACGCCCCGTTCGTCCAAAACGGCACCGTACCGCTCGCATAACCTCTTGGCAAATCCGTAGGCGGCCACCGCCGGTCCTTTGAGATCATGACCGACGGTCGAAACGAAGAGTTTGATGTTTTCCTTTCGCCGCTGGATTTCTTCAACGGTTTCTCTGAGAATTTCTTCGGTTTCCGCATGGATGGCCGCCACGCCGATGAGATGGCCGATCATCATGAGCAAGTCCACCTCATCTTGATCCAGTCGGATGGGACTCTTGGCCGCAAGGTTCATGACCCCTTCCACACGATCCAGGACCACAAACGGGACGCAGACCACCGTATGAATCCCTTTCGAGGCTAGGAGGTCGGCTCTTTTGGCATCACCGAGGGATTGCACCGACTGGGCGATGAAAGCGCACGACTTGGCGGCGCGCCCCGTAAAGCCCTCTTCAAGACTCACCCGTTCCAGCCCCTCCACATCCATGCCCCGATAAGCGGCCAGCCGCAAGGCCTGCCGGTCAGGTTCCATGAGGTAGATTCGCCCTGCATCAAAGGCCGTGTGTTCCAGCACATAATCCAACGCCTGGGTGAGGAGCTCGCTCACTCCCTTGGACTGCGACAGCAGCTCGCTCAAGCCCAAAAGCACCGACAGGGCCCGATTGCGGCGCATGAGCTTGCGACGGCTGAAAGACACCGTTCTCAGATCACTCTGAAACGAGATGGGAACCATCGGGAACTCTCCCGCCTCTCGATCAACCCTTTACAGACAGGAAACGGCTTCGGCCCGTCGCACCGTTTCGATCTCCTGGAGCATCTTGGTCCTGTAGTGGTGCACCGAACCGGCATTGGTCATAACCATGTCCAGTTGGCGCGTATGGATAATGAGATACCCCAAAAGACGCAGCCGATCCACCATGACTTCTTGAGGACGACCTTCCAACCGGGCGAAGGCCGCGTCCTCCCTGACCTCACAGCGAAAATCGAACGACTCCAGGAGGTCCGCTACAAAACGGGCCCGAAGGATTCGGCGCCTCCGATCCGCCGCTCCGCCCTTGAATTGAAAGCTCACATAGTTTTGCGAGGTCCTTTCGTCCACGAGGGCTTCCAGCGTGGAAAAATGAAAGCCGAACCGGGACTGCAGGCTGCAAAAATTCCGCGAAATCATGAAGTAGTTGCGAATGGCGTACGGAGAGGCCACGGAAGGATCCAAACCCGGATTGGACGTGGCTTCCATGAGGATGGACATGAACCCTTTGCTGTCAATGGGGGGCGGCCCTTCCCAAGGGATGGCCGTCATGCCTTGCCATAAAGCGAGCATGGGCACGGAAACGATTTGCTCCAAGGTGACATAAGGGCCCTCGATGTCTTCCACGAAACCGTCATCCAGGTTGATGATCCAGAATTGCATGGGGACGCGGCATTTGAGCTGCTTGGCCGATTTTTGGGGAAAACGATGTTCGGAGCCGAATCGAAACATCTCCTCGACGGCCTTTTCATGGCAGAACCGAGTGATGTCGTGGAAGGTGCGACATTTTTTGGGAGAAAAATCCGGCGACTCAGGATCCAAGAGATACAGGGGAAGGATCAATCGACTCACCCCTTCCAAGGCCTCGTAGACGGGTGTACCTTTCATCAAGGCCCGCCCTTCCTCACGCCGCTCCGTATGCAGTTCCACCAGGCCGTCGTAAATGCGCCCCTGATCGGCATCCACGGTGATCATCCGGCCCGGCTCAAGGTGTTCCATAATCCCCGAAATCCCGAAAAGAGCGGGGACGCGGAATTCCCGGGCCACATTGGCCAAATGACCCGCCACGCTTCCCTGTTCGCTGAGCACGGCTGCGGCCCTCCCGAGAAGCGGCGCCCATCGGGGCAGCGCCTGGGCGACCACCAAGACGGCCCCTTCGGGAAATTGCAAGGCATCGGCGTCGCGGCGGACGATGTAAAACACGCCCCCGCGGCCGCACCGGACGAAGCGGTCACACCCCCCTCGGCAAGGACCTCAACCCCCTTCGGGATCCCACGATCTTCGCCGGCAACGTGCACGGGCCGATCCACCGAAGAACGGCCTTCAAAAGGTCGTGTCTGTAGGATCACGAAACGGCCCGAGCCGTCCAGAGCCCATTCGATGTCCTGGGCCCCACCGTAATGAGCTTCGATCCGAAGCGCCAGTCCGGCCAGATCCGCCACCTGCGCATCCGTTAAACATGGTTGACGGCCTTCATCCCCGGCCATCTCCAGTCGACACACCCCCTCGTCGGGGTAACACACGTACTTGACCGATTTCTCACCGATGCGGCGTTCCAAGACCGCGTGCGGTTCCTTGCGGGACGCAATCCACACGTCAGGGCTAACACTGCCGTCCACCACGGATTTGGGAAGCCCCCACACCGCGTTGATCACGAGGACGTCGTCTCGGATGTTCAAGGGATTTCGCGTGTAGAGCACGCCGCCCGCCACGGCGTCCACCATGACGAGACAGCCGACGCACATGGCCACGTCTTCGTCCCGCAGGCCGTGGCGCAGTCGGTAAGTCATGGCGGCGACGCCGTACTTGCTGGCCACCACTTCCTTGAAAGCCTGGAGAATGTTTTCTTCGCCCACATTCAGTTCGGAGCGGAACTGACCGGCGAAGGACATGCCCGGAAGGTCTTCCGCCAGGGAACTGCTTCTCACGGCAAAACGCACCCGGCCACCGATTTTTTCTTTCAGCGCCCGCACCTGTTCCTCGACGGCCTCTTGTAGGTCCCTCGGAACCGGTGCAGCAATGATGAGTTGTTGAATTTGTGCGCTTAGGGCGAACAGATCATCCAAGCGATCCGACGGCACCGCTTGGACCCGCCGATCGATTTCCACTTGCAGGTCGTTTTCTTCAAGAAACCGGCGGGCCCCGTACACCGTGATCGCAAAGCCTTCGGGAGTCGGCACACCCAGGCGGCGCTTCATTTCACCCAGGTTGGCCATCTTGGACCCCACAAGATCGCCGGATTCCTTGTCCACTTCATCCATGGACAAAACCAGAGGGCCGGAAACCGACGGCCGCGCGGTGTGGAGATGGGGATTGATCTCCCTTTGGATGGCCCGGAAGCGTTCGTAAAGCTCTGCGTATTTCCCGGGGGCTAAGGCATCCAGATGTTGGATGATCTGAAAGACGTTGGTGGATACTTGGGTGCAGCGGGATCGGACAAAGGACATGCCGAACGGGCGGGTGCCTTGGAGCATCTCTTCCATTTCGGTCATGATCTCCAAGGCGCGATTGTTGGCATTCAAAAGGAGCTTAAAATGATGATATCGGTTCTGAAAAGCAAGCCGCAAATCCTCCAGGCTCTCCTCAGGAACCGGTTCCTTAGACAGGGAGAGCCCGAGCCAGCCGGATACGTTCTTCGCCCATTTCTCCAAGCCCCTTCTCAAAGCGCTTGCCACCGGATCCTCCCCCGCGTGTCCCGCTCACGTTTTCCCTTTCATTGCGCCCCCCGTAGATTCCAAGAACCCCACTCCCCCTACGAAATCATGGGCAATCCTCGGCAGCGGAAGTCCCCCGTCATTCAGGGGCTGAGGAAAACCTTCCCGACGGGAAAACCGTCGGGAAGGTCGAGGGAAGGGCCTACTGCAGGGCTGCGCCGATTCGGGGGG
>VSSL01000123.1_pt1 | contig 19442 bp, 16 predicted proteins | sample 4557531 | NCBI WGS metagenome assembly VSSL01 (sample SAMN10986726, study PRJNA523729) | hot springs metagenome | isolation source: hot springs | place: India:Timba, Gujarat | collected 2018-05-31 | reverse complement strand
GGGGAAAGTGCGCCGCGTATACCTGCATGGGCGAGAGGCCTATCGCGATGGGGATGTGCTTGTTCCACCTGGTTATGGCTGCAATCTTAGAGGATCGAACCCCCGTTAGGAAAGGAAAGAAACCATGAGTACTTTTGTACCCCCACACCGCAAGGAAAACCCTTATCTGCCCTTTGGCGACCAACGAAACGCTCCCTTTTACGGCAAAGATATCCTCTCCGTCAAACAATTTAGCCGCAACGACCTAGACTACATCTTCGGTGTCGCCCACGAGATGCGGGAAATGGTCACTCGCGTGGGCACTTTCGATCTGCTGAAGGGTAAAATCCTGGCGAACCTCTTCTACGAACCATCCACCCGCACCTCCTCGTCGTTCACCTCGGCCATGGAGCGCCTAGGAGGCAGCGTTATTCCCATCAACGAAGTGCGCTACTCCTCGGTTGCCAAGGGCGAATCGCTCCCCGATACGGTGCGCACCTTGGATTGCTATGCCGATGTCATTGTGTTGCGCCACCCCGAAGTGGGTGCCTCAGCCCTGGCCGCCAAGTATGCCCGCAAGCCGATCATCAACGCCGGCGATGGCGTTGGGGAGCACCCCACCCAAGCCCTGCTCGACCTGTTCACCATTGTGGAGGAACTAGGACAGGTAGATGGACTCACGGTGACCATGCTGGGCGACCTAAAATACGGCCGCACAGTCCACTCGTTGGCGCGCCTTCTGGCGCTCTTCCGTGTGCGGGTCAACTATGTGTCCCCCGAAATCCTGCGCATGCCTCCTGAGATCATCCACGAACTGAAGGAGATGGGGTTGCCGCAATACGAATACACCACGCTGGACGAAGTGCTTCCCACCACCGATGTGCTCTACGTCACCCGCGTTCAGAAAGAACGTTTCGAGAACCCCGAAGAGTACGAAAGCGTCAAGGACGCCTATGTGATCACCCCGGAGACCATGCGCCGCGCCCGCGAACGCATGATCCTAATGCACCCCTTGCCTCGCGTGGGGGAGATCGCCATGGAAGTGGATGAAGATCCCCGCGCCGCCTATTTCCGCCAGATGGAATATGGCCTCTACGTGCGCATGGCGCTCCTGGCTATGGTCCTGGGCAAAGCGTAACAGTCATGACCTTCTACGACGCACTCGAACAACATGCCCACCGCGTTAACTCGTTACTCTGCGTGGGGCTCGACCCCCACGTGGAGCTTCTTCCCGCCCCTACTGCCCAAGCGGCCAGGGACTTCTGCCTGCGCCTCATTGAAGCCACCGCCAACCTCGCGGCCGCTTATAAACCCAACAGCGCCTTCTTTGAAGTCTTCGGCGCTCCAGGGTGGCAAGTCTTGGCGGAGGTGATCCATGTCGCCCGTCAGAGTGCTCCGGTTATTCTCGATGCCAAGCGCGGCGACATCGCCTCCACTGCCCAGGCATATGCCCAGGCTGCCTTCGTAACCCTAGGCGCCGACGCCATTACCCTCAACCCCTATCTGGGCTACGATGCCCTCGAACCCTTTCTAGCCGATCCCCAACGGGGGGTCTTTCTGCTCTGCCACACCTCCAATCCTAGCGCCCCCCAATTACAAGGGTTGCCTCTACATCCATGGTCGCCAGATGCAGCCCTTGGCCAAATCCAAACCGTTTATGAGGCTGTTGCTCGCTACGCCGCCACTTGGAATCGGAACAAAAATCTGGGTTTAGTGGTTTCGGCAACTCATCCTCAAGCGCTACAGCGGGTGCGCCAGCTCGCCCCAAAGATGTGGTTCCTTTGTCCCGGCGTAGGCGTCCAAGGCGGTGAACTCGAAACAGCCATGCAAAACGGTCTGCGCGAGGATGGTTGGGGGCTGCTTATCAACCTTTCGCGCACCCTAGCCCTCAGCTCGAACCCTCGAGAAGCCGCCCAAGAGTGGCTGGCCCAAATGCGCGAACATCAGGAGAGAAAGCGCCAAAGTGTCCCTCCGCCCAGGACGGTTCTCAGTGGTCAACTGGCAGCCATAGCCGAGATGCTCCTGCATACCGGTTGCGTGCGCTTCGGGGCTTTCACCCTAAAATCAGGGCTCCAATCTCCCATCTACATAGATTTACGGCAGCTGATCGCCTATCCCCAAGCCCTCGACCTGATCGCCCGCGCCTATCTTCCTCTGCTACACTCCCTAACTTTCGATCGCTTGGCCGCCCTTCCTTATGCCGCCATCCCTATTGCCACGGCCATCAGCTTGCTAAGCAGGTGGCCGCTGATCTACCCACGGAAAGAGGCCAAAACCTATGGCACTCAAGCCGAGATCGAAGGGGTGTTCACACCGGGCGAGCGCGTTGTCCTAGTTGACGATTTGGCTACCACCGGTGAGAGCAAGTTCGAAGCTCTGGCCAGGCTGAGCGCAGCCGGCCTCCAGATAAGGGATATCGTGGTGCTCATTGACCGCCAATCCGGCGCTGCGGAAGCCCTCGCTGCTCAAGGCTATCGCCTGCATAGCGTACTCACCTTGACCGAACTGTTGGACTACTGGCAAAGTCAAGGGCAGGTCGAGCAGGCACACCTAGAATCGGCCCGGCGCTTCATCCAAGAAACCCGGCCCTCCTAATGTATCCCAAACTACGTCCCTTGCTCTTCGCCCTAGACCCGGAACAGGCCCATGCGCTCTCCCTGACTGCTATGCGCGTAATAGGGTTCTTTCCCCCCTTGGTATCGCGCTTGCGTCAATATTTCTCTCAGCCAGCACATCCTGTGGAGGCCTTCGGATTGCGCTTTCCCAATCCGGTTGGGCTAGCCGCCGGCTATGATAAAGACGCCCTCGCCTGGCGTGGCTTGGCGGCACTGGGCTTCGGCCACATCGAAATCGGCACAGTTACCCCCCTACCCCAACCAGGTAACCCCCAACCGCGCCTCTTCCGCCTGCCGGAGGATCAAGCCTTGATCAACCGCATGGGCTTCCCCAGCCATGGAGCCGAAGCCGTTGCCCGCCGCTTGCGCCTGCCCCGACCGCCAGGGTTGATCCTCGGTGTTAACCTAGGTAAAAACAAATCCACTTCTAACGAGGACGCTGCCCAGGATTATCTATCCTTGCTGAAGACTTTTGCCCCTTTAGCCGATTACCTGGCCATTAATGTCAGTTCGCCCAACACCCCTAACTTACGTAACCTGCAAGCCCGCCAAGCCCTTTCAGCTCTGCTCTCCTCATTGAACGCCGCCCGAAGGGAACAAGAAAGGTATTTAGGCCGCCGAGTACCACTCCTGGTTAAGTTAGCCCCCGATCTCAGCGACCCCGACCTGGAGGATGCTTTAGAGGCCCTGCTCGAAAACGCCATTGACGGTGTGATTGCCGTAAACACCACCCTCCAAAGACCGCCATTGCGCTCCCCCTCTGCCGCCCAAAGTGGGGGACTAAGCGGCGCTCCTCTCCGTGAGCGAAGCCTGCAAGTGGTGCGCCACATTTATCTGCGCACTCAAGGTGCCCTCCCCATCGTCGCTGTAGGGGGCATCCTTCAACCGGAAGATGCCGCTCGCCTGTTAGAGGCCGGTGCATCTCTGGTGCAGGTGTATACTGGTTTGGTTTACTACGGTCCTACCCTTGTTGCCGACATCCTAAGGCACTTAGCGGAACGAGCAGCAAAACGCGCAACGGATTAAAAATGCCCATCTGAAAAGACGGAGAGAAAAATGAAAACCACCCCCATTCTCCTCCCCACAGTATCCCGTAAAGTTGCCCTTTGGGTTAGCGCTCTTTCTGCCTTGGCCATCGAAGCATTGTTTATGGCAATTAACCCGCCGCTGAACACCCCGGCTGCGCCCCTGGGGATTGTTTCCTTCGAACTCGCTGGAACGCCGGCCAAGGCAGCTGAGATCCTTGCCTCGTGGGATGCTTTCGCCCAACGCTTGGCGGCCTTTGGACTAGGTTTGGATTATCTCTTCATGCTCGCCTATGCCAGTGCGCTGAGTCTGGCCTGCTGGGCGAGCGGCGATCTGCTGAAACCCCATCGCTTCCCCCTGGCTTCCTTGAGCACCGCCTTAATCCTTGCTCCCTGGGTTGCAGCGGCTTTCGACGCCCTCGAGAACACTGCTCTGGCGCTGATCCTCATTGGGGGAAGAATGGATGCCGTCTGGCCAGCTCTGGCTCGCTTCTGCGCCATCATCAAATTCGCACTGCTCTTCCTGGCGCTGGTCTACGCTCTCTATGGACTGGCCCTTAAATTCCTCCTTCGCCAGAGGTGACGAATTTGAGACTCTCCCGCTACAAGGAGGTATCCCCTTCGCAACATTGAGATCGCCGCTGCGTATACTTTGATTGAGAATAGTCTATTTCAGCCAGAGGTGAACGATGAAAAATCCAACCATAGGGTTGATCCTTGCTGCCCTTGTGGTTATGGCAATGGCCTGCAGCATTACCATTCGCATTCCAGAAGACCGCTTGGTCACCGAACCGCCGGTAAGAGAAACCATCGAAATTCCCTTGCCCCAAGCGGACCAAGCCGAGGTCACCCTTTCCTTCGGTGCTGGAGAACTGAGGCTGGCTGGGGGCGCCCAGGGGTACCTGGTGCAAGGTGAGGCCCTCTACAATGTGCCCGATTTCAAACCGCGCATTGAAGTCAAAGACAATCGGGTGTTCCTGGAAAGCGGTAACCTGGAAATCAGCGGTTTCCCTCGTGTTAAGGGGGAGCTGCGCAACGAATGGAACCTCCGCCTGGGCGATATGCCCCTCGTTCTTAGTATCGAAGCTGGCGCTTACCAAGGAGACCTCGATCTCAGTGGCGTCCCGCTCGTTGAGTTGAACATTGAGGATGGGGCCTCGAATGTCACCCTGCGTTTCGACCAAGTCAATCCCCAGACGCTGCAAACCATGCGCTATTCTACGGGGGCCTCAAACTTGCGCTTAGTCGGCCTCGGCAACGCCAATTTCAAACGGTTCACCTTTCGCGGCGGTTTGGGGAACTACACCCTGGACTTCTCCGGCGCCTCCCTCCTGGAATCTCAAGCCGATATCCAAGCCGGCGCCTGCCGTATGGTGATTGTCGTCCCAGAAGAGCGAGCGGTGCGCGTTGTTGTAAACAGTGGCTTGACCCAAATTGAAACGAATGGTGCCTGGAAGATCAACGGAAGCGAATACATACATGAGGGAGCCGGCCCGATCCTGACCATATCTATCGAGATGGGAGCCGGTTCGTTGCAATTGCGTGCCGAATGACTCTACCTTCCCTAGTCCTCAATGTATACGAAAAGGCGTCTGCCCCTTTAGGCAAACGCCTTTTCGTGGCTAAGCGAAAAGCCACCAGCTACATTTCGAGCGCCTTGTAGCCGGGGCCCTTACTGAAGTAATCGTAGTTCAATTGAATATCTGGAGTGAGGTCAATCACCTCGCCGGCCTCCAGCTGACGCACACAATCCAAGACCACCTTCTCGCCGTGATGATTCACGCCTTCATAGTGACCCGTTAGCCCAACCCTGCTGATGTATTCGCCGCCCTTCGCCGTGTAGGCGCTGGGCACCTCATCCTCAGGGAAGATCGCTTCATAGGGACACTCTGGGACGCACGCCCCACAGTCAATACAGGTGTCTGGATCAATGTAATACCAAGGCCACTCTTCAATGGGCTTTCCGGGGACAATGCACTCCACCGGGCACACCTCTACGCAACCGGCGTCGCGTAGGCACAAACTGGTAATAATATGGGTCATGGATTGGTCCTCCTAAACAAGGGTTGCTATGGTTTACTTTCGGTTTTATCCCGGCGAAACGAACCCGTTCGGGGAAACGACCCGTTTTCTACTCAAATTTTAGCCCCCCCCTTTCCCTTTGTCAAGCAACTGAGAGCGAGCAGGACAACCGACAGTGACATTCTTCCTAGCCACCAAACCCAATCGGGAAGGCAGGCAAATAAGAGGCAACAGTTCCCTCCTCAAACGGTTCTCTCCTGACACTTCAATCCGTCCCTTTGACGAATTTTCGTTTTGGGTCGAACCTGCCCTCAATATTTCTTATACAATTCTTACACAAAATAATTGACAAATCAGATTATATATAGTAATATTGTACAGAATTCAGACTAAAGAATAACCACCCATTATTCCCGGAGATGACCATGTTCGAACTACCCCCTCTCAAATATGCCTTCAACGCTTTAGAGCCCATCATTGACACCATGACGATGGAAATTCATCACGATAAGCATCACGGCGCTTATGTAGCCAACTTAAACAAAGCACTGGAGAGCGCCCCCCAACTGCAGGATAAACCCATCGAGTGGCTGCTGCGCAACATCAACGAAGTGCCGGAGAGCATACGCACCGCGGTGCGCAACCATGGCGGTGGTCATTATAACCACACCCTGTTCTGGGATTGGATCGCCCCTGGCGGAAGCAAAGCGCCCTTTGGCGAACTCGCCCAGGAAATCAATGCCACTTTCGGCTCCTATGATAACTTTGTGGAGCAGTTCAGCAACGCTGCCATCAACCGCTTTGGCTCCGGCTGGGCCTGGCTCGTAGTGGATGGCCAAAAGAAGCTACAAGTCCTCTCCACCGCTAACCAGGATAGCCCCCTGATGGATGGCCTCACCCCCATCCTCGGGTTGGATGTATGGGAACACGCCTACTATCTCAAGTACCAGAACCGCCGCCCTGAGTACGTGAAGAACTTTTGGAGCATCGTAAACTGGGATTTTGTCAATTCCCTCTATCAAGCGGCCAAGCGCTAAAGAAGTATCCCGACCACCCCAACGCTCAGGCCCAACACCTCGCAGGGCTGCTCTTTCCAAGAGCAGCCCTGCTCCTATTTCTCCCAACAACAGGTGGGAACGCTAAATTCGCTCACCGTTTACCCTTTTTGAGCCCTTTCCCTTCGCTTTCGGCGGCGGGGGTTGGCAATTGGCCAAACATTTTTCGATAAAGCGCTCGCAAGTTACGGCGATGCAGTTCATCGGCCAAGCCACCAATCAACACACGGCTCTTCCCGCAACTCTCTATCGTGATCTCGTCGAGCACCTCTTGGGGGGAACGCCGTCGGCCTGCTTTGCGCACCGCTTTGCGCAGGTTGTTAAGGTAGGCTAGGTTCTCTTTGAGATAGGCATCAATTTCCCCGCGCAAGATGAGCTCCCCATGTCCTTGGATGATGTTCTCCAACCCTAAACGGCCAATCTTCCTTAACGAGGTCACCAGGTCATCCAAATCACCTTCAACAATGTAGGGTAGGGACATAGCAGCATCACCGGCAAAGAGCACGCGGTCCTCTTCCACCAACACGCCGATGTTATCGGCGCTATGCCCCGGAAGAGGAAAGAGGATCAACGTCTTCTTGCCCACTCGTAGGGTCATCTCCCCCCCTTCAAAGGTGAGATGAGGCAATACGATCTGCACCTCCCGCAAACTAGGGTTGGTGCGTCTCGATTCCTCCAAAGCTGCGCGCCCTCGGGTCGCCAATTGGTGACGACAGAGTTGGTGGGCAATAACCGTTGCTGCAGGAAAGAAGCAATTGCCCCAAGCGTGGTCAGCATGGCTATGGGTGTTGATCACATAGCGCACCGGGGCGTTCAAATCTCGCTCCACGAATTCACGCAGAGCCAGGGTTTCTTCTGGTAAGGCCAGGGTGTCAATCACCACCGCCCAATGGGGGCCAATAACTGCTCCCGCGTTTACTTGAGCATAAATCTCGCTCTGAAAAGCGTAGACGTTCTCGGCAATTCGCTCGCGTTGCAACATGATGCCTTCCCCAAAACCAGTTTTCTTGCAAGCATAGCACAAAGGCCGCCTGAAAGCAAGCAGGCTTAACCATCTCTTAACTCTTGCAACTCTCCAAAAAACGTGTATAATAACGCCCAACATTCCCATTCCCCAAGCCATAGTCGGGAGGAGTAAGCGTAGGCGTGCTGACCAGAGAAGGACTGGCCAGAGGCTGAAAGCCACCGCAGCAACCCTACGCCGAAGGTCGCCCGGCCAGGTCGCCGAAGAAAGGCGGGAACACCGCCGAGTAGAACGGCGCGGGAAGGCCCGTTAGCGCCTCCCCTCAATTCGGTAGAGGGCGTTCTCCCAATAGGGAAGCGTTCCCCTTTGAGGGAGAGAGTGCGTCGGCCATCAGGCCGGCGAAATGAGGTGGTACCGCGGAAGGTTCAGCCTTTCGTCCTCATGGGCGAAAGGCTCGCTGCTTAAATGCTCAGGAGCATCTTTTCCATATCGTTGACATTTCGCAATCGCTGGCTGGAGAGAGACGATGACCGATCGAACACTACCCAAAACTTACGATTTTCGTTCCACAGAACAACGCCTCTACGCCTGGTGGGAGGCGAACGGCTATTTTCGCCCTTCAAACGACCCCAACCGGCCGGATTTCGACCCCGCTCGCCGTCCTTTTGTAATCTCCATCCCTCCTCCCAATATCACCGGTGAACTCCACCTTGGACATGCTATGTTCGTTGCCGTGGAAGATTTGATGATCCGTTATCACCGTATGAAGGGTTATCCCACACTTTGGGTGCCCGGCACCGATCACGCCGGCATTGCCACCCAACTACAGGTGGAAAAAGCCCTCGCCAAAGAAGGGCTCACCCGTGAACAGATCGGGCGCGAAGAATTCCTGCAGCGCACTTGGGCCTGGAAGGAGAAGTATGGCGGTATTATTACCAGCCAAATCCGCCGCTTGGGGGCCTCTTGCGATTGGTCACGCGAACGCTTCACCCTCGACCCTGGCCTATCGCGCGCTGTGCGCGAGGCCTTCGTACGCCTTTACGAGAAGGGACTCATCTATCGCGGCCTGCGCCTGATCAACTGGTCCCCCGGTCTTAAAACTGCTGTCTCCGATCTGGAAGTGGAATACTCGGAAGAACCCGGCACTCTCTATTACTTTAAATATATGCTGGCCGACCCCCAACCTGATGATCCACTACCCTATCTGCCGGTGGCAACCACCCGCCCAGAAACCATCTTGGGGGATACCGCTGTAGCCGTGCACCCACAGGATGAGCGTTATCAACGTTACATTGGGCGGGAGGTTGTTGTCCCCATCTTGGGGCGGCGTATTCCGGTGATCGCCGATGAAGCCGTGCAACGCGATTTCGGCGGCGGCGCCCTCAAAGTCACCCCCGGCCATGACCCCACCGATTTCCAAATTGGCGAGCGTCACGGCTTGCCCATAATTTCCGTGCTCGATGAAGCCGCGCGCATCAACGAGAACGGTGGTCCCTACGCCGGCCTTGACCGCTACGAAGCGCGCCGCCGTTTGTGGGAGGATATGCGCGCTGCTGGCCTTACCCTGCGCGAAGAGCCTTACACGATCACCGTACCCCGCAGCCAACGCGGAGGTGAAGCCATCGAGCCAATGATCTCCACCCAATGGTTCGTGCGCATCGAACCCCTCGCCCAGGCTGCGCTGGCTGCGGTGCGCGATGGACGGATTCGTATTGTCCCCGAACGCTTCACCAAGGTCTACTACAATTGGTTAGAAAACATCCAGGATTGGTGCATCTCACGCCAATTGTGGTGGGGTCACCGCATTCCGGTATGGTACTGCAGCGATTGCGGTCAGATGACCGTGTCCCGTGAGGATCCCAGTGAGTGCGCTCATTGCCATAGTTCCCGCATCGAGCAAGACCCCGATGTGCTCGATACCTGGTTTTCATCCGGTTTGTGGCCCTTCTCTACCCTAGGATGGCCGGACGATACCCCCGATTACCGCTATTTCTATCCCACCTCGGTAATGGAGACCGGTTACGACATCCTCTTCTTCTGGGTGGCGCGCATGATCATGCTCGGTTTGGAGTTTACCGGCCAGGTGCCCTTTCATACCGTCTACCTTCATGGCCTGATCCGTGACGAGCACGGGCGCAAGATGAGCAAGACAGCCGGCAACGTCATTGATCCCCTAGAGATTATGGACGAGCTCGGTGCCGATGCCCTGCGTTTCACCTTGCTGGTGGGTTCCACCCCAGGCAATGACATGAACCTAAGTGTGAAGCGCGTGGAGGCCAACCGCAACTTTGCTAATAAGGTATGGAATGCCGGGCGCTTCGTCATCTCCGCCATCAACAACCTTACACCACCTGCAAATCCTCTTTCCAACCCTGCGCCATGGACACTCGCCGATTCGTGGATTTGGGCCGGCCTGCAGAACTTGGTACGAGACGTAGAACGCCTCTTCCAAAACTACCAATATGGAGAAGCGGGCCGGCAGATTTACGAATTCTTCTGGGGAGATTTTGCCGATTGGTACGTGGAGATCGCCAAATTGCAACTCGCCGAGGGAGGAGAGCGCGCTTATCTGACCGCGGAGACTCTGGCACGAACCTTGGATATCTGCCTGCGCCTCCTGCATCCTTTCACCCCCTTCGTCACCGAGGAACTATGGGGACATTTGCGGCGCGCTTTGCTCGCTTCCCCGTTGGCACATCTCGCCCAGGACTGGCCGGAAGCGTTGATCATCGCCCCCTTCCCTCAGCCACGCCCCAGCGAGGGATGGGAAGAAGCGAAAATGGCCGATTTTGCCCTCTTCCAAGAGATTGTGCGCCAAATTCGCAATTTGCGCACCGAGAAGAACGTCAAACCCGGCAGGCGTATTCCGGCTACTTTGGTCTCCAGCCGCGCGGCGCTACTTCAACAACTGAGACCAGCTCTCGCCGCCTTAGCCGGCCTGGACCCCCGCCAATTGAACATCCTAGAACACCTGGAGGGCAAACCCCAAGGCCACGTCGCGTTAGTGGTCGGAGAAGTGGAAATTTTTCTGCCCCTCGCCGGCTTAGTTGACTCCTCCGAAGAGCGCCTCCGCCTGGAGAAAGATTTGGCCGAGATTGAGGCTCAAATCGAGCGCTTAGAGGCATTGTTGGCCGGCCCGTTCGCCGAAAAGGCTCCTCCCCCGGTTGTACAAAAGGAGCGCGACAAATTGAGCGCCTATCGCCAAAGCGCCGAGAAGATCCGCGCCCAATTGCAAGCGTTGTAGGTCTTTCTCTTTCAGACCAAGCTTTGACCAAGAAAGTGAGGGAGAGCAGCGTTCAAGATGCTCTCCCTCACTATAAAATTACTAAGGGGTTGTTTGGCCGACCTGCCGAGGCAGCGGCTACTCTCCTATACAATCGCTAACATTCACTATAGCCACAAGCATAGCACTTACGGCAACCTTCCTCATTGACAAGGGTCGCTTGTCCGCATTCTGGACATAGATCACCCACCGCTTGTTTCCCTTCCCCAGGGCCCATCGCTCCACCGAATAGGTCGGCGTTCGGCCCTACCTGCTCATCCTCGCTTTCTTCTTCGCTGGTGCTTATCTCTAGGTACTCTGCCAAAGCCTGGGCAACACCATCGGGCAACGAGCGCACCCGATTCGGACCAAAACCCAAGGAACGACCACCGCCAATGCCGCTCAATTGCTCCCAGACATCTCGCAAGCGCTCGCGCGGGGCAACTGGCGAGGACAACCGTAGGATATATGAAATCAAACGGCCAATAGCCTCCGAAACCGCTGCCGTATCCGAACCGGCTTTGGCAGTATTGATGAAGACCTCGAAAGGCTGACCATCGCCGTTCTCATTAATTGTCACGAAGGCCTTTCCCAGAGGGGTCTCCACGCTGATCGTCAAGCCAGGCAATCGGCGCGGCCGAGGCTTTTTCTTATCGTGCCACAAAGGGAGTTGTTCGGGAGTAGTTTGTTTCATCTCCGCCTCTCCAGAGCCACCGTTCGAACCGAGGAAACTTTGTTTCTGTCGTGCGGTTGCCTTCGTCTCCAAAACCACCTTCTGCCGCGAACCCGTAACATAAACTGTAATTCCCTTACAGCCCAGTTCCCAAGCCAATTGATACGCCGTGGCCACATCGTCTACCGTGGCGTGAGGCGGGAAATTGATCGTTTTGCTCAAACTGTTATCCACAAAGGCTTGCAAAGCGGCTTGCATGCGCACATGTTCTTCAGCGGTAATATCTTGCGAGACAACAAACACCTCCCTCACGCGAGCAGGTACCTCCTCCAAATCCTGACAGGAGCCATACTCCAACACCCGGTCAAAGATGCGTTGTCGCGCCGACTCGTCTAAGCCGCTTTCCCGTAGGGCTTTTTCAAACAAGGGGCTTGCATAGGTCAACTGCAAATCGCGTCCGTTGTCGTTCACGTGGCGAATATAGGCCAAGGCAAATACCGGCTCGCACCCATAGCCTTCGCAACCCGCTACCGTGGCGATCGTCCCTGTCGGGGCAATGGTACACTGCGCTGCGTTGCGAATACCATGTTGGCGCAACTGCTCTTGCAGACCTTCCCAGTCGAGTGTAGGGCGACCCCAGTCGAGAGTGTAAGGGGTTAATGGACGTGGGATTTCCCAGCGCAGATTTTCAGGATCATAAATGCTACCCCGGATGGCCGGGAATGGTCCCCGCGTTTTGGCCAGCTCGATGCTGGTCAACATTGCGTGGTAACGTACAAATTCCATCACCTGGGCAGCAAATTCTTGTGCCTGGGGAGAGCCATAACGCACCCCTACGTGATACATCAGGTCTGCCAACCCCATGATACCCAATCCAATGCGTCGGGCACGCAAAGCCGCCTCTTTCAATTGAGGCACGGCCGGCACATAGGCGTTGGCCTCCACCACATCGTCGAGGAAGATTGTAGCCAGTTCGACACTGTGGCGCAGTTTTTCCCAATCCACCCTTCCTTCAGGGGCAAAATGTTGCGCCAAGTTCACCGAACCCAAACAACAATTCTCATATGGCCCAAGCCACTGCTCTCCACAAGGATTGGTGGCTTCCAAAGGGTAGAGATGGGGCACCGGATTGCTGCGGTTGGCAGCATCCAGGAAAAGCACACCTGGCTCACCATTGTGGTGCGCCTGGCGCACGATTTTCTCGAACAGCTCGCGCGCCCGCACTTTTTTGTACACACGAATGGGAATGCCGGCTGCTTCGGCCTGTTCCAACGTTCCCTGGAAACCGCGATACGCTTCGGATGTGACATCGGGGAAGCGTAACTCCCACTCGGCATCGGCGCGCACGGCGCGCATGAAGGCATCGGTGATCCCTACCGAGATGTTAAAGTTGGTGATGGCGTTTTCATCCGTCTTACAGGTGATGAATTCCTCAATGTCCGGATGGTCTACCCGCAACACGGCCATATTTGCCCCACGCCGTGAACCACCCTGCGCAATCTCACCGAAGGCTTTATCGTAAACTCGTAAGAAACCGACCGGGCCGGTCGCTTGGCCGGCGGAGGACTTCACCAATGTGCCTTTAGGGCGCAGACGCGAGAATGAAAAGCCGTTGCCGCCACCGGTTTGTTGAATCAACGCCGCATCCCTCAAGGTTTGAAAGATGCCGGCCGGCTCGCGCCCCATATCATCGGCGATAGGTAACACAAAACAGGCTGCCAACTGTCCCAAAGGTGTCCCAGCCCCGGTAAAGGTCGGTGAGTTTGGGAAGAAGCGCTTGGAAGTGAGCAATTCGTAAAACTGCACGGCGCGCTCCATCACGTTTTGTTGCCATACGGCTTCCGCCGCGGCCACATGGTAGGCCACACGCCAAAACATCTGCTCCACCGTCTCGGCCGGTTGACCGTCTCGGTTCTTGCGCACATAACGGCGCACCAAAACTTGGCGAGCGTTCTCCGTCAATGTCACCGCTGGCAAGCCCTTCGGCATGGCTGGCGTTGGAAGAATATCAACGGGCGTAGAAGCTATCTGTGTCATAAGACTCTCCTCTCACAATCCCAGTAAAGGTTTACCGATCAGAAACGAACACGGACCCGAAGGGGCACCCTCAGCCCTGAGAATCCCGCTTGCGGAAAGGTTATCCTTCTAACAAACGGTCTATTTCATTGCGAATGGATTTGAGATCGTCTAATTGCAAGTAGACAATGGCGTAGCGGATGTAGGCGATCTGATCCAATTCCTTCAAACCAGCCATGACCATATCCCCCACCACTCGTGAGGAGACCTCCGCCCGTCCAATAGATCGCAGGGTCGCCTCTATTTCTCCCACCAACCGTTCGATGGCCGCTGCTGATACAGGACGTTTGGCACATGCAATACGTATCCCTCGGATGAGTTTATCACGGTCGAAGTCTTCACGCGTGCCATCCGCTTTGATGATAAGAGGAGTGGCGAGAATAGGGCGCTCATAGGTGCTGAAACGTTGCCCACAATTTTCGCACTCCCGCCGTCGGCGCACACCCCCACGAGAATCATGGGAGGTATCTATCACTCTCGATTGCTCATGAAGGCAATACGGACAGCGCATCCTCTCTCCTCAGAAAAACCAAATACCGCCATATATGGGGGTATTTATCACTCCCCTACCCATATCTTAGGGGGAAAGCGTTGCGCATTGTAGCACACCCTTTCAGGGTTGACAAGGGGGAAAGAAGGGTGATTTCGCAACTCTCATATTTGCGTGTAAAGAGCCGAACGCCTTATTAGAGGGGACAGACTGGGTTGCGAGCTTTTGGCTTGCGCCCTTGGCCTCATAGCGTTATGAAGTTTTCCCATTAGGAAACAAAGGCAGGAGCCCAGCGCCCGGCAGCGCCAAGCTCCTGCCACACCCGTTGGCCTTCCCCTGCGAAGGCGGCAGGGAAGGCTTCTCCCAACAGGCGCAGAGAGCCTAACAGAGGAGGAAAGGAACCATCAAACGACCGCGAGCATCGCAACCGATGTGACAGGGAGTGAGGGGCGCGTCACAAGGCTAGCGGCTGACGCGGTTGCGCAAGAAGGTCGGGATGTCCAGGTCTTCCGTGTTGAAGGCGCGCGGTTGAAACTCGCGCTCGGCGGGACGGCTGGGCGAGGCGCCCGCGGCCTTATCACCAGAGGTCGCTCGCCCCTCGCCAGAGGGTTTCTCCACCAAGCGGCGCGGCGTGTGGCTGCGCTCAAACCCGGTGGCAATCACCGTGATGCGCACCGCATCTTTCATGTTAGGATCAATCACCGCCCCAAAGATGAGGTTAACATCGGGGTGGGCTGTCTCTTTAATGATCGCCGCTGCTTGGTTGACCTCGAAGAGGGTCAGATCTGGACCTCCGGTGACGTTGAAGAGAATGCCGCGCGCCCCATCAATGGTGATGTCCAGCAGCTGGCTGGAGATGGCCTGTTCTGCCGCTATGCGGGCGGCATCCTCTCCGCGAGCTTCTCCCACGGCCATCAATGCCGCCCCACCCTCGGACATGATCGTGCGCACATCGGCAAAATCCAGGTTGATCAACCCCGGTACTGTGATCAGCTCTGAGATCCCTTGCACACCCTGGCGCAGCACATCGTCGGCGACGCGGAAGGCTTGTTCTAGGTTAGCGCGCTTATCCACCAATTGGAGCAAGCGGTCATTCGGGATGACGATCAGGGTATCCGCCTTCTCTTTCAAGCGCGTGATGCCCGCCTCTGCCGCCTGGATTCGGCGCGCCCCCTCGAAGTTGAAGGGGCGAGTCACCACTCCAATCGTCAGGGCACCGATCTCCTTCGCAATCTGAGCGACCACCGGCGCACCACCTGTTCCAGTCCCACCACCCATGCCAGCAGTGATGAAGACCATATCGGAGCCCTTCAACACCGTGTACAGCTCCTCAGCCGACTCTTCCGTCGCCTTCCGCCCGACTTCCGGATCGCCGCCAGAACCCAAGCCACGGGTGAGCTTTTCTCCAATGCGCACACGGGTGGGCGCTTTGGAGAGCATCAACGCTTGGGCATCGGTGTTGACGGCCACAAATTCCACCCCTTGTAAACCCTCTTCGATCATGCGGTTCACCGCATTGCAGCCACCGCCACCCACACCTACAACCCGAATGCGGGCAAACGACTCAATAGCATTGGGAGTTTGTGTAGTAAATGTTGACATAGCTTCCTCCTTGTTAGTTATCTGCTCCTTGCAATTCTTAGGCTCTCTAAGAATCCTCCTAAGGCAATAACCGCCTTAGCCAGGACAAAACTTGCATCTTCCAGTCTGTGCCCGCAGCGGGACGGGACGGACGTCCGCCTCGCTCTGCTTTACGCGCCGGGGTGAACTCACTCATCATGGTTGCCCAATGGAGCAAGCCCACGCTGGTGGAAAAAGCCGGGGAATGTAAACGATCGCTCATCCCTAGGAGATTTTGCGGGTGCGCCACGCGCACCGGAACGCCCAACACCCGACTGGCTACGCTGCGAATACCCGGTAGGGCACTGGTTCCCCCAGTTAACACCATGCCGGCAGGCAGAAGACCATCGTAACCGGAACGTTTGATTTCCTGAACGACCAACTCGAAGATTTCCTCCACCCGCGCATGGATGATCTCCACCAATTCCAGATGACCAATGTGTACCTCCTGCTCCTCGCCGAATGGCTTGACCGTGAACGATTGTTGCGCATCCACCGCTTGCGGGTCGGCATGACCATGCTGCAACTTGACCTCCTCTGCCTGCGAGACGGGGAGGTGTAAGATCTGAGCAATATCTGAGGTGATGTGGTTTCCCCCCACCCCGATAATCGCCGTATACCACACATCACCATCCACATAAATGGCAATATCCGTCGTACCGCCGCCGATGTCGCAAACCACCACCCCCATCTGACGCTCAGTTTCGCTGAGCAAAGCCTCTGCGGCCGCCAAGGGGTTGAGCACGAATTGGGTTACCTCGACTCCGGCCGCGGCAAGACATTGCCTTAAATTCTCCACGCTGGCAGCTGAAGCGGTAATAATGTTGGTCTCAACCTCCAAGCGGTAACCGTGCATTCCTAACGGCATACGGATTCCATCTTGCCCATCCACGTTGAAGCTGCGTTGGATGACATGCACAACCTCACGATTGTGTGGGATAGGTACAGCACAGGCAGCATCCACCGCTCGACTTACATCCTCAGCATCAATCACCCTGCCGGAGACCCCAACCACCCCGCGATTAATCACCGAAGAGACATCGGCTCCCGCTAGGCTAACCAGCGCCGAAAGGATTTCCACTCCCGAAGTACGTTCTGCCTTATCTACCGAGCGCGCCACGGCTTGAGCTGCCGCTTCGAGATCCACCACCACCCCCTTGCGCAATCCCAACGAGGGTTCAATCCCCACCCCTAAGATGCGGAAATGGCGCGGTGGCTCCGGGCGAGCCACCAGGGTGCAGATTTTGGTGGTACCCACATCAATGCCGATGAGCAAAGGTTCCTCTATACGCATGGTCCCCTCTCTCATTCTTGCAAGCGGTAATAGGGAGCATCAACAAACTCTAGTCCGATTACCGCCGGCCGCTGACCACTGGCCTTGATGTGCTCCAAGATCTTACGATACGCGCTTAATTTCATCTCTAGGTCGCTCAAATCGCCCAAATAGACAAACCACCCCCGACGATCTTCCCAGCCAAAGCCGTGCGCTGGCTCGTAGATAAGCCGCGCTCCTTCGGGCAACTGGGCAGCTAAGGTCAAGATAGCCCTTACCATCTCGCTTTCGAGCAGAACCGCGGGGGCAAATACAGGTTCCTGCTCCACGGGGGATTTCACCAACGGAGTAGGGGAAGGGCTAGGAGTAGGGGTCAAGAGCGCCGACAACGAAACTTGCCGTGGCAGCGGAGGCGGTGGCCCGCTAGCGTGCACCACCGGCAAATCCGGGTAGATACTTCCCGGGCGAGACAAAAAGGTTCTGCCTTGTTCGTCCACATAAATAGCCTGTTCGTCCTGCTGCCAAATCAGCACTGGCGTGCGCTCCGTGACTGATATAAGGAGAGTGTTCGGCCATTGCACCTCAACGACCACTTCCGAAAATTCGGGGAAGGTTTCTAGCAATACCTCCCTCATCCGCTCCCCATCCACCATAAAGATCGGCTGGGGGTGCATAGCCAGGGCACGTTTTACCTCGCTCCCATCTACAAATTTCAATCCGTGGAGCTGGGGGCTATCCACTTGGAATTCAGGCAGGGTAAAGAGCAGATAAAGCCCAACCAAAGCAACGCAAAGCAAGAAAAACGAAAGGATACGCTCGCCAAGACGCACCCGTGGCAGCGACGGAAGGCGTATCTCGGTCATTGCCGCTCCCGTGGCCAGGTTGTACCTCCGCCGTGCGCTGCGTTTTGGTGTTCCAGCCGCCGGGAAGCTTTCTTTCAAGTATTCACGCCGAATCAGCGGGGAAGGCATCTCAGACCGTCGTTTGGCCACCTGAGGCCTCGAGTGCCGCCCTCCCGATCCGACATCTTTGGAGATCACCCCACCCAACAAAGAGGGCTTTTTTGGAGTCTCCTTCTTTAGGTCAGCTTGCCTTTCACCCAAACGACGCCGAGAGCGAGAGATCGGTGGCATACCTATCCCTCCCCTTTCCGATAGCGACGCTCTGTGCGGTCGCGCTCCGCCTTGCGTTCCAAGGCCAGCGCAATCAGGCGGTCGAGCAAAGCCGAGTAGGAGAGACCTCCATACTCCCACAGTTTGGCGTACATACTAATCTTGGTGAAGCCGGGGATAGTATTGACTTCGCTCAGGTAAATCTGTGGCGCTCCCCCATCCTCTGCTTCCCGCTCCATTAGGAAATCCACGCGAGCCATTCCAGCGCAGTCAATGGCGTGGTAGGCGCGCAGGGCCAAGTCTTGCACGCGGCGGGTCATCTCCTCGGAAAGCGGGGCTGGGATGAGCAACTCCGAACGCCCGTCCAGGTATTTGGCCTCGTACGAATAAAACTCGCGGCTGGGGATAATCTCACCGGGGATCGAAGCCTCGGCTTCTTCATTGCCTAGGACGCTCACTTCGATCTCCCGCGGGCGCACCAAACCGCGCTCCACCAGCACACGGCGGTCGTAGCGTGCTGCCTCCTTCAAACCTTCGACCACGTCCGAGACACTTAGGCAGCGGGTTACCCCTACCGAGGAGCCCAAATTGGCCGGCTTGATAAAAAGCGGAAAATCTGCCAATTGCATCGCCTGTTCAACGACCTGTTCCAGGCTCTGCTCGATCTGGCGGCGTGTAAATACCGTCCAATCCACGACCGGGATCCCCTCGGCACGCATCACCGCCTTGAAAACACCCTTATCCATCCCCAGCGCTGAACCCAAAACACCGGCGCCTACATAGGCGAGATCGGCCATTTCCAACAATCCCTGGAGCGTTCCGTCTTCACCATAGGTGCCGTGTAGCACCGGAAACACCACATCCAATCTGCTCAGCAACTCCAAGTGTGCGCCTCTCTCATCCTTCTGCACCCGGTACAAACCAACATGCGTGGGGTCGGGTAGCAGGGCGGCCGGGGTCAAGTGGGAACGATCGCCGCGAGCGAAAGCCTCTAAAACATTCTCACCTACCCACCAAGCGCCATCATGACTGATGCCAATTTGCACCACCTCGTACTTCGTAGCGTCCAAAGAGGCCAACACCGAGCGCGCCGAGAGTAAGGAAACCTCATGCTCACCAGAGCGTCCCCCGAAGATCACACCCACACGCAATTTACGCCTTTGCATCATGGTTCACCACTCCCCCAGCAACTCGATTTCCAATTCCAGAGCGACGCCGAACTGGCGCATCACCTCTTCCTGCGCCAGGAGGATCAATGCGTAGACATCGGAGGCCC
>VSSL01000122.1_pt1 | contig 19450 bp, 17 predicted proteins | sample 4557531 | NCBI WGS metagenome assembly VSSL01 (sample SAMN10986726, study PRJNA523729) | hot springs metagenome | isolation source: hot springs | place: India:Timba, Gujarat | collected 2018-05-31 | reverse complement strand
TTTGCCGGGACGCTGCGGGAGCGCCCATCGCCGACATGATGCGGGCTCTCATGTACGCTCGCGATTACGGCGATCCGGAGGCCGCCCGAGCCGCCTTGGATCCGCTGGTTCGGGCCGGCGTTTTCGAAACCCTGGAAGACGGCACGCTCGTGGAAGCCGAAAGGCGCTGCCCTCGAGGGCTTCCCGTGAGGCAGCTCGTCGCCGACGCGGCGGCCTTGGCGCGGACTTTTCGGGCATAGGGGGCCGGCCGGAGCCCCAAAGTGATTTTCCGCATCTCAAGGATGGCTGAAAAACACCCCGTGGCCGAGGAACACGTCCCCCGCGGGCTTCCGAGGGACGTTTGCCCTCAGCCGTCGGTTTGAAAATCCGCGCCATTCATCGCGTTGACTCGCTTTCCTTTGCCGATCCCAGTGCGGGGGAAAACGTCCGGCCGGCCGGTGTTCCGGGAACCCGTCCGAAACCTGTGGAGAGCGGCCCTGCCCCTGTCGCCCGAAAGGGCCGGGCCGCAGACACCCGTCGTTTAGGGCATCCCAAACGCTCCCCGAGGGATATGCAAAAACCTGCTGCCTATGCAACTTTTTGCACACAACGTATGCGCCTCTTTTGCACACCCCCACGACCGCTCCGTCGGTCGGCCTCGAAAGCGTTTTTCGATGGTCATCCAACGCATTGTTTTTACATAATTTTTCATACCATCCCTACGAGTCCTTGGCATTTCTCATCTGGCACGCCCCTTGCTTAGGTCGAAAAACACGAAATAAAGGCGGCGCGTTTCCCCGGAAGCGGCCATGGTCGGATAGGTTTTCGAAGGAAGGAGCCCACGAATGAAACGCAGAGTTCTCTTTCTCGTTCTTGCGGCAGCGGTCTGCTGTGCGGCAACGTCGATCCCCGCCGGCGCAACCCTGATCACCTTTGGTGATACGGCAAAATACTGGCCGGGATGGGGGAACACGGACATGGACAGTTGGCCGGGAGTTGATAATGCCTTGGATACCATTGGGGATCCGAACTTCACGGGAGGCGGAGTGACGTTTGATGACAGCCTTTTTCTTACCAAAATAGAATTTTCTTTCTCGAGCTGGGCCGGTGGCAGCACATGGAACAAGCTCGAACCGGGAGATCTCTTTCTCAGTGTGGATGAAGACTCGGATTGGGAGTATGTTGTATATGCCGATGGCAATACAAATAAACTTGATGGCAGTAGACCACAGTCATGGGGATATAATCTTTATGCTGTCACTTTAGGCCTCGGAGACAATACCACGAAACCATCTTATTATGACTACTCTGGAACTGACAACACCGGATACTGGCAAGGCTATCTCATTCGAGACAAGCACCCCATTGGGCTGAGTTCTACGGCCTCGAAAGGTACGAGCCTCGGTTCTGTCGGTTTCGCGGGTTGGGGCACCGCAAATCTCGTATTTGATTTCGGCTCGCTCCTGCGTCTCACGCCTTATGCTTCCGACAACGATTATGACTTTTATAAGCTGACCCTAGGGTTCACCGTAAACTGTGCAAATGACGTTCTTTATGAAACTGTCAGCTGGCAGGTTGAGCATCCCGCCCCGCCTCAGCAGCACGTCCCGGAGCCGGCGACCATGCTCCTCATGGGCACGGGCCTTATGGGTTTGGCAGGTTATGTGCGCGCTCGCGGCCGCAAGAAAGGCGAGGAACCAGCCGAAAAGGGATAATCTCGTAAAGAACGCCATCCCCAGACCCCGGCCGGCAGGACGAACTCCCTCTCGGTCGGGGTTTTCTGTTTTCGGAAAGAAGCCGATACTGAGCCCGCACAAGGCACCTGCGGGTCCCCCCATGAAACTTGGCCCATCGGCGGGTTGCCGCATCAGGGGCCGGGGAGGCGGCGGATGGGCACCTTGCCGTCGAGAAAGGCTTTGACGGCGCCGATGGGAACTTCGTTTCGGTGGAAGATGCCGGCGGCCAAGGCCGACTCGGCCCGGGTGCGGGTGAAAACCTCCAGGAAATGTTCCGGGCAGCCGGCCCCGCTGGACGCGATCACAGGAATGGTCACGGCCTCTTTGACGGCGTTGATGAGTTCCAGGTCGAAGCCCAAGTTGGTCCCGTCTCGATCGATGCAGTTCAGGAGCATTTCGCCGGCACCCAGTTCTTCGCAGACACGGGCCAGGGTCACGGCGTCCACAGGTCGGCCTTCCCGCCCGCCTTTGATGGTGCACTGGTACCAGCAATATCGTTCGCCTCCGGGTCCGGCAAAGGCCGTTTCGATCACCCGGTGGGGCACCCCGTGGGGAGACGGGACGTAGACCCGCCGCGGATCGATGGAAATGACCACGGCTTGGCTGCCGTAGACCCGGGAAATGGTCTCGATGGCGCTTCCGCCCGTGCTTTTCCCCGATCGGAGGACTTCTTCCACGATGAGCACGGCGTCGCTGCCGATGGAGATTTTATCGGCCCCGGAGCGGAAGTATTCCGAAGCCACCTCCAAAGCACTGTACGCCGTGCCGTCTTGATCCACGTAATCTCGGATGCCGCCTCCGATGGTCAAGGGGACGAAGACGTTTTCCGACGTGCGCCGAAGCACTTCCAGCATGGGCATATCTTTAAGGGGGAAATCGCGAAAGCCCGTGATGTTGAGAAAGGTGATTTCGTCCGCCCCCTCTTGATAGTATCGGCGGGCGAGGTCCACGGGCTTTCCCAGATTGCGGACGGCGCCCTTTTCCCGCACATCGTACTGATCTCCCTTGGTCACGACCAGGTCGCCCTGATCGTTCGCGCGCACATCCAGGCAGGCGATGATCCTTTTGGCCAGTTCCGTGCGAGACGGCGTCCGGGGAGGGAGCACCGCCGGGGCATCGGGCGCTTCCAGGAAGTTCCGCAGAATCCTGAGTCCCGTCGGGCCGCTTTTTTCCGGATGGAATTGGACGGCCGCCACGCGCCCCTTTTGCACGGCGCTGACAAACTCTACCCCGTAGTCCGTGGCCGTGAGGACCACCGAAGGATCTTCCGGGTCCACATGGTAGGAATGGACGAAATAAAACTTCTCATCGCCTTCCAGGCCGCGGAAGAGGGCCGAGGGGTTCCGCGGTTTGATGCCGTTCCAGCCGATATGCGGGACGGCCAGGTCCACCCGAAATCGGCGGACCGATCCTTTCAGGAACCCGATGCCTTCTTCTCCGGGGGCTTCTTCGCTCCCTTCAAAAAGGGCCTGAAGCCCAAGGCAGATGCCCAGAAACGGCCGATCGGCTTCAAGATAACGCCGAAGGGGTTCCACGTAGCCCTTTCGGCGAAGGACGAGCATCATTTCCCCGAAAGCCCCCACTCCGGGAAAAATGAGCCTTTCCGCCGACAAGATATCTTCCGGGCGGGACACGAACCGCACGGTATGTCCCAGGCTTTTCACGGCGTTCACGACGCTCCGGACGTTTCCGGCGCCGTAATCGAGAAGCGTCACCATCAAAGGGGATCCTTCCCTGCGTCCAATTGCGTCACAAGACAATGCGGTCGGTCGGTGATGACGGCCCAAACGCCCCAGATTTTAAACTGTTTCGCCTTTTCGGGATCGTTCACCGTCCAGGCGACGACGGGAACGCCCGCCGCACGGCATCGCCGAACCATCGCCTCCCCGACGGACGCCTCGGCGGGGTGCACGGTATCGGCCCCGAGAGCGCGGACCAAAGCAACCGGATCGGGAACCGGACTTTCCAAAAGGACGCCGGTCATGAGGCGCGGTTCCATGGCTTTTGCGCGGCGAAGCACCTCCGGGTGAAAGGAAGACAGGAGCACGTGCGGAAACATGGAGAGTTCCCTCACCAAGGCCACCGTTTCCCGGACAAGCCGTTCATGCTGCTCCGGGCGGCCTTTGATTTCCACATTGACGAGCCGGCCTCGAGCGCGGGTCCACTCCAAAGCCTGTCGAAGGGAAGGGATGCGCGGAGCGCTGGAACTGTTCGCGGGGGACCCGGAACACAAAACGCGCAGGGGCGTCAGTTCATCCCAGAGGAAATCGGCGATGCACCACGGTCTCCGGTGCGGATAGATCCATGGGGCGTCGGTGGTCCTTTCCAGGGTCTCGTCGTGAAGCACCACCGGAACGCCGTCTGCGGTGAGCTGCACGTCCAGTTCCCAGAAAGAGGCCCCGGCCTGGAAGCCCAGTTCGGCCGTTTCCAGGGTGTTCTCGGGGCCCAGGTCCCGGCCGCCCCGGTGCGCCCCCACCCGGAATGCTCGCGGATCTCGAAGATCGCCCCACGTTGCCGCACCCGTCCTTGACACCCCTTAACCTTTCCTCTATAGCCTCCGCCCGAGGACAATCCCCCGCCCCGTATGGGAGAAAGGAGCCGCCCGTGGCCGTACACATTGTGGATCATCCTTTGGTTCGCCACAAGCTGGGCCTCATGCGCAAGCATAATATCAGCACCAAAGATTTTCGGGAACTGGCATCAGAGCTGGCCCGCCTGCTCACCTATGAAGCCACCAAGGACCTGGAGACGGAAAAAAGGATCATCCAGGGCTGGAGCGGCCCCGTGGAAGTGGAGCGGATCAAGGGGAAAAAGATCACCGTGGTGCCCATCCTTCGGGCCGGTCTGGGCATGATGGACGGTGTGCTGGACCTCATCCCCAGCGCCAAGGTGAGCGTCGTCGGTCTCTACCGAAACGAGAGCACTCTAGAACCCGTGCGTTACTATGTGAAGCTCGCCGGCGACATGCACGAACGCATCTCGCTCATCCTCGATCCCATGCTGGCCACCGGCGGCACCCTCGTCATGACCGTGGACCTTCTCAAGCAAGCGGGGTGTCGAAACATCCGGGGCATCTTCCTGGTGGCGGCACCGGAAGGCATCCGCCGACTGGAAGAGGCCCATCCGGACGTGGATGTTTATGTGGCGGCCGTGGACGAAAAGCTGAACGCGGACGGTTATATTCTGCCCGGATTGGGCGACGCCGGCGACAAGATCTTCGGAACCAAGTAAACGGCTCCCAGGGCGCGGTGCCGGCAGGCGCCGGCCTCCCGCCCCCGAGGGCGGCCAAGGGTGTCCGGAGCGCCCGAAAAAAAACGGTCCCGTTTCCCGGCCCCGGGCTTTTCAACGTGAACGCGCAGGAGAATCGCATGGAAGAGCGCCTTCGTTCGACGGAATATCGGCTTCGGGTGCGGGACGTCCTCATCGGAGCTCAAATGCTCTTTGTGGCCTTCGGCGCCCTGGTCCTCGTCCCCCTGCTCACCGGCATGGATCCCAACGTGGCCCTTTTCACCGCCGGCGCCGGCACCCTGCTGTTCCAAGCGATCACGCGAGGGAAAGTGCCGGTCTTTCTCGCCTCGTCTTTCGCTTTCATCGCCCCGATCATCTACGGCGTGAAAAGCTGGGGGCTTCCCGGAACGTTGTGCGGTCTCGCTTCCGCAGGGATCGTTTATGTGTTTTTCAGTGCCGTCATCCGCTGGCGCGGATCCCATGTGCTGGACAAAATCCTTCCCGCCGTGGTCATCGGCCCGGTCATCATGGTCATCGGGCTGATTTTGGCACCCGTGGCCGTGAACATGGCCTTGGGCAAGACGGGAGACGGCGCCGCAACGTTAGTCCCGGAAAAGACGGCGCTTGGGGTTTCCATGGCTTCCCTGGCCGTGACGATCCTGGTGTCCCTCAAAGGGCGCGGTATGTTGCGACTGGTGCCCATTCTTTCCGGCATTGCGGTGGGCTACGGGCTGAGCCTCATCCTGGGGCTGGTGGATTTTTCGCCGGTCGTCAAGGCGCCGTGGCTCGCCGTGCCCGCTTTCGTCTTTCCGGAATGGAACTGGCAAGCGGTGCTTTTCATCGCCCCCGTGGCCATCGCCCCGGCCATCGAACATTTCGGGGACATCCTGGCCATCGGCTCGGTAACGGGTAGAGATTATCTGAAAGATCCGGGCATTCACCGAACCCTCCTGGGAGACGGCCTGGCCACGACCTTGGCGTCGGTTTTGGGGGGGCCTCCCAACACGACCTATTCGGAAGTCACCGGCGCCGTCGCCCTGATCAGGGTGTTCAACCCCGCCATCATGACCATCGCCGCCCTGTGCGCCATCGCTTTGGCCTTTGTGGGCAAACTGGGCGCCCTGCTCCAGACCATTCCGGTGCCCGTCATGGGCGGCATTCTCATCCTCTTGTTCGGAGCCATCACGGTGGTGGGGCTGAACACGCTGGTGCGCGCCGGAGAAGACCTCATGGAGCCGCGCAACATGGCCATTGTGGCCGTGGTGGTAGTGTTCGCCATCGGGGGGGATGGCCTTTTCGGCGGGGGAATTCACCATCAAGGGGATCGGGCTCGCGGGCATCAGCGGCGTCGTGCTGAACCTGATTCTTCCCGGCGGAAAGAAGACGGGCTGAGGAAGGAGCGGATTGTCTCCCATGGACCGAAGGGGAAGCGTTCTTTTGTGGGGGTGGCGGGTAGGGGCGACCGCGCCGTTTTTCTTGAGGCAACGTGGGTCATGAAGGCCCTTGCCGTACGGGGTAAAGGCACGGGCGGGCACTGTTCGGGGCGAAGACACGAGGCCGGACACGGAGGGCCTGCCTGACAAGCATCGGAGACTTTTCGTTGTCGCCCGGAAGAGGCGTCGCACGGCGGGCACCCGGGATTGCCCCTCCCGGCACCGTGTTCTGCCCGCCTCCCGAACGAGCGTCTCCCGGGGTCGTCGCTGCGGGAAGCGGCGCCCTGGCCTCTTATTCGGGAGGGATGGATGCATCCCGTCGTTTTTCACGCCCCGGAGCCTCCCGGAGCCGATCCAGCAGAGTGCACACGCTGCAACGGGTCCCGTAGCACGGTTCGCCGCATTGCTCGCATGTCCCGAAATCTTCGACGGCCTTGGGGGCCGGCCGCGCATCCAGGTAGGCGAAAAGAAAATCCCTCTTGGTTCCCGGCATCTTGCCTTCCAGCATGTCCAAAGCGTCCTTGAACATGTGGCTCGTCGCCCCGCGGGATAAAGGACAAGCCCCTTCCAAGTAGGCAATCCCTCTCACGCGGCAGTAGGTGCGGATTTCGTCGGCCGAAACGCGATAGAGCGGTTTGATCTTTTCCGGCAGCCGAGGATGGGCCGAGGGGAGGTATGGGGACTGCTTCTCAATGTAGTCCCGGCGGTTTCGCACGAGATTCCCCAGAAGCCTTCCGGCTTCGTCGTCCAGATTGTGCCCGGTGGCGATCACTCGAAGCCCTTCGCGGATGGTGACGCGGTTCAGAAGCTGGCGTTTGATCATCCCGCACACCGAACAGATGGGGCGTCGGACTCGCCGCCGAATGTCGGGGATGGAATAGCCGAACACTGCCTCGATGGAATAGCCGACCCACGGGAGGTTTCTTTTTCCGGCAAAAGCGGCGACGGCTTCCTCGGAGGCCTCGGAAAAGCCGGGGATCCCCAAATTGAGGTGGACGCCCTTGGTGCGGTAGCCCAGATCCTGCAAAACAGCCCAAGCGGCCAGGGAATCCTTGCCGCCCGAGACGGCCACGAGGATCGTTTCATCGGCCTTGACGGGAAACTTTTTCATGGCGCGAAGGACCGCCCGTCGAAAGAAGAAAACAAAGCATTCCTCACAGAAATTGGCATGATGGCTGGGCAGGGCGATCACCGCCCGCTTTCGGCATCGCGTGCACTTCGCCGTTTCGGGAAGCGGCCGGCTTTCGTGGAGCATGATCCGGTTTCCTCGAGAAGCCAACCCAGGTGCCGTCCCTTCTCGCTCGTTGACGTCCATGGGCGGTTCTCTATTCAAAAGGTTCCGTTTCGATGACGAAGGGGGCGGCATCGGTGGAGACGGCACACGGCTGCTCCAGGATGCGCTGCATGTATCCCGGCAGCGTACGGAATCGCTCGAGGAGCTGCGGCGTGTAGGAAAGGAGCCCTTCGATGCCGCGCTCGGCGGCCCGGCGTGCCAGTTCCCTCTCATCCACCTGGAGGACGTCGTCCATGGAACACACCGAAAAGGCGAAGTCCAACATATACCCCACGATATAGGCCGCATATTGGCGCCGATGGGGAAAGACGGCGTCCAGGGTCTTGGTGATCACGTTATAGGCTTCGGGGAAAAAGAACGGCGAGTCGTTATGAAGCCCGAGAATCCCTCCAGGGCGCAGCCGGCGGGCGCAGAGTCCGTAAAACTCTTTAGTATAGACGTACTTGGACGGTTCCATGGGGTCGGTGAGGTCCAACAGGATGACATCGAAGGATTGGTCCGTCTCTTCCACGAATCGACGACCGTCTCCGATGACGAGGCGAACTCGCCGGTCCTCAAAGGCCGCCCCGCAGATGCTTCGAAGATGCGCCTTGGCGATCTCCACAACTTCCGCGTCCAGTTCCACCATGGTCACGGCACAAACCGACGGATGCTTCAGGACCTCTTCCAAGGTGCCGCCGTCGCCCCCACCGATGATGAGCACACGCTCGGGTTTCGGGTGCAGCATCATGGCCGGATGCACAAGCGATTCGTGGTAGAAGAATTCATCCTTTTCAGAAGTCTGAAACCGTCGGTCCAGAAAGAGGGTCACGCCGAAGTCGGCGGTTTCCACCACTTCCACGAGCTGGTAGGGAGTCTTTTGGGTGTGGATCACGCGTTTGACGTGGAACCGTCGGCCCATGGTGGCGGTGAAGGGTTCGTAGAGCGTGACATCGCGATCGGTCATCGAAGAGGCCTCCTCGGTTGAAATTTTTCGAGCGGCTCACTATAGAGGAATCGTTTGCAAATCTCAAATTTTGAATCATGGAATGGGCGCAATGGACGGCATGCATTACGAAGGGATCATCATTCGACCGCCCAGTGAGGCGGACAGCATTATTTTGCAGGTCACGGTGGGCTGCTCCCATAACAAATGCACCTTTTGCGGCACATACAAAGGCGTGCGATTTCGAATCAAGGACCAAGCCATCATCGACCGGGACATCGCCTACGCCGCCCGGAATTTCCCTTTCCTTCGGCGGGTTTTCCTGACGGACGGCGACGCTTTGATCCTTCCCCAGGCCCGTCTCGTGGAAATCCTGGAAAAGATCCGCCGTTTCATGCCGTGGATCCAAAGGGTCGGACTCTACGGCAACGCCAAGAGCATCCTCAGAAAATCGCCCGAAGAACTAGAAACGCTGAGGGACCTGGGCCTGGGGATCGTGTATCTCGGCGTGGAAAGCGGCGATCCCGACACCCTGAAAGCCGTCCAAAAAGGGGTATCAAGGGAAAAACTCCTTGAAGCAGGCCGACGGGTTCGGGAAGCCGGATTGAAGCTTTCCGTGACCGTGCTTTTGGGGATCGCGGGCCGGGCCCGATCCCTGGAGCATGCGGAAGCCACGGGATCGCTCTTGACGGCCATGGATCCCCATTACGTGGGCGCCCTCACCCTCATGGTGCTGCCGAACACGGAACTGGGAGAACAGGTCCGGCGGGGTGAGTTTCCGGTGCTCACCCCCCGGGAACTCCTTCGGGAACTGCGGCATATGTTGGCCCACACGCACATGTCTCGCGGGCTGTTTCTCTCGAACCACGCATCGAATTATCTGCCCCTCAAGGTGAAAATGCCCTCGGACAAGGAAAAGGCCCTAGCCGTGATCGATGCGGCCTTAGAGGATCAAGTGCCGCTCAAACCGGAATGGATGCGGGCGCTGTAGTTTCGAGAGGATCCCCCCGATTCTGAGAACGAGGGACCGGGGGACGGTCATGTCTGGCCCCACTTGAGTTTGGTGCGAAGGATCTCGAAATAGTCGGTGCTCGTCGGTTTGAGGAGCTTAAGGGCGTGGGGGGACATGGCGATGGAAATCCTGTCGTTGGGAGCCAGGCGGTGGCCCACCTGCCCGTCGCAGGTCAGGGTGACGTCCTGGGCCTTGTCGTCCAGGTCCACCCGAATCACCGAGGACGCCGGCAGAATGATGGGCCGGTTGGTCAGAGTAAAGGGGCAGATGGGCGTGAGGATCACGGCCAGGGCCGTGGGATACACGATGGGGCCCCTGCCGAGAGATTATAGGCCGTGGATCCGGTAGGGGTGGCCACGATGAGGCCGTCGGCGCGGTAGTGGGTGAGGTAGCACCCGTCGATGTGGGTGTAGAGGTCCACGATGCGGGCGAGGGCTCCCTTGTTGATGACCACGTCGTTGAGCACCGTCTGGGTGAAGACCTTGCGACCCGCCCGTTCGATGACCACGCGAAGCCGCATCCGCTCTTCGATTTCATAAGTGCCGGTGAGCACATGCTCCAAGTCTTCAAAGCAGCGTTCCCGGCTGATTTCCGTGAGAAACCCCAACCCTCCGAGGTTCACGCCCACGATGGGAATCCCTTGGTCTTCCACCTGGCGGGCCACGCTGAGGAAGGTGCCGTCACCGCCGAGGACGACGATGGCATCCGCATCCATGGGCGGAGGCGGTGGGGGATTGAAGGTGCCCGTGTCGGCCATATTTTCCCGGGCCGCGGCGTCAAAGCCCTTGGATAGGAGCCACGCCACGAGTTGCTCGGCCAGCATGGCCGCGTCGCTTCGCCCTCTCTTGTAAATGATCAAGATCCGATGCATGAACGTTCGGCCTCACCTCACCCGCCCTTGGCGCCCTTTCCTTAGGATAGCCCGCAAAACTCATTGCCAAAGCCGTCAAGACACCGTATTGTAATTTTCCCGTCGGTGCAAACGCTTCTTGGGACAGACATTACATGAAAACATCCCACCGCGATCAAAGCTTCGGCCCGCAGCGCATCCTTGTGGTGGATGACGAACGCAGCGTGCGGGAACTTGTGGCGGAAAGCTTAAGCTACATCGGCCACCACGTCACCACCGCAGCCGACGGCCTGGACGCCGCCGAAAAGCTCAAGAACGGGACCTTCGACATTGTGGTCACGGACATGGACATGCCGCGCATGGACGGCATGGAACTCATCAAGCACATTCGCCGCCATTACCCGGAAACGGACACCATCGCCATCACGGGCCACGCCACGAAATACAAATACGTGGAGGTGATCAATGCCGGAGCGGCCGATTTCATCACCAAACCTTTTGGGCTGGACAAGCTGGAGGCCAAGATCCGCCGGCTGCTGCGGGAGCGGTACCTTCGCCGGGAGCTGGAGCAACTCGCCATTCGGGATCCCTTGACCGGCCTTTTCAACCGCCGCCATTTCCGAAACGTCCTCACTCAAGAAGCGGTCCGTTCCGTGCGCTACGGCCATTCGTTGTTTCTCCTTTTCATCGACATCGACCAGTTCAAACAGTACAACGACGAGGAAGGCCACCAGGCCGGCGATTCCTTGTTGATCGAATTGGGAGCCATCCTGCAGCAGTCCATTCGGGAACATGTGGACACGGCTTTTCGCTACGGCGGGGATGAGTTCACCGTCGTTTTGCCGCACCTTAACGCGGATCAGGTCCGCATGGTCGTCGAGCGCATCCAGAAGCGTTACGCGGCCATGGACGCGGCGCCCACGAGTCTTTCCATCGGCGCGGCCCAGTTCCATTATCTGGACGGCGATGTGGAAAAAAGCATCGACGACCTCATCCAAAGGGCCGATAAGGCCCAGTACCGCGCCAAGAAGGAATTGGGAGGCAACCGGCTCTGCCTCGACGGGGACTCGGAAAGCGTCCTTCCCGCCCCCGTCGTGCCCGTGAGCGAGCCTTCCCGATCCGTAGGTTGATCGATTCCCGGCCGATCTCATTCCATGCCCACTTCTTTCCGGCAGGCCCGGCTGAAAGGGGACCCCACAATTTTTTCTTGACATCGCGGGTTCGGACCCTTATACAAAGCGCGCTTTTTTAAACTTTTCGTTTAATATAGGTAAACCATGGAGGACGGGCTCAAGATCGGGGATAAGCTCCGGCGGCTCCGCATGGAAAACGGCCTGACCCAGGAAGAACTGGCCAATCGGGCCTATTTGACCAAAGGATTTATTTCCCAGCTGGAACGGGATCTCACGTCGCCTTCCATTGCGACGCTGAAGAGCATTTTGGACGTGCTGGGTGTGGATCTGGCCGAGTTTTTCCAGGACATGCCGCGCCCCACGGTAGTGGCCCGGAAAAAAGCGCGCGTACTCAGCTCCGAATCCTCGGACCAGTGCGCCATATACTTTCTGTTGCCGCGAGCCATGGGCCGGGTCATGGATCCCGTGATTGTGCGGATGCAGAAAGGGGGCCGAACCGTCGAGCACACACCCCATGAGGGCGAGGAATTCGGCTTCGTCATCAAGGGGTCGGTCACCCTGTGGTTCGACAACAAACCCCATCGGCTGAACGTGGGGGATTGCTTTTATTTCAAGAGTTCCACCCGGCATTGGGTGGAAAATTCGGGGCGGGGCGAGGCGCACATCCTTTGGGTGGTGAGCCAATCCCGGTTTTGAGGCTTTCGGGTGCAGAGCAAGGCATTCCATGACCGGCGGCCTTCGGCTTCCGGTTCGATCCATCGAGAGGGCGGGGAGGTGCGAACCATGACCACGAAAAAACCGGAATTCGGCTTCGGGGTGCATCTGATGTTGGACGGGTACGGATGCGATCCCGAGGTTTTGCAGGACATCAACGGGATCTACAATTTCCTGGACGAATATCCCCAAGAGATGGAGATGACGAAGATCATGCCCCCCTATGTGTTTCGCTACAGCGGGGCGGTCCCTGAGGATTGGGGCATTTCCGGATTCGTGCTGATCGCGGAAAGTCACATCAGCATCCACACCTTCCCCGAGAAGAGGTATCTCAGCTTGGATATGTTTTCGTGCAAGCCCTTCGATACGGACAAAGCGGTAGCCGCCGTCAAGCAACGCTTCCGCATCCAGAAGTGCGAAATCAACGTCCTGGATCGAGGCCAAGAATTTCCCAACACCATCGAAGATTCCACGCACGTGGTGCGCATGGATCGTATGCTGCGCCAGCGGAGCCGCTGATTTTTCCTATGGGGACGCAAAAACACGCGCTGGGGACCGAGGTGCTGCGTCACCTCGGTCCCTGTTCGTCTTTTTTGGGCCTGCCGGAATATGCATGCCCCGTGGAAGAGGCGCGCGCGGTCATCGTGGCGGCCCCATACGACGGCACCACGACCTTCAAGGCCGGCGCCCGGGAAGGACCTCGGGCGATCTTGTGGGCGTCCCGGGAACTGGAATGCTACGAAGAAGACACCGAAACGGAACCCTATCGGCACGGCATCGCCACCTTGGGGGAGCTGCACGTAACGGCCGCCTCACCTCGGGAGATGGTGGAAAGAGTCCGCGTGGTCGGTGCAGCTCTTTTTGAGGCCGGCAAAATCCCCGTGATGCTCGGCGGCGAACACCTTCTGTCCTTGGGAATGATTCAAGCGGCCGCCGCGGTGTTTCACCCCCTGAGCGTCCTCCATTTGGACGCACACCCCGACCTTCGGGACTCCTATCAGGACACGGCCTACAGCAACGCGTGTGTTATGCGCCATGTGCTGGATCTGGCGGACCTGGTCCAGGTGGGGCTTCGATCCATGACCCGGGAAGAACACCGGTTGATCCGCGAGCGCAGGATTCCGGTTTTTTTTGCCGAAAAAATCGTGCGGGGCGGGGAGGTGGTGGCGCGGATTGTGGACCGCTTAGGCCCCAACGTCTACCTCAGCATCGATTTGGATGTGCTGGATCCTTCGGTGATGCCTGCCGTGGGGACGCCGGAGCCGGGAGGCCTGGGGTGGTACGACCTCTTGGCCGTTATTCGGGCCGTCACGGCCCGATGCCGTGTGGTGGGCTTTGATGTGGTGGAGCTGTGTCCCATCCCCGGCATGATCGCCCCCGACTTCCTCGCGGCCCGCCTGGTCCATAAAATCCTCGCCCATATTTTTCTAGACAGGAACTGAAAGCGCTTGCTAGATTTTCTTAACTTCATGCCATGGCCGGTCAGGGGCGAACCGTGACCATATACCGATGTGATGAGGTTGAGGGAACAATTTGGAAGAGGAATCTGCCAAAGGCTTGTCGCGCTGGCTGAAAAAGGCGCTGCGTCGCCTCTCGCGGATCGACAAACCCAAGGATCTGGAAAAAGAAATCCAGCAGCTCATCGACGAGGGGGAAGAACGCGGGCTCATTTCCGAAGACGAAGGGGAAATGATCCAAGGCATCTTTTCCTTTCGGGACACGGTGGCCCGCGAGGTCATGGTGCCTCGAACCGACACGGTCGCCGCGCCGGATGAGTCCTCCGTAGAATCGCTCATCACCCTCATCGTGGAATCGGGCCATTCCCGGATCCCCATCTACCAGGATTCCATCGACAACATCATCGGCATCTTGCACGCCAAGGATCTTCTGCAGCACTGGGGGAAGAGCGATCTGGACCTGCGCGCCATTCTTCGGCCCCCTTATTTCATCCCCGAGAGCAAAAAGATCAGCGAAGTGCTGCGGGACCTACGGCACCGCAAGTCCCACATGGCCATCGTCATCGACGAATACGGCGGCACGGCCGGTGTGCTCACCATGGAAGACATCATCGAAGAGATCATCGGCGACATCATGGATGAGTACGATGCCGAGGAAAACTGGCTGGTAGAGCTGGAAGACGGGACCATCCTGGTGGATGCCCGGCTGGATGTGGAGGAGCTGGAGGATTATCTGGACATGGAATTCCCGGAGGGGAAGTTCGAATCCGTCGGCGGCTTCATCATCAGCCGGCTGGGTCGGGTACCGGCCGTCCATGAAAAGGTTCTGTTCAAGAACTTGGAAATGATCGTGGAAGCCGCCGACAGCCGAAAGGTTCAAAAGGTCCGTATCCGCCGCCGTGAAGGCGCACCGGACAACAACTCGGCGGAATCCGAATCGTCCCGTTAAGGGGGGAGTCCATCCCTTGATCGCTTTATTCACCTCCCCCTGGACGGCCGCCGTGATGACGGGGCTGTTGCTGACCGCCGGTTTTCCCTTTTTCAACCTCTTCGGCGCAAGCTGGCTCGCGCTCATCCCCCTGCTGGTCCGCATCAGGGACATTTCCCCGAGGAACGCTTTTCTTGCAGGGTTTCTCGCCGGCTTTGTCCACAACCTGACCACCCTCTATTGGATAACTTACGTGGTGACCCATTACGGCAACCTGCCGTTGCCCGTGTCCGCCGCGGTGCTTTGCCTCTTATGCGCTTACCTGGCGCTTTACCCGGCCCTCTTTTTTGCCGCGGCCCATCGCTGGCACCCGTCGCCCGGCCTTTGGATCTGGGGTCTTCCCTGCCTTTGGATCGCCCTGGAATGGGTCCGCGCCCATGCCCTCACGGGCTTTCCGTGGGCCAATGTGGGCTACACGCAAACATCCGTCGACCCCCTCCTGCAGACGGCCGACATCGCCGGGGTGTACGGCGCCGGATGGCTGGTCGTCCACGGGAACACCGTCCTGGCGGGTCTTCTGAAGCGAAACGTCGGCCGGCGTTCCCTTGCGGCCGCGCTCCTTTCCTTTGCCCTTTTTTTCGGATACGGCTGGTGGCGCGGCCAAAGCTTCAAGGAGGGGCGGGAAAATCCCCAAACGGCCCTCCGAGTGGCCTTGATCCAGGGAAATATCGATCAATCCGCTAAATGGGACCCGAGCTTTCAGCACGAAACGCTGGAGATCTACCGGAAGCTTTCGGAAGCGGCGGTGCAGGAATCTTCCCCGGACCTCCTCATTTGGCCGGAAACGGCTGCGCCCTTTTTCTACGGCCTGGAAGAGACTCCCACCCGGATGCTGCACGACATCGCCGCGTCCCTCAATGTGCCGATGGTCTTGGGCATTCCGTGGGTGATCCCGGACGGTTCCACGGCGCGCTTGCAAAACCGCGCCGTGCTTTTCCACCCCACGGAAGGGATCGTCGCTGCTTATGCCAAACGCCATCTGGTCCCCTTCGGGGAGTATGTGCCGCTGAAACGCCTCCTTTTCTTTGTGGAGAAGCTCGTGGCCGCCGCAGGGGATTTCGTCCCCGGCACAAAGCCGGCGGTTTTCCCTTTTAGGGATGCATCCATCGGCGTGCTCATCTGTTATGAGGCCATCTTCCCTGAGCTGGCTCGAGACGAAGTGCGCCACGGGGCCCGTTTTCTCGTCAATCTCACCAACGACGCCTGGTTCGGCCGGACCGCCGCGCCTTTTCAGCACATGGAAATCGCCCGGTGGCGTTCCGTGGAATGCCGGGTGCCCTTGCTCCGATGTGCCAACACGGGGATCAGCGCCGTCTTCGATCCCTCGGGCAGGACGCTGACCTCCCTTCCATTGGATGTGGCCGGAACCGCCGGCGCCGCCATCGTCCCCGGACAAGACTCTCCCACTTTTTACGTGCGCTATGGGGATGTTTTCGCATGGGCCTGCACCTTGACGGCCCTGGTCTGTGTCGTGTATGGGGAGCGGGCCCGACGGGCACGGCGGACCGGACCGCGAAAAGCCGCACGCATCTCCCTGTGAGACTCCGCCGAAATCTGATATGAAAAAGAACAAAGAGCGCGCCCTCGAAAGACGGGCTGCAAGGAGGGACGGATCATGGTCATCGAACCCACGGAAATCAAGAGTTCCATGAAAGAGTTGCTCCAACGGGTGGACACCTTGGGAGGCTATCTTTGACATCCCGGGCAAACGCATCCGCCTTCAGGAGCTGGACCGCCTTATGGCTCGCCAGGACTTTTGGGACGATCCGGAAAAATCCAAGGACGTCCTCAAGGAAAGGGCGCACCTGTCGGAAGTGGTCTCGGAATTTGATGCGCTGAAAACCGAGCTCGAAGACAACGAACTTCTTCTGGATTTGGCGATTGAAGAAAACGACGGGGACGCCCTCCAGGAGGTTGCCCGCAAAACGCGGGAGCTTCAGAAAAAAATCAAAGGCCTGGAAGTGCGCCAGATGCTCGGCGGGGAAAACGACCGCCGCAACGCCATCGTGAACATCAACGCAGGCGCCGGCGGCACGGAAGCCCAGGACTGGGCGGAAATGCTCCTGCGCATGTATCTGCGCTGGTGTGAACGGCGCGGTTTCGACACCGAAGTGGTGGATCTCCTCGAAGGGGAAGAGGCGGGCATTAAGAGCGCTACCTTCACCGTTTCAGGCCCTTACGCTTACGGGCTGCTCAAGGGAGAATCCGGCGTCCATCGGCTTGTGCGGATTTCACCTTTCGACGCCAGCGGCCGTCGTCATACGTCCTTCGCCGCCGTCTTCGTCTACCCGGAAGTGGACGACTCCATCGTCATCGACATCAAACCGTCCGACCTTCACGTGGAAACCTACCGGTCCAGCGGGGCAGGCGGCCAGCACGTGAACAAGACCAGTTCGGCCGTGCGCATCACCCACATCCCTACGGGCATCGTCGTCCAGTGCCAAAACGAACGGTCCCAGCACCGCAATCGGGACATCGCCATGAAGGTCCTCAAGGCGCGGCTTTACGAAAGGGAACTCCAGAAAAAGCAGGCCGAAATGCAGGAACTCCACGACAACCTGGATGACATCGCCTGGGGGAACCAAATCCGTTCCTACGTGCTGCAGCCCTATCGCTTGGTGAAAGACCACCGGACCCAGGTGGAAAAGGGGAACGTCGACAGCGTGCTGGACGGCGAACTGGATGATTTCATGGAAGCGTTCCTCTTCCAGCAGCTCCACGCCAAATCCGGAACCACGGGCGGAACCGCCGCCGGGGCCGCCGCGTCCAACTGACGCATTCCCGCCCCGCGGCCCGTTCTGCGGGGCATATCATACGATCTGGACGCGCAGCAGATCGTCTCGGGGGTTTAGGCGCTCGATTTTCAGGCGCACCATTTCCCCGGCGGCCACGGCCTGTTCCTGCGCCAGCGGGGCATGCACTTCCATGAGGAAATCGGGAAGCAGCAAATAGGCGAATTTGGCGTTCTTGTCCAGGACGATGGCGTTGAGGGTCTGGATATCTTCCTGTTCCAGGTATCGTAAGATCCAGTAGCGGGTCCATTTGCGGTGCACGAGGGCTACCTTGCCGAGCTGCACCCGCACATGGGTAAGAATTTTTTCCAGCGCGTCCTCCGAATAGGCCAATGGCCCCCTGCCGAGAGCCGCCTTGATCTGACGTTGAACCACTAGGTCGATATATCGGCGGATGGGTGACGTCACCGTGGTGTAGGGGTTCATGCCCAGGCTGCAGTGCGGGCCCGGCCGGGTCTCCAGTTCGGCACGGGCGAAAAGGCGACGCTGCCGATAAATATGGAAGATGGGATAGTCGCTCTGCACCTGGGTCGTCTCCGGCCGGCATTCGGCCTGGCACCGGTAAATGGCCGGCAGGTTCTTTTCCGCAAGGTAGGCGGCCGCGATTCCGTTGGCGGCGATCATCCATTCGGAGACGATGATCTGGCCGGGACTTTCCTTTTCGTAGCGCACAAGCTGAATCATGCCGTGGTCATTGACGCTGATGTGGATTTCCGGCAAGGGCAGGAGCACCGCACCCCGTTCCCGACGTTGTTCTCTGAGGCGCTCGCTCAGGTGGAACAAGGCCTTGAACGTGGGATCGGTTTCCACCAAACGGTCCACCTGATCGTAGGTGAGCCGCTGCGAAACGCGCACGACCCCGGGGCGGATCGACCAGCCGTGGATCCGCCCCGAAGCGTCCACTTCCATGAGAAAACTTAGGGTGGCCCTGTCCTTGCCCAGGCACAGGCTGCAGGCTTCTTCCGAAAGAGCCGGCGGGAGCATGGGGATGCGCCGGTCCGGCAAATAGATGGAGGTGACCCTTGAGGCCGCCTCCCGATCGACGGGATCGTCCATGTCCACAAAGTGGGCGGCGTCGGCGATATGGACCCCGACCTCCCAGCGATCCTCGGCCAAAGGCCGGAAACTCAGCGCGTCGTCGAAGTCCCGGGTCGAGGCGCTGTCGATGGTGAAGGCATCATAGGAGCGGAAATCGGCGCGCTCCTCTCCGGCGGCGACGCTCCGGAGCCGAACTTTTCCTGCCTCGGCCGCCGTCAGAATTTCCGGCGGGAAATCGGTGGCCAGACCCTGCTGGTGCAGATAAAGGTTCTCGTTTTCGGACCACACCCCCAAACGCACGAGAAGACGAAACGCCGTCGCCTGCTGTGCGGGGATTCCGGCGCGCCCGAAGAGTTCCTTGACGAAACCGGCGTTTTCGGCGTCCTGGCCGAAAAGACAAAAGTCTTTGATCCTCTCGACAAGATCCTCGTCGAAAGCATCGTGCCGGACACCGGCCTTCGCCTGAAAGACCCGACGGACCCACTGGGCTCCCTCTTCGAGAAGCCGTTCCCTCTGGGCCTCCCGCTCCATCTCTTCCCGGCGGCGTTCCACCTGCTCCGCCGTTCTGGCCGAAAACAATCCGTCCTTGAACTGGAAATATAAGCGGTCGGCAAAAAGGACGCGCTGTACGGCCGCCACATGGTCGTCGGTCACCGCACCGGGAAAAACCAACTCGGCTAGATCCCGAGGGCTGTAACCCTCGGCTTCGCCTTCTAGGACCGACCACAGTTCCTCCACGTCCACCTGAGCGGCCAAGGTTTCGCGATCGTGGCGGATTTTTTTCAGGGCCCGCACGAGATCATCGCGACTCTGCGTCGGATTCAGTTTGCCCGGCGAGGCGAACACCACGCGCCGCACCACCAGGTTCATT
>VSSL01000120.1_pt1 | contig 19475 bp, 15 predicted proteins | sample 4557531 | NCBI WGS metagenome assembly VSSL01 (sample SAMN10986726, study PRJNA523729) | hot springs metagenome | isolation source: hot springs | place: India:Timba, Gujarat | collected 2018-05-31 | reverse complement strand
TTTTTTTGAGGCGTAATTCTGAATCAGGGTCCAGTTGTGGGCACCCCGCACCGGACCGGCATCAATGAATCTGCGTCCCTGGAACCAGATACCGGGCTGGAATCCCCGGTAGTTGTCATACCAGAACCAGGGTCCGTAAAAAAGCTGGTAGGATTCAAACTCGGGCGGGGCGAAGAGGAAACGGGTGCTGAGCTGACGGGGATAGATGTTGTTCCACCGGTCCGGCTCAAGAACTAATGTGTCCGGATCAAGCGTTATCCGGCGGACAGTTCTTGCCGCGGGAATTGAAATGGTTGCTGAGGGGTTCAGCAGGACGGTATCAATCCGGACCGTCCGGTCAGTAAACTCGGTTTTTATCCGGACCGGCAGGTTCAGCGGATAGCGGGCAGAGAGGTCAATAAGCAGATTGTGATTCTGACGACGCAGGCGACAAATTTTCAGGTCGTTTCTCCCATCCTGGTTAAAGAGCGCATTGATCAGAACCTCCTGTTTGGGTCCGGCGACTGCGGTCAGACAGGCGAGAAAGGCGGGGAGTCCGGCAGAACCGGTACTGTTCAAGTAACGCTGACGGAACTGACGGATGGCGGAATCCACCACAGCGGCGCCCAGACTTTTTTCCAGTGTTCTCAAAAGCAGGGCGGTCTGCGCCCGGAGGACCGCATCGGTGAGAAACGGTCCGGTATCGGGCTGAGGCTCAGTAACAGGAAAGGTGAGGTTGTTGGTGGCAGCAATGTAATAATAAACCCGGTGGAGATACTGTTCTGATATGCCGGAAAGGAAAGCGGAGGCGCCGGGGATGTCGAGCAGGTTGCTGGTTCCATAAACCGCTTCCAGATAACGGGCGGTGGCATAGGCAGGGAGTCCATACATTACCAGAGGCTCAGATGACCGTCCGGCAGTAAACCAGTAACGGGCAATCCCCAGTGCCAGTTCACGCTCCAGGAGTCGGACAAAGGGAGCGGATGAGAATTTAACAGGAATCAGGTATCCTGCAGAACGGAAAGAGTCTTCCGGAGCATCGGTAATGGTGAGCACCCCCGCGGAATCAGGTGGAGGTCCGAACCAGCGGGAAAAAAGTCTGCAGATGTTTTGAGCTTCAGTTGCGATGCGGGTTTCACCTGACTTAAGCTGACGGGAAAGAATGATGCTGATTTGCGGATTGTCAATTGCTGAGGGAAACAACCGGTTGAGGTTCGCTCCGCTCAGAAAAATTATAATGAGCACCTGCAAGGGAGATGAAATTTTCATTTGCCGGATTCAAATACCCCCAGGCAGATATTCAACAGGCGATAAAGGATTTCAGGCTCCACACCCTGGCGGGCGGTGAGTTCAGTCAGATGTTCAAGCTGGGAGTTCAGCGATTCTCGCGGGGAACAGGCAATCAGACGGCACACCGAACGGATGTAGGTGAATATGGTGCGCCAGGTGGCAGGAGAAAGGTTGGGCATGAGCAGCTGAGTGCGTGCGCGGTCAACAGCCTGGTCAACGAGCTGCCAGAATTTTTCCCGGTCAGGCTCCGAAGTGGGAGGCAGGACGGAAGGGGCGGTAGCAGGCAGGAGAGTTGATTCTGAAGACGGGGATGTTGCTGTTAACGGTTTTTCTCGCTGCTGTTCCTCAGGCCCGCCGGCTGCAAGCCTGATTTTTGTGATGATATCGGCGATATCCTGCCAGCCGGCATTGCAGGCATGGAGATACCCGGTTATCGTGCGGAGTGTGGGGTTGGGCACAAGGCCCTTTTCCAGCCTTAGGATATACTTATACCCATGAGTGGGGTTGAGCCCGAGGATTTCCGCCAGTTTCATCTGCGAAATGCCCGCAGCAAGGCGCAATTCCCTGAGCTTTGAGCCCAGTTCAGCAAGACCATCAAGGCGGGATTTACTCTTTGCCATTGTTAATATCTAATTAAGAATAGATATTACCCGCATCAGGTCAAGAAAAAAGGGGTGTCAACGACACCCCTTTAGAATTCGTTGCGGTTTTATTTCAGTTTTAACAGTTTGATTGTGGTTGCAGGGGAGATGCTGAGCCGGCAGATATAGATGCCTGCAGGGCATTTTCTGCCATTCCGGTCGGTGCCATCCCAGTTAACCCCGCTGCGGGCATCAGTGATTTCAGTTACCGGTCTGCCGCTTGCATCGTAAATCGTGATATTGGCGGGCATTTCTGCAGGTGCCCAGAAGAATCGGGTAGCGCTGATAAAGGTGCCCGGGATGGCGGTCAGATTAACGATTCTGGAAACCGGGGCCTGCTCGGTAACAGCGGTGAGCCGGACCGGTATCAGCGTGTCATAGGGATAAAGGTTGTGTCCGGTAACCACCAGCCGGAGACTGCCGGTGTCAGGCGGGTTGATGTTGAATACCACCAGTCCGGAGTTGTCGGTGTAGCCATATTCATATACCGTTGTGTCCATTGAGACGCAGACCAGGGCATTCCTGACCGGCTGACTGTTGAGATAAACGAAAACCGGAAGCTCCTGCGGTCCGGGCGGAATTTCTGCCGGGTGTTCCACCACCGGATGTCTCGGTGTGTCGGTCCAGATGTCCAGTGCCGGATCGCCGAAAAGATTGAAACCGCGGTATTCCTTCACATCGGCAAATGCCCGGTAGAGTGAATCCTTTGCCCGGATCATTGCCTTGCCAAGAATGTAAGTGTTTTCCTGAAATACCGCCTTGAAAAATGCCCGGGCGACCGCACTCCGTTTGCGCACGGTAATGGTGCTGGAGGAATCTGAATGCGTATTACCGAAAAAGGCGACCGCACCTTTAAGGCTGGTGGGTGTTCCTGCTTTAACCCACGCATCACCGACCATGGACTCGCCGGGTGCCAGCGTCATCGTTGCGCAGGTAATGGAAAGGATAATCGGCAGTTTGCTGCCATTGCTGGTCAATGCCGGATTGACGGCAAATGGTTCATACCAGTTACTGACTCCGGTGCCGCGATAAAGCACCATGGCGGTGCCATTAGTTACCGAATTGACCACATCATTGGCATTATTTCCGCGTAAATAGGAGAGCGAGTCGCAGCTGACAAAGTTGTTACTGCCGGCAAGGGTGGCAGCAATTCTGATATCATTCCAGTAAATCGTATCATCTGAATCCTGGTTTTCTCGGATGACGGTTGTTAACCGGCGCATCCAGAGGCTGTCAGTGAGGTCCGGATAGCGTTCATAGGCAAGGGTTTTGAAGACCATGACACTGCACTGCCGGGCAGACTTTGCCGGAAATCTGCCGACCGGAATGTCCATATACAGGTCGCTGTTGATATCACCATAGATATTGTCAGAAGAATAACTCCACCCAGTGCGATAGATCCTCGCCGGCAGGGCGCTGGGCGAACCGACGAGGAGAACATATTCGGGCCGGACGGGCCAGTTGTTGTAGGCGTTGCGGATATAGTTTTTAATTGCATTCGTATCGGCGCCACCAATTTCCGAAAGTTTTACCACTTTGCACTGCATTCCTGAATAGTGCTTCCACTGCGCCAGCGGTTGAACGATTGGAGCAAGGGCGTCAGTGGCAATAATCAGATACCTTGCTCCCTCTTCGGCAAAAATTATGGCGGTGAGAGTCAGGCTGAGAAAAAACAGGCACTTTTTCATTTCGGGACTCCTTTCAACCGAGCCATTACCATATAATTATACTTTCTTGCAAAATGGGTGTCAAATCTGTATTATCAGAAGAAGATGAGGCAAAATGTTCCGAAATGGAAAGATAAGGCGATCGGGTTTTTTGGTGTTGGCAGGGTCGGTGGTGCCCTGCTGTTTCACTGTCTGCGTTCCGGCTATCGCCTCAGTGGCATCTATGATGTCAACGAGCGCCGGCTGCGGAGTATTGCCCGGAGACTGAAGGTCAGGACCGCCCGGAAGCCTGAAGAACTGGTTCTGGGAAGCGATGTGCTTTTTTTTACCGTTCCGGACCGGGAGATCACCCGGGTTTACCGTCAGGTCAGGGGTAAAATCAGACCGGGCACAGTTCTGGTGCACTGTGCCGGTGCATTCGGCAGGGAGCTGTTTGCCGGTGCCGATGAGCTGGGGCTGGAAACCCTTGCCCTGCATCCGGTTCAGACCTTTTTCAGTGATGAGCAGGCGGTCCGGAGTCTGCCGGGCAGTTTTTTTGCCCTTGATGGCAGTGCGGGCGGATTAAGTTTCGGCCGGAGCCTGGTGCGGGCGCTGAAGGGACAATGGTTTATTGTTGAGGGGCAGAACCGGTCGCTGTATCATGCGCTGTGCGTGTTCAGCTCGAATTTTCTCAACGCCCTTTTTTATGCTGCTGAACAGCTTGGCAGAAAGATTGATCTTACCCCGGCAGACACCCGGCAGATTCTGAAACCGCTTGCCCGGGTAACGCTGGAGAACATTCTCAATTACGGTGCCTGTGCCAGTCTGACCGGACCGGTGCGTCGAGCCGATGAGCGCACAATTCGCACCCATATCCGGATGCTGAAACAGCATCTGCCCGAAGCGGTTCCGGTCTACCGGACTCTGACCTCATGGCTCAGGCAGATGCTCCGGGCGGAGCAAGAGAAAAAGCGCGATGGAAAAAAAGGAGGGTGAAAATGAGAGGTTCTGTGGCTTTGGCGCTGCTGGTTCTCGTTACCTCAAACTGTGCGAAGAAGATGCTCCCGCCCAGTCCGGACCGGTTTCCACCCCGGCTGGTGGAGGTGGACGCCCGGAGCAGGGTGCAGGTGGAGCTGATTTTTGATGAGGATATTGACCCGGCACGGTTTCAGCCGGAAAGCATCAGCATTTCCGGACTCCGGGTCAGAGGTGTGTCTGCGGGCAGACAGCGGTCCAGTGTGCTGATCTGGACCGAACCTCAGCGGTCAGAAAATTATCTGGTCCGGGGTGTAATCTGGGATGCAGCGGGTAATCCAGGCCGGTTTCGTGCCAGCTTCCGGGGGTCAAACCGGATTGACACCATTCCGCCGCAGGTAGTTGCGGTCCAGCCGGCACCGGAATCAAAGGGGATGTTCCGCTCGGTCCGGATTGCGGTCCGGTTCAGCGAACCGGTGGATACTACCGCACCGGTAAATTATCTGATTGTGCCCCGGGTTGCAGAGACACTGTTTGTCAAGTCATGGGAGCCGAGCTGGCAGGAGTTCCGGCTGGTCTGCCGGGAGTCGCTCCCCGGCACTGAGTTTTATTTTCTGCTTCTGCCCGGAATTCCGGATCTGGAGAATAATCCCTGCCGGATGCCCGCCTGGACGAGCTGGACCGCAGAAACGGTGTTTGCCGGTATCAGGGTCCGGGGCAGAGTCAGCTTCAACGGACAGCCGGTCCGTTCCGGAGCGGTGTTTTTCAACCAGGAGGAGACGCGGGCGCTGGCACCGATTCTCGCCGATGGTTCCTTCGCGGTGAAGCTTCGGGCAGGGACTTATTCGGTATTTGCTGCCGGTGATACCGATTATAACGGCAGGGCAGAGCTTATTTCCCCTGAAATCCAGTTTAATACTGAAGGCGAGAGCCTGGAACTGACGCTGTTGCCGGAAAGTCTGCCCCGGATGATCAATGAGTATCGCCGTTAGTATCATACTTCTGGTTCTGGTGCTGTTTGCCTATCGGGGGCTGCTGCATCCGAGAGGTGAGCCGGGACTTTTTGTTTTACGGCTGGGGGTGCTGTTGATGTTTCTGCTGATAGCCACCGGCCAGATTGTCAGTTTTGCCTGGCAGGTCCGGCCGCACCGGGTGGCGGTTCTGGTTGATCGTTCCCGGAGTATGCAGGCGGTCAGGGCAGACAGCCAGGCGCTGGAGATTGCCGGGCAGATAGGTTCATTTCTGCCCCGGGGTCTGAAACCGCAGTTCTGGAGCTTTGGCGACAGTGTCTATGCCGGGATCGATCCCAGGGGAATATATGAGCAGACCAGGCTGGGCCGGGCGCTGGAACTGGTTTTTAACTCCAGACCGGCAGCAGTGCTGTTACTGAGTGACGGGCAGGACAACGGCGACCTGAGTCCGGTGGCGGTAGTAAAACAGGCGCAGGTGCCGGTTTATGTTTTAGGTTTCGGTCAATATGCCGGTTACAACCTCAGTGTCCGGGATTTGGAGCTGCCGGGTCTTGTTTACGCCGGAGATACGGTGAAAATCCGGATGCATCTGGTCAGTTCCGGACTCCGGGAAAATCTGCCGGTGCGGGTGGCGGTTGCCGGACAGGAGCGGACAGTGGTCGCCGGTGCCGGTTTCTCAGAGCAGGAGCTGGAGTTTCCGGTGGTTTTCAACCAGCCCGGGAAAAAAGAGGTCTCGGTCCGGGTGGAAAGCCTGCCCGGAGAAATAACCTTTGTTGACAACCGGGCGCAGGCGCTGGTTCAGGTGCAGCCGGCACGGGTCCGGATAGTTTACTTTACAAATAACCCGGGTCCCAATACCAGATTCATTCTTGCTCTGCTCCGGCAGAACCCGAGGGTAAGTCTGGAGCCGGTGATTTCCCTTACCGACGGTCTTAATGCCGGAAAGGAGCTGGCAGGTGATGTTTACCTGCTTGACGGGGTCAGCGAAAAGGAGCAGGACCGGGTCTGGTGGCAGTGGCTGGAATCAAAGATAAGAGCTGGTGCCGGTCTTCTTTTTATCGCGGGGGTAGATAATGCTATCGGACCGGTGCTGAGCCGGATGTTACCGCTATCGCAATGGACAGTGCTGAAGGGCAGTTTTACACCGGTGCCCACCGGTGATGCCGAGATTGCCGGGATTTTCGGACCCGGCGGAATTGATTTTAATCTTCTGCCACCGTTCAGCACTCTGCTCACCGGAGTTCCGGATGCGGGTGCTGTGGTCTGGCTTCAGGCAGGAGAGAACGGAAAACCGGTGGTAGTTGCCGGCAAGAGGGGCAGGGGCAGAGTGGTTTATTTTGGTGGTTATCCGCTCTGGCGCTGGGGTTTTCTGCCGGAGATTTCCTTTGGTCGTGAGTCACCGCTGGCGGTATTGCTTGACCGGGTGAGCCGTTATCTGGCTGAACAGGATACGAGCCGGTTTGTGCTGGAGACCGACCGTTTGAGCTATCTGGCGGGTGAACCGGTGCGGTTGCAACTGCGGGCGCGGCGTCCGGGTGGAGACTGCTGGGAGGGGCTGGATGTGCGTATCCGGGTTGATACCGGGAGGTTCTGGGTGCCGATGGTGGAGCGGGGAGCAGGGGTGTACGAGGCAACGCTCTCAGGTTCTGGTCCGGGCAGTCACCATGCGGTTGCCGAGGTGCGTCAGGATGGAATGGTTCTGGGCAGTGCCGGGGTTGACTGGGTTGTTGCTGAGCAGGGGATAGAGCTGGTTCGGCTCGGCCTGAACCGCGGTCTGCTGGAGCGGATCGCTCAGGCAGGAAACGGCTGGTTTGTTCCCGCAGAAAGTCTGGAGCCGGAGCTGATAAAAGGGCTCAGGACCAGGGGTTATCAGCGCCGGCTGGTCATAGACCCGAGAAGCTTGCCCTGGTGGTTCGGGCTGATGGCGGTGCTGTTCGGGGTTGAGCTTTTACTAAGACGCAGAAAGGGGTTGTATTAGATGAGCATGGTTCAGGGGTTGAAGAGCAGACCGGAGCGGAAAAATGGGTGCAGGAGACTGTTTTGGGTGCTGGTTCTGGTCGCTGTTCCGGCACTGGTTTATGCTGGCAGCGGGGAGCGGATTGCGGAGTGGCTGGGAGCGCGGGGGTTGAGTCCCCAGCTGGTGGTGCTGCTGGTTTCAATGCTGCCGATCGTGGAGTTGCGGGGTGCGGTGCCGATCGGCAACAACCTTTTCGGACTGCCGTTGTGGCAGACGCTCCTGCTGGCAATCGGCGGTAATATGCTGCCGATTTTCCTGGTGGTGCTTCTGCTGGAAAAGGCGGTGGAGTGGCTCGGGCATATTGCTGTGTTCCGGCGGTTCTTTGACTGGCTGTTTCAGCGGACAAGAAAAAGGAGCGGAGTGATCGAGCGGTTTGAGTTCTGGGGGCTGGTGATCTTTGTAGGCATACCATTGCCGATGACCGGTGCCTGGACCGGTTCGGTGGCAGCGGTGCTCCTCGGAATGCCCTATTTCCGGGCGCTGCTCGGTATCTTTCTCGGGGTGCTGATGGCAGCGGTCATCGTAACCGCGCTGTCGCTGCTCAAATGGTGGGGTGTGGCGATTGCGGTGATACTCATTTCCATAATCGCTCTTCAGCAGTTTCTTTCTGCCCGCCGCCGGTCAGAAAAGTTCAGGACCGGAGATCAGTAGCTGCCGAGCCGGCTGAGGATCAGTTGCACCTTTTCTCTTTCCGGGGAGTTCGGTTCCAGTTCAAGAAAACGGCGGAGATAGTGCCGGGCGCTGTCCGGTCTGCCCTCAAAGGCAAACACCAGACCCTTGTTTTCAATTGCTGCCGGATAGTCCGGATAATACTGAAGACTCCGGTTGAAATCGGCAATTGCACCGCCAGCATCGCCCCGGGCATATTTCAGCATACCCCGGCGGTTGACTGTGGCAGCAAAGCGCCGGCAGAGATCAACGGTTAACGGGTCGTAAAACCGGGAGGTCTGATACCGGTCCGGTCCGGGCAGGTGCAGCGACTCCGGCGGTGCGAGCAGAGTGTCGTCTGGGGGCAGAAATTCATAGGTCAAGCCGTTAAATTTAACCCGCCAGCCCTGCCAGTTTTCCAGGAGGGTGGTGAAGTTCTGAGGGAAGAAAAATGCCCTTTTCCCCTTCAGACTCGAGATGAGGTTTGCCATGATCTCTTCTGCGGTCCGGCGGCAGTCTCACCAAACCGGATGTCACTGGTCCGGACTGGAGCGGTCCAGAGGTTTTCAGCAGCCGCAAGCGCTGCCTCCGGAACAGGCAGATTCCGCGCAAGCTGTCTGAGATACCAGGGCAGGGTCAGGTGATACTGGCTGATGACCGGAATCCGGTCTTCGGGTCTGGAGCGGAGGTTGAGCCAGTTGATGCCGTGGAAAAGGCTGTAGTCATCAGTAAACAGGACCGCATTACTTGGCAGTTCCGCAATAACCGCTTGTGCAAGGTCGGTGAGGCTGGTCAGGTGCGAGCGGTCCTGGCGCGGGTAGAAGTAAACCGTCTGGGCAACGGTCAGGATTCCGGTGGCAATGGTGACCGGAGTCGGTTTTAACCGCGAAAGATAGTGGATGCCGTAACCGATGAGCAGGGCACAGATCAACCAGACCGGCAGAAAATAACCCTCCTTGTCCGGAATGTTGTAAAGCAGGACCGCAGGTCCGGCAATCAGAACTCCGGTAAAAAAGCCCCAGAACAGCCGCCGGTGGGATTTGAGCATGCCGGTGATACCGGGGATGAGCAGGAGCCAGAAGATGGTGAACTGCTGGAGGAGTATTTTCGGCAGATCGCGCAACTGGGTGGCAAGATAACCTGTGCCACCGGCAAGAAACCGGTAGCGGTAAATCCGGGCGGTAACATAACCCAGCAGGTCGCTGATGCTGTGCACCCCTGCCCATCCGGGCAGGTCCTGAGAGCGGAAGAGCAGGCTGAAATAGAGGAGCGGACCGAGCAGCAGGAGTGCGATACCCGCAGGAAGAGCGCGGAGGAGCGGACGTTTGGGACCGGTAATGGCGATGACGATCAGACTCGGAATCCAGAAGATGATGAAGAGGTGGTGGGCGATGCCCAGCCCGACAAGGAAAAAGATTATAAGCAGACTCCGGATTGAGCCGGTTTGAGCATGGACAGTTGCAGAAAGCAGCAGCAGGGCGACGAGCAGGGTGTGGAAACTGTAGACCTCAATTGCGGTTGCCTGCTGCCACAGCTCCCAGGATACCGCCCAGACCAGTGTGCCCAGCAGGGAGGCGACAGGATCACGGGTCAGCCGGTCCAGCAACAGAAAAAGGACAAGGCAGGAAGTGGCAGCAAACAGACTGGAGATCAGATTGAGACGGAAGGGCAGGGACAGAAACGGTATGAGTGATGCAGCTTTTAATATCCACAAAAGTAATGGATAGCCGGGTGGATGTGCCAGACCGTTGACTGCGGTTACAACCACAAACTCGGCTGAATCCAGCCAGAAGATGTCACGGGCAGTGGTGGCAAAATACAGCGCAAAGGGCAGAAGAAAGGCGGAAACGGGCAGAAGATAACGGCGGACTGGGAGGCCGGTCTTCAGCACAGGGAAGTTTATCCGGGTGGCGCCTGAAGTCAACGGGGAGAGCATCCGGACCGCTGGTTTCTGGTCCGGACACAATCCGGCCGGAGATTCAGACACCGGTGCTGACCTGACAGCAGTACCCACCCCTGCCCGGGGCTAGCCCCCCTTGACGAGGGTGTATGGCATAACTGATTGAAAATTAAAAAGATGTGGAATCAACCCGATCAGGAACCAGTAAAAACAGGGTAGAAGGACAGTTCTGCTGTTTGGTGGTATTATCCTTGACATCGGCGAAAAACCGGATATAAGGTGATATATATTGAAGGTTAATCCCGAAACCAGGCTTTTGCTTTTGATTGCGGGTGTGGCTCTGCTTATCCGGTTGCTCGTGGGTCTGGGGTATAAAAACCGGATGACGCCGGGAGAGCCGGTTCAGAAGGCAAGGTCCGAAGCGGAATATCTCCGGGAGCCGTATCTGGAGCTGGGTGATTCCCAGCAGTATCTGCTGCTGGCAGAAAATCTCCGGATGCGCGGAAGGTTCAGCTGGAATGGAGGTCCGGTGACATTCCGGCTGCCGGGTTATCCGCTGTTGCTGGCATTAATTAATAATAATCTTATTGTGATGGCGGTCCTGCAGGCGGTGCTTTCCGCTTTGAGTGTACTGTTTGCCGGCCGGGCAGGGATGAGGGTCTTCGGTCCGGCTGCCGGGCTGGCGGGTGCCGGGTTGCTGGCGGTTGACATTCCCAATATCGCCCATTGTGGAATGGTGATGAGTGAACCGCTGTTTGTCTTTCTGGTTACCGGCGCACTGCTGGCGTTGAGTTATAGTCAGGAGTGGCTCTGTGGAACAATGCTCGGAATGGCGGCAATGACCAGGCCGGTCGGGGTTTTTCTCTTTCTGCCGGTGGCAGTTTTTCTCGTCCTGAAAAGGGCCCGGTGGCAGCGGGTGGCGGTGTTTCTCGTGTGTTTCGGCCTTCTGCCCGGGTGCTGGATAGTCCGGAACTGGCGGGTCTGGGGCAGGCCCGGGTTCAGTTCCAACGGTGGCTACAACCTGTTTTATGCCGGTGCTGCTGAGGTGGTGGCGGATAAACTTCAGGTGCCGCTTGATTCTGCCCGGGTTTCTCTGGTGGAGCAGTACCGGCAGGAGCTGGAGGGGGATAATCCCCTTGAGCTCGGCGAACGGCTGGGCAGAATCGGGATGAGGATTATCGTTAAGGAACCGGTGCGGTTTCTGAAGGTCTATCTGCGGAGTGTCGGGAAGATTATTTTCGGCACCAAGGCGGATGACCTGGTGCTGAGGCTGGCGGTACCTGAGCTGCGGCTGGCAAGACTGGGCGCACTGCCGGGTGTGCTGCCGTTTGGGGTCAGAATGGTGATTTTTCTCCTGAGCGGACTGGAGCTGGTGCTGATGGGCGGAACTGTCTTTTTTCTTTTCCAGGCGCTGCTCCGGGCCCAGCCGCGGTCATGGGTCTGGCTGTTGCTGACACTGGGGGTTTATTTTATCCTGCTTGCGGCACCGCTCGGCGACGGCCGGTTCCGGGTGCCGGCGATGCCCTTCTTTACCGTTCTGGCGGGTGCCGGCTGGTCCGGAATGTTGGCGAAGCGCAGGATGGGTTAATGGGAGAACCGGAGCTGGCGCTGGTGTTTGTCAATTACGATTCTGCCTGGTGGCTGAGAACCGCGCTGGCAAGTGTAAAGCAGGCAGCGGAAAATCTGGAGGTGGAGCTGGTGGTCGTGGACAACTTCAGCCCGGGTGAGAAGGAGCGGGGGCGGTTGCAGGAGGTTGGCGCGGAATTTGGCGCCCGCATTCTGCTTCTCGGAAGGAATCTCGGTTATGGAGCGGCTGCCAATCGGGGAGTTGCGCATACCCGGGCTGAACTGGTGGCGGTGTGTAATCCGGATGTCAGGTTTACTGCCCAGAGCCTGAGCCGGCTGGTGGAGTTCATCAGGTCCCAGCCTGATGCCGGGGTGGTTTCACCCCAGCTTTACTATCCGGACGGAACCCCCCAGCCCTCCTGCCGGCGGTTGCCAAGACTGCGCTATCTGTTCTGGGGAAGACGCTCACCGCTTGTCCGGATGTTTCCCGGGCAGGCACCGGCACGGGAGTTTCTCTATCTGGATGTGTGGCGGAGTATGCAACCGGTGGAGGTGGAGGCGGTGATCGGCACAGTGATGGTATTCCGGCGAGGCGCCTTTGTGGCTGTCGGCGGTTTTGATGAAGGATATTTCATGTTTGCTGAGGATCTGGATATCTGCGACCGGCTCCGGCGGCAGGGGTGGCAGGTGTTTCTTGAACCGCGGGCAAGGGTGATTCATTATTACGGTGCGGTGCGCCGCCGGTGGCGCCGCTGGACCGAGTATCAGCGGGTGCGGGGGCTGCACCGGTTCTTTATTCAGCGCAGCGGGTTGCCGGGTTCACTGCTTTTGTCTGCACTGTTTGCCGGTTATTACTTCGGCCTGGAGGCAATGGCGGTTGCGGGGCTGGGGGAGTTTGAGTATTCCTGGCAGAAGAGGAGCGCGAAGACAGGAGGCAGGATTGCACCGGCTTAAGGGGCTGATAGTCATCGCACTGCTGGTCGCCGGGGATCTGGCCGGGGTGCTGTTGAGCTATATTCTGGGTTATCTGCTCCGTTCCTGCTGGTCAGGTGATGAGATTTTCACCGGCAGCCTGCTGAGCCGGGCATATCTCCTGCTCGTCTTTCCGTTTGTGTTCGCCTATGAGGGGCTGTACACGAGAAGGCTCACCGAGTGGGAGGAAAGACGCCGGTGTGTGCGCGGGGTAGTAATCGGCAGTGCACTGCTGACAATTCTGCTGTTCATGGTGCGGTTGTGGATTGTGTCCCGGCTGGTGGTGGTGCTGAGTGCGCTGTTCAGTGCGGTGCTCGTGCCTGCTATTCGCACACTCCTGAAGCGGTTGCTGGTGCGGTTACAACTGCTGGATCAGCCGCTGGTGATCTTCGGCTATGGCAGTGCCGCCCGGCTTTTTGAGGCGGAGCTGAATAAGCACCGGACCATGGGTTACCGGGTTGTAGCGCGGATTGAACGGCCCGCAGACAATGAGCCGCTGAGAACGCTGGTTTCCCGGACAGAAATTCCCTCCGGGTCGCTGGTGGTGGTGCTGGCAGACTGTTTCAGCGAACCGGAGCTGAAGCAGATCTTTGAGTATGCGGAGCAGAGTTTCGCCGAGATGATGATTCTGCCCAATCTCAGCCTTCTGACCACCTCTACCGCTGCGGTAGAGCAGATCGGAAGTCTGCTGGTTCTGAAATACCGTTATAATCTGCTCCGGCCGATGAACCTCTGGACAAAACAGGTGCTGGAGTTTGTGCTGAGTCTGGTGCTGACGATTGTGCTGCTGCCGGTGTTTGCAATTCTGGCGCTGCTGGTGAAACTGTCTTCGCCCGGACCGGTTTTCTTCCGGCAGCCGCGCATCGGCCGGGGCGGGAAGGTGTTTACCTGTCTGAAGTTCCGGACAATGTATCAGGATGCAGAAGCCCGGCTTGAGGAGATTCTGAAGCGGGATCCGGCGGTGCGGGCGGAGTGGGAAAGATATGCCCGGATTACCGGTGATCCGCGGGTGACCCGGATCGGCCGGTGGCTGCGCCGGTTCAGTCTCGATGAACTGCCTCAGCTGTTAAATGTGCTTAAGGGCGAGATGGCACTGGTGGGTCCCAGGCCTTATCTGGTGAGCGAACTGGAGCGGGTGGGAGAATATCTGAAGACCATTGTGCGCGTCCGTCCCGGACTTACCGGTCTGTGGCAGGTTTCCGGTCGTGCGGAACTGCCGTTTGAGGAGCGGATGCTGCTGGATGAGTATTATATCCGGAACTGGTCGCTGTGGCTGGATTTTTCCATCCTGGTGCGCACAATCAGGGCGGTGCTGACCGGTCGCGGCGCTTACTGATTTCCGAGAGGCAGGGTTGATTTTCACTTCATTTTCCTTATTATCAGCATGATGAGTCTGGTGATTCTGTTTCTGCTGTCCGCTGCACCTGGTGGCTGGCAGACATTTACCAACAGTAATTTTGTTGCGGATCTGTGCGGTGACGATTCGGTACTGGATGCGGCAACCCTGGGCGGAGTGGTAATTCTGGAGACAAAACCGGAGATCCGGGTCCGGCACCATTTCTACCATACAGACGGGCTGGGGGTGAATCGCTGTCTCTGTATTGCCCGGGATCCGGAGGGTAATCTCTGGGTCGGAACCGATGGCGCCGGACTGGCGGTCATCCCTGCCGATTCGGGCCGTGCCCGGCTGTATCGCGCCGGCGAACTGCCCCTGCGGATCCGGGCGGTGGCGGTTGATTCCGGGCGGGTTCTGCTCGGCACTGAGCAGGGCGTGTATGTTGTTGAGCTGCGGGGTTCACCGTTGAATTTTGATGACGACCGGGTTGAGCATTACAGTTTTGCCCGGGTGCGGGAGCTTTTGAGTGACCGGGTGCTGGCGATTGCGGTCAGCCCTGCCGGTTACTGGATTGGAACTAATCAGGGATTGACGCAGGTTGATCAGGAGTTCAGCCGCTGGCGCGCCTTCCGCCGGCCGCTGGGGGATTCGGTGAGTGCAATTGCCCTGCTGTCCGATGGCCGGATCGTTGCCGGTACCGAGCTGGGGCTGGTGATCGGCGATACCGGGGGACTGGTGCCGATAGTGACATTTGCGCAGGCAAAGGCGGTCCGGGATCTGGCAGTGACGGGCAGCAGTATCTATCTTGCAACCGCGGATACGCTGTTTCAGGTTGACAGCGCCGGGACGATGGTGCCGCTGCTGCTGGGTGACATTCGTTCCCTGTTTGCCGGTGCGGTCTTGTGGGCCGGGCTGGGAGGAAATGATGAGTGGGGGCTGGGTTTGCGGTATCTGCGGAGCGGTCAGTCCTGGGAAAGTTACTATTTTAACGGCGTTGCTTCGGGAATGGTGAGTGACTGTGCCATGGGAAAAGATGGAAGTATCTATGTCGGGCACCACAGTTCCTACATCTCCCGGATTAAGCCGGACAGTTCAGTGCAGCTTATCGTTTCCCCCCTGAGCTGGGCGGTGCAGGTGCGGTGCGATTCGCGGGGAAGGCTCTGGTTCAGCCATTTCTATCCGGGCGGGTTGAGTGTTTATGATCCAGAGACTGATACCTGGGGGAGTAGACAGCTGGGGTCCGGGGATCGGAATGTGGTTCAGGCGTTCGGGCTGGACCGGCATGATACCAAATGGGTATTCAACAAAAGCGGTTCGGTTGTCGCAATTGATTCATTGGGCAGAGAGGCGGAGTTTTATCTGCCGGAGCTGGTGCCGCCACCTGGGGGCAATTATGAGTTTGCCTTTGATTCCCGGGATCGGGTGTGGGTCGGGTTGACCAACGGGCTTGAGGAGTTTGACTATAATGGAACGCTGTTTTATCCCGGAGATGACCGGCATGCTCTGCACAGCGAGGGGCTGCCGGCAAGTGAGGTGCGGTCAGTTGCGGTTGATCCTCAGGACCGGGTATGGGTGGCAACACCGCAAGGGGGAGCGATGTGGGACGGGAGCAGGTTTCAGGTTTATACCACAGGTAACAGCCGTTTGTTGTCCAATAATCTTTACCGGGTGCGGGTGGACGGCGGGGGCCGGGTGTGGTTTCTATCTGACCAGGGGCTGTCAATCTTTGATGTTGCAACCGGGAGCTGGACGAATTATACCGCCCAGAACAGCGGTCTGATACCCAACTCCCAGAGTCTGACCGGCTTTTATACCGCACTTGCCCTTGATGATAAGCAGGGGGTTGCGGTGATCGGAACCGCCCGGGGGGTCTCAGTTTTTTCTTATGCACCGGAGCCGGACTCAGGTGCGAGGGGGTTGAAGATTTTCCCGAATCCGTTTATTTTCGGGGTTCACCGGGGAGTGGTAGTTGCCGGTCTGCCCAGCGATGCCCGGGTAAGGGTTTACACCTTGAGCGGCATGCCGGTAGCAGAGCTGCCGGTGAGTCCGGGGCTGGGCAGAGCATACTGGGTCCCGGATAAGACTGGGAGTGGTATTTATCTGGTGGTGGCAAGCAGTCGGCAGGGGATCATTACCGAGCGGCTGGCACTGGTGAACCGGGGTCAGTAGCGGGCCGGCTATTTTGCAGAGCGGCGGTTTACCGGACGACGCTGACGGCTGTCACCCGGGTCCGGTTCTTCCATACAGGAGTCAAAATACTGGCACTGGGGACAGCAGTCGTCATCCTTTACCCTGCCTCGGGTACGGCAGATTTCATAGCCGGCACAGGCACGACAGCACATAAGGATGAGCCTCCGTAGCTTTTTTATACCTTGGTTTCAATGCTGAGCAGCAGAATCAGTTCCCGGATCAGTTCGGCGACGGTGGAGGCGGCAGCGGTGGCGGTGTGGCTCCGCGGGCAGAATTCCACCAGGTCGGCACCGATGATGTTGAGACCCTGGAGTCCGGCGAGGGCGCGCACCAGGTCCGAATAGGAGCAGCCGCCAGGCTGGGGGGTCTGGACTTCAGGCATGACCCCGGTGTCCAGGACATCGATGTCCAGGGTGATGTAAAGGGGACGAGTGCCGATTTTTCCCCGGACGGTGGCGAGCGGTGCCAGGACTTCAAACGGAAAGAGGTTGGAGAGCCCGAGTTCATCCGGATGGAAGAAGGAGCGAATTCCGAGCTGAAACAGGTTTTCCCGGGGAATGTAATCCAGGACCCGTTTCATGGCGGTTGCATGGCTGTTCGGTTCGCCGAGGAATTCATCTCTGAGATCGGAATGAGCATCAAATTGCAGGACGCACAGGTCCGGAAACCGCGGGGAAAGTTCGGCGATGATGAACGGGGTGATGGAATGTTCACCACCGATTGCCAGCTGTTTCTTCCCTGCGCGGTAGGTCGCCGCAGTGCTTTTCCGGATGAGCGTCTCCGGGGCGGCGGGTTCTTCAAATGTGAACTCCAGGTCCCCAGCATCAAACACGCGGACCGCGCTGACATCCCGGCGCAGATAGGGGCTGAAGGATTCGATGTTGGCGGTGCCGAGACGGGCGACCGCCGGACCGAAACGGGTGCCGGGGATGTAGGAACTGGTGCGGTCAAGCGGCATGCCGATGACCACCACCTGAGCATCCGGAAGTGAGGAGCTGGCAAAAAAGTTTGCCATCAGCGGTTATTAGCATAAGGATTAGATGTTGGCTGTCAATAATTGCCAAGCCGGTGCCGAGATGATATCCGCTCGCATCCGGTGGACAGCCATGGGCAGGTTGGAAATATGGAGGCTTGGCTTGACATCAGGGCACTGATGATTAAACTCAAACTGTCAGTCAGAAGAGTTTGTGGACAGTTAAAAACCAAAGAAGGAGGTAATTATGAAGCTGTTGTCAGTCGTCACCGGTCTGGCAGTAGTTACTGCACTTGCCTGGGGTGCGCTGCCGGCGACGCAGGCCGGGCCGGTTCCGCTTCTGAGCCGGTCGGAGGAGGTGCTGACACCGGCGGTGAGTGACAACGAATCGCCAGCGGTCGACTTCTTTGCTGATGAAACGCTTCATTTCGACGGTGTACCTTATACCGGTGTAGGGCTGACCAGTGGCGGCACCTTCTATTCAGCGGCGCGGTTTACCCCGACGAGTGCCTGCACGCTGAAGGCGATTCTCTTCTATCAGTGGCATAACTCAAGCAACGATTACGCATATGTTTTCGCTGAAGGTAATGATACTACTCCCGGGGCGGTGCTGGAGTCGGTTCCCTACAGTGGTGCGGATTCGATGCGCTGGAAGCGGATTGATCTCAATCCGCCGCTGGTACTGCCGGCAGGGAGCGATTTCTGGGCCTGTGTGCGGTTGACACATACAGCAGGAAGATATCCGATCGGGTGCGATGCCGGACCGATGGTGCGCAACCGGGGCGGATTCCTCTCCAATAATCGCACATCCTGGCGACAGCTGGCGGACCAGGGGTTGGATTACAACTGGAATATCCGGGCGGTAATCAGCCGGATTCCCGGTCTGGCGCATGATGTGGGCGTGTCAAGAATTCTGGTGCCGGAGCCGAATGTTGGTCCGGGTAGTTATCAGCCGGTTGCGCGGGTGGTTAATTATGGCACGAATGCGGAAAGTAATTTTCAGGTTTACTGCTGGATCGATTCCGGGGCGGTGCGGGTGTATAATCAGAGTGTGACCGTAACGAGTGCGGTTCAGCCCGGTTCCCGGACCGATGTAACTTTTCCGGTGTGGCATACCGGTCCGGGAGGTGCAAGCTATACTGTCACGATGTTTACTGATCTGAGTGGTGACCTTAACCGGACGAATGATACCGCACGGCAGACAACGAGTATTGCCAATGTGTTTGCGCTGATGGATCATGATACCGGTTACTGCCGGCTGACCGTCTCCTGTTTCGGTCCGGTGGGGTATGATGCCCCGGCTGATGCCGGTTCGGGGTTCCGCTATCCGAAGACCGCCGCCAGCGCCCTCTATTACGGTTCATTTGTGATGGGGACCGATACCGGTTATGTTGCCGACCGTTATTATGGCCGGCCGGCAAGCCAGATCAATTCGGATCTGGTGGCGGTGGAGTCGCTGCGGGCGATTGTTCCGCCGGGTATCGGTGATGAGCATTTTTATGCCAGCTTCTCTGATGCGGCTCATCCCCGGCCCAAGAATCTGCGGGTAGTTCAGCACAGTTATATGAGTGCCGACCCGTCGTATGATGACTTTATTGTCATTGTCTATGACATTCAGAATCAGGGCTCCAGTGCGGTTAACGGGTTGTATGCCGGTCTGTTTATGGATTTTGACATCGGTTCCTCTCCTACAACCAATCAGGGTGCCTCCGACACCGTGCGCCGGCTGGTGTATATGCGGCAGGCATCAGGCGCCAATCCGACCGTGGGGGTGAGAATTCTGGAGCCTGCCAGTTTCCGGAATCTGAGTCTGGTGGATCATGCGATTTATGTCTATCCGGATACCGCGATGACCGAAAATATGAAGTGGCGCTTTTTGAACGGCACGATCGTTCAGCGGAGCTCCAACCGGCCTTATGACTGGTCAATCGTTACTTCTGCCGGACCGTTTGATATCAATCCGGGAGGAACTGCCCGGCTGGCGGTGGCGGTGGTAGGTGGCAGTGATGAGAACGGGTTGCGGGCAAATGCGGATGCGGCCCAGGTGTGGTATAATACCAATGTCGGGTTGGCGGAGGTACCGGCGGTAGTAGAGCCGTTGAAGTTCCGGGTATCTCCCAATCCGTTTGGACGCCGGACCCGGGTATATTATCATGCGGGTGTTGCAGGCAGGATCAGGATTGAGGCTTTTGACGCAGCCGGCCGGCGGGTTGAGCAGGTGGAGTTTGATGTTGCACCGGGAAGCGGCAGTTATTTGTGGCAGCCTCAATGTTTGAGCCGTGGTGTGTATTTTCTGAAGGTTTCTACTCCGGATGGCTTGGCTGAGACGAAGGTTCTGCGGCTGGATTAGGAGCGGGAGTTAAGGGGCGGG
>VSSL01000119.1_pt1 | contig 19517 bp, 14 predicted proteins | sample 4557531 | NCBI WGS metagenome assembly VSSL01 (sample SAMN10986726, study PRJNA523729) | hot springs metagenome | isolation source: hot springs | place: India:Timba, Gujarat | collected 2018-05-31 | reverse complement strand
TTTTTTGTTTTTGTTAATAATCTGATTTTTAATAACTTATGCCAAATATCCTGTGCTGGCATTATAATTGCTATCCATTATTGTGAAAATGGCAGAAATCAGGAAGCTCTAAAAATAAAAAGGAGGCAAAATGGATGCTCCGATCATCCCGATTCTTCCACCGCCGTTGCCGGCGCCACCGATGGTTTAGGCACGGCTGAAAAGCAGTGACCCGCCCGACTGAGTCGGGCGGGTTTTTAATTATACCCGGCGTATGGTGAAAAAGGTTTTGCCCTTGAATTTAAATTTCCTGACTACGCCTTCAGCCGTCAGATGTTCGAGAGTATGGGCTACAGTTTCTGCCGGCAGTCCGAGTGCCAGAGCAAGATCGGTGCCGGTTACCGGTCGGTTGGCAACGACCGCCAGAATCGCCTGGTTCGGGTTGCCCTGAAATTGTTTCTGATGTTTTCTCACGGGTGGCGGAATGATATCGGTTTCTGGACCAAAGAGCATCTGGAGCTGGAGCAGGTGGTCATAAGGAACGGGAAGGGCGGATGCTTCAGCAGGCGGCCGGACAACGGTATTAAGGTGGACCCGGTGGGGCTGGATGTGATGAACGATCCGGCGCAGACGGAAAAGATGCTCAGGCTGGTCATTGAAGCCCCTGACGAGCATTACTTCAAGCCAGAGTCTGCCATGATAGCGATGCCGGAAGGTTTTGAGCCCCCGGATGATGTTTTTGAGCCTGATCTTCGGGTGGGGACGGTGGACCCGGCGGAAGGTTTTCTCGTCGGCGCAGGCAAGGGTGGGGATGACAAGGTCCGCCTGATAGAGGGCATCCCGGACAACCGGGCTGGAAAGGAGTGAACTGTTGGTAATTACTGCCACCGGAATCTGGAAGCGTTTTTTCAAGATGGAAATGAGTTCACCGATGTCCCGGTTCAGTGTGGGTTCACCACTGCCGGACAGTGTCAGATAATCAACTTTGCTTTTCATCAAAGCCGAATTCACTGCGGTGATAATCTTCTCTACCGGGAAGAAGGATTTGCGGAAAGCAGTGAGGCAGGTGGTTCTGCCACACTGGCAGTATACGCAGTTGAAGGTGCAGGTTTTGGGTATGACAAGGTTGATGCCGAGCGAAAGTCCAAGTCGACGCGAAGGGACCGGTCCATAGACGAGTGCCGGTTCTGTTCCTCTGGGATGAATTTCCGGTTGGGCAGACATATTTTACCCCAGGAGATTAATGAGCACCATAATTACAATTTGATAATTTTGAGGCGGATGTGTGCCGGCGGGATGACCGTGTGATCCGGTTCAGAATTACAATTCATGCGAAGAAAATAGACGCCTGCCGGCACCGGGTGGTTATTATCATCGGTACCATCCCAGCCGAGTGAATGCCAGCCTGACGTAATGTTACCGGAAATCAGCATGCGCACTCTGCTGCCCGCGGTGTTGAAAATAGCAAGATTGAGCCGGGTAGGATGGCTGAGAGTAAGGAAGATGGTTGTGCGAGTGCGGAAGGGACAGGGAAAGAGAGTGAGGAGCCGGGTGCTTTCCGGAATGGTTGATGTGGGTGAATCAGCAGATGCTACTGAGATGTCATCCAGAAAGAATCCGGCAGCGGATTGGTGGTCCGGATCCGAAACGAAGACGAATTTCAGTTGCGCGGTTTCACCCGGGACAGGAGCAGAGAGTTCATATGAATAACTGAACCATCGGCTGCCCGGGTCCAAAGTTTGAGCTTCAGATTGATCCCCAGAGCGGAGCGCACCACCAGCACCAATAAAGTCCAAAGTTTCTTCCTGTCCGGTATGGCAGATGATACAGTATAGCCCGTCGCTGCCGTAAAGAGGAAGCTCATAATAACAGCTGAATTTTAATCTTGGGCAGGGAGGAATTGGGAATTTGGGAGAAAGAAGTTCGCAGGTGCAGTTGGGTGGGTAGGAGTCGGCTGGATAGCCGGCATGAATTGAATAAGGGGGCGAGAGAAATTGACTGCGGGTCAGAAACCAGGAGCCGTTGACGCCAGCAGCAGTCCAGTTGCCCAAGCCGGAGTCAAAGCTGGTATAAATACCTGTCGGCGGCAGATGGACTTTAAAGGTATCGCTGAAAATGAATCTGCCGGTGATCAGATTCAGACCAATCCGCACAGGTCCGGATTCAGCGTTAAACCGGCCAGGCACGGATGACCACAGAGTTTCACCGGGCAGGATAGTTCGGAAGACGATACCCGAAGTGAGCAGTGTCAACGGCTGATTTAGGTCCGGATTGAACAGAGTGCCGGTTGGAACAGGTGCTGGTGCTGCACCGGTATTAACTACCCTGAAAAATGCTGAATACGAACCGGCAGTGTCTGAACAAATATAGCAAGTGATAAATTTTAGGATCGGCTGGCGGAACTGAATGATTACCGGAAACTGTGAGAAGCTGCCGTTGGATTCGGTAATAGTCAGAGTACAGAGCGCATAGTCCCTGTCTCGGGCGCAGTTGGCTGTGCGGAGAAGAAAGAGTCGCACAGACACCGCCGAGTCCGGAGGAAGGATTGATATATAGCCGGCATCCTGTTCAACCGTGAGCAGGGGGGGAATCGGTTGTAAGCCGACAGAGGACGTTATAAAGGGGCAGATGGGAGTTGTTTTTCAGCCACAGCCGGATGGCGAAGGCTTCCCCGGCTGAGATACAGCCGTTACCGTCGCCGGTGGAGTCGAGAAAGGTATAGTTGAGGAGCGTAACGCTGTGTCCGGAGGCGACAACGATTGAATCGCGCAAAGGGCGGTGATTTTGAGCTGTGACGGTCAGCCGGACGGTCCCCGCCTGTGTGAATCCGGTTAGGATCGCAGCAGTTCCGTCAGTTCCGGTAGTCCCGGTGTAAACTGAAGTGCTGTCTTGATAAATTGCAACGGTAGCATCAGGGACGGGACCATTACGGTCTAGGACAATGAAAAGGGCAAGGTCATTACCAGTGCGAATTCTGAGCGGTTTTCTGACCATGAGTTGACTGAGGGTGTCAGTGTGTACCGGCATCGCCGGATCCCCGAGCAGGTTAAGTGCAAACTGATGCCAACGGTAGACATTAGGGGAGTAGCTGTAGGGAATGAAATGGATTTTAGTGCGGGCAAAGACTTCCCCGAGCCGGGGAGCCGGGTCGGAAAACAATTCCTGAAAGAAGCGAGAATCAAAACGATCAGAGTAGCCGAATCCGGGGTTGCCGGGTGCACCCCAGCCATATGATGAGTTGCCGATGAATGCCACCGCGCCGCCGGCAGGGTTGAGGAGAAAAATGTTCGGCAATGCAGTCAAAGTCAAAGGCAGTTGTCCAGCAGCCGATTGAATAAACGATGCCCGTTCGAATATTATTAGTCAATTGGTCAATATCAGGATTGCGCAGAACGCACTGACGGCTTAGGGCGAGAGCATTGATCCAGCCGTGACCACAATGATTAAAAATTCCGAATCCGGAGTTGAGCAGGGAGGTTACGGTATCAAGGGTTACCGGCATCATTGACTCATAAATGGTCTGCATCTGAAAATTTGATGGAAAGTACTCCCGGCGGATGCGCTCCTTGGCGATCATTTCATCGGTCCAGGGGTTTTCCCAGAGAACCGCACCGGCGAGCACGGCGCGCCGCTGATAATCATTTAGCAGGTTGCGCTCGTAGGCGAGGATTTTGTCTACAAAAGTACGGGCGGTTGACGGGGTGCTGACCGGCGCCCTACCGACATAGATTTCCGGGAAAAGGTCGACACCGTCGTCAGGTTCTCCGAAGATGCCATTATTGTTACTATCCCAATTGCCATCCAGTGCCGAAAAGTAAAGGTCACAGGGTAGGGAGTCTTCACGCGGATGGAGTCCGGCACCGCTGACCAGAGCGATGGCTTTACGATACGGCAGAATGTCTGTGTCGCCGCCCAGCAGTAAATACTTGAGTCCGGAGTCGCGGGCACACTGCTGAAGGTAGGTGCGCAGTTTTTCGGCATCGTCCCGGCCGGGGTATCGGTTTACTATCCATTCAATATGCCTAATTTGTGCCGGAGTGCCGGTCAGGGTCCGCCAATAGCGCAGGTTCTGAAATACGGAATCCAGATTTTCCCGGGTAACGATCAGATATTCAAAGCGGCAGCTCTCAGGAGCAGCAGGGGTAGGAGGGTGTGGCTCTTCTGATTCTGTCAGTTTAAAAGCAATTTGCAGCCGGCGCAGCCGGCGAACTCTGTGAGTTACCGGTTGATACTGAAGGGGAGTAATGACAAGGGAGGCAAGTTTCTGCCCGCACCGGTACCCATATCCGGTGACCATGCAGAGTGTTTCCGGGTAGAATGAGTACAAACATGAAATTTCCGGTTTGAGGTCCAGTGATGATGGCGACGATGACAGTGAAAGGGGAACAGGCGGCTGGGCAGTTGCCAGCTGATAGTTTCCGGGCAAGGTTTCAAATTCTGCCTTCAGGATCAGCAGTTGGTTGATTACGGTGCCCGATGGCAGGGGAATGACCCGGCTCATTTCCGGCAGCAGAGGGGTTCCGGGGATTGAATTGAACTCACCATCATTGATGGTAAAAATGGTCGTACTGTGGCTGGGGATTGTCTGAAAGTTATTGAGGTTAAATTCAAGATTCAGGGTGCAGAGTGAAGGATATATCAATATGATAACGGGTAAAATCAGCATATATCAGGCAAGAAGATGGTCATTGCGCCGGGTTTTTAAGTAGCTTTTTAGATATTCAATGCCCTCTTCCTTGGTGGTGATTTTCCCCTCAACCTGCAGGTCTTCCAGTTCCTGAAGGATTACCTTGAATACCGGTCCTGGTTTCATTCCCAGAGCGATTAGATCGTCGCCAGTAACAAGTCTCTTGATGCGGCGTCGGGCATTTTCCATTCGCTGCTGATTGAGCATCCGAGTGATGGTGTCTTCCAGATGGATCGTTCTGCCTGCAGTTGCCCAGCCGTCAGCGTAACATAGGAGCATCAGTCCCAGCGCTTCGGAACCCAAGTCCCGGAAAAAACGCCGGATTGCCCGGTCCGAGAGTTCAGGTGCAGTGGCGAGGAGATGAAGACGCATATGTTCCTTCACCAGGGTCCGCAGGATGCGAACCTGCAGGCGCGAGAGGCGGAGTCGTTCATAGCCAATTTTTACTGCCAGCCGGGCACCGAGGCTGTCGTGGCCGTAAAAGTGGGTTTCTCCGGATTCGTTGACAAATCGGGTATGCGGTTTGGCGATGTCGTGGAGCAGGCCGGCAAGTTTCAATAACGGGGCACGCGGGGGGTCCTGAGTCAGATAACTGTTCCATTCTGGCTGGAATCTGGAGAAGAAGCCGGGTGCGCTAAGTACTTCCTCAATTTTAATAAAGGTACGCAGGGTATGTTCCCGCAGTTCCGGTTCTTCAAGCAAAGCTGACATTTCGGGTATTATCTCCGCCAACCTTCCAAGTGCGATCAGTCTTTTTATGCAGTCTGTGGCACCCGAAGTGTTAAGAATTCTCATAAACTCCATGCCAATGCGTTCCGGTGCAGTCCGGGCAAGAGAGACTGTCGCTCCTTGGTGTTCGACCGCTGGATCAATTGTAAACCCCAGTTCCAGGGCCAGCCGGAATGCACGTAGCAGCCGGAGCGGATCGCGAGCCAGGGAATTGTCAGTTACCGGACGGATAAGTTTTCTTTTTATGTCCTCCTGTCCACCGTACGGGTCAATAATGTATTCCCCTGCCGGTAGTTTCAGTGCCAAGGCATTGATGGTAAAGTCACGGCGCAAAAGGTCCTTCTCGATTGATTCCTTGCCCAGCCCGTTGAAATCAAAGATGATTTTTCTGCGGTACACAACTCGTGCCTCGTCGTCTTCTTCGGAAAGGATCACAAGTTTGCCCCGGATTCTGGAGGCAAACTGATGAGCAAATTCAATTGCCGAGCCAGCGACCGCAAAGTCAAAATCCTGAGGCGGTCGGCAGAGCATTATGTCCCGGAGCGCACCACCGACAAGATAAAGCTGCCGGTCTCCCTGCAGTTCGATCAGCCGGTCATACATTCGCCCCAGGCTCTGCAGCCGGGCGTGGATTTCAGATGTCATATTTGAGAATAACAATGGCTAAAATAATGGTCAAGGTTTATATACTGCCTGTGATAACGGGACCGGGATTAATGGCTGGCGCTGCGAGGTCCGATAATGGTTACGGTGTTGGAATTGTAATTGGCGATATACACCTTGCTGTCCCAGGAGTTGATGCAGATGGTGATCGGATTGCTGCCGACGGTGATTGTTTTCTGAACCGCATTAGTGGCACCATCGATCAGTGAGACACTGGCACCGTCGTAATTGACGGCAAACAGTTTGTCAACCCAGCCTGCCCAGCCAAGTGTGCGAGGATGAACGCCGACTGAGATGTTAGTCATGAGTGAATAGTTGCTGACATTGATGACCGAGACATTATTGGTTCCGGAGTTGGCACAGTAAAGCCGGTTGTCGGTGGCATTGAAAGCAAGGGCGTAGGGTTCACTGCCGACATCCAGAGTGGTAATGACCGACTGATTTTCGCCATTGATAATGGTTACCTTTCCGAAATAGCGATTGGCAACTGCTACGTTGTTTCTACTATCAACTGCCAGTGCGCAAGGCTGGTAATCAACCGGTACGGTCCCGAGTACACTGTTAGTAGTGCCGTCAATTACCGTAACATTATTACGGGCAAAATTGGCGCAGTAAATTTTGTTGTGCGCCGGGTTGTAAACCAGTGCGATCGGATTTGAATCCACCGGTACTGTGGTGATAACTTCGCTGGTATTACCGTCAATTACAGTTACGGTTGCCGAGCGGTAGTTGCTGACATAGAGGCGGTTATCGTGCGGATTAAAGCACATTGCCTGCGGATAACTTCCGACGCTGACCGTAGTCTGAACCTGATTGCTGGCACCGTCAATTACTGTCACAGTGCCGCTGATCTGATTGGCAACATAAACCCGGCCGTTTAATGTGTTGAGGCACAGGGCGTAAGGAAATCCGCCGACCCGGAGCGTGGTCTGGATCTGATTGGTGCTGCCATCAATGACAGTTACGCTGGAATCGTTGTAATTGGCAACGAAGACTTTGTTATGCAGGCTGTCCCAGAGCAGTGCCCGGGGTTTTGAGCCAACGGTGATTGTCGCAAGGACTGTATCCGGTGTTCCCCCTGCACCTGTGACCGTGAATGTACCACTTCGACCTTCGGTCATATGGTTTCCACACCAGGCACGGACTGCAATCTGGGCATTTGCAGTGGGCGGATTGGGTACGGTCCAGGTGTAACTGCCTGCCTGAGTTGTTACTCCCTGGCGGTTCCAGCTTGTGCCACCATCGGTGGAGTAATAAATTACAGTTGATTCCATACCGGCAAAAGTACCGCCAGTCCAGGTAATTTCGTGCGTTGTGCCTACGATCCAGCGTGCGCCGGCGGCTGGTGAGGTAACAGTGATCGGTGATGGCGGGAGGGAATCATAGATAACATAACGGGCGCTGATTGCAACGGCAGATTCGCCGGCAACATGGGCACGGACAGCTACCCGGGCGAGATCAGTAGCAGGACCCGGGACATTCCAGCTGTAACTGCCAGGAGTGGTTGCCCGGCCGTGTCTTGCCCATGTACCGCCATCGTTAGTGGAGTAGAACACTACAACTGAATCGGGAGTTGACGGACCACCAGTCCAGAGAATGGACTGGGCTGAGCCTTCACGCCAGCGGGTGGCGGAGTTTGGCTGAGTGATGGTAATCGGTGGCAGCCCTTCAACAATTTTGAAAGTTGCGCTGTAGCCGGTAGTGGATGAGTCAAGGCAGAATGCCCGTATCCTGATTTTTGCCTGCTGGGTGGCAGGTCCTGGTACAGTCCAGCGGTAGCTGCCAGGCCGGGTAGTAGCACCGATCCGCTGCCAGGTTGTTCCGTTATTGGTGGAATAGGAAAGGACCGTTGAGTCCATGCCTAAAAGAGTGCCGCCAGTCCAGATGATGTCATAACTGTTGCCGATGCGCCATTCCGCAGTCGAATCGGGAGAGGTTACGGTAATGGGCGAGGGTTTGTTCCGGTCGTATACTTCATAGCGGGGTGAATTCCCGAGGGAGGTGTCACCAGAGATAAACATCCGCACTTGAACGCGGGCGTTAGTGCTGGGCGGACTGGGTACAGTCCAGGTATAACTGCCGGACTGGGTTGCCCGACCATGTCGCAACCAGGTTGTGCCGCCATTGGTGGAGTAGTAGATAATCGTAGAGTCAGCACCTGATGTGGTCAAAGTATTCAGCCGGTGTGCAGTTTTTCCCGATTTCTTGCTCTCCGTAACCGTCGGTCCGCCTGTCCAGCGGATGGTCTGCTGGGAGGTAACACGCCAACGGGTGGTATCATTAGGCTGAATTACAACAATTGGTGGGAAGGTGCGGAATTGCCAGATCGGACCGCTGACAGTGGCACCGCGCTGGTCCCGGGCGACAATTTGCCAGTAGTAGGTGGAATCGTATTTCAGCCGGGGTGTGGTGTAACTGGTCTGAGTGTGATTCTGCACCAAAAGCGGTGGCGGAGTAGTTGTTCCCAAATAAATGTCATAAAATACTGTATCACCAGGATCCGGGTCACCGCCGGACCAGGATAATGTGAGACGGACGAACTGTCCGACTGCACCGGAATCAGGTGTCGGACTTGAGGGAATAAACGGGAAATTGTTTGCTTTTGCGGTTGAGAAGCGCCAGACCGCACTGGAAGCAGTTTCTCCGAACCGGTCACGGGCAACAACACGCCAGTAGTAGGTCGCGAGGACATTGAGGTTCAGGGGATGGTAGAAGGTGTCGCTGATACCGGAATCGAAAAGTGGGGGGGGCGGGCTGATACCCAGATAAAGGAGATATTTAAGAGTGTCCAAGCTGTCCGGATCAGCACAGGTCCAGCATAGAACCACATTGGTATCAATATCCCGGGCAGCACTGTCGGGAAACAGCAGTCGAGGCGGGGAGGGGGGGCGGTTGGCAGCCGGATCGTAGGGATTAGTCCACTTCCTGCAGACGAGTAGGGAGAAGGCTAAAAGCAGGCTGAATTTTAAGAACCAAAAATATTTTTTTACCATCGGATTACAAAGTAAAGTCCGATACACCCAGCACCAGCACCAAACCCGATGTTGCGGAACATATCCCAGCGTTCGGTTTCCTGACGGAGCCGGATTGCCTCCTGTGTGGTTGTTGCCTGCTGATAAGCGGCGTAGCTTTTCTCTCCCATCAGCGCCGATAGGGCACCGCCGGCAGTAAGCACAATTCCGGTCAAAAGTATGGACAGCTGGCGCTGAGGGAGTCGGGAGAGAGTCTGATTGACCGCTGTTGTTTCGCCATAGCCGATGTTGACATACCCGAGCCAGTCTTCGTAGCCGGGTTTGGAAAGAGTGAGGGCATACCGGTCCGGTGCGAGTGCGGTTACAAGCGGTGTAGTGCCCAGTTTTCTGCCATTGGCAATGACATCAGCTCCTGCCGGTCGGGTGGTAACGCTGAGAAATCCCCGACTGGTGCCAAGTTTGATCAGGATGCCGATGGGTCCGGACTCCCGGACTTCCACCAGTTTTGTCGCTTCCTGATAGCCGGTGAGCCGGGCAGAGATGGAATGGGAACCAAAGGGGACGCGGGAAATGGTCAAACCGGTTTCGGTAGTTTTTCCTTTGTGAACACCGTCAAGGTAAATGTCGGCACCTGTTGGATCCGAGGTGACCACGAGCGTTGCTAGCCGTGCGGTAATGTTGAAACTGGAATAATAAGTCTGATAACCCGCAAGCCGCACTTCCAGTTCATGCCTGCCGGGCGCGAGTTCAGTTATGGTGAGCGGTGTTTTCCCTCGTTCAACATCGTCGATCCGGACCGTAGCACCTGATGGTTCGGAGGTGATGATTACGGAGTTGCCTTCAACCGAAGTATTAACCCGGAGCCGGGGAAGGGAGGGACGGCTTTCCGGTTCGGGCAGACGGGCACCGCATTTTTTACAGAAACGGGCATCATCCCGGTTGGTGGTCCCGCAGTTCGGGCAGATCTTCTCTGCCCACGCGACAGTAATCAACAGTAGGATGCAGAGTAGTACTTTCACTACTTTTCTCATGATTTTCTACTCCGGGAAGCGGTAGCCGCAGCGGGTACAGAATTGAGCACCGGGCTCGCGGCGTGCACTACACTGCGGACAGGTGGCTCTGCCGGCAGCAATTCTGAGTCGGACAGGTGTTTTTGCCCGGACCTTTGCGCCTGATTTCGGTTCCACACCGATAACCCGGCCGATTTCAACTTCATCGCTGTACTCACTTGCGATAATTATACTATCCAGCCCGGCGGCACGCAACAGTTTCTCAGCTTCAGCACGGCTCAGTCCGGTGAGTGAGGGGATTTCAATCATGCCGGTACTCAGTCGGATTTGGACCACTGTGCCCTTTCGTACTCTGGAACCGGGCTTCGGGTTCTGCTCGGCGACAAGACCGATTGGCAGTGGCCCATCCTTGTCCGGTCCCAGTGCGAAGCGTAAACCGGCTGACTCGAGATTTTCGCGGGCGTCCGTCTGGGTCTGCCCAATAACCTCTGGAACAGAAATTTTTCCGCCACCACTTAAAATAAAGAAGAGTGCTGCACCAGCGGCAATCACGAGGAGAAGAGCGATGATGGGAACAGGAATTCTGCCTTTTTCTTTATGAACAGGATGTACAGGTTGTGTTTGGGCTGCTGCCGGTGCCGGACGTGGTGGCGCCATCGGTCTGGACGGTGCTGTGCGCTCGGCCTGTGAAGCAGCTGGGCTCTGAGGTGATATTCTGGTTTTCATCGGGCCGGCGGTTTCTGGAGCAGACGCAGGGGGTGGGGGTGCCGGATGTTCAGTCTCTCTGGGCGTTAAAGCGTTGAGTGCGTTTCGAAATTCCCGGGCTGACTGGAACCGGCGTGCAGGGTCTTTTTCCAGAGCCCGGAGAATGATTTTCTCCAAGTCCGGTGGCAGATCCGGTTTAACTGAGCTGGGCGGCGGTGGAGTTTGACTGATGTGGGCCTGAATCAGTTCTGCGCCCAGTTCGGCGTCAAACGGCGGCCTGCCGGTAGCAGCCTCATAAAGCACGACGCCAAGCGAATAGAGATCGGAACGGGCATCCACCGGCAGTTTCTGTGCCTTTTCCGGGGAAATGTAGCGGGCGGTGCCAATTTTTGATACCCCGTAGTCAATCAGCCGCCATACGCGTTCCTCCACCTGGACGATTTTTTTTCGGTTTGATATCTCCATGGAGATGCCCTTGGCTGTGCGCCTTCTCCAGATCATCCAGTACCGAACTGAACAGCGGAATCAGTTCTCCGGGCGGCAGAACCCGACGCTGAGCAAGCAGATCAGCCAGTGTCAGCGCCCGCGCCATAGTTCAATAATATCATAACATCAGGCGGCGTCAACAGTTAGCGTTTCAGTGCAGTGTTCCGGATGGAGTGGAGGATTCACGATTGATCCGCTGGCGGGCAAGCGGGGCATACAGTGAACTCGGGTATTCCTGAATCAGCCGTTCGGCGATACGCTGCGCCCGGTCAGTATCATTAAGCCTGGTCTGAAAAATCTCCAGCTGCCGGAACAGGGCTGCCGGTGCCAATTCACCTTTGGGGAAAATTTTTATCAGCGTATCAAGTACTGCAATTGCCGACTGATACTGGTGCTGGCGGGAAAAAATTTCGCTGGTAATGAGCAGCGTCTGCTGGGCTGTAAGTTCATCTCCTGGCCGGAGCCGGGCTGCCTGGCGGTATGCCTCCTGGTAGTTACCGGTTTCAAGGGTGAACATAGTCGCTGCCAGCTCCTTTTTGGAACTGCTCATGGTCAGGATGTTCAGTTCCAGCAAATCGTTGAAGAGCGGACTGTCGCCATACCGCCGGCTGAACTCCTCGATTACGGGTGCGAGTGAATCGAACTTCTCCTGATAGAGCAGAATTTTAGCTCGCAGAAAAAGGACGCGATCATCAGGTGGATTAAGCTGTTCAATAAGATTACGGGCGCTGTCCAGCTGACCGCTGCCGATGAATGCAGCCACCAGACCGAGCCGGGCGTTCCGGTCATTCGGACGCAGGCGGAGCAGGTGACGGTAAACTGCGGCGGCGGTCCTGAAGTCGTTTTTTTCCTGACGCAACAGTTCGGCATATTCAAACAGCCCCTCCGGGGTCGTGTCCGACTGGAGCAGTTTGAGCGCAGTTTCAATCTTGTCCTGAAACCGGAGCACACGGGCGGCATCTGCCCGCCAGCCAAGCTGCTGGTAGATAATGAGTGCCGCCTGATACCGGCCAGCCTGTTCCCATTCGCGGGCCAGTTGATGCAGTTCGGTTCCGCTTAGAATCCCGGCCTGATGTGCGTTCAGCAGCTCCCGGGCGGCATCGTTTTCTCTGCCGGCACCCAGAAGTAGCTGTGTCCGGGCACGAACGCGCAGCACGGGGTTGCGTATTTTGTCCAGCTCTGCCAGCAGATTCTGCCGGCCGGCTTTTCTGCCCCAGATGCGCAGTCGATCAAGGTTTTGGAGAAGATACCGGGCAATGTCCGACTGCAAGCTGGTGCTGGTATTGGCAAGCTCAACGATCAAAGTAGCAGCAGCATTGAACCTGCCCATTTGTTCGTAGAGGTTGAGCAACCGGTCGGCAAGCTGGGGATTGAACCGACTGGTTACCTGTGGTTCGAGATAGCGTGTGGCAAGGGTGTATTCGTGAACGCGGATTAAGAGGTCAGCTGCTGTCATTACCCGGTCGGGCGCCGAACGCAGCAGCCGTTCGAGCCGGTTGATGGCTTCAGAGCGGCGCCGGAGTCCGAACAAGGCTTCGATAATCCCCAGTTCAATATCCAGCTGATTGCGGGCAACCGGTTTTAATCTTTCAAGCACAACCAGCAGGGTATCAAATTTCTTCAGGCTGACGCCGGTGCGGACCAGTCCGGCAAGTGCCGGTCCCTGTTCCGGGTTTTTCTCCAGTGCCTGCAGATAAAGCTTAAAGGCGGTTTCGAGCTGGCCTGCCTGTTCCAGCTGCTGGGCTTGAAAAAGCTCCTGAGCTGCAACTGCACTTAATGATATTGGCAAAAGGAGCAGGAGCCGGATAATTGTATTCATGGATTCTCCTGAAGCAGCATTTCAAAATAGGAGCGGATCAGGGGTTCATATTCTGCCGGACAGCCCTGCTTCAGTGCCCGGAGGAGCTCTTCCCGCAGGCGACGGTTCCGTTCCCCCAAGTCTTCAGGAAGGCGGGCAGGGGTTGCCGGCTGATAAGGCTGAGCACGTTGTGCCTCCCGTTCCTCCCTGAACCCCTGCTGTCGCAGGCTGCGCTGGACATCAAGCAGTCTGGTGACTACGCCCTGCTGCCGCTCAATCAGTCTGCGGTCTACCTGCAGTTCCGCCAGCGAACGTTCGATTCTCTTCATCTCTTCAACCAGACCTTCCAGCATTCCGGTCAGCCCGGGTTTTTCTCCGCCTAGGGACCCGAGCAGTTCCTCGAGCTGCTGGCGCAGCGCCTGCTGCCGGGAAAGGAGTTGCATCAGCTGTTCCTGTTGCTGAGGGGTGAGTCCGGCTCCCGGGATCGGTATCGGCAGTCCGGACATCCCCGCATTGATTGCCAACTGTTCGGCGGTCATCCGGGAAAGCTGTTCTAGTAGGTTCTGCAGTCCGCCTGCCAAACCTCCACCCTGCCGGGCGGCGCTTCCTGCCTGAAGCAGCTGGGCGATTGCCCGGTTCAGACTCTGCCGTGCCTGCCGCATCGAGGCTGCCAGACCGTAACTCGTGCTGCCCGCTGCCTGCTCACCCGCGGTGCGCATGCTGTTGAGTGCCCGTGCCAGTTCCTGGCTGACCGTGGGAGGAACACTCAGAGTTTGGCCCGTCAGACCGGCGATGCTCTCCGCAGCTATTTTCACCGCTTCCAGCAGTGCCTGTTCTGCCGGCGCAATTTCGTTCGGTGATATGCCGTGCTGAAGTGCCTGTTCCAGCCGTTCCTGCTCCGCGGAGACGGTCAGAAGGCCGGTGGTGTAGGTGAAAATTTGACGGGCAATTGCCTCGGACCTTGATTTTTTCAAACTGGAGCTCAGCCGGTTCAATTCCTCTGCCAGTTCCTTCAGACTCCGGTTCAGCTGTTCGCTCTTTTTCGCCGCGTCCGCTTTTGCGCCGGCATTCAGCTGGCGGGCAAGACTGCGGGCAAGCCCAGAAAGATTTTTCTGTGCCAGCTGTTCATTCAGCCGATGAAGCGATTCGGCAACCGCCGGCTCGGAGAAATTCCGGCTGAGTTCCTCAAGGCCGTTAATCATGCTGTCAATGCCGGCACTGATCTGCTCCTGGTTCCGGCCCAGCGATTCTGCGGGCTGAACTGGTAAATTACGGGTGAGTTGCTCCTGCCGGCGGGCAAGCTCCTCTGCCTGACGCGCCAGCGCTTCCAGTTTAATTTCCTCCGTCATCCGCCTGAGCAGTTCAAGGGCCCGTTCAATTCCGGTTTTCAGGCGTTGCTGTTCGGACTGCAACTGCTCGAGCACCGGGCGCAGAGAGCCGGGTTCCTGCTGGAGTTTCCGGCTGAGTTCGCGCAGTGCCTGCTGCAGATTTTCCGGGATCAGCCGGGAGAGGAGTTCCTGCAGCTGGGTCAGCCGTTCGAGCGTTTCCCGGTCCCAGCTCATCCCTTCCAAAAGATCGGTGCTGGTGCGGGCGATTTCCTCCTGCAGCCGGTCAATTTCTGACAGGAGTGCATTCTGTTCCCGGGCGATTCGGTCCAGCTGTTTCTTTTCCTCCCAGGAGAGTTCCCGTCGTCTTTTCAGATCTTCGGTCAGGCGCGTCAGTTCGGCGCCGAGTTTTGCCTGTTCGGTCTGGAGCGGTTCAAGTTCATTAATCGTCGCTGAAGTCTGTTCCACCGCCTGGGAAAAGATTTCGGTCATGGTCGGGAAGCGAACTGTGAAGGTGGCGCTGATGCCGGACTTGGGACCGGAGACCAGGTCATTGTCAACCGCCCGGACATAGTAGCGCAGGACCTCGCCGGGCAGCAGACTGATACCCGACAGATCCCAGAGATATAAGACGGTATCCTCACGTGCGCCCAGAGGTTGTTTGAGCAGTAGTCTCCGGTTGAGCGTGTCCTTGCCGTAATGAAGCCAGATGGCAGTGAGTCCGAAATCGTCAAGAGAATTGATGCCCAGCGGCACCTGCATCTTCAGCGGCAGGTCGATATCTCTCCCCGGGAGAAAGATGTTGACCAGCGGTGGTTCGTCACTGAGTTTCCGGATATGAAACCGCAGGGCGGGTTGAAATGGTTCTGGCACGGTGGCAAGTTCAAGAATACCAGTGGCGTCTTGGAGGACGGTGAAGCGGACACAGATTTGCTGCGGTTCAGCAGGATTCATTGGCACCGGCAGGGTTTCAGCACCAATGAGGAGCCGTGCCCGGCGGATTGGAGCACTTGCAATTCCGGTCAGTTCCACTTGGGTGCCGGCAAGCAGGGTGAGTTCAGGACCGGTGAGCCGGACCGGTGGCAGTCCGGTATATTCGGGCGGATAGCCGGTAAAGATGACATTTTTCAACACTACCGGTTCCGGGGTCCGGATTGTATACCATCCGCAAGTTTTTCCCAGCAGCCGGAACCGGTAATTGATTCTGCTTCTGACAGTAACCGGCAGTGTGCACCGGTCTGAGACCAGTTTCAGGTGCAGACGCTGGACTGGTGCGTCCGGCTGCATCAGTTCCAGCGTGATGGTCCGGAAGATACCGGCAGGTTCAACTGCACAGCCAATCGTTATCGCAGTATTAGGAGTTACGGTCGTGTCCCTGGGAGTCACTTGCAGCCGGATGCGGTTTCCAGCCGGCGCGAAGGCATTGATGAGACCGAACCGTGCCGGGGCAGAAAATGTGAAAATGTAGATAACAAACAGGCTCACGCCCGCGAGAGCAAAGATTGCCGACCATTTCCACCGGTAAGCTGGGACGACCGATTCCAGGCTGAGATGTGCTGTCTGCACCCGGATCTGTTCAACCGCTGCATCCCGGAGTTCGAGCGAGTAGTTTTCGGCTCCGGGCTGATAACGGGCAAGCTCAATTGCGGCAACCAGCCGGTTCCTTAATTCCGGGAAGCGCTGTTCCAGCTGATAACCGATACTCCGGATGTCAGCCCGGCGCAGCCAGCGCCAGCCAAGAATCAGAACCGGGAACAAAACCAGCATCAGGAGCCAGGCGGAAAGGAAGAACCTGCTGATCAGGATGAGCAGTATGGCTGCTGTTCCGGTTATAACGCCCAGGAGGGCAGCGGTGGTAACGAAAATCGTGCGGTGGTGGATGCGGGCGATGCGTCGGGTCAGTTCTGATTCCATTGGCAAATAAATAATAACCCCGCTTCGGCAAAAGGCAATTGTCACAAAAGGTCAATCCTTGCCAGTTTCCGATATCCGGGTTAAAATACTGTATGGAGCAACTGCAGATTGAGCGCCGGGTCACGGTTGCCGGCATGGTGCTGAACATCCTGCTGAGCGGTGGCAAGATCCTGGCAGGCATTATTGCCAGCTCCAGTGCAATCATTGCGGATGGACTCCACAGTCTTTCGGATCTGGCAAGTGATATCATGGTGCTGTGGGGTATCCGGGCGGCAAAGATGCCACCAGATGAGGATCACCACTATGGTCATTTCCGTTATGAGGCGGTGACCGCGCTGCTGGTCGGGGTGCTGCTTTGCGGCGCCGCCCTGTTTATTGCCGGCGAGGCGATTTACACCATCAGCCAGCGGCACGGCGGGGTACGTAACTGGTTGCCGTTTTATATGGCGATCAGTTCCATTGTTACCAAGGAACTGCTCTACTGGTGGACGCGGGCAGTAGGAAGAAGGTTCAATAACCCGGCGATCATCGCCAATGCCTGGCACCACCGTTCCGATGCCTTTTCTTCCATTGCTGCCGCTGCAGGTATTGCCGGTGCGCTCATCGGAGGTGAGCGCTGGTCGTTTCTTGACCACCTGACCGCTGTCCTGCTGGCTTCGTTTCTGGTCTACATCGGGGTGAAAATCGTTCGTGATGCCTGGCACCGGCTCTGCGATCAGGCACCACGGTCTGATACTCAGCAGCAGATGAAGAATGCGATCCGGGCGATCCCCGGGGTCCGGGGTTTTCACGCCTTCCGTGCCCGGCATGCAGGTGCGGGCAACAGGATTGAAATGGATGTTCACATTCAGGTAGATCCTTCAATTTCGGTCCAGCAGGGGCACGAAATTGCCAGTCAGGTGGAACAGGAAATCCGGCGAACTAATCCGGATGTCACCACTATTGTTGTTCATATTGAGCCGGAGGAGGGAAAAGAGAGTTGAAAAGTTCCGATACTGCTACCTTCAGAGTATCAGGCATTTACCGTTGAACAATTTCGCCAGGCACTTTTGATGCCGGCGGGTGATCACTTGTCCGGGTTTTTCTGATTTTACCAAGTGACATTCTGCCTTGACTTTGAAATTAAGCGATTTAAATGAGGACTATAGCTGGCTGCACAGCTCGAGATTTTATAACAAAAAGAAGTTTCAATGAAAAGGCTGATTGCTGCCGGCATGGTTGCGTTTATTTTTTATTGGCTGTGGTGACAAAGAACCCCCTGAAGTTTCCCTGATCCAGCCGGCGAATGGGGATACCGTCAGTGGAACAGTCGCAATTACCGCTGAAGCACCGGATAATAAGGGGGTGGCAAAAGTGGAATTTTATGTTGATAATATTCTTGTCGGAGCCGATCCATCTTCCCCCTATTCGCACGATTGGAATACAGCGGCATTACAGGATAACTCCCAGCACAATATTTATGCCAAGGCGTTTGACCGGGCAAACAATCAGGGGACATCGGCAGTGATCACAGTAGTGGTGCTGAATTCACCAGATACTCCTGCTACTCCTTGGGGTCCGGCAAATGGTTACCGGGGTTCTCAGTATACTTATGAGTTTTATCCCTTGCTGCTGATCCCGGGGGACAGGGGGGCGGTAAGATTTTCTTGGGGTGATGGCGATACATCAGACTGGAGCCCTTATGTTGCCAGTGGCGGCGCAGTCAAAGATACGCATACTTACTTATACCGCTACCGGAACATTCTCGGCCCGGGCTCAGGCACGGGATATTCAGGGTGCGACATCAGGCTGGTCAAGTCCGCAGTCCATCAACATCACCGAGGGAATAGTGATTACGGGACCCAATGGTGGCGAGACTTACCTTGCGGATGAAGATCATCCTATCCACTGGAACTGGTACGGAGATTTTCCCACGGTAAAGATTGAATGTTCTGCTGATGGCGGATCCTCCCGGACAACGATTGTTTCCAGCACTGAAAACGACGGCTGTTATCACTGGCGTGTCCCCTACACGAGTTCAACATTTTCCGGTTGTCGGGTCCGGGTAAGCCATCCGACAAATTTGAATATCTACGATATCAGTGATGCGAGTTTTACCATTGCCCGTGACACCATTTCGGTGGTCATGCCCAACGGCGGTGAAAATTACCATGTCGGAGAATACTATCCGGTCTTCTGGGACTGGACCGGTGACTTCTACAACGCCCGGATTGATTATTCAACCGATGGCGGTGCCACCTGGAATCAGATTGCTGCCGGCACCGGGAATTACGGTTATTATCGCTGGACCGTGCCCAATGTATCAAGCTCCAATTGCCGGATCAGAATTGCCAATGCCCAGAATATCAATGCCTACGGTTTAAGCCCGGTGTTTGAGATCCGGGGCGGTGCCGGACGGCATTAAAAAACTGCCCTCAGGTGCCGATGTTCAGTTTATGCGTTAGTTTTGAGCTGCGAAGGTAACAAGGGAGGAGACCGGTTTAGGCAGGTAAAGTTACCCTCCGCTTATCTTGCTTGACCTGATAGCGGATAGGGATAAGCTTAAATAGCTATGAGCAGTGATTCACCGTTTCTTCAACTGTGCCGGAAGCGGCGGTCGGTGCGCCGGTTTGCCGACCGGCCGGTGGAGCGGGAGAAGCTGATGCATGCACTGGAGGCGGCACGGCTCGCACCTTCAGCGGATAATTTTCAGCCCTGGCGGTTTGTCGTATTTGATGAGCCGGATAAGAGGCAGGCGCTGGCCGATGCGGTGTTCAGGGGGGTCTTTGCCGCCTCCAGCCGCTTTGCCCGGGCGCCGGTGCTGGTGGCGCTGCTGATCCGGGAGAATGTGATTGTCAACCGGGTGGCGGGCGGTATCGCCGGCAATCAGTTTCAGCTGATTGATGCCGGTATTGCCGGAGAGCATTTTGTCCTTGCCTGCGCCGAGCAGGGGCTCGGAACCTGCTGGATCGGCTGGTTTGACTCGCGGGCGCTCCTGCGCCATCTGGGTCTGAAGCGTGGTTACCGGGCGGTGGCGCTGTTTGCGGTCGGATATCCGGCAGATGAAGATCAGGAGCGCATCCCGCGACGCAAGCGGCTCGAGGAGATCGCTTTTTTCAACCGGGCGCCGGAGTGACGGAATATCAAAAAATGATAGAAAAGGGGAAGCAATGGGTGATATGAAAAAAAGGGTGCTGGTCCTTGAGGGCAGTCCGCGCCGGGGAAATACTGCACTCGTGACCGACTGGGTGCTGGAGGGGCTGGGTAAAA
>VSSL01000118.1_pt1 | contig 19761 bp, 17 predicted proteins | sample 4557531 | NCBI WGS metagenome assembly VSSL01 (sample SAMN10986726, study PRJNA523729) | hot springs metagenome | isolation source: hot springs | place: India:Timba, Gujarat | collected 2018-05-31 | reverse complement strand
TTTTTATTATGATGAGCCTGTTAATCTTTGCAGGATTGATTTCCGGGCTGGCGAGTTCCGGATTTCTGTCGGTGAATTCCCAGCCCGCCGGGATGCCGGTGTATGTTGAAGGGGAGAGTGTCGGAATAACACCCTTGGTGCGGCATCAGCTTGAGCCGGGAAATTACTGGGTGACCGTGGTTTCCAATGACAGTCTGGAGCGGCTTTATCAGACGGTGCGGACCGCAGCACCCGGAAGGCGGCTTGCTGCACTGTGGACGCTGGCGCGGATTGATGCTGCCTCAGCCCGCGTGGAGATTCTGCCGGCAATGGAGACTAAGGTGGAGATCAGCGCCCGGACCATGGAGCAGAGTGCCCGGCGGGCGAAATGGCTCTTCGGCGGTTCGGTCTTCGGACTTTTCGGACTGGGTGCGATTACCGGGCTGGTAATCGGACTGGCGGTTAATTGAGTTTCATGGTGAGAGGTCGTTTGAAAGCCGGGCAGGCCGGGCTGGCGGTTTTTCTGCTGGTTCTGGTCGGGACAATGACGGCGGTGGACTCAAAGACTGAGCAGCACCGCGGGGGCAGGGAGGCGATGTGGTACCGGAAGCTGGATCACCAGGTGGTGCAGTGTGAGTTGTGCCCCCGGCGCTGTGTGATTCCTTCCGGGAAAAGGGGTTTCTGCCGGGTCCGGGAGAACAGAAACGGGATGCTCTATTCCCTGGTCTACGGCCGGCCCTGTTCCATCAACCGGGAGCCGATTGAAAAGGCGCCTTTTTTCCATTTTCTGCCTGGCAGGGAAAGGCTGACGCTGGCAACAGTCGGGTGTAATCAGCGCTGCCGATACTGTCAGAACTGGGAGATCTCTCAGGCAGAACCGGAGGATGTGCCGGCAGAGACGATGAGTCCGGAGCAGGTGGTGGCACTGGCGGAACGGCTGAAACTGCCGGTTATCTGTTTTACCTATACTGAGCCGGTGGTGTTTTATGAGTATATGTACGATATTGCCCGGCAGGCGCGGGCAAGGGGGATCAGAACTGCGGTTGTCTCCGGTGGATATGTGAATCCGGCGCCGCTGGAGTCGCTGTGCCGGGTGGTGGATGCAATCAAGATTGACCTCAAGGGTTTTACTCCGGAGTTTTATGAGCGGGTGTGCGGTTCAACGCTTGTGCCGGTGCTGTCGGCATGCCGGACGGTTGCCCAAAGCGGAGTGCATCTGGAGCTGGTGAATCTGGTGGTACCGGGATATAACGATGACAGCACAACCATCCGGCAGATGTGCGAGTGGATCCGGGACAGTCTGGGGGACACAATACCGGTGCATTTTACTCGGTTTCACCCCGATTATAAACTGCTCAACAGTCCGGCAACACCGGTGGCAACGCTGGAACGGGCGGTGCGGGTGGCGCGTCGCACCGGACTCAAGTATGTATATGTCGGCAATGTTCCGGGCCATCCGGACGAGAATACCTACTGTCCGGAATGTGGTAAAAAACTGATCGGGCGTCAGGGGTTTACGGTGACGGAAAACAATATCGTGAATGGCAGATGCCGTTTCTGCGGTTGCAGAATCAGCGGGGTGTGGCGATGAGCAAAGCCAGGGTGTGGTTTTTGCCGAAGGAGCGGGTGCTGGACGGGCTGGGGGTGGTACTGAGAAATTCCGGATTTTTTGAGATGGTGAAGCCGAGGAAGCGGGTTGGAATCAAGGTCCATTTCGGGGAGGCAGGGAACACCAATCATATTGACCCGGAGTATGTGCGCCGGGTAGTGATTGCCACTACTTACTTCAATCTCCAGCCGGTGCTGATTGAGACCACCTCCCTTTACCGGGGCAGGCGGCAGCGGGCAAGTGAGCACATCAAGGTGGCGCATGAGCACGGATTTGTTCCGGAACGGGTGCTCGCACCGGTTGATATCCTTGACGGTGAGTATGGCGAGAAGTTCTATGCGGTGCCGGTGCCGAACGGCCGGGTAGCCGAGGCGTATCTGGCTTCGGGGCTGCGCTATTACCGCTATCTGATCAACCTTGCCCATTTCAAGGGCCATTTTGTTGTCGGCTATGGCGGGACACTGAAGAATCTGGCGATGGGTCTGGCAGCCAAGGCGGGCAAGCTGGCGATGCATTCCAGTTCCAGGCCGTATGTTGACAGGAACAAGTGTGTGAGCTGCGGTACCTGTGTTGACTACTGTCCGCATGATGCGATCGGTTTTGTTGAGTATGTGGCGAAGATCGGCAGGTCCTGTACCGGCTGCGGCGGGTGTGTAGCGGTGTGTCCCTCAGGGGCGATCAAGCTGAACTGGGATGAGGCGTCGGAGTCGGTGCAGGAGAAGATGGCAGACTACTGCCAGGCGATCCTTGCCGGCCGGGTAGCGATTCACTTCAACTTTGTGCTGAAGGTTACGCCGAACTGCGACTGTTATCCCCAGACCGAGGAGCCGGTAATACCTGATGTTGGCGTATTTGCCTCGCTGGACCCGGTTGCCTGTGATCAGGCGGCGCTGGACCGGGTTGGAGTTGAAATCAGGCGGCTGTATCCGCACCTCAATTATCAGGTGCTTCTGGAACGGGCGGTAGAGCTGGGGCTGGGGAAAAGGGAGTATGAGCTGGTGAGTCTTTAGGTTATGAGTGAAGTAGCACAGGTCCGGCTGGATATTTTTGAAGGTCCGGTGGAGCTCCTGCTCTACCTGGTGCGGAAGAATGAACTGGATATCCTTGACATTCCCATTGCCCGGCTGACAGACGACTATCTGGCAATGCTCCGCAACAGCACGGTGCTGAATCTTGAGGTGGCTGGTGATTTTCTAACAATGGCAGCGGTGCTGGTGCGGCTCAAGGTGCGGGCACTGCTGCCCCGGACCGAAGAAGAGGATCTGTCAACACCTCAGGTTTCCCTCGAACAGATTCTGGATGCCTACCGGCAGTTTCAGAGTGCGGCACGGCTCCTGGCTCAGAAAGAGGCAGAACAGCGGCAGCGCTTTCCGCGCCGGGGGGAGTCACCGCCAGTGGCTCGGGCGGAGGGGGAGGATATTGCGGTGCTGACCCGTGCCTTCAGCCGGCTGCTGGCACGGCTCAAACCCGAACCGCGGCTGACGATTACCCCGCGGGAAATCAGAATTGAGGACAAGATTGAGGGGCTGAGGCTCCTTTTAAAGGAGCGGGCGGTGATTGAGTTTGAGGAGGCGGTAACCGGGGCAACACTGGGGGAAATCGTTGTGACATTTCTGGCACTGCTGGAACTGGTGCGGCTGGGAGAGGTGCGGGTGGAACAGCAGGAGGAGTTCGGTCCGATCCGGCTGATGCGGCGGGAGCCGGAAAATCTGACCCCGGTGTCGGAGGCGGGATGAGGCTTTATACACTGGGAATCGGCCGCCGGCCCGGATTTGAGTTCAGCCGGCTGCTGACCAAGTTCGGCATTCAGGTGCTGTTTGACATTCGTGCCAATCTGCCCGCGGCACCGGTTAATCCCCCAAGTTTCTTCGGCGCGGAAAAGACCGACTACAGCCGGGCGGGGATGGAGGCGCTGTGTTCAGCCAACAGGGTCAATTACCTGTATCTGGGAAATGAGCTGGCGCCACCGGAAGGGATGGGGGCCGGCCGGGACAGTCTGAAGGAGTGGCTGAACCGGGAGCAGGTGCGCCGGGGACTGAAGATTATTGCCGGTAAGGTCCCGGTCCGGGTGTGCTGCATTGTCTGCTCCTGTTATCTGCCCGAGCGGTGCCACCGGCTGGTCATTGCGGAGGAGCTGGCAAGACAGGGGATTGAGGTGGTGCATATTCTGGAGGAGGACCGTTTCTGGACGCCGGCGGTGTCACGGCGTCCCCGGAGGTGAAGAGTGGCGGAAGGTGGTGTGCAGGAACGGCTGATTGCGGAAATCAGACAGCTGAAACAGAAGCGGCGGGCGGTGATTCTGGCGCACAACTATCAGCTGCCCGAGATCTATGAGGTGGCAGATTTTATCGGCGATTCGCTTGAGCTGGCGCAGGCGGCTGCCCGGGTGGAGAGTGCGCTGATTGTCTTCTGCGGGGTGCGGTTCATGGCGGAGAACGCCAAACTGGTCAATCCCGGGCGAGCGGTGGTGCTTGCCAATCCCAGGGCAGGATGTCAGATGGCTGACATGATTACCGCTGAGGCGCTGCGCCGGCGCCGGCAGGAGCTGGGGGATGTGCGGGTGGTTGCCTACGTAAATACACCGGCGGAGGTCAAGGCGGAGGCGGATATCTGCTGTACCTCAGCCAATGCGGTGCGGGTAGTTCAGTCTCTGCCCGGTTCAAAAAAAATTCTCTTCGTGCCGGACCGGAATCTGGCACGCTGGGTGGAACAGGAGACAGGAAGGGAGATCATTCCCTGGGAAGGGTTCTGCTATGTCCATGCCCATTTTACGGTTGAGGATGTCAGGCGGGCGCGCATTGAACATCCCGGGGCGCTGGTGGTGGTCCATCCGGAATGTCCGCTGGAGGTAATTCAGGTCGCCGACCGGGTGGCATCGACGAGCGGGATGGTCCGGATTGCCCGTGAGGTGAAGGAGCTGGTGCTCGGGACCGAAGCCGGTATGTGCAACCGGATCCGGCGCGAGTACCCGGACCGCCACTGCTATCCGCTGCGCCGGACCGCCATCTGCCGGAATATGAAACTTACCAGTCTTGAGGATGTGAAGGCGGCACTGCAGGGGATGGTTCCGGAGGTGGAGATACCGGCGATCGTGGCAGAACGGGCACAGCTGGCGCTGAAGCGGATGCTGGAGATTTCTTGACAAAAGCCGAATTCCGGGATAAAGTTCTTTTGTGGTCAACCTGACAGTAATTCTAGCTATTTTGTGCAGCGGGCTGGATGTCGGTGGCCGGGTGGGAATTGCATTTCCCACCGGCGGAATTAACCGCACGCTCCGTTCCGGGACGACGATCGGCTTACAGGCGGGTTATTCTCTGAACCGGCACCGGCTGGAGCTGGGATATTCATATTTTACCTTTCCGGGTCAGGTGAGCGTTCCGTATGAGCTGAGGGTCCATGATGTGGCACTGGGTTATGATTATGAGTTTTTACACCGGACGAACTGGGGCATCAGCGCCGGGGCGGGTGCCGGTTACAGCATCCTTCAGCGCAGCTTCAACACCGGCCGGGAATCGGGCAGGACGCCGGATCTTCATCTGGCGGTGAAGGTTATCCAGCACGAAGGTAAAAGCCGGGTGAGTGCGGGACTGGATAATGTCATCTTTATGGAAGGCAGGGCAGACCGCCCGCTGCTGACCTATATTCCAATGCTGCGGGTGGAGGTGGGGTATGCCTTTTAGCGGGAGAAAGACGGGATTGACGCTGGCGGTATCCGGGCTGTCATTACTGCTGGTCGGGCTGATTACCGGCTGTTCGGAGCGGGTTCTGTTCCGGGCAGGCAGAAATTATTTTCCCCTGAGTGCGGGCAGGAGCTGGAAGTATGCACTCGGAAATGATACTGTCTATGTGGAGGTGCGGGGTGATACCGCGGTGCTCAACCGGGTATGTATTCAGGTGGACCGGAATTTTGCGCCTGAGTATTATATCACCAGCCCGAACGAGGTCAGAAAGCTGATTGTTATCACCAGACCCAGACCGGGAGGGGAGGATACGGTTGAGTTCCGCTTCGGGTTACTTTACTGGCTCCCGCCGGTTCTCGGCAACCGGTATCAGGACCGGTTTGACACCACCCTGATTTCCGGTCCGGATACGATTGCCTTTACTCATCTCCTTGATGTCCGGGTGGGCGAAATTGAGACGGTTACCGTGCCGGCAGGTGAGTTTGAGGACTGCTACCGGCTGGAGTTTAGCGAAACGATTGTCAGCGAAGACACCACCGTTATCAACTGGGTTGAGTGGCTGGCGCCGGATGTGGGAGTGGTAAAGCGGTCTACCGGTGCCGGCGACGAGCTGCTGGTGGAATACCGGTAGAAAAATGGAGCGACGGGATTACATTCCGGTTGCTCCTTCCTGGGAGCGTAACCCTGAAGACAGTGACATCTGGCGCCGGGTGGTGGTGATGCCGGCGCTGGCACTCAACCAGGCAGAACTGGAGTTTTTGGGAGTTGTCGCAGGCCGGCGGGTGGTGGTGCTGGGTGCGGGTGAAGGCGTTGTCCCCCTTGCGCTGGCGGCGATGGGGGCAAGGGTGACGGTGGTTGATCCGACGAACAGCGGGCTGGATGTGGTTATGGTTCGGGCACAGATTGTCGGGGTGGAACTGGAGTTTCGTGAGGCGGAGTTCGGGAAGCTTTCTGCGCTGGGGGAGGGCTGGTGTGACATCGCCTATGCTGCCCAGCTGAGTGCCGGCATTGAGAATCTGGGTGATTTTTATCTTGAGGTGTTCCGGATTCTGGCTCCCGGGGGCAGGCTGATCATCAACGAGTATCATCCGTTCCGGCGCATCTGGAAGCAGGAGCCGGGCCAGCCGCGGGTTGCACATTCCTATTTTGAGCGTCAGAAGCCGAGAGAGGAGGCGGAGGAGGAGTTCCGCTATCCGGGGATGCCGGATGAAACTCCTGCCGGTCTTACCTCCCGGCGCTTTGAGTTCCGCTGGACCGTTTCGGATCACTTCTTTTTTCTCAACCGTGCCGGGTTCCGGGTTACGGGCATTGAGGAGGTCGGCGATGCCCGTCAGCACTGGGAGATGCCCAACCTTTCCGGTCTGCCCGAACAGCTGATCATCGCTGCGGACAAGCCCTCCGGCGATTAGCGGTTTTCCCGCCGGCAGTCCGGCAAGTTGTTGACTTCATTCCCGCATTCTCTATGATTAAAGCTGATAATTCCGGCGTTTCACTCAGCCAGAACAAACAGGAGAGTGGAAGCGGAATGACTGCTGGCACCTGACCAGTAACTGGAGCAGGTGGTAATTTTAGATTTTGATTAACAGGAGGAAACAGATGAGAATCAGAGTATTAGCCATGGTGGCAGCAGCAGTGATGGTACTGTCTGCCCAAGGCAACTGGCCCGACCTGCTGCGGCCGGTGGTGCGGAGTGCGGACGGCGAGGAGCATCTTGCCGGTCAGCTGATTATTGAGCTGAAGCCGGAAATGCGCGGACAGGTCAGCTTGAGCGAAAAGGATGGAGTGGCACTGTTCGGAATTCCGGCACTGGACGAACTGAACCGGAAGTGGGGGGTCAAACTGATCGCACCGCTCTGGCGCCGGCCGGCCGTGGACCCGATTGCAATGAAATACGGCTGTGATCTGCAGTATCTGATTCAGTTTGATGCCAATCAGGATATCACGCCGGTGGCTGCCGACTATGAGCGGCTGTCGGAGGTGGATTATGTCTGCCCGAACGGGTATATGCGGTTTGATGAGGTGCCGAATGATCCGGAATACAGCCGGCAGTGGCATTTTGTCAACCTCGGGGCGCCGTTTGCCTGGGGTGTTGCCAAGGGCAGAACCCGGGTGGTCAACTGTGTCCTGGATGACGGGCTGGACCTCTTCCATCCCGACATTGAGGCAAACCTCTGGATCAATACGCCCGAGGATGTGAACGGCAATGGCCGGTTTGATACTCTGCCCTATCCTGATGGCGACCTGGACGGGGTGGATCAGGACATGAACGGCTATGCGGATGATGTGGTGGGCTGGGATTTTGTCACCGGTGATGCCATCCCCATGCCCTACGGCACCAATGAGCACGGTACCCACTGCTGGGGAATTACCAATGCGGTGACCAATAACGGAGTTGGTGTCGCCGGCACCACCTGGAACAGCCGGTCAATGGCGCTGCGCTGCGGACAGGAGGGTGGAATCAGCATTTATGCGGCGATCGGTGCGATCTACTATCTGGTGCCGATGAACGCCTGGTCGATTTCCATGAGTTTCGGTTCCGCTTCCCCCTATCAGCCGATGGCAGATGCCTGCCAGTATGCCTGGGATTCGGGGCTGGTGCTCTTCGGTTCGGCAGGTAACGAAGGGGTGGAGGCGATGCGCTATCCTGCCTGTTATAACGGGGTGGAAAATGTTGCCGCTTCGGGCAGAAATGACACCAAAACCTCCTGGTCCAATTACGGCACCTGGGTGGATGTAACTGCGCCGGGTGAAGGGATTTACTCCACGGTGCCCCGGCTGGTCGGTTCGTATGCCTCCCTTGACGGGACCTCAATGTCCTGTCCGCTGGCTGCGGGTGTTGCCTGCTGGATCAAGTCCTACGACTCCACGGTTTCCAATGCCACCTGTATCCAGCTGCTCCATGATGCCTGTGATTCCATGCCCGACCCGCTCTATGTCCAGGGCAAGCTGGGTGCGGGCAGGGTGTCAATGGCGAATGTCGTGCTCCCGCAGTATTACTGCAATCTGAAGCTCACCGGCTGGCGGTTCAATGACGGGGGCGGTAATGGCATGCCCGATCCGGGCGAAACGGTGGCGCTGATTGTCACCTATGCCAACAGTCCGGGATGGCGCACTGCAACCAATGTTCAGGCGACGCTCGGAGTTCTGGGCACTGATGTTACAATTGTCAAGGGAACGGCAACCTTCCCGGATATTCCGGGTGGGGGCAGTGGCAACTGCTCTGCCGACTCCTTTGTCTTTCAGATCAGCCCGGCGGCACCACCGGAGATGATCAGATTCTTTCTGACGGTGAGCGCCAGTCCGGAGCCGGCATATCCGGATACCAATTTTATTGCCCGGTCCGGCAGTCCGCGGGTGCTGATTGTTGATGACGATGCGGGGCAGAACTATGAGCGCTACTATACCTCCGCCTGCGATTCCAACCGGTTGCTGTATGATGTCTATTCGGTTCAGACCTCGGGTTCACCTTCAGCGGACACCCTGCGCCATTATCCGGTGGTCATCTGGTTCACCGGTGATACCCGGACCAGCACGCTGACGCCGACCGATCAGGCAAATCTGGCGTCATATCTGGACAACGGCGGTAAGCTGATTCTTTCCGGGCAGAACATCGCCTATGAGCTGAACGGCAGTGCATTTCTGAGCAACTATCTCAAATGTGAATATGTTGCGGACTCAACCGGCAAGCCCTATCTCCCCGGAATTGCCGGTGATCCGCTGACCCGCGGGGATACGATGGTGACCGCGGGCGGTGGTGGAGCAAACAACGCCCGTTCCAGCGATGCAATCCGGGCGCTGGGTGAGGCGGTTGCCTGTGCCCGCTACCGGGACTATCCGGATACGACCGCGGTGCCGATGATCCGCTATGCGGGCAACTACCGGCTGGTCTTCTTCTCGGTGCCGTTTGAGGCGATTGACCACTCCAACCGCTATCTCCAGCGCTGGACCCTGATCCGGAGAATCTTTGACTGGTTTGGTGAGCGGTTGCCCGGGGTGGAACAGCCGTTAGTGGCAACTGAAAGCCGGCGACCTTATGCCCTGCGGATCACACCCAATCCGTTCAGCAGCCGGGCGATGGTGGAATTTACCGCGCCGGTAACCGGTGGTGTGGAACTGCGGGTTTACAGCCTCGCCGGACAGCTGGTAAATACGGCAAGCCGTCAGGTCAATTTTGGCGACTATGTCCGGATGAATGTTGATGCCCGAGAGATGACCAACGGCATCTATCTTTTCCAGCTGGTAACCGCCGAAGGTGTTTACGCCCAGAAGGCGGCGGTCCTGCGTTAATATCCGGGAACTGTTGAGACGGGGGATGTGCGATGTCACATCCCCCTTACTTTTTCAGGTGCCGGTTGCCAGTCGTTCAGCAAGAAATGCCGGCAGTCCGGCGGCGGCAATCTTCTTCTGGGTGATGGTGAAATCGTATTTCAGCCGGTGGAATACTGCCTTTCGTTCATCCCAGTCAATAATGAGACAGCAGGCACGGGGGTCACCATTACGCGGCTGGCCGACACTGCCGACATTGATCAGATACCTGGCGTCCGGACGGAGCTCAAACGGATTTTCGGTAATGATGCGCGCCTGCCTGCCGGATATCCGTTCAACCGCCATCGGAATGTGGCTGTGGCCGATGAAACAGATGTCCGTGATGAAACTGCCCATCTCCGCTACTGCCTCTTCCAGGGTAACAATATATTCCCATTCGGATGGGGCGGATGGTGCGGAGTGGAGAAAATGAAACGGTCCGGCATCATCGGTCAGGGGCAGATTAGAGAGGTAACCAAGCAGTTGTTCATCCAGCCGGTCCCGGGTCCAGCTGACCGCCCGGGCAGCAACGGGATTGAAACTGCCGATGCCGATGCGACCCGCAACCGCCCAGTCATGATTACCGGCAACAACCTTTGCCCGGCTGGTGCGCACCAGTTCAATGCACCTTTCCGGATCCGGTCCGTAGCCGACAATATCACCACAGCACAAAAGCCACTGCACCCCCTCTTTCCGGAACAGCTCCAGGACCGTGACCAGGGCTTCAAGATTGGCATGGACATCACTGAAAATGCCGATCCGCATCGCCTACTGATTTACCGGCGGGTACTTCTCCTTGTAGATACTATCCAGCACGCCGTTAACAAACTTCCCTGCCTGATCATCACCAAACTTCTTGGCGATCTCCACCGCCTCATTGATCGCCACCTTGGGCGGAACATCGTGGAAGTAAAGGATCTCAGCACAGCCCACCCGCAGAATCGCCCGGTCCAGATAGGTCAGCCGTTCCAGACGCCAGCGTTTCAGATGACGGCGCAGGCAGTCATCAATTTCGGTGCGGTTGTTTTCAATGGCGGTAATGAGGCGGCGCAGATAGGTTTCTGCCTCTTCTGACGGGTTACGGCGCAACAGGATTTCCTGAATGGTTGACTCCGGTTCATCGCCGACCAGCTCCACCCGGTAGAGAATCTCCACTGCGCTTTCCCGAGCCAGCCGGCGCTGGGTCATACCCTTAACTCAGAGACTGCCGTTTTACTGCCCGGGATTCAGATTTGCCAGTTCAATCACCGAAAGAGCGGCATTCCAGCCCTTGTTGCCCTGCTTGGCGCCTGCCCGCTCCAGTGCCTGCTCCAGCGTATCGGCGGTGATGATGCCGAAAGTCACCGGCACTCCGGTCTGCATCGCCACCTTTGCCAGCCCCTTGGCAACTTCGGAAGAGATGTATTCCGCATGCGGCGTATCGCCCCGGATCACCGCTCCCAGTCCGACGATGCCGTCATACTTTCTGCTCTGTGCCAGCTTCAGGGCAACCGGTGGTATCTCAAATGAGCCCGGCACCCAGACGATGTCAACCGCCTTGGCATTATGCCGTTCCAGACAGTCCAGTGCGCCGGCAAGCAGTTCCCGGCTGATCAGCTCATTAAACCGGGAGACAACCAGGCAGAAGGTTTTGCCTGAGGCGTCCAGTCTGCCCTTGAATTCACGCCTTTCCATCTGCCACTCCTTTCTCAATCTCGCCCAGAATATGGCCCAGGCGATCCCGTTTGGTTATCAGATACTTCAGATTGCGCCGATTGGGCTTCACCACAATCGGCACCCGTTCCACAATCTTCAATCCGAATCCGGCGAGCCCGACCACCTTGCGGGGGTTGTTCGTCAGGAGCCGGATACTGGAGAGACCGAGGTCACAGAGGATCTGAGCGCCGATTCCGTAATCCCGCAGGTCAGGTGGAAAGCCCAGCGCCAGATTGGCATCAACGGTATCCATCCCCTGATCCTGCAGGGCATAGGCGCGGATTTTATTCGCAATTCCAATCCCCCTGCCCTCCTGCCGCATATAGAGCAGAACCCCGCAACCCTCCTGGGCAATCATCTGCATCGCCTTTGCCAGCTGGTCTCCGCAGTCACAGCGCAGTGAGTGGAGGACATCGCCGGTCAGACACTGGGAATGCACCCGCACCAGCACCCGCTCCTTTCCCGCAACCTCACCCCTGACCAGTGCCAGATGGGCATAACCCTCAATCTTGTCCTCATAGACGATGAGCCGGAAGTTGCCATAGCGGGTCGGCAGTTCGGTCTCAACCAAGCGCTGGACCAGAATCTCCTGCCGGCGCCGGTATTCAATCAAGTCCTTGATGGTCAGAATCTTAAGCCCGAATCTTCGTGCCAGCCGCTTAAGTTCAGGCAGACGTGCCATCCTCCCGTTCTCTGCCATGATTTCACACAGCACTCCGGCAGGCTTCAGTCCGGCAAGCCGAGCAAGGTCAACCGCGGCTTCGGTATGGCCTGCCCGCACCAGCACCCCGCCTTCCCGGGCGATCAGCGGAAAGATATGTCCGGGTCGGGCAAGATCTTCAGGTCTGGTCTTGGGGTCAACCAGCGCATTAATTGTAATTGCCCGGTCGTGAGCGGAAATGCCGGTGGTCGTTCCACTGACCGCATCCACCGAGACGGTCCAGGCGGTGCCGTGCAGGGCGGTGCTGTTCGGAATCTGGGGAAACAGCTCCAGTTCCCGGGCGCGCTCGGCGGTCAGGGCGACGCAGATCAGACCCCGGCCGTATTTTGCCATGAAATTGACCTTGGCGGGGGTAATCTTTTCGGCGGCGCAGACCAGATCCCCTTCATTCTCCCGGGCTTCATCATCAACGACAATCAGCATCCTGCCCTGACGGAACTCCTTCAGTGCCTCGCGCACGGTGGTAAATCCGGCACCGGTGGAGCGGGTCTGCCGGCAGCGGGACTGAGTTTTATTCCCTGGCATACCTGAACAATAATGTTAAAGCAGAAATCGGGTATTGTCAAACATCGGGCGGGCGGGTCAGAACGACCCGCCCGCATTTCTGCTTACGGCGTGGGTGCGGAGATGGTCAGGACCTGATCCCGGATCTGCTCGAGGACCGGCAGCTGGAGACCCCGGGCAACCCACTTCTGCATCAGGATGGCGGTTTCCCTGGTCAGGGCATCACCGGCAAACTCGCGCCGGCGGAGCGACCACAGCTCCCGGGCAAAGGCGAGGTATGCGGGATTGTCGATCGTCGCAACTCCGTTCTCATTCAGCACCTGCTTGGTCCGGGTCTCAAGGGCAATCAGGTCGGGCAGGACCGCCTGGAGATTGGCGGTCATCGTATTTCGCAGTTCCTCGAGCACCGCCTTGATCCGTTCCGGGCTGGTCTTAACCGTCCACTTTGCCAGCCGTTGCGTCAGATTTGCCATCAAATCACCTCCTTTCTGCGGCAGGTTTATTTTTTCAGACCAGTGCTGCCGCCGGCACCGGTCCTTTTTCGCTTCCATACAGTTAGAGTCCGGCAAGAGGGGAAATTTCACCGCGAAAATAAAAAAGGGGGCAGAACGCCCCCTTTACTGTTGAAAGTAGTGATTAACGCAGAATTACCAGTTGTCCGGTTCTTCTGCCGGCACCGGTTACCATCCGGGTCAGATAGACACCGGTGCGCAGGCTGGAGATATCAACCTGAAGCGGAACATTAGCCAGACTTTCCCAGTCATTTTCATACACCAGGTTGCCGGCAAGGTCGTAGATTTCCAGCCGGAAACTGCCGTCGGCAGGTGCAGGTGCGTTTATCAGCAGAAAACCGCCTGTTGCCGGATTGGGTGTTATTGTAACTCGGTGTGGTCGCAGTGGCGATTCCGGCTGGGTGATGCCGACCAGCACCGTGTCTTCAAACCGGACCTTCGGGTTCTGAAAACCATATGAAGGCAGTTCATACCAGGTGTCAGCGAGTAAGGGGTCGATGTTAAATTGCGATGGTATACCGTTAACCCGGTAGAAGAGCTTACACCACTGAGGCCATTCTGATTTCTGCTGAAACTGGAATGTGTCCAAGCTGCCGGCAACCGCCTCCCAGCCCGGGGTTGATTCCAGAACCGGAAACGGACTGGTTACCAGATACCAGATGATACTGTCTACCTGAATAGTGGTATTGCCCGCCTCAAGGACACCGGCGACATCTACCAGTGCCAGAACCTGAGAACAGCAGGCAAAAAGGAGAGCAAGAACCAGAATATGACCGAGCCTTTTCATATTCACCTCCCATTAGAAATTATAATAAAACTGCTCTGTGTCGTCAAACAAATCCTGAATCAGTTAGTTATAAGTATGCCCAATAACTATAACCGTTTTGTCCTCTTTGGGGGTAACAGTGAGCTCCACCACCTCCTTATCACCTGGAGCCCGGAATACCAGCATGGTATAGGTTTCCTCATTGAACCGCTGAACAATTTCCCATTCCTTGAGCAGTTCCTGAAAATAGTTCAGGACCTTTTCCGCCCTGTCCGTGGTTTCAAAGTTATAGGAGCATCCCCAGCGCGGTCGCTCATACTTGCCGAAACGGGCAAGGGGCTTGGCACCGGGATAATGAAGTTTCTTCGGCAAGCCGGTAAGATCAACGCCTGCAATTTCACCCTGATAGATGTCGCCCAGCACGCTCTGGAACTTGAATGCGGGCTGGGTAGCAGAAGAGTCGGGCAGGACTGCGGGCTTTTTTTTCGGACAGCCCGCAGTGAACAGCATCAGGCTTGTCATCAATGGTAAAAAGATAAAATGTTTTGCTTGCATTTTCCTCCTTTTTCTGTTATAGTAAAATAAAGTGACCAGAATGTCAAATTTACCGCAGGGTTATCGGTGTTTTCGCGCTGGTCATACAATTATTTTCACCCAAGGAATAAAAAAGGAGGCTATGTGAACCGCAAGGTATTTGCTCTGGTCGTCCTGCTCTGGGGGACGGCAGTTTTCGCTTTTCCGCTCTGGGTCAACCGTTATAACGGACCGGCAAACAGCGACGAGATGGTGTGTGCGGTGCTGACCGATGCGGAAAGAAATGTGATTGTCGTCGGGTCCAGCCCGGGCACAACCACCGCTTATGACATTGTCGTTATCAAATATGCCCCCAATGGGGATTCAATCTGGGCGAAGCGGATTGCCGGTTCCGGCTATTCCAACGACATCGCCAAGGCGGCGGTGCTGGATGCCAGCGGAGCGGTATATGTTACCGGCACCACCGGCACCTATCCGGATTATAACATCCTGACGCTGAAGATTAATGCCAATGGCTCCGATGCCTGGAGCGCTACCTATCAGGGGAGTGCGGGCAAGGGGGATGAACCGGCGGCGATTGTAGTGGATGAAGCGGGCAATGTGTATGTGGCGGGCAATGAGACCAATGCTGATAATGTTACCGACATCGTTACCATCAAATACTCAAGCAGTGGCAGTCGGGAGTGGTTTGCGATTTTTGACGGCGGTGCCACTGATGTGGCAGCCGGAATCAAGCTCGGTCCGGGCGGAACGGTTTATGTTGCCGGCTCCAGTGTTCAGGGCTCCTATACCGATTATGTCACCATCAAATACACCTCAAATGGTGCGGAAGCCTGGTCAGAATACTATAACGGTTCGGGTAATGCGGAGGACGCAGCAAGCGGACTGGCAGTGGCGGGTGATGGCAGTGTGTTTGTTACCGGCAAAAGTGCCACCGCACCACCGCCGGGCGGCAGATTCAACTGGGTAACGGTTAAATACGATGCCAACGGCAGTCAGCAGTGGGCAAAGACCTACACCGGTGCCAATGCGGGTGCTGAGGCATACGGGCTGACGCTGGGTTCAAACGCCCTTTATGTCTTCGGCAAGGTGATGCGCAGTGGCAATGCGGATTACGGGCTGGTGGCATACAATCCCAGTTCCGGTGACACCCTGTGGGTGCGGTTGCACAACTCCCAGTTCAATAAGGATGATGTTCCCTCCCAGATTTTACTTGACGGTCAGGGCAAGATTCACCTGATCGGTTCCAGCAAGGATGCCAACAGCAGATCTGATTACTACCATATCCGTTATTCCACCACTGGTGTATTTGAAGGCACCGGTGCCCGCTACAACTCACCCTATGACAATGATGACCAGGGTGTCGGCATTGCGGTGGATGACCAGGGACAGGTGGTTGTAACCGGCGTGTGCTACTGGGGTGTTACCAGTATGAACTATGATATCGTTACGGTGAAGTATGATTCAGCAGCACCCGGCATTGCGGAAGGCAGGGTTTTGCCGAGACCGGCGCCCCAGCTGGTGCTTGCGCCCAATCCCGCACCCCGGAATGCAGGGGTAAATCTGATGGTTGCGGGTGAAGGCTCGGCACAGCTAAAGGTCTATGACGCTACTGGCGCAGTGGTCAGGACCGATAATGTCCGGTCCGGGGCTGATTTCTACCATATTAACAGTATGAACCCCGGGGTTTATCTTGTAGAGTTAAACCGGAATGGCAGGAGCCAGTGGGCAAAGCTGGTGGTGGAATAACGCCGGGCGGAAAAATTTCTGCTTGACAGCAAAAGGCGGATTGTTATAATAATAATGCTGGGTTCACCTCCGCGATAAACGCAGTAAGGGTTACACTGCCTGCAGAGGCAGGTTTGGTAATTGTCAGTGGAGAACCCGGCATCAGACTAAAACACAAATAAGGAGGCAAGATGAGTAACAAAAGAATGCTGGGCTGGCTGCTGGTGGTGCTGGCGGTCCCGGTTTTTGCCGCATCACCGGTAATCAGTGCCCAGAAGGTGCACTACCACTGGGCGCCAACCGCATTCCATGCGGAGCCCTGCACCCGGACCGACTGCGATCAGTCCACGGTCTGGCAGCCGGGTGGAGCTCATCCGCAGATTATCGGCGGTGGCACCGATGGTAACTGGGTGTCATACCCACCTCCGAGCTCGAATGCGGACCGGATGTGCTCAGCCAATGTCTACGATATTGAGCACAATATGATGTATATGATCGGCGGCGATCCGTCCGGCGGTTACGGTGTTGCCTACAATCAGCGGTTCAATCCGGTGACCAACACCTGGACCAACATGGCGGACATGCCCGGTCAGCGGACCTGGCTGGATGGTGAAGGTTCCTACTGCCGGCATCTGAACAAGATTTACATTGCGGGCGGATACAACGGCAGTGCGAACAACAATATGTGGGAGTATGACATTGCGACCAACACCTGGGCGACCAAGGCGACGATGTCCAGCGCCACGCTGGCATACGGCTCCTGCATCTGGAATGACTCGCTGATTTACATCCTCGGTGGTGCCGGTCCGAGCCTTTCCGGCTCCAATGTGGTGCAGGTTTACAATGTGAACCGGAACACCTGGGCGACCGCAACCTCAATGCCCGCAGCCGGTGACATGGGCTCTGCCTGTCTTGTCGGTGATACCATCTATATCACCAACATGTATGACCGGCAGAGTGGCGTGCTCTGGACTACGGGACGGAAGGGCGTTATTAACTCCTCCAACCCGCTGCAGATTACCTGGTCCAACCTGCCGACCCAGCTGGATCCGCTCGGGTTCAATGGCGGAACCGTGGAACTGGGCGGCTGGGTTTACCGTCTGGGCGGATTTGCCAGTCTGAGCGGTGGTGCGCACAAGCGCGGCTGGCGGTTCAGGCCGAGCACCGGTCAGTTTGAGACCCTGCCCTGGCTGCCTTCGCCACCGTCCTCCGGTGTTGCCCGCTGCAACTTCCTGTGCGGCTGGGAGGCGTCCAATGAGCTGGCAAAGGTTGCTGGTGACGATGATGGTAACTGGAGCACCCCGAACAACACCTATTACCGGAATCAGTTCACTCCGCCCCATGATGTCGGTGTTTCGGCAATTCTTGAACCTCCCTCACCCAATGTCCAGAATGGCGTCACCATCACTCCGAAAATCAAGGTCAAGAACTACGGTCTGAATGCGGAAGCCAACTTTGCGGTCAACTTCAAGATTGACTCTGCCGGTGTCACAATCTATGAGGATGGTGCGCTGGTGGATTCGGTCTATCCGGGTGAAGAGGTTGAGGTTGAGTTCTCAACCCCGTGGACTCCGAACTGCGCACTCTGGAGCGGTTACACCGTCATCAGCTACACAGTGCTGGATGGCGATGCGATCGCTGCCAATGATACGATGCGGATGTTCATGCTCTATACGCTGGACACCATCTACTCCTACCGCTCAAGCAGCGCGCCCTCAATTGACGGCTACATCGCCCCGGGTGAATGGGATGATGCCTACTATGTGAACGCCAGCAACTTCTGGGGCTGGGGTGGCACTCCGTATCCGCCGAATGCGGCAAAAGCCTGGTTCAAGCATGATGGCAACTATCTGTATGCGGCGTTTGCGATGCCGCTCGCTACAACCCGGGAGCCGGGCGACCAGATCGGCTTCTATCTGGATGAGAACAATGACGGTCAGTGGGCAACCGATAACTCTGAAGGTAACTACTGGTACTGGGTGAACGGCTCGGGGGTTGATGAGGTTCTCTACCGGCCGATCACACCGTCCGGTCCGGGAACTCAGGGTGTAGCACCGGGCGCCCAGTCGGTGACCGGCGTGTTCAACGGCTACCTGGTGTTTGAGACCAAGACGCCGTTTGGTGTTCTGCCCTATCAGCTGAATATGAATCCGGCGGGCGACACCGCTCACCTCTGGTTCTTTGAGATGGACAACAACCGGTTCTTCGGCTGGTGGAATGCGGGCATGCCGGCAGACTCCTGGCTGGTGCCTACCTGGTATGGCACGATTATCTTCAAGACCCTGCAGTCGGGTGATGTCGGTGTGAAGTCGATTGATGCGCCCGCATACGGTCAGCCGGGCAATCCGGTGACGCCGAAGGCGACCTGGAAGAACTACGGCACGACCGCAATGAACTTCACCGCCTGGTATCTGATTGATGATCCGTCCGGCACCCGCGTCTATGCGGAGTCGCAGAGCGGTTCGCTGGCGGGTGGTGCGGAGATCCAGTTCACCTTCCCGAACTACACGCCGACGACCGAGGGTCAGTATGCGGTGAAGTGCTCCACAGTTGCGGGCGGTGATGTCAATCCGGCGAACGACATCAAGCAGGGTTCGTTCCGGGTGAGCAGTGGACCACCGGTCCAGCCGGGCTGGAAGGAAATGGCTTCCATCCTGAATCAGGTCAAGGACGGCGGTTTCCTGGTCTACAACGAGGAGAACGGCCTGGTTTATGCAGCCCGCGGCTACAAGTCCGGCGACTTCTATCAGTATGACCCGAATGCAGATACAATGGGTGCCTGGACCGCACTGGCACCGGCGCCGTCAATCATCGGCAAGGGTGGCAACGGTTGTTATGGCGGTGGTTATGTCTATGTGATGCACGGTCAGAACACTGCCAAGTTCTCCCGCTACAACATCGCCGCGAACAGCTGGGAAGCCCTGCCCGACATTCCGCCATGGACCTCGGGCAAGAACCCGAAGGGCGGCGGTGACCTGGTGTATGCGGTGGTTGAGGATGTGCCCTATGTCTACCTGCTGAAGGGTTACAAGCAGGACTTCGGCCGGTTCAATGTCCAGACCTCCACCTGGGAGTCACTGCCGGCAGCTCCGGCGGGTGCCAAGCCCAAGTGGGACAAGGGCTCCTGGATGGTCTACGACGGTGCGAACACGATCTATGCGCACAAGGCGAAGTATTCCGAGCTGTGGACATTTGATGTCACGACCGGTCAGTGGGGTTCTGCATCCCTGCCGGGCATTCCGACTGCCAGCTCCAAGACCGGCAAGAACAAGAAGCCCAAGGATGGCAGTGATGGTGCCTACTTCCAGGGATACCTCTTTGCGCTCAAGGGCGGTAACACCTGCGAACTGTGGCGGGATGATGTTGCGGGCGGAACGGGCTGGACTGAGCTCGACCTGATGCCCGAAGTCGGCTCCACCGGCAAGAAGAAGCGGGTGAAGGCGGGTGGTTCGTTTGTCAGCGCCGGCAACTGGATCTTCTACGCCCTCAAGGGTGGCAAGACCAGCGAGTTCTGGCGCTATGTTGCGGAACCGCCGGCATTCGCTTCTGCGCCTGAGCGTTCGGGCGTGATGGCGGAGCAGACCGGTTCAGCACGGTTCGGCTTTGCGCTGACGCCCAATCCGCTGGTGAAGGGCTACGGGCTGGTCTCCTACAGTGTGCCGCAGGCGGGCGAGGCGAAGGTGAAGGTGTTTGATGTCACGGGTCGGACGGTTGCGGAGTTCGGCTTT
>VSSL01000117.1_pt1 | contig 19815 bp, 16 predicted proteins | sample 4557531 | NCBI WGS metagenome assembly VSSL01 (sample SAMN10986726, study PRJNA523729) | hot springs metagenome | isolation source: hot springs | place: India:Timba, Gujarat | collected 2018-05-31 | reverse complement strand
TATGCTCGATGCATTGACCGTATTTCATGAGGGAAAGTCTTTTTCCAGAAGATCCAGGATCATGGCCTCGGCGCGGCGCAGCAGCTCGTAGCGCTTCGGAGCCTCGGCGAAACACGCTTTGAAGCCGTTCCGGATGAGCAGCAACGCCTCCCAAACGCTCAGCCCGTTCGGGGACAGCCGCGCCGCGCGGTGGTACTCCCGACTCAGGTCGGTTCGGGAAATGCCGGGATTGTCCGTACAGACGGTCACTCGAAGCCCCTGACGGAGGTAGTCTCCAAGCGGGTATTGGGCGCGCTCGGCCGTCGTCGGGAGAAAGGCGTCCCGAAAGCCCACGATCTGCACATTGCTGGAGGGGCACATTTCCAGGGCGATCCGTCGGTCCCGAAACCGTTCCATCAGGCTGGGGTTTTCCCGAAGCGTCAAGCCGTGGCCGATTCGTTCGGCCCCTAAGTGGTAGACGGCTTCCCAGATGCTTTCCGCGGGAGCCGTTTCTCCGGCATGGATCGTGGCATGAAGACATCGCTTCATGAGCGGTAGAAAGATTTCGCGCACTTCCGCCGCAGGACACGCCACCTCATCCCCGGCCAGATCGAACCCCTTGAGCACGTCGGCCCAGGGATGGCCGGCGTCAAGAAGACTTTCGGCCAAACGCACATGGTCTCTCAGGGCGTCCAGGCGGCGGTGGCGGCTGCCGATCATTAGCACCGCCACCGACTCGGGCCCGCTTTCCAATAAGCTCTCGCAGATGATCCGAACCACGTCTTCCGGCCTAAGGCCCCCTCGGGTGTAGTTCATCGGCGAACACCGCACCTCGAGGTGCAACACGTTTTCTGCCCGCATCTTCCGCCCGAGGATTCGACAGGCTTCGCGAAGCGTCTTTTCGCTTTGGAGCAGGGCTGATCCCTGAAGATCGCCGAGCCTTTCGTAGGCGGCAAATCCCACAGCGACAAAATCCCTCGGCTCCCTCAACGATCCGTAAAGCAGGCGATCCAGATCCTCAGGACAGTGGCGAAATAGCTGGAGAAAGGCACACACCGCCAAGGGTTCCGGAACGTCGGGCACAGGGCGGCGCAAGGCTTTTGCGTCGAGAGAACAGCCCACTTCTTCCAAGGGGCGGGCATCGAGCCGTCGGCGCCACGCCTTAAGCCACGGTTCCAACCGTGTTCTGTGGGATTTCAGGTCTTCCTCATGGGTTTCGGCCACCTGGATCATGTCCTCCGCATGGAGACATCCTCCCAGATGGCAATGCAACTCGGCTTTGGGAAGCTTTTGAAGAAACGCCAATTCGTCGGCCTCTTTGGAAGGCTCCACGCCGAAGCGCACCGACTGGAGTCGGTGCACCTTGTCCGGAGGCAGACTGTAAAGGGCGAGGAAGTTCGGAAGGGATTCCTGCCGAATGAGGCGGCTCGCGTGGTTGACGGCCAAGAAAACGGCCCGCCGTTGCCGTTCCTCCAAGACGCGGGTCAGAGAAAAAGACGGATCCTCGATGCGCAGTGTGCGCTCAATCCAGCCTGGATTCCAGTCGAGTGGATTATCCTCAAAAGAAGGGACCCCGAAGCCGGAAAACAACGGGGCGTCATCAGGCCCCAGATCGAGAATGGGATTTCTCGGATAGCGGCCCACTACGACGGGCAAGACGGCCGAGGCCAAGTCCGCCGGCCAGGGCTTCCAGAATTCTTCCAGGGAGAGATTCATGATTTTCCGGCCCTTTTCTTCATGGAGAAGGAGCACATGGATCAGGGCGTCGCATCCGAAAAAAGAACCCGCCGTCTGGATGTCGGAACTCATGGTCTTTCTCCCGCCGGCCAAGGACAAATAGAGTCGCCCGGCGGAACGCCGGACCCTTTCGGAGGCTTCCCGCACGACGTGAAAGAGCCCTTCCGTCATCCGTCGGCACTGCTCCAGCGAAACCAGGTCCTCCACCCCCTCCACATGGTGGATGACCATGCGAATGAGCGCCTGGTCCAGCCCACGCTCAAACCACTCCCTGAGTTTTGGGAGAACGTCCTTCGGTGCCGACGGATCGGACGCCGTGGTAATCACCCAAAACTCATGCACCGGCTGAATTTCATAGGTTTCCCGCATGGCGAGGATTTGATCCGCCTGCGGGTGGGTGCGGTAGATGGGCACCGTCTCTGGATTCGTCAGCGCCAGGAGTTCCGGGACGATTTGCCAGCTCAATCCCAGCGTGGTGCACAAGACATTCATGCGGCTCCTTCGTAGCGGCGAAAGCGCACGTGGCGAAAGACACGCCTTTGAAGGACACTGCCGTCCGGCTGGGGTGTTTCTTCCAGGATCCGTTCCGTGGTGGCGTACACGGGGACAAGGCCTTTGGCGAGAGCCCACGAGGCGGCCAGAAAGGCGGCGCCGTAGTCTCCCTGGATGAAGATTACGTCACCAGGGGCGGCTTCAGCTTCAACCCATGCGAGTACCGGTTGGACCCATGCCCGAACGGACGGGACATCCGGGGGAATGTTTCCCCAGGCCCGCTTTAAGGGCTCGGGCATGGGCCGCACCACCGAGACCTGCCACTCGCGCGTCAACTCCTCTTCCTGGGCCGGTGTCAAGGTATGGGAAAAAAGCAGAAAGGCCCGGCGCGTCATGAAAGCGGCTCCGCGTCGGAGAACCCGCTGCACGACACAGGCGAGGGACGTGTCGCTTTGTAAGCGTCCCACGCCTCCCGGAGCGACGTCAGCCCACCTTTTTGGAGGAAATCCACAAGGCTTTGGGCGGATGCCGCACTTTTTCTCCAGCCGCCGTGAAGAAGGTCGTTTCGGCGGTCTCGAATCTTTTCAAATTCCTGAGCCAGTTTCCTGATCGATTCGCCCCCTTCCTGGAGGATGCGCTCCGCTTCCTCCCGCCTTTCCGCCAAGAGTCCGTGCCAGCCGTCCTTAGGCGTGTTGGTTGCCAAAACATGAAGAAGGCCGCTCCAAAAACCCTCCCGCGTCGGCTCGTCCAAAGGGTCGTGGCCCCAGCACCGACACAAACCGCTTAAGACCGTCTCCCGGGCAATGCTGTAGGCTTGCGGAATGAGTTCGTGCTCCAGGCACCAGGCCGCCGCCTCAAAACCCTTGGCCTCCGGATCGGGTGTTTCAAACCGCCGGAGCTTGTCCCGGAGAAGCTCGAAAAGGGGCGTCAAGGGAGCGATGAGTTCTTGATTTTCAACGTGCGTGATTTCCTCACCGAGTCCTTTGGCCTCGGCAAGTTTCGGGCCGCGGACCGCGGCGAGGTCGAGGCAGAGCGTTTCCAGTGCCCTCGCCAAACGAGCCAGATCTGCAGCAATCGGATTCGCCCGTCGGGTCTCTTTGTTCGCCAGAATGGGCCCGACGTTCCGGGTCACCAGCTTTCCGATTTCCTGCGGGCGGCCCGCCTTCCGGAAAATGTCCACCGCCCTGGCCCAGTCCAGAAGAACGTCGTAGGGGGTGAGGTCGAACACCGGAGCCAACCGATCCTCCACGGGCATTTTTTCCACGTCCTTTGCAGGACCCAGGGTCTCAAAGGCGCCGTAAACGATCCGCTCCACCCGAATCTTTTTGAGTACCTTGGCGTAGTTGAGAATGACGGTTTGCAGAAGCGGCAATGACCGGAAGGAATGGGTAATGTCCAAGGTCACCTGATCCCCGGGACGAAAGGCTTCGATGAGGATCATGAAAATGTCCATGATCTCCTTTTCATTTCGCCCTTCAGGGATGGGCACCATGGTGCAGGGGGCGCTCAGGCCTAGGGAGTCGATGCGGAAACGCAAGCCGACGTCGAAATTGCCGCCGTCCAACCAGTTTTTCTTCTTGGCTTCCTCGGTGCACAGAATGAGGATCCGATCGTCGGGCGTCCAATTTCGGCAGAAGTGCGCCAAAAGGGCTTCCTGCACAAAAGGCACGGCGTTATCGGATCTGCGCCCCTCGATCACGTAGTAGGAGTCCAGGTATTTGTTAGTGCCTAAAGGACTGATAAAAACCCTGGCCATGAAACCCTCCTCGCTGCGGGGGCTGGATCGTGGACACAGCCCCCCTTATATGGACAAAAAATCCGAAGGTCAAAACCCAACCCACCCAACCCGTTCTAAAGACCGCATACGGCACCGGCGGGCATTTTTGCAAAACATCGTTCAGAGATGCCGCTTTTGGAAAGCTCCCGCATCCCATGGTTTTTGTTGATCGATTCATGAAATTTTGATTCTATGCGGATGTGCCCTGAAATCTCGGCCAGCGACGTCCCGCACTCGACGGCGGATCCATGACCTGGAAACAATGGCTCCAGACGGACTCGTGCCACATCGTTCTCTTTCGATCGGCTCGCCTGGCTTTCGCTCAGGCCCGCCGACACCGCCTGCCCGCTCGACTGTATTCCGGCCTTTCCGATACAGAGCTCCACGGCTCCCATGAGGACAACCCGCCTTCCATTGTTGAAGAGCTTGCCCACGAACTCTGGCTTTTTACCCACGACCATGCGGAGCGCTGGGAAGCGGAGCATCCTCTGGATATCTTTGCGGCTCAGGGGACGGACCGAATCGCCCACAGAATCGCCTCGGCCTACGTGAAGACGCTCCTGGATCGGGCGAGAACCCAAGAGGGGGATCCCCGCAAGGCTCTCTATCGGCGTGTCCGCCAGGTGATCGCCAGAGACTCGCGGTTTCAGTATCTCGGCGAAAGACAAAGGGCTTTTTATGCTTGCTCTCAGTCGAATCCGACGTGTCCAGACCCATCGAGAAGCCTGCCGCCGCTGCCCGACTTTGCCGATTGGCCGGCGCCCCCGATATCTGTGAGAGGTGCGGGGCCGTTGAACGCCCAGGCCATCAGAGAACTCGCCCTGTTTTTTTGTCGCGAATATATGCAACGTGTCCGTCCCGACGTCTGGATCCCCATTCGTGAGTTGGTGCGATATGTTTCCCCGTGGGTCGGCATCCACGAGGTTCCCCGTTTTGTGCCCCTTGAATCGGATCGCCCCGGGGAAGAGGAGGGGCCTATCGAAATTCCCCTTCCGACGGCTCCAACACAGGAATCGGAGTTTGTGCGGAGGCGTTTGCGTGAACTCGCCCGGAGCGTTGCCGCCTCATGGAGCCCCAACGAGCGCAAGGCTTTTGTGCTCCGCTGGGGCGACGAGCAAAAACTGGAGCGGATCGCCCAAGCCCTGGGATACGGTGGAGCCTCCAGTGTGCGGTATTTATTGGAAAAGCTGCCAAAGCGTCTGAAGGATTTCTGTCTGTTATGGCCGGGTCTGTCCCCGCCGGATCTGGATGAGGCGCTTTTCATGGAGTTTTATGCCGCGTTGGTGGACGTCTGCAAACAGGACGACGAAAGCCGTAGAATGGGATGAGGCCCCACGGAAAAGGCGATCTCACATAGAGCGGTGAGCTGCAAGAGCAAGGCACCGTCCCGATGGTTCACATGAGAAGGTGGTTGGGCATGGCCATGAAAGCGGCACGCAATGAATCGCGCACCAGGCAAGAGGCCCTGAAACGACGCTTGGCGCTGGAGGAAGCTTATCGGGTGCGCGGGTGCCCCCCGGCATCCGTTCTTTTTGACGATCCTCCAAGCGAGCCGCTTCGCCGCCATTTGGACACATGCCCGTGGTGCCGTGAGGATCGTGACGCCCTCGTCGCGCTGACTCCAAGGATCTTACCCTCTCTGGCGGCCTCCCTTGAGTCGGCGCCGGCCGGCCAAGACGGTCCTCCAGCGGTCGGGGATATTCGCCGAATTCTAGAGTCTTACGGCGGATGGGGCCCTTGCGGACGCCATTACAACGCCCCGTTGGTTCTTCTTGTGGACGCTGTCAAAGGGCGCGACGACGCGTTTCGGGCGGCGCAGGTCCACGACTTTGCCGCTCTCAAAGGGCCCGGCGACGTTGCCCTTTTCCCCGGAATCTTTGCCGAATCGTGGAACATGTACGCTGTGGGAAGCCGGCACCTCGGACCGCTGGTGCGTCGCGTCGATCACGACATCGTCGGTCGAATCCGCCGAAACGCCTCCCGGCTCCTGGGCCTGGTGCGTTCCTCGGATCAAACGACCCTCGAAAGCGAACGGCCTTTCCCTCAGGACCTAAAAACCCTTCACCGAAAAGCTTTTCAACGCGTGGAAAAAGAGACCGCCGGTTTTTTCGCCTCCCGAATCCTTAGGGATCTCGCGCAACACGCCGCGCGAGGCCGCCTTCGGAAAACGTTGACGGACCTTTTTCCCGATCCGAAAGCTTTGGAAGAGGCGCTCGAGACCCGGCTCACTTTTCCCGATGATCCCGACGAAGACACGTGCGTGCGCCTCCTTCTGGCGTCCTGGAACCCCCTTGCTTTGCCCATGGCCGCCTCCGGAGGAAAACGAGGCCTCTTCATCAAGAGAATCCTCCTGAGCCCTCCCCGTCCCGTCGTGGATCCCGTTTGGGCGGAGCTCACGGTTTTTGAGGAGACCGACAAAGGGTTTATCGTGGCCGGGAAAATCTCGGAAATCGTCGAGGAAAGTGCGGAAATCCTCGCTCTGTGGCGCATCCCTTCTGGGCCGGCCGTGGCGTGGGAAGCCCTGATCGACCCGAGTACGGGATTTTTCCGCCTTCTCTTCCCCGAAGTCACAAGAAAATCAGCCCGTGTGGAAAATTTGGAAGTCCTCGTGGGCGGACCATGACCGAGCCGACACCGTGGTCCCTTGATGAACTCGTCCTGTGGCATTCCTGGGGGTGCTTGAACGAACGTCTTCCTCACGTCGCCGATCCCCGGGGTTTCGTCTTTCCCGAAGACCCGGAAGCGGCACGGGACCGATTTCAAAGCCTGAAAACCTTGATGGACTCAGGGCCCTATGGATTGATCGTCGTGTCATGCCTTGCGGCGGTCCTCGCCAAGGCTCCCGCAGCCTCCGACCTCTTGAGAAAGGCTCTTCTTGAGGCCCTTGCTGGAGCTTTTCCTTCCTTTGAGTCGGGCGAATGGGAAAAGCTTGCCGAAGCCCCCTGGACCCTCATCCCCGTCGTCGTCGATGCCCGCCCAAAGCCACGGGCCGTGTGGTTCGCCGTAGGAACGCATGACGATGGCGGGTCGGTGCTGACACCCCCGTGGTGGTCGGCCGTGGCCGACGACCAGGCCCTGCGGGCGACGGCGGTTGGGGGAAATCTCCTCCACAAGAGAACCGGCCGGGGTCTCTGCGTTCTCCCCGTTGTCTCCCCTTGCGGCCCGCGCTGCCTCTTCGGCCCTTCCCTCTCCCTGCCCCTCTATCTTGCCGCGTGGGGTCTCCAGAAGGGAAGACGGCCTGAGCACATGACCGCTACGGGGACCCTGGATGAAGAAGGCGTCGTGGGACCGGTTTCCGCCCTTCTCCCCAAAGCCCGTGCCGCTCATGCCGTGGGACGGCGCGCGCTGATCTGTCCGAATCAGGGCCTCAACCCGGAAAAGATGCAAGGAACGGCGGTCACGCTCCTGCCGGTCGGGGATGTGGAACTTGCCGAATATCTTTGGCAGACCTTTCATGATCAGACTGGCTCAAAAGCCCTTTCGGATTTTCAGCGTCTCTCCGCTCCCGAAGAATTGGCGCATACGGTGCACCTTCTGGATCCCCGGATCGGACGCTGGTCCGGCTTTAGGGATCGTTACCGGGCCACGACGGAAAAGATCCTCCGTAACCCGGAATGGGCCGAACAGGTGCTGGAGCGGCTGGCGAAAATCGTTCGCGATCCCCATGCCGATCCCGATTGGATCGAACGCCTTCTGGAACCCTGGGACGCCCGTTGTTTCGAGGCCTTGGCGGAAGAAAACCCTCTGGCGGCGTTCCAAGCCGCCCAGACTCGCTGGGCGGCGGCCACCCGCCGGGGGGATCCGGAAGAGGCCCGCCAATGGGCGCACCGGTGCGAAAGCGTGCAGGATCGCGTGCTTCTTTATCCGGAGGGTATTTACAAGATCTGTGATTTCCTGAACCGACGGCTTGTGAGCGAACGGCATGCCCTTTACCGTTTCGATCCCGAACTGCCCGAAGAGGTTTGGGACATGGTCCGACGGCTGGAAGAAGAGCGCCTGGAACGAACGAGGGACGGCCGGAAGCCCGCAGCGCCGGCCCTGGGGAAACTCTATGGGACCATCGCCCAAAACTACGGATTTTGCGGCCCGAAGTATCTCGAAAACGTGCGCCAAAGTGTTTCCGCGGCGCAGGACGCCTTCGGTTGCGGGCGACTTCTCGGGTACCGGGCCGATTGGCACCGGCAGTTCCATTACCGGCTGTATGCCGAACTGGACGCCGAGGACTGGAACGCCGCCCAAGAGACCTTATGGGCGTATGCGCCCTCGGGGGCGGCGGCGGATTCAGGGACGTCGCCGGGAAAACCCTTCGAGATCATGTCACCGTACGAACATGCGGCTTTGGCCCGGTATCTGGCGGATACGGGCACCGTGAACCCGGCCTACAGCGCATGGGCTGTGGAACGCATGGAAAGGCCTCTGCCGGGCCATCCCTGGTCTTTGTGGCTGTGGAATGTGGGAAGAATCTTTCAGAAAGCCGAGCCGAAGCGGCGGGCATGGTGGCAAAGTGCCGAGCTTTCCCTGAGACTCGGTGCGACGGCCCACCCCATGGCGCTCCTTCCACTGGCATGGCTATGGTGTGAGGGAATGGCCACCGCTTCACAGCTGGAGCCCTATGCGGCGCGCGTGATGGACCATCTCGACCACGGGCCTCTCTGGCGCCCCCATTTTCAGGAGATTTTCGGCTGCGGCTCCACCGACGAGGTGTTGGATACGGTCCTCCTTCGGGCTTCCAGCCTGTTCCCCTTTACCTATCGGTAAGCGGCCCGCCGCTCTCAGGGGAACCACCTGAAACGCTCATGACCCCCAAAACCGGGGAAAATAGTTGTTGAAGGAGTGCACCCTATTCTTGAGCCTCCCTTCGAACACTATGGTGTCTCCGTGTGGTCTTCTTCGACGAGCGTTTGACCATTTGAAAGAAGTGCGGCCCTGGTTGCGGTGATCTCAATGGCGGCGTTGGTGAATGCGGCAATCTCCCTATCCCCTCGCCATGAGGGCGAACACTCCCCAACCCATGTATTCCCGCGTATAAGCGGCGTAGCGCTCGGGTTCCGAGGTCAGTTTGGCTCGAACATCTTCCGCCATTTCGTCGTCGGGATTAGCCTCAAGCCATCGACGCATGGTGAGCCATTGAGCGGCCTCGTATCTGTCCCAACTATCTTGGTCAGCCAGAACCATTTCAACGACGTCGTAGCCAAGGCGGCTAAAAAACGCGAGAAGTTCCGGAAGTATGAGAAAGTCGGAGACCGAGTCGGCGAGACAGCCCTTGGCAACCTCTTCCGTGGGCGGGACCTGTCGCCAGTAGGGCTCGCCGATGAGGATGATCCCTCCGGTGCGCAGGCTTTGCGCCAGAAGTTCGATGGTGCCGGCGACTCCTCCACCGATCCACGTGGCCCCCACACAGGCCGCCACATCGACCTTGTCTTCGGAGACGTAGCCCGCCGCATCGCCGTGGATGAACCTAACTTTATCGGCAACGCCGAGTTCTTCAGCGCGACGTTCCGCGTGCTCCGTGAACAATTGACACATGTCGATCCCGGTGCCGACGATTCCGTAATCCCGGGCCCAGGTGCACAGCATCTCCCCCGAACCACTACCGAGGTCGAGCACTCGTGTCCCCGGCTCCAAGCGCAACGCCGCGCCGAGAACGGCGAGCTTTTCGGGTGTGAACGGATTATGGATCCGGTGCGCACTTTCCGTGATCGTGAAAATCCGCGGGATGTCCAATTCGGCAAGCCTCCTTATGGGTGTGAGGACCTTCGATCGCGGCCTATCGGCTCACTTCTCACCTCAGCTACGACGCACGCTGGTGCGACGTCAGAGAAAAGCGCCTGTTAGGCCTGCGGTTTTACGGCTTCAATAGTCGCCGAAACAATATAATCTTCGATCTTTTGTCCAGGTACCCAATGACTGATGAAGGCTCGGCTCTCATCTTTCGGCCTGATACGGATCTTATCAAAGCCGGCTTGCCGCAACATGGATTCGAGTTCCTGGATGGACGATGCGCCGCTCACACATGCCGTATACAGTGCCATATCGTTCTTTATGGGATCAGGTATTTCGGCAACGGCGACGACGTCGGACATCGCCAAACGTCCGCCTGGTTTCAGGACCCGGAAAGCCTCACGGAACACCCTTTGTTTATCGGGGGAAAGATTGATGACACAATTCGAGATGATGACGTCAACAGTCCCATCGGCAACCGGAAGATTTTCAATCTCCCCTAATCGAAACTCGACATTTCTCAATCCGGCTTTTTCCGCATTCCGGCGGGATTTCGCGATCATCTCCGGCGTCATGTCCACACCGATCACCTGTCCATTGTCTCCAACGGCTCGTGCAGCCAGGAAACAGTCGAACCCCCCGCCGCTTCCGAGGTCGAGGACTGTTTCCCCGGGTTGCAAGGACGCGATAGCGAGAGGGTTGCCACATCCCAGACCCATGTTCGCCCCTTCCGGCACAACAGACAGATCCCCGCTGGAGTAACCCAAGCCTCGCGAAACATCAGCCGCCGTGACCCCGCTCGGGGTTCCGCAACAGGACGGTGAGCACCCGCATCCCGCACGTTCTGAGGCAGCTATTCTCCCGTAGTTTTCCCTAACCGCACCACGAATCTCATCATTCTTATTTTTGTCCATCTGAGCCTCCTCCATAGGGTCCATGATCAGCCTTCACCCTTGGAGACGAGGAAGCGACAAAAAGGATGCAAACTATCGGCACCAATGATCACAAGGTCCGCCTTTTCGTTCGTACTCAATGATTCGTCCGCGATGGTCGAACTCAAACCGGCAACACTCATTCAACATCTGCTTCAATAGGGCCCGGCCCCGCTGAACGCGGGATTTGGCGGCTGAAACCGAAATGCCCAATAACCGGGCGACCTCCTTCTGTTTCAAACCGTTCAGTTCTGACAGCATAACCGCTTCCCTATATTTTTCGGGGAGCGCTTTTATCATGGGGTGCAGGCATCCTGCGAGTTCTTGATGGACATTTTCAGTGAAATCGCTTTCGGGCATAGAAAGCCACTCAGGAATATGTTCTGATGGCTTTTGCGACCTAAAATAATCGATTATGGTATTTCTCGTGATTTGGAAGAGCCAATTTTTTATCTTTTTCTCATCCCTCAGGGACGTTAACCCAACATGCATTTTCAGGAACACATCCTGAAGAATATCGTCGGCGGCCGCATCGTCGGAAATTTTGCTTTTGATAAAGGCGCGAAGTCTTGAAGAATACTCTTGCCATATCTTCTCTGATAAGCTCAACAGAACATCTCCACTTTCAATTTTTTTTCTCCGGTTCGTCGGCCTTTTTCTGGATGAAAGCGAATTCCACCAGTCAAACGCGTAAACCTCAATGTCACCGAGTGCCCAGGCTGCCCAGGCGACATTACAGCCTGCGGCTACCGATTCGCGATTGCCTGTTCGGCCAACCTTCAATAACCTCCTTGAAGATGAACGGAAAACTGCATCCATTCTATCACAGGGCAACCGTCCGCGGTCGGCTGAAGTTTGAATTCCCTGATAGTCAGCGCCCCCCGACCAAAACGCTGAATCTCCTCCACTTCTTGAGCCTCCACCGCACGCCTTGATTTAGGCCCGTCAATACTTTTCCCCACCTCGGGAGAAAAAATGAACTCTCTTGGGTTGCCAGGACCCGCATCAGCAAGATACTCACGTGTTGGGCATGCAGAGGGATCTTCGGACAGATGCCAGCCTTCGATGTACCGTGGGTTGGGAACAAAGTGAAAAGGCGGGGTAAGACGTGCCAGATTTTCATCTTGTCCATGTTCTTTGATGACAATCTCCCAGCCGCCCGGCATAGGTTCGAGGACGAATACAAACATCTCGCCGAACGGACGCTGGAATCGCTCACCCTGTGACACCCTCCCTTCGAATGTTGTATCAAAGCGCGGATAGCGAATTGTGCGTCTCAATGCATCCAGGGGTATCTTTTTTACCTGAGATGGCGTTCCATCAATGCTGCCGATCGCTTCCCCCTTCTCCACTCGAAGCCAATACTCACCACAGTGGGATAGGGCCAAACCATCACCGGGCTTTGAACCTGATCCATTAAGCGCCAGAATCCATTCGGTGCCAGGGGGAAAACCTTCCAGTGCGGGGTGGCAGTGCATTCCATCTCCCATCTGAACAACGAGTCCTGAATCAAGCAATCCCCCCTTGAGCGTTTCCAAAACGAGAACACTCATGGTCGGCGGTTGTCCGGAATGGTGGCGAAGAATCCTGCCATGAATGATCAGCGGCGCATCCTTTGCCACAATGAGAAACGGCCCTCTCCATGCACAGGAACAGGCACCGGCGGAAAAGGGGAAGATCAAAAAGCATAAGCCGACCAAAGTGAACATAAATGTGAATTTTTTCATCTTAGGGCATTCCTTGACCTTCCACATAGACAAAGGGCTGTGCTTCCAAATCGTCGGCGATGCACGAAATGAGGGGATTCGATGAGGATTTGGCCATGTTCAGCGCCTCTCGATAACGTCTTGCAAGGACGGGCCACAGATTCTCTTCATGTCTCGCCCGTGCGGCCTCATACCCCGCTCTGAGGCGGTGGGCTTTCAATAGATGGAGAAAAGGGGCGATAGGAGTCATGGGCCGTTTTCTCAACCAATTGTCTACAAAATCCGCCTCACCTATGGGCCCCTCACTCATGCCCTCCCACTCCGTCGTAAGGGGCATTACCCTCGCAAAGGCTTCAGCCTCGGTGCGCACCTGCGGCCCGAGTAGGACAACCATTTGTTCCGTCAAAGCGACCCTCCTGACGAGGATCACCCTTTCCGGGCTCTTTGGAGGTTCGAACGTCCGAAGATAGGAGTCGGGCGCAATGGCTGCGAGATAGTTTTGGACGCACACCCGACGCTCCTTTGGGTACCGCAAGGGATCTAATTCCTTTACCGGCCGCAGACCACTGAAAACGATCTCTGAAAGCGAGAGAGTTTTCGGGGGTGTTGTTTCCTCGCAGCGGCACCATCCTGCGCTCAAGGCGATCGCGCAAACCGCAACGCAGAGATAACGCAACACCAAGCTCATCGCCTTCACCCTCCGACACCTCCCATGCTCATGAGCATGAAAAGGGGCCGCTCCAGCTTATGCCGCGACAAGGCTCCTGATTTTGATGAGATTGTCTGCGGCTGCAGCAAACGCACAGATCCATTCCTCCTTCGGAGCTCTCGAGGGCGCCGTTTCCGAAAACGGCCGATGGTCTTCATCCACCCGAAGACCTCCTCGATGCGTTCGCTTTTCCGAAGGCTGATGCTGTCCCCTTCGTGACGTGTCGTGCGTCCATCGATGGCCGAGCCCTTGCGCTTTTGGGCAACGTGCGGGGTGATTTTGACGTGGCGACAGGGGTCGACGAACGCGGTGGTGTCGTAGCCTTTGTCTGCTCCAACGGTTACCCTGGGGCGCCGCATGAGGTGTCCTCTATAAGAGAATTTGGCTTCCTTCTCTTTTCGCTTGCGGGCCAGTCGGGCCTCAGAATCCGTCGTCCAAGCATCGGTCTTGTTGGAGCGCTTTTTCCCGGGGAAATCCACTTCCGGATTTCTCCCTCTGCCGGGAGGATCCCACGGGGGCTCGCCTTTGGGACGAAAGCTCTTCGGCGAGGTCCCTAATTTCAGAACAGTGTTACAGGAGAAGTTTAAGAACCCATTTCATGAAAGACCCGCTCCAGCTTTCCTCGGGTGTTCCAACGAGGTTGGGGTTCGAAATCTTGACCGTCCCACCTGAAAACCTCTACCTGGAAGTTTGCCTTTTTAAAGGCCCTCCGGGGACCCCAATTCAAATACAGATACCCAGCCTCAATCCGCCCTCCAGCCACTTGGATTTCTTGAGGAATGGACGTAGACCGCTTGATGAAGTGGGATTTCCGCCACCGCAAGGTCTGGGTATCCAAGAGAACGTATTCCCCGCGGCGGTCGAAGGCCACAATGGTTCGGTGATCCACCGTCGCTAAGGCACAGGGAAAACACGGCTTGAACCCGTGAAAGCATAAGACCGGTTCCCATTTTCTGCTGCTCGCGTCCGCGCGGATCAGCGTGCCGCGACCATCTAAGAACCAAAGCTGACCATTGCTCAAGAGGGGGCGTGAGAGCCCGGCCCCGCCCGTCGGAAAATCCACATCGAGAAGGGTGTCCCAGCCCTCACGGCCGGCGCGCAGATAGGTGATGCGGTGACGGTCCACGAGCAGAATGTTCTCCTTGCCGAGAGGCATCCCTTTGATGAGATACCGGTTGTCCCGTCGAAGATGAAACTCTGGGCATGGCCTGACGGTAACAGGGTTCACAGCGAACCAAGCATGAGCCAGAGGAGCCATGAGGAAGGGCGCCGACCCATCCGGATGGATCCAAATCGGAGGGCCGATGACAGGCTCGGGGATGACCGCGAGACGTGACGTCAGCAGGATTTGTTTATCAATGTCCACTCGCCACAGACCGCCCCGCTTGTCCAAAAAGCCGATGATCTCCCCCGCTTCGAACAGGCGGTGGACGGGATGGTTCGCGGTCAGCCATCGCATGGGCAGGAATTGCGGATCGACCCAGCAGGTTTCCATGCGCAGGGGTTCGGCCGCCCTGGTCTTTTCGGCAGGGAGGAAAACGAAGGCACCGGGCAGCTGGAACACCGTGGCGTTCCCTTCCCAGAGCACCTGCACCCCCAAGTGTCCCAAGCGGTGGAGCCGGAAAGCACGCTCCCCGGACTCAGCGACCTGGGTCAACACAAAAACCCGCGGATGATCGTGGTCCAAAAGAGGCCCCCAAAGATCGCGTAAAAGACTTCGGGGACCTAAGACATCTTGGATTTGTGGATTCATGGCGAACCACCTCCAGGGCGTTCCCCGCTCCTTACAAAGCGCAGCGGGTGCGAACAACGGTCAGGGTGAGGTCTCCCAATTGTTTGGGGTCTTTAACCGTCGTTACAGGGTAACCATCACGGGCCAACCGGCTGCTGAATTCCGAGGTGCCTCCCACCTGAAGCAGCACGAAACTCTGTGGGTGCAGGAACCGGCTCCGGACGAAACGCGCCGCTTCGAGACCGTTTTCTATCTCACCGTCCGTGATCATGATCGCGGTGAACGGCCCGCGGGATTCTGCCGCGAGTCTGCTAAGAGTCTCCAGGTCCAATCGCGTCTCTCCCCCCTGGTAGGTCAAAAGAAAACGATAAAGTTTGTTCTTTTCGTGCCAAAAGAGCCACCCGGAGTAGAGGGTTTCGAAAGAGAAGTTGATCACGGCGTAGCGAAGCAGAAGCAGAACGCCTTTGGTTTTCAGCCATCGAAATACGCCGAAGACGGCCCGCAAGACAAGGTCGTACTTACCGACACCTCCGTAAGGATTGAAATCCATGCTTCCGGAGCTATCCAAAACAAACGCCAAATCCGGAACCACACCGCCTTTGAGGGAACCCGCTGACAAATTTTCCACAGCATGACGTGTTTCATGAAGCATTAAACGCGGGCGGTGGCCTTTTGCAACCGGCCGACACCGCGTCTCGCCCCACACGATTGCTTCCGGCGGAGGTGTCGCCAGCGGATCTACGGGCGTCGTGACTAGGGGACTCAACGGGTGCCGTTCGCCGGGCTGAGGCGCCTCCGGAGCGATAATCCGCACGAGGCCGGCGCGCCCCTCGTAAAGAATTCCCAAAACGGATGGGAATTCGGCCACCGAAGAACCCTCCAAAATGGCCGCGGTGGTCGGGAATTCTCTCCGCTCTGAAACGGATGGGGATTCGATCACCGAAGGAAGCCACCAAGACAGCTTCTCTTCCGGGAATAACGGAAGAAAAATTTCGCTGAGTTTCATGGCCAGCTCAGGCCACGAGCCTTTCAGGCGCAGTGTCGAAGTGAGGGCTTGAGGTGTTTTGGCGAAGTCGAACAATCGGGCGGCTTTTTCGACGGCGGCCTCGACGATTTCATTCATCCGGTTAAGTCGGCACAACTGCCGGGCGTAATGCGTGTGATCGCTCCACAGGAGCAGATTCAGACCCACGTGCGCCTCGAAGATCGGATCGTGGGCCTGCGTGCGCTTAAACTCCTTGATCATTGCGAGCGCGATGCCGTCTCCGTAGGCGCAGGACGGATCTTCCAGGGCCTTCACCGTATTGACGAAGAGATCTGCGATGAAATTGGTCATGACATTCACGCCCCACTCGACCCCCTCTTGAGAAAACCAACCCCCAAAACGCGAAGCCGCCCAGGAGACGGCCTCGACCAGGAGATATTGTCCCTCCTTGTCGAACGGGCAGATCTCCCAATGGCCCATTTCGTGGTGGACAAGAGCCCGAATCATCCGCTCCTGATCCTCGGGGCCAATGCCCAAAGCTTGCAGCTGCTTTTCCGCTTCGGGATGGCACCGAAACTCCAATGTCCATGAATCCACGCGGATGGCGGCACTCACGAGGCTCGGTTCCGGGGCCTCGACGAGAGTCAATTTCCATAGATTTTCACGGCTGATGCTCCGAAGAAGCTCCTTGATCACGGTTTGGGCCTTTCCCGCTCGTCGGCTTTGATCATGGCGCGGACCATGGACGGGTCGAAAGCCCAAGGGTCCCGCTCCATGAGGTACCGATGGATTTCTTCCCAGTCGTTTTGGGTCAGATCGTGCCCCTCGGAATAGCGCAGCAAAAGGCTCCCGATCCTTCCTTGGGGGTTCATGAGTCGCAGAAAGCGTTCACGATAAATCCACGTCAGAATGGACTGGATGGCGGTCCATCGGTCACCGTAGAAGCGGGTGGTGCGGTCCCCGGCGGTTCGCACCCAGAGGGGATTGATGTTCAGTTTCGAATACAGAACGAAAGGGGCCGCCGCAATGATGTCTTGAATGGTCACGAACACCGGACGGGCGGCGTGCCGTGCCGGTGCCGTTTTGCACGTGCGCACGAAAGCAAAAGCCTTGGCCACCTGAAGCAAGGCCAGAATCCCGCGGGCCGATGGGGCCAGGATGTTCCCGCACAACCCATAGAAGGCGGCCGCATGGTGACACCCTTCACACAAGTCGGGGCCCAAATGCACCAGTTCCTTATTGCCCCGCGGCGTCCGCACGCAGTAACTGAGGCCGGACAGATAACCGAGAAAATACAGAACATCCGGTTGCACCGGCACCTCTTCCACGAAGCGTCGCATGGCGATCACCCGGGGGAACAGATCCGATTGTTCCTCTCCGGCGGGCTCCTTAAAAACGGCGGCGTACCGGTCCCGCCGAGGGACCGTGAGAAGTTCCACCAGATCCTTTTTGGTCCGAGGAAACGCATCCACCGGGATCTCAATGGTCATGCGGTCGCGCACGGCCGGATCGATCTCTTCGACGCGGTAGATGCCCCCTTCGTTGATGGTGAGAATCCGGAACTGATATCGGCCCTTCTCCCAGGGCCGGCCCATGGCCACAGGGACGCCCTGCACTTCGAGTTCGCGATCCAAAAAGGCGATGAGCAGGGCCTGGATCACTGCCGGCGCACGATTCACCTCGTTGAGCACGATGCCCGGTTTTTCCAGCGCCGAAACGCCCGAGAGGGCCTCTTTGAGCGTTTTTCGTCCTTCCACAATGGCCGGAAAGTCGATGTCCATAAACTCACTGGGGTTCATGGTGGGCAAAGTTGTTTTGGCGTAGTAGCCCTCAGGCCCGAAAAGGGCCCGCATGACGCCGACGGCGAGCTTTGTTTTGCCCTCACCCGTTTTGCCCGTGAGCAGCACATCGGATTCCGTGATCGCTCCGACGAGAAGCAGATCTCGAATGTCCAGCGACAACGGCTTTCCGTCCACTTCGTAAAAGCACAGGGGAGTCGAGCGGACATAATCGAACGTTTCCTCGTCGATGCGGCGTCGCAGACTCAGAAAAACCTGATGGGCTTCCTCAAATCCCTGGACTCGGTTTTTCATGCCCCACTCCTTTCCCGTCTGTGCACAATCCCGAGTTTTCAACATCAGGATGCCGATGTCGCCCCCCTCATTTCCCGGTCTTTGTGAAATACGATCTTCCTTCGCTTTCACCGAAAAGGATCCAGTGGGCCAGAGCGTCTCCGACGTTTAATCCTGCCTCCGCAAGGTCGGGATAAGCCTTGAAGTAGGCCTGCGCGTCGAAGTTTTCGTATTTCCCGGCGGGATATCGCCCTTCACGACTTCCGAAGACGATGTAATGCACCCAGAGATCCAACGGGACGAGATTGCGCAAGTCGGCGTAACGGCTGCGGTAATAGACCGGATCAAAATATTCGCCCGGGCGCCGCCCCTCTTCAGCCCCCCAGAGCAGGAAATGATCCAGGGGATCCCAAGGCCAGGACATGGCCACATCCACATAATCGGCAAGATAATCTTCCCGGAAGAACCAAAGCTGCATAAGGCTCTTTAGATCTGCCGAAGGCGGCGGCGGGAGCAATGTCAAAGGCGCTCTCACCACAATGAAGTTCCCGCCCGTTGCGCCGTACCAAGAGGAGAGCCACGCTTCACAGTTGTTGGACCATACGCAGGAAGGATCGTAGCCGTTCGGGGGAGCGTCGTCGCTCCGCCACCAGTCCGACCCCAGCATGAAGGCGGCTTGTCCTTCGATCTTCACCCGAATTTCGCCATAATAGACACATTCGGGGAAAACCCGCACCCTGGGCGTCCACCAGTGCGCGATCCGACTTGGCACCGCTGCCACATCGATTTCCAAGACCCCGTCCTGGACCCACGAGTTCCACAAGGGAGTGTGTTCATCGCCTCCGTACCATGGGCTTCTCAAGAAGAGTCCGCCCCATTCGGGACTCAAAGGCCCGGGCGTCCCACTGGTGTAATCTTCCTGAGCGAGCACGCGCGAAAACATGATGCAGCGCTCCACAATCCTCATCCAGTCCACGAAAACCCGCGCAGGGCCGTCCCGGTGGGGGTCATGATCCCGTTTCATGGTCAGGGCTTGCGCCCACACGAGTCCGTGGGTCCATCCCGAGGGTAAGCCGTGTTTAAGAATTTCCATTTCTCGGGTTTGGTCCGGCGCGTCTTGAGGTAACCCCGCGGCCCATGCGCTCCAGCCCCACAGGGCCGTTGCCGCTGCAAAGAAAAGAACGCCGTAAAAAGTTTTCGCTCTCATGATCCATCCCTCCTTTTCCCGAGGTGATAAACTGTCGGTGCATGTGCACACGGTGATTCATCCCTCCACCGTCTGAAACCCCAAAAACCGGGCATGACGCCGCACCGGGTCGATCTCCTTCGCCGTCGCAAGGCGGTGCATTTCCGCTGGAAGTTCTTCAAGCGATCCGCAAGGTCGGTCCTGGTCGCGGACGGGAATCAAGACATCTTTAGGCGATAAATACCGAATCGCTCTCGGAGCGGCAAGGTGACGACAATTTACATGGCCGGGGGAGAATTTGGACCGTTCGCGTTTGACGAATTGTCGATCGCCCCGCAATGGATGTCCCGCAATTCGGTTTCCCCGAGTCTTGGCAATTCTTAATGCCGAAGGGAGACTCTCGTGGTCACGGGCCCCTAAACACGGGAAGTATTAGGGTCCCTCCACGGGAGAGAACGAACCGGATAATCGGGCTTAATGGAAAGGACGACGGGCTGGGACTTCGAACGGCTCCACTGCACCGAAGACTCGAGGGCTCGCGAGATTTCCTTGTTAATTTATTGATAGCGGTTGCCTTCTAGAGGGTTTACATTCACCGTGAACCTCCCGTCTTTCTGCACGGTGGCGATGATCTCGGCCTCCGCCAGTCTTTAGGATTTTACGCAGGGGCTCCTGCGCCAAAGTTCGCACTATACCGGACCCGATTTTCTTGGACACGGATTTACGGTAATCTGTGAGCCAAGGAGGATGAGCTATGGGACCGGAGAGACAGGGACCCTTGGGGCCG